>Ga0102948_1000995_pt1 | contig 11300 bp, 10 predicted proteins | sample SalPonA_A_H2O_MG_FD_78211 | JGI IMG/M metagenome (GOLD analysis project Ga0102948, IMG submission 78211) | Water microbial communities from South San Francisco under conditions of wetland restoration - Salt Pond MetaG R2A_A_H2O_MG | ecosystem: Environmental > Aquatic > Non-marine Saline and... | reverse complement strand
TCCTGTTTTCTGTATGTTGTTTTCTTTAAAGTAACTATTAACTCTTTGGTTCAGTGTTTTAAAAAACTGACCTGGGTCTTTTCTGGAAAATTTTACTTGGGGTTTTTTCATAAAATTGTATTAAGTGGTAAATATACGCTAAAGCGAGTGGAAGCTTTTGCTATAAATCATAAAATATGTTGTTTTTTTGCATAAAATATTCTTCATGACGGCTCAATTAATCTTTGATTATTTTCCAAATTTAACCCAACAGCAGCAGAATCAATTTATTGCACTAGAAGCCTTATATCAGGATTGGAACCTAAAAATTAACGTAGTCTCCAGAAAAGATATTGAAGAGCTTTATCTGAGGCATGTGCTACATTCTTTAGCCATTGCGAAATTTATTTCATTTAATCCTGGCGCCCAAATTTTAGATGTAGGTACCGGAGGTGGATTCCCAGGTATACCCCTGGCTATTTTATTTCCTGAAACCCACTTCACCTTAGTGGACGCTATTGGAAAAAAGATTAAGGTAGTAGAAGAGGTAGTGTCTGGTTTAGGATTAGAAAACGTCATAGCCAAACACCAACGTGTAGAGGAAGACAAGCACCAATATGATTTTGTGGTGAGTAGGGCGGTAGCTGCTATGCCAACTTTTATGAGGTGGATCAAGGGACGCATTAAGAAGGTTTCAGAGCATCCTATTAAGAATGGAGTGTTATATTTGAAAGGAGGGGACCTTTCTGAGGAGTTGCAAGACTACAAAACCGTTCAGATATACTCTTTAATGGATTATTACAAAGAAGACTTCTTTGAAACCAAAAAATTGGTGTACCTGCCACAAAAATTCAAAGGTTGAGTCATGATAAATCAGAAAGCTTTGGCAGAAGCCATAAATGCATACAAGAGAGAAATCCCTCTATCTTTAAAGTTAAAGGAAGTAGCAGAAGATTTTACAGACCTTTTATTCAAAGTCTTATTTGACACCCAAACAGATGCATTAGAAGGTTTACAAACCATCCAAAACCACTTTGAAGAGATGGTCGCATTGGCTTGTTGGAAGCTTGAAGCTAACTGCCAAAGTATTTGTGAGTCGTATCTGTCAGACTTACCATTTATTTTAGAAAAACTTCATAAAGATGCCAAGGCAATTCTTGCAGGTGATCCAGCCTCAAGGACCCTTGAAGAAGTCTATTTGTCTTATCCGGGATTTTATGCAGTGGCGATTTATAGATTGGCACATGCTTTGAACAAATTAAATTTTCCATTAGTACCCAGACTGATGACAGAATATGTGCATAGTAAAACAGGTATAGATATTCATCCAGGCGCTAGTATTGGTGATTCCTTTTGTATTGATCATGGAACAGGTATTGTTATTGGAGAAACCGCTGTGATTAAAAATAGAGTTAAAATATACCAGGGAGTGACCTTAGGGGCGCTATCTGTAAAAAAAGAGATGGCTAAAATAAAACGACATCCGACTATAGAGGATCAGGTTACTATATACGCCAACGCTACTATATTGGGTGGTAAGACAGTTATTGGCGCTCAGTCTATTATTGGTGGAAATACATGGATTACGAATTCTATTCCTGAAAATTCTTCTGTATTTCACACCCCAGAAATAAAAATTAAAAACAATGCCACATAAGCTTCATTCACTAATAGGAAATACTCCTTTGGTATTATCTTCTGTATTAAATACCAATCCAGGAGTACAACTCCTTTTTAAATTAGAAGGTCAGAATCCCGGAGGTAGTGTAAAAGATAGAGCTGCCCTTAATATGATTTTCAACGCCTTGGAGCGTGGAGAAATTAATAAGGAAACCCCACTCATTGAGGCTACTAGTGGTAATACTGGAATTGCACTTGCTATGATAGCCTCGGTTTACGAATTAAACATTGAACTGGTCATGCCGGAGAATTCTACTATTGAAAGGGTTCAGACCATGAGAGCCTATGGGGCTAAGGTTACGCTTACACCGGAGGCTCTAGGCATAGAGGGGGCTAGAGATTATGCAGAAAATAAAGTCCTACACGAGGGATATTATTCTTTTAATCAATTTTCAAATCCTGACAATTGGAAAGCCCATTATAAGTCTACGGGTCCTGAGATATGGAGTGACACTCAGGGAAAAGTAACACATTTTATATCTTCTATGGGCACTACAGGAACTATCATGGGAACTTCTACTTATCTAAAAGAGCAAAATAGTGATATTCAAATTGTGGGTGTTCAACCCGAAGAAGGTACTCGCATTCCTGGTATTAGAAAATGGCCACAAGAGTACCTGCCCAAAATTTTTAATCCTTCCAAAGTAGACCTTATTCTTGAGGTAAACCAGCAAGAAGCCGAAAGGCACACCAAGCTGTTGGCTCAAAAAGAAGGCGTTTTTGCTGGTATGAGTTCAGGAGGTGCTGTAAGTGCCGCCTTAAAAGTTTGTAACGAGTTAGAAGAAGGTGTAGTGGTCGTGATTATTTGTGATCGGGGAGACCGCTACCTTTCTTCGGGTTTGTTCTAAAAAAAAGCCTCCTTATGGGAGGCCTTTTTTTAAAATAGTATTATATCACTAAGATTCTCCTAAAAACGGATATCTGTAATCTACGGGTGTTACAAAAGTCTCTTTGATAAGTCTCGGAGACACCCAGCGCAATAAGTTCTGAGCAGAACCTGCTTTGTCATTGGTTCCGGAGGCTCTTGCACCGCCAAAAGGTTGTTGGCCCACTACAGCTCCGGTGGGTTTGTCATTGATGTAAAAATTCCCGGCGCAATTTTGTAAGGCCTCTGTAGCTTGAGAAATGGCGTAGCGATCCCTAGAAATAACTGCACCTGTCAATGCGTACTCAGAGGTAGCGTCTACTAATTTTAAGGTGTCTTCCCAAGCCGCGTCTTCGTATACATATACCGTAAGAACAGGTCCAAAAAGTTCTGTTTCCATGGTTTTATAATGAGGGTTGGTGGTCAGTATCACGGTTGGAGAAATGAAGTAACCCTTAGATTTATCGTAATTCCCTCCAATGATCACCTCTGCATCGGCGTCAGCCTTTGCCTGATCAATATAAGCCGCTAATTTGTCAAAAGATCCTTCGTGAATTACGGCAGTAACAAAGTTACTCATGTCCTCAGGCGAACCCGGTGCTTTCATACTTGCTACATCTTTTTTTACTAAATCTAAAACCTCTTGAGCAATAGACTTTGGCAAATAGGTTCTAGATGCAGCGCTACATTTTTGTCCCTGAAATTCAAAAGCTCCTCTGACCATAGCAGTAGCTACTTGTTGTGGGTTGGCAGAAGCGTGGGCAATAATGAAGTCTTTTCCTCCAGTTTCTCCCACAATTCTTGGATAGGTTTTATAAGTCTCTATTTGGTTTCCTATTTGCTTCCAGAGGGCTTTGAAAACATTGGTAGATCCTGTGAAGTGTAATCCTGCGAAATCAGGACTTGCCAATACAGTATTGGAAACCATTACAGGGTCTCCAAAGACTACATTAATCACTCCTGCAGGAAGTCCTGCTTCTGCAAAAACATCTATGATTACCTTCGCAGAAAAGACCTGGCTGTCAGAAGGTTTCCAAACCACAACATTTCCCATCATGGCAGCACTTGCTGGAAGGTTTCCTGCAATAGCAGTGAAGTTAAAAGGTGTAATAGCATATACAAATCCCTCGAGAGGTCTATATTCTACTCGGTTCCATATGCCCTCTGCAGATTCTGGTTGCTGCTCATAGATTTCTTGCATATAAGACACGTTGAATCTTAAGAAGTCTATAAATTCACAGGCAGCGTCTATTTCTGCTTGATGAATGGTTTTTGACTGTGCCATCATGGTGGCAGCATTAATTTTAGCCCTGTATGGGCCGGCTAATAGCTCTGCAGCCTTTAAAAATATAGCAGCCCTTTGTTCCCATGGCATAGCAGCCCACTGAGTTCTCGCTTCAAGTGCGGTGTTTATGGCTTCTTGTACGTGTTTTTGTTCTCCCACATGGTATTGTCCAACAACGTGTTTATGGTCGTGCGGAGGTGTCATGTCTCTGGTATTTCCGGTCGTTACTTCCTTACCATTAATATACATAGGAACATCTATAGTTCCGTTGTAGTATGATTTGTATTGTGCTAGAACTGCTTCGCGTTCTGGACTGCCAGGAGCGTATGATTTAATTGGTTCATTGTAGGCAACTGGTACTTGAAAAAAGCCTTTTCCCATAGTGGTAATTTTATCTTTGAATTTATTTATCTACAAAAGTACAAATAATAAAGTGCTTGTAAAAGCCTCTACCTTACTGGTCTTTTATAGTGCTTGAATTGCTGCTCCCTATTCCAACCAAACGCTGGTGTTGGTCTCTGAATCCTTTAAAATATACCAGTATCTGGTATTGGTTTTCAGTGAAATGAAAATTTCCGTCTATGCTATAATTATCTAAGCTATGGCCGTCTTTTTTTTCTATTTCATAAGTGTTAATTTCAAAGGGTTTAGAAGAGAGTGCATAGCTGTAGTTGTAAAAACCTTGTTTAAATAAAATACGTGCCTGGTACACATTCTGCACTGCATTGTAGGTCATAAGGTATTCTGGGCTAGGGGTGTAATTGTTGAATTTTCCCAGCACATATATATAAGTGTCCATATTGCCAATGCTACTTGGTTTTAGGCTAAAATGCACCCAAGTGTAATCTCCTTCTCTTTCTGTGAGTGTGCCCTGAAGTGTTCTAGGTATGAAATCTCCATTTACATCTGGAAAATAGGTGTAAGGCTTGTTGTTTCTTGGGGTGTTGGGGTACAAATAATGTTCGTATATATCTTTTAAATGAACTTCTTTAATGGCTGCAGTGGCAGCCCTCATGTCCTTGGTGTCAAAATTTAAATATTCATTACCACCCCAAAAACTGGTTTGCTGGTCGTAGTCATAAACCAGCATTTGACCATTGTTATAAAGGGGTTGAATACCACTAATTTCTGTATCCCATTGGTAGTTTTTGAGTAGTACTACTTCCAATTCCTTCTCAGGATGGTTTAATCCAATATTTTGAGTGTTTAAACTGAATTCTAAAGTTTGTCTGGTGTTTAGAGAGGCTAAAGACCTACTTCTTTTTACAGCGGCTTGAACCTCAACTAAGTCTTCGTAGACTAAAAATCGCCTTGAAAACTGTAATTCATCATAGGTATTAAAGACTTGTAGGATATAATTTCCTGATAGCTTTAGGCGTAAATTTTCATTGGGTATTTCCAAATTAAAGTGTGAATAAGGAACCAAGGTGTTGTAGCTATTTTTGTGGTCTGTAATACGCTGGTTGTCCAATCCATCTAAGTATTGTGATTTTAGTAAATCTGAAGGAGTCCATTGTGCAGTACAGTGAATGATTTTAAAAAAGTAATCTTCTTCGTTGGCTTGAAGATCGTCGAATTGTAGGCGAATGGTTTCCCCAAGTCTAACAATAGGAAATTGGTCTTCTTGACCGCTTTTAAAAATAATTGTCCTCAGTGAGGCTGGAGGGCTCACTTCTTCCAATCTTTGGGCTTTTAATGGTATACAAAATCCCAAGAGTAGCAGGGCACCCAAAAATTTAAAATGTTTAAGCAAAACAGGCATTTAGCGGGTATTTTATGGTCTAAAGATAAACAAAAAGGGTCTTTTTAAAACCCATGAAACGAATCTCTTAAATTTATCATTAATAATTATGAAAACTTTCCTTTATGTGGTAAATTTGTGCCGAATTTTTATTAACCCAAGGTTATTGAACATATGTCTAAAGACATCCGAATTAAAAAGGGATTGGATATTAAATTGGTAGGTGCTGCAAAGACACAGACCAATCCAACCAAGCTAAGTGCAACGTATAAGGTTTCATTAGAAGATTTTCACGGTTTAACACCCAAACTTATCATTAAAGAAGGTGGCGAGGTCAAAGCTGGAGCGCCTTTGTTTTTTGATAAAAACAACGAGGCTGTTCAGGTAGTTTCTCCTGTAAGCGGGGAGCTTACCTCAGTAGAACGTGGTGCTAGAAGAAGAATTATTTCTTTAACCATCGCAGCTAGTGCAGATCAATCACCCGTATCTCATACTGTTTTGGATGCTTCAAAAGCAACAGCAGAACAAACCAAAGCGTTTATGTTAGCGACTGGCTTCTGGCCTTTTGTAAAGCAAAGACCTTACGATGTGGTGGCAGACCCATCACAATCACCAAAGGCTATTTTTGTTTCAGCCCATAACACTGCGCCACTAGCAGCAGATTTAGATTATGTACTTGCCGGGCAAGAGGTTTTATTGCAAAAAGCAGTGACTGCTTTAGCAACCCTTACAGCAGGTAAAGTTCATGTGTCCGTTTCAGGTAAAAATGCTCCAATGGCAGGCCTAAAGGATTGTGAAGTACATATGGTATCTGGTCCACATCCTGCTGGTTTGGTCGGTACACAGATCAATAAGATTGACCCTATTAATAAAGGAGAAGTGGTATGGACGGTAGCGGCTCAAGATTTATTGATTTTAGGGAACTTATTAGAAACAGGTATTTTTAACGCTTCTAGAACCTTTGCCTTAGGCGGTTCGGTGGTAGAAAACCCACAATATTTTACAGCGCTTATTGGTGCAGAATTGTCGCCAATATTAAAAAGTGCCGGAATTAATTCAGACAATTTTAGACTGGTAAATGGAGATGTACTCACTGGAAAGACATGCCCTTCTGAAGCTCATTTGGGTTATAAAAACAATTGTGTAGTAGCACTTCCAGAGGGAGATGATTATGAGTTTTTTGGTTGGAATAAGCCAGTTTTCAATAAGGTTTCTACCACCAGAGCATTGACATTCTCTTGGCTGTTTCCTAAGAAAAAATACGATTTAGACACCAATACCAATGGAGAGCACAGGGCATTTGTGGTTACCGGCGGTTATGAAGAAGTATTTCCATTAGATATTTATCCATTGCAATTGCTTAAAGCTTGTATGGTAAAAGATCTAGATGAAATGGAAAACTTAGGTTTATACGAGGTGGCACCAGAGGACTTTGCCTTAACGGAGTTTGTGTGTATTTCAAAACAACCACACCAGCAGATTATAAGAGAAGGATTAGACTTTTTACAAAAAGAAATAGGTTAATATGAGCTTTAAGAACAAATTACACGAAATTAAAGAGCAATTAAAAGGGAAGAAGGTTGCTCCTGCTTTTAATGCATTGCACACTTTCTTGTACACCCCTAATGAAACGACCCATTCTGGTGGTCATGTTAGGGTAGCAGATGATTTAAAGAGAACCATGAATACGGTCATTACGGCCCTTATTCCTGTGTTGCTTTTTGGAATGTTCAATGCAGGTTACCAACATTATTCAGCAATTGACGCAGCTAATGGAACCCCAAGAACCCTAGATATTTTGGGTAACTTCCTCACTTTTGACAATTTCTGGATGGGTGCCTTAACGATTCTTCCTTTGGTGGTGGTTTCTTACGGAGTAGGTTTGGCAGTAGAGTTTGTTTTTGCTGTGATAAAAGGCCACGAAGTAGAAGAGGGGTATTTGGTTACTGGAATGTTAGTGCCACTAATTGTACCTGTAGACACGCCATTATGGATGTTAGCCGTTGCTGTGATATTTGGTGTTGTGATTGGAAAAGAAGTCTTTGGAGGTACTGGAATGAATATTTTAAATCCAGCACTAACCATCAGAGCTTTCTTATTCTTTGCTTATCCTACTTGGATGAGTGGAGACAAAGTATGGGTTCACCAAGCCGTAGAAAGAGCCGGAACACCAGATGCCATTTCAGGGGAAACCATCCTGGGTTACTTGGCACAAGGAAGGGGTGCAGAATACTCGTATTCTATCTCTGATATGTTTTTTGGTTTTATACCAGGTTCAGTAGGTGAAACCTCTACCTTTCTAATTCTACTTGGGGGCTTATTTTTAGTGTTCACTAAAATTGCTAGCTGGAGAATTATGCTCAGTGCTGTCTTAGGTGCCTTATTTATGGGATTAATTTTTAACGGTGTAGTAGACGCAGGATGGATCACAGAGAGTAGTAAATTTTATGGACTCATGAGTTTTGCTTTCTGGCAACATTTAATTGTAGGAGGTTTAGCTTTCGGTATAGTATACATGGCCACGGATCCTGTAACGGGTTCTCAAACCAACAAGGGGAAATGGTACTACGGTTTTTTCATTGGATTTATATCTGTATTGATTAGGGTATTTAACCCTGCTTATCCAGAAGGGGTGTTTTTAGCCATTCTTTTAATGAATGTATTTGCGCCTACTATTGACCATTACGTAGTTCAAGGAAATATTAAAAAACGTTTAAAGCGCGCTAAAAATAGTGTTGCTAAAACCTTAAATGTAGAAACAGTTTAGTCATGGCTATAAACACAGAGAAAAATACATACACGATTGCTTTTGCTGCTGTGATGGTAGTAATTGTAGGGGCATTATTGGCCTTTATGGCATCGGCGCTAAGCGCCAAAATTAGTGAGAATGAGCGTTTAGAGAAACAGCAAAACATTCTTTATGCGATGGGTGTTAATGAGAATGAAGGTGCTGGATCTGTCTCTTTTATTGGTACAGATAAAGTGGCAGAGGCTTTCAATACTTACATTAAAGAGCAAATCATTCTTGAGGGAGATAAAATTACCAAAGACCCGAATGCTTACTTAATAGATCTTAAAAAAGAAGAAACCAATGCAAAGGCAGGTAAAACTAGAAAGTTACCTGTTTTTATTGGTGAAAAAGACAATAAGGAGTTTTACATTATCCCTATGAGGGGTAAAGGGCTTTGGGACGCTATCTGGGGCTTTGTCGCAGTAGACAAGAATATGATTGTTCAAGGCGTTTACTTTGACCACAAAGGAGAGACTCCTGGATTGGGCGCTAATATTAAGCAGCGTTATTTTATGGATGACTTTATTGGAGAGTCTATCCTGAATAATGACAATTATGTGGGTATTACCGTGGCCAAAGGAAACAATGACCCTACCAATGAAATTAAAGACGACAACGAGGTAGACGCTCTTGCTGGAGCAACTATTACAGGTGATGGTGTTTCTGCCATGATCAAGCAAAGTGTTGCGCTTTACAAACCTTTTTTACAAACCATAGCCTCTAATTAATACAACATGGGAATTCTTTCAAAAAAAGACGCCGCTTTAATTTTAGATCCACTAGCAGACAACAACCCAATCACCATTCAGGTTCTGGGAATTTGCTCTGCTTTGGCTATTACCGCTGAATTAGAAGCGTCCATCGTAATGGCCGTATCGGTGCTGTTTGTAATGGGAATGGGAAATGTAGTGATCTCATTGATGAGAAACATTATTCCATCTAAAATCAGAATTATTGTTCAATTGGTCGTAGTAGCTACCCTTGTAATTGTGGTAGATCAAGTACTCAAGGCTTTTGCTTACGAGTTGAGTAAAACACTTTCTGTATTCGTTGGACTGATTATTACCAACTGTATTATTATGGGACGTTTTGAAGCATTCGCTTTGGCAAATGGTCCCAAAAGATCCTTTTTAGACGGTATAGGAAATGCTGCGGGTTACGGATTTATCCTTGTAGTCATTGGATTTTTTAGAGAACTTTTGGGTTCAGGAACACTATTAGGAATAAAAGTATTGGGAGATCCTATTGAAAAAACAGGATTATATGCCATAGGATATGAAAACAACGGTTTTATGTTATTGTCTCCAATGGCCCTTATCGTTGTAGGACTTATTATTTGGGTACAACGTTCAAGAAACCCTGCATTAATCGAAGAAAACTAACAAATACACAGACTAGATCATGTTAGAACACATAGAATTATTTTTTAAGTCCATCTTTATAGACAATATGGTATTTGCCACATTCCTCGGAATGTGTTCTTACCTGGCGGTATCCAAAAAAGTGACTACAGCAGTAGGACTTGGTGCAGCCGTAATATTTGTATTAGCCGTGACGGTTCCAATGAACTGGTTATTGGATCAGTACCTTTTAAGAGACGGTGCTTTGGCCTGGTTAGGTCCTGAATACGCAGATTATAATTTGAGCTTTTTATCTTTTATATTATTCATCGCAACCATAGCAACTATGGTTCAATTAGTGGAGATAGTGGTAGAGAAATTCAGTCCATCTCTGTACAACTCTTTGGGTATTTTTTTGCCCCTAATTGCGGTAAACTGTGCCATTTTAGGAGGCTCTTTGTTTATGCAATCTAGAGATATTCAAACCCTTGGATTGGCCTTTAACTACGGCTTGTCTTCTGGAATTGGTTGGTTTTTAGCCATCTTAGCCATTGCAGCCATTAGAGAGAAAATCAGGTATTCTAACGTACCTGCTCCATTGAGAGGTCTTGGAATCACATTTATTATCACGGGTCTTATGGCCATTGGTTTTATGAGTTTCGGAGAAATGCTTACTGGAGGAGATGAAGCTGCGCCACAAGAAGAAGTGGTGGCCTTAGCACCTACTCAAGAAGTGTCTGGCCTTACGGCCGATGCTGCTCAGCAAGACCTTACCCAAAATGAAAATGAAACAGTTCAGGAAGATAGTCCTGCTACTGATAACCAAATAAACGAATAAGCATGATATTAGCGACTTCTACCATAGGAACCATTACCATTACTGTAATAGCTTTTTTAGTACTCTTATTGCTTTTGGTTAGTGTATTGTTGTTTACTAAAGAAAAATTATCTCCTTCTGGTCCTGTAACCATCACCATTAATGGTGAAAAGAAGATTGAAGTGGCCTCTGGAGGCACTTTGTTGTCTACCTTAGGAAACCAGAAAGTATTCTTGCCTTCTGCCTGTGGAGGAGGAGGAACTTGCATTCAGTGTGAGTGTCACGTGAATTCTGGTGGAGGGGAGGCCCTTCCAACAGAAACACCTCATTTCTCTAAAAGAGAACTCAATGCAGGAGCTCGTTTGGCTTGCCAAGTGAAGGTGAAACAAGATATGGATATTAGCATTCCAGAAGAAGTTTTTGGAATTAAAAAATGGCCAGGAAAAGTGGTTAGAAACTACAATGTAGCTTCATTTATTAAAGAGTTCGTAGTAGAGATTCCTGAAGACATGAACTACAAAGCTGGAGGCTATATTCAGATTGAAATTCCTGCCTGTGAGGTAAAATATGCAGACATAGATATTACGGCACACCCTGAAGAGCACGACACTCCAGATAAATTCCAAGCGGAGTGGGATAAGTTTAACTTGTGGCCACTAGTCATGAAAAACCCAGAAACTGTAGAACGTGCGTACTCAATGGCTTCTTATCCTGCTGAAGGTAGAGAAGTAATGTTAAATGTACGTATTGCTACACCACCTTGGGACAGAGCTAAAAACGATTGGATGGCTGTAAACCCTGG
>Ga0102948_1000994_pt1 | contig 11304 bp, 10 predicted proteins | sample SalPonA_A_H2O_MG_FD_78211 | JGI IMG/M metagenome (GOLD analysis project Ga0102948, IMG submission 78211) | Water microbial communities from South San Francisco under conditions of wetland restoration - Salt Pond MetaG R2A_A_H2O_MG | ecosystem: Environmental > Aquatic > Non-marine Saline and... | reverse complement strand
GGTAGATAGGTAAAGGCATCAGCAGTCGCTGAGGGCCTGAGATACCGATTTCTGAAAGCCGTTGATTGAGCTGACCGACATTACTGATTAAATTTCTATGACTTAACCGCACCATTTTAGCCCGACCGGTTGTCGCACTGGTCAGCTGAATCAATGCGACTTCATCCAATTCTGGCCGTGCACTAAACATAAAAGAGTCAGAGCGATAAACAACAGCTTCGCGAAATTGGAAGTCCGCCAAATGGGGGCTGCGTTTGCGCATATGGCGCCAAAGCCGCTTAAATGGAAAAAGAACCCAATTTGAAAAATCTTCTGGGGTACAACTGACTGTCTTTAATTGATGGCCACGACGAACGGCCAACTCAGCTAAGTTAGAGTGGGCATGACAGGAAATAAACGCCTTTGCTTCGCTCTCTTTTGCAACACGTTCTAACTCATTAATATTGGCTGATGTCGTCAGACAGACTGGCACCAACCCCACACGCCAAAGGGACATTATAAGGACTGGATAGTGAATACCATTGGGCATCTGCACAATGACGCGATCACCTGCTGACAGATCAAGAACCTCCACAAACCATTGCGACACTGCGCGGCAGTGACCATTCAGTTCAGAGAAGTTTAGATGGGTGTTACCCTCTCGAACAGCCTGTGTATTGGCGTATTGATTTGACAACCATTGGGGCAGTTGCGAGAGGCTACTTATTGGAATAGGCAATTGAGGCATGTCATTCACTGCGATAGAAGCAGGTCTCTCCCTCTTTAAAAACACGGGCTTCACCCGTCTGAATCGACTGCCACTCCTCATTGTCGGTAAGGGGTTCTGTCGCGATCACAGTGACGATATCGTTCTCTTGAGTCTCCCCTCGAAAATCGACCGTCAAGTCGCAATCTTTTAATTGGGCGACACCGAAAGGCGCTCGTCGAGTAATCCAGTGCAACTTAGTGGTGCAGTAGGCGAACAACCAGTCTGGATCACACAACAACATATTAAAAACGCCTAGCGAGCGAAGTTTGTGACAGCACTGGGTGATCAAATCAAACAGCGGTTCCGTGTTTTGTGGTGGCTCTGGAAAGGCGATTCGAATCTGATCTAATAACCAACAGAAGGCATATTCAGAATCGGTTGTACCCACAGGCTTATAAAAGCGCAGTGGCCAATCAAAAATCACCGGATCTAACTGCCCGTTATGAGCAAAGGTCCAGGTAAAACCCCAGAGTTCGCGGCTGAATGGGTGAGTGTTTTCCAAATTGACGGCACCCACATTGGCTTGTCGAATATGGCTGATGACGTTTTTACTTTTAATTGGGTAATGACAGATTAACTGAGCGATGGGCGAGTCGACACTCGGTTGTGGGTCGTGGAATGATCGTTGAGCTTTACCCTCATAGAAGCCGATACCCCATCCATCCTTGTGTGGTCCAGTGCCGCCACCACGCTGCATCAAACCAGCGAAACTGAAACAGATATCGGTGGGTACATTAGCACTCATACCCATTAACTCACACATAGCGACTCCCTGCCTTAAGACCTATGTCAGTATAACTGATTAATGAGCTGGAGGCGGACCTTTAACCAGCCCCTTTAGCCGTTAACTGGCTAGTTTGAAACAGGGAACGTAACCCGTAAAATCAATCTTCATACGACGCTGTTCAATGAATCCATTCAACAACGTATCCAATGCAGCGATAATCTCTGGATCCCCATTTAAGATAAAAGGCCCCTTTTCCGCTACGGCTCTCACAGCGGGTTCTTTAACGTTGCCCGCGACAATGCCTGACAGTGCCTTGCGCAACTCTGAGGCCAATTCAGAGATGGGTTGCTTTTTATGTAGATTCAAGTGCGCCATGGCGGCGTGAGTCGGCTCAAAAGGCAGTTGCAGCTCATAAGGAATCTGTAGCTGCCAGTTGAAATGGTAAGACTCCCCAGACGCTTTACGCTGTTCCGTAACACGATTGAGTCCCTCTTTCATCAAAGCAGCTACTTTAGACGGATTATCAATAACGACCTGATAAAGCTGACTGGCCTCTTCACCGAGCGTCGCTTTAACGAATCGATCTATCTGATCGAAATAGGCCTCGCTGCCTGCCGGACCTGTAAAAATAAAAGGCATCTCCACGCTGCGGTTTTGCTCTTGAAGCAAAATGCCCAGCATGTAGAGAATCTCTTCCGCTGTACCTGCACCGCCAGGAAAGACAATGACTCCATGACCCAACCGAACAAAGGCCTCTAATCGCTTCTCAATGTCAGGCATGGTAATTAATTCAGAGACGATCGGGTTGGGTGATTCAGCTGCAATGATGCCTGGTTCAGTAATGCCTATGTATCTTGGGTCACTCATGCGTTGTTTAGCGTGAGCGATAGTAGCCCCTTTCATGGGACCTTTCATGGCACCGGGACCACACCCGGTACAGATATTGAGCCCTCGTAAACCCAGCTCATAACCCACTTTTTTGGTGTAGGCGTACTCGTGCCGAGCGATCGAGTGGCCGCCCCAGCAGACCACAATGTTAGGTTTGATATTGGGCCTTAGTGATTTAGCGTGCCTTAAGATGTGAAACACCGTATTGGTTAATGTCTCACCCGGCGTTAACCCTTCACAGACATCATTAAGCTCGTCCACCACATAGACGAGGTCTCGCAACACAGAGAAGAGGTGCTCACGAATACCATCAATCAACTCTCCATCGACAAAAGCTGATGCAGGCGCATTGATTAGATCTAACTGCACCCCGCGGTGTTTATTAACAATCTGGATATCGAAATGTTGGTACTTGTCCAGTACTTCAGCCGTGCAGTCCATCTCACTGCCGCAATTTAGAACCGCCAATGCACATTGACGAAACAGAGGATACAAACCCGAATCACTTCGATCTCGAATGCGATCTACTTCATAGGGTGAGAGCATATCGAGACTCTCAAGAGGCTTAACACTGGCGCTGACGAATAGATCGCTCATAACACTCTCCTTTGCGTAATCACGATGTCATTATTTACGTTTATACATTAAGGATAGATGACATTCAGCAAATCGATGGAACATATTTGCCAAAGGCGATGGCATCGATTAGTTTAAAGTTATCGGTGAGATTTTCACCGACCCCTCTCTGCTGCAGAAGGAACCGCCAATGAGCGCATCCAAGCTTTATATCCTTGATACCAACGTGCTGCTGCACGACCCCAAATGTCTTGTTGAATTTAAAGAGCAAGACATTGCTATTCCGATGACTGTCCTTGAAGAGCTCGATGACATCAAAGATCGGAAAAAGAACGTAGCGGCAGAAGCGCGTGCCGCCATTCGAGAGATTGATAAGATTCTTAGCAATGCCAAAGACCCTTCAGAGATTCTCGACGGCGTGCAGATTTTACTGGATGGCAAAGAGCGCGACATAGTATTTGGTAAGCTCTCAATTTACCCCGATCATGAACTGGCCCACGATAAAGGTTTCTTGCCCGCTGAGCACAATAAAGATAATCGCATCATAAACTGCGCCCTTCACTTGCAAAGAGTGCTTCCAAAACGCCAAGTCATTTTGGTGACTAAAGATTTGAACATGCGTCTTAAAGCGATGGGTGCCGGTTTAAAACGTGTTGAGGATTACCGTACGGATCAGCTTGTATCGGATATTGATCTTCTGCCTGCGGGCCACCTTCATCTTGAAACGCCTTTCTGGGATGGGGTGGAATCCGTTGAAAGCTATCACGAGAACGAACACACCTTTCACAGAGTGGATCGAGAAATTCTGCCCGAGACCTATCCAAATGAGTACATTTGGGACGACTCCCAAGACTTTGCAGCCAAGACCTGTCGTGTAGAAGGTGACAAGGTCATTCTTCAGGATCTAGGCTACCAGAACCTTATGCAGCAAAACTGCTGGGGTATTTCACCGATCAATATTCAACAAGCCTTTGCCATGGAAGCGATGCTGGATCCCAGTATCGATTTAGCCATTCTCCTTGGGTCGGCAGGCTCAGGTAAAACACTGGTGGCTCTCGCCAGTGCTCTGGAGTTGGTCATTGAACAACGTCGCTACAATAAGATTATTGTCACACGCTCTACGCCTCCCGTCGCTGAGGATATCGGTTTTTTACCCGGTACTGAAGAGGAGAAGATGACCCCTTGGATGAGTGCCATCAACGATAACTTGGAGGCGATGCATGAACAGGATGAGCGCCCACAAAGTAGCGTTAAATATGCGATAGAGAAAGCCAACATTCAGTTCAAATCACTGAATTTCATACGTGGTCGAAGCATTCAGAACGCCATTGTCTTGATTGATGAAGCCCAGAACTTAACACCGCAGCAGATGAAAACGATTTTGACCCGTTGTGGTAAAAATACAAAAATGGTCTGCTTGGGCAACTTGGCCCAAATCGACTCTAATTACCTTACCGCTCTAACGTCGGGCTTAACCTACATTGTTGAACGGTTTAGGGACTATGAAGGCTCTGCGAGCGTCCACTTTGAAGGCATCTTCCGATCAAAACTGGCCGAATACGCCGAAGAACACCTTTAACTCTAAAGCGCTAAGGTACGACTGCTGTGACTCCTTTCGGGGTCACGGCTATCCTTTGGTGCCCCTCACGCTTTAACTGCAGAAGGTCGAACGACCGAATTTTAATCTCCACTACACAGAACCAGTTTTGATCAACACATTCAACGATTGGATCGCCCTCAGAACCGGGCGCCAGCTTGGTTGTATAGTCACCAACTGTCGGCCCCTCTTTAACCCTAGCCCAACGCTCACTGATTGCTTTCGAGTCACGCATCAGGGTGGCGACACCTTCTGCGCGTAACTGCTGTTTTAGCTCAGGATTCCAAAAACAGATCGAGACATTTGGATTGTGTTGCAGCTGCAAAATTTTCGGAGATCGAGAGTCGCTGTAAAAACGCATGATCCAGCATTGAGGTTCGATCTCTCTTAAAACAACAGACCGAGAGTGCGGCCGACCATCTGCATCCACCGTAGAGAGTGTAAATACCCTCCAAGGGTGGCCATTTTTAAGCAACGCATCATCAAGAAACCCCCATAAATCAAAGGGTTTTAAGCACTTTAAGTCGATCATTCGATACATCCATCTGAGACATTGGTCTATCTTGAAAAACAATCAATTTCGCCAAAGTCCAGTAACCACTTGGCTTATAGTTAACTGTCATAGCCGTATAACAAAATAGTTAGACAATAGAGACTGGAAACCATGGTGCGGCGCAATATAATTGGCGTCACATAAATACGGGTGACACAAATATCTGTTACCCATCGCCTAACTTCCAAGGCCTATTTGCCAAAAGCTTATAGGAGATTGAGTCGTAAGGCACATTTGTTCAACACACAGATGGTAGTCGAGTTATGGATTCAGAAGTTGATGTACTGTTAGTCGGCGCAGGCGCGATGAGCACAACGCTTGCCGTTATGCTCCAGGAGCTGGACCCTCATTTAAAAATGATGATGGTCGAGCGTCTAAATCATGTGGCTAGCGAGAGCACCGACGGCCTTAATAACGCAGGGACTGGTCACGCGGCTTACTGTGAGTTGAATTACACCCCTCGCCAAGCAGACGGTTCCATCAACTGCAGTAAAGCCTTCTCGATCAACGAGTGTTTTGAGATCAGCCTACAGTTCTGGTCATACCTTGTGAACAAAGGTGCACTTCCTCATCCTAAGAAGTTCATCAACACCACTCCACATTGCAGTTTTGTCTGGGGCGAAGATAACGTCGATTTCCTACGAAAACGTCATCAAGCGCTCTCACAGCACCCTCTTTTTGATGCAATGGAGTACAGCGAAGATCCTGAGCAGATCCGTGAGTGGATGCCGCTGGTGATGGAAAATCGCCAAGACAAACAACCGATCGCTGCGACCCGAGTACGCTATGGTTCAGACGTCAATTTCGGTGAACTAGCTCGCTTCATGGTTAACTTCCTTGAAGTTAGCGGCAACTTTGAACTTAAACTCTCATCGACTGTACAAGACCTAAAACAGGAAGAGGATGGTCGCTGGTGCGTCAAACTGAAACACTCAGCTAAGCCCGACACATACAAAGTTCGTGCTAAATTTGTCTTCCTGGGCGCTGGCGGCGGTGCACTCCCTCTTTTGCAAAAATCGGGTATCCCTGAGGGCGAGGGATATGGTGGTTTCCCGGTCAGTGGTCAGTGGCTAATTTGTAAGAACAAAGAGATCATCGAACGTCACCAAGCCAAAGTCTACGGCATGGCCCCCATTGGCGCACCACCCATGTCAGTACCACACCTCGATACTCGTATTATCAATGGTGAAAAAGCCCTGCTGTTCGGTCCTTTTGCAGGATTCACAACAAAATTCCTTAAAAAGGGTTCATTGATGGATCTCCCCATGTCTTTGAGTCCAGATAATCTGATGCCGATGATGTCAGTGGCACGCAACAATATGGATCTGACCAAGTACCTGATCAGTGAAGTGATGCAGACACATGGATCGCGAGTCGAATCACTGCGCAACTTCTTCCCAGAAGCTGAAGAGAATGATTGGGAACTTTCCTATGCCGGTCAGCGGGTCCAAATTATAAAACCGGGCAATGAAACCAAGGGCAAGCTCGAGTTTGGTACAGAGGTGATCTCTGCAGCCGATGGCTCAATAGCCGCCCTACTTGGTGCATCTCCTGGTGCATCAACCGCAACCAGTACAATGATCTCGATTATCGAGGAGTGTTTTGCTGAGCGCATGCAGAAGTCGAACTGGGCTGAGAAATTGAAGCAGATGATTCCTTCCTACGGTGAGTCATTGGCCACCAATAGCGATCTGCTTCGCTCTGTGCGTGCTCACACTCTTGAGACGTTGCAACTGGATGAAAAGAAGGCGTCTCAAGCTGCCTAATTCTCTCCCTTTCTGAACGCACACCGGATTGGTTTATTGATGTTAAAGGACTAACATTGCATCAATAAGGAGTCCGGTGTGATTAAACATTTTTTTGAACAACTTCTCGTGTTGATCGTTCGGTTTTATCAACTGTTCATCAGCCCTGTGTTGGGTCCACGGTGTCGATTCTACCCAAGCTGCTCTAGTTATATGATCGAGGCAATTCAGTTGCACGGCCCTCTTAAAGGGACGCTGCTTGGTTTAAAACGCATTGGACGCTGTCACCCAGGATCTGACGGTGGAATTGATCCCGTTCCTGGCAGTGAGCTTGAAACCAGTTACCAACAAGAACTGTCCGAAGAAAAACGCTGTGGCTGTTCACACTCAGAAAACAAGGAGCACTGATTGTGTTTTCTACTGCTAGCCTAACGGGCGTTGCATTGCTTTACATGGCGCTTCTGTTTGCGTTAGCTATTTTTGTTGAGCGAAAGGTAAGAAAGCAGTCAGGGCTTCGATTCCAGGGGCCTATTTATGCGCTTTCATTAGCCGTCTTTTTTACCTCTTGGACGTTCTACGGCAGCGTCGGATTTGCGCTAGAGAACGGACTCCAGTTCTTTGCCATCTACATCGGTGCGATCCTGGGTCTTCTCTTTGGCGCTAAAGCAATCAAAAAGATGGTGATGGCCAAAGAGAGCTTCCGTTTAACGTCCATTGCTGATTTTATATCGACACGTTACAGACGATCTCAGCGCATTGCAGCCTTGGTGACCCTCATCGCGATTTTAGGACTGCTGCCGTACATCGTCCTTCAGTTACGCGCAATCAACAGTGCGTTTGATGTTCTTACAAACGACTCAGCAACTCAGGGCAGTTGGTCTGCCATGGTGATCACGCTGACACTCGCATTCATTACGATTCTTTTCGGTGCCCGTAAGATCGATCCCACTGAGCGTCATCAAGGAATCATTGCCGTCTTGGCAGCAGAGTGTCTGGTTAAATTGTTTGCCTTCATTGCTCTTGGTTTATTCGTCACCTTTGGTCTGTTTGACGGTTTTGGCGATCTCTTTCAACAGGCTGAAAAGGCTAACTTACAACCCGTCTACGGTTTGGGTGGGGCGGACAGCCTCGCAACCTGGATTGCCCTGATCATACTGGGCGCAGCTGCTATTTTAATGCTCCCCCGACAGTTTCATGTCACCGTTGTCGAAAACCCAGGTACCGCACATATAAAAAGTGCATTGACGCTGTTTCCGATCTATACGCTCATCATAAATCTATTTGTCATACCCATCGCATTGGCTGGACTATTACTCGGCCTCCCCAAAACCTCTGGTGATCAATTTGTTCTGCTCATACCTAAGCTAGCCAATAGTGAAGTGATGGCGATGGTGGGTTACTTAGGTGGGTTTGCTGCGGCAACTGGAATGGTGATCGTTACCCTGATCACCCTAGCGACGATGACATCAAACCATCTGGTGATTCCCATCTGGCGTCGGTTTAAACCCGATCTAAATCTAGGCGCATCTCTTCTGCATTTGCGCTGGGTCCTCATTCTGAGTATTGCGCTGATTGCCCACCTCTTTGCCAATCAACTCGATGCACCTTACCTACTGGTTGCTCTCGGTCTCATCTCATTCGCAGCGGTATTGCAATTAGCGCCATCAGGATTGATCGGTCTATTTTGGCGAAAGGGTAATAGCTTAGGCGCAGCACTGGGGCTTTTATCCGGTTTTGTTCTCTGGGGATTCACATTAGTATTGCCTCCTATGGTCGGTGAAGGGTGGATCGATGACAGTGTTATGAGTGAAGGTCTTTTTGGCCATCATTGGCTGCGCCCTAACGCACTGTTTGGATTCGAGTTCCTACCCCCACTTGCTCACGGTGTTTTCTGGTCACTCTTTTTCAACACCGCTCTGTATGTTGTTGGGAGCAAACTCTATAAACCTCGTAAGGTTGAGAGAGTACAGACAGAAGAGCTGTTTAATGCCACTAACGAGGTGTTAACAGATCGCTACCGCAATGCCCGTCCAACTGGCCTTGAAGCCTACATTGAGCGAGAACCAAAAACTCAAGAAGCGGAGCAGCTTCTCAACCGTTTTCTAAGCCGTGATGCAGCCGATCAGGTACTTGGCAGTATTCTTACCGATCTGCAGTTAGGTGCGCGTACCCATTTCACCATCGTTGAGCTAATGGAGTTTCACCGACTCATAGAGCAACGTCTAGCCGGTTCTATTGGTGCTGCCGGTGCTCACTCTGCAATTGAAGAATCTATACGCTATTCCGATAGAGAGTCAGCCGATCTAAAAGCACTCTTTTCCCACATTGCTAGCGAATTAAAACTGAGCAGCTCAATAACCGAAAACAGCCCTCTTTTTGAGTCACTTCAAGACAACAACGAGCAGCTTAACAACGAGTTAGCCAAGCTAAAACATGCGAACAAAGTGTTAGAAGAGAAGGTTGATAGTCAATACGAGTTGATTCATGGGCACCGCTTAGAAATACAGAAGCTGACCCATGAGAACCAGACTCTTAAGGCACGTTTAGGGCTCTCAGCGGATGAGAGATAGTCCTCATAGCACCTAGATTCTGAGGAGACTTTAAGTCTCCTCTTTTTTTAGATGGATATCCATTTGAGGGAACGGAATTGAGATACCTTCAGCATCAAAACGAACCTTAATCTCTTCGGTAAGCGCCCAACGGACTTCCCAATAGTCGTCTGTTTTAACCCAGGGACGGACGATGAAATTAACGCTGCTATCGGCCAACTCTGACACCGCAATTTTAGGAGCCGGATCTTCTAATACTCGACTGTCAGCCGTTACAACCTCTGTGAGAATTTGTTTAGCTTTACGCAGATCATCGTCATAACTGATACCGAAGATCATATCGATACGGCGTGTCGGCCTCCGGTTGTAGTTCGTGATAATGCCTGAATAGATTGAACCATTAGGTACTATCACTTCGCGATTATCACCCGTGCGCATAACCGTGTTAAAAATGGTGATCTCTTCAGCTACACCGGATATACCAGCCACTTCGACAAAGTCACCCTCTTTGAATGGGCGGAAGAATATCAGCAAGACGCCGGCCGCAAAGTTTTTCAATGAGTCCTGCAGGGCAAGACCGATTGCCAAACCAGCAGCACCAACCAACGCGATCAATGAGGTGGTATCGACACCCAATTGTCCCAGCGCTGCAACAATAACGAGTAACGTCAAAAGTATACTGATGACGGAACGGACAAAGTTGACCAACATAGTGTCCATCGATGTACGATGAAGTCCTCGCTCGAGCAGGCGGGTCGAAAATTTGACCAACCAACGACCCACCAAAAAAATGGCTAAAGCCGTGGTGATGTTAATGGACCAAGGAAGTAAGTAGGTATCCATCAGAAATTGCAAATCAGGCATAGTTAACGTCCAAAAAGGCTAAATTTAAGCTGCGGGTAAGGTTGATAGTGATAAATTCACCCCCATATACACACTATAACCTAGGTCATTCAGTTTCCAATCTATGCGTTCAATTTTTTCACTGTTCATTCTTCTTTTTTCTAGCCAACTCTATGCGGCTGATTACCACATTGCCGATGATGTTCAGCTTTTCATGCACAGCGGCCCCTCTTACGAGTACCGTATCGTTTCCAGAGTGCGCAGTGGCGACCCGGTCACTCTGTTAGAGCGTGGTAAAGATTACACCAAGATCAAGCTTGCTGATGGCAAAGAGGGATATGTATTAACCCGTTACCTTGCTGAGGGAGAAAGTAAACTCATAGCCCTGCAAACGGAGCTTCCGAGTCTACAACAGCAGGTCGCATCGCTCAGTGAAGAACTAGCAAAGAGAACTGACCAAATCACCCTGCTTGAAACAGAGTTGGCAACCTATCGCGAAGAAGCGACCGACTCAACAACTGAGTTGGTCATCAAAGATAAACGGATTCGCGAACTTGAATTTCAGGTAGCTAACATGGATCAATCGAATCTAATGCGCTGGTTAACTCATGGCGGGATAATTGCATTAGCTGGTTTGGTGGTCGGATTGATCCTTCCACATCTGCCTCGTCGTAAGAAACGACAGGATGAGTGGTTTTAATTAATCAATAAGAGAGAAGTGAGTATGGAAATGGTTATTTTAAGCGTAATGTGCATTGCTGCTGCAATTTACATGATCAGTACCAACATTAAGTCCAAGGCACCCGCTCTTCAGCCAATTCGTATCGATGAGCGTAACGAGAAGCGTCGTCGCTAGATAAGATCTTCATCCGTAATGGGACGAGGCGTAAAGTCTGCGATCCCATTTTCAATGGTCCATGCGCGTCGTCCTTGCTCTACACGGATGACCCCTTTGAAACGTGCCTGCAGATAAGGCACAACCTCTTCAAGTGTGTCGATATCGCACAAAATCACACCACCACGATCATCTTCAGTCGAAAATAGAAACGATTGCACACTAAACCCCTTAAAAACAATT
>Ga0102948_1000990_pt1 | contig 11315 bp, 6 predicted proteins | sample SalPonA_A_H2O_MG_FD_78211 | JGI IMG/M metagenome (GOLD analysis project Ga0102948, IMG submission 78211) | Water microbial communities from South San Francisco under conditions of wetland restoration - Salt Pond MetaG R2A_A_H2O_MG | ecosystem: Environmental > Aquatic > Non-marine Saline and... | reverse complement strand
TTCCGTATTATTCATGAAGAACCTTATACCAACTTCCCTTATGTGGAAGACTTCGACAACCCTGCGACAACCACACCAGGAAACAATACACCTTTGAATCCAGGTACATTCTCTAGCGATTTGTGGACGCCACAACCTGCTAGTAATAGTGGTGACTTCGCCTTCATGGTAGGAAACGCATGGACTCCAACTGTGGGATCAGGTCCGCTATCCGATCATAGTAAACGTGGTAATTATCTCGTCACAGAGGGAGATTACGGTAGTGCACCGACTTCTGCCCTATTGGTTTCACGCTGTATAGACCTAGCGGGTATGACAAACCCTGTTTTACAGTTCAAACACCATATGTACGGTACCGATATTGGTGCCATCAGAGTGCAGTGGATCAAAGCAGGTGAGAATACGTGGAGCAACCCTATGCCTCCTTACATCACAAAACTCACTGATGAGAAAGATGCCTGGGAGACCTATGAAGTAGATTTGAGTGCTCAAGCGGGCAACCTCATCAAGCTTCGTTTTATCGCTCAGAAATCAGGTAATGGTATCGCTGCTGATATTGGTATTGACGATATCGTAATCATGGATCAACCAACTGTAGACGTCGGTATCGACTTTGTCGCAACGCCTGGAGCTCGTGTGAATCTAGTAGCAGGACCTGCCGGTAAACGAGCTAGTTTTGAAGTTCGCAACTACGGTAGCGCTACGCAATCTAGTATCCCGATCAGCTATACGGTAACACCAACCTGTGGAGCCAATGCTGGGGTGAGTACCACTTACACCTTTACACATACTTCTTCTATTAATGCCGGCACTTCTGCCACAGCAACAGATGCGACCAACACTGTTGCATGGCCTACGGGAACCTTCGAGATTGAGGCATGGACCGGTAAGGCCGGTGATAACAACACTTGGAACGATACTGCCTACCGAAAATCGGCAGGTTGGCCTGAGACACCTATCAACAACGGCTTTATTGAAGATTTCTCTGCTTGTAATGATGGTGACTCCTCTGGTTTCTTCTTCTCTGGAGACTTGAATTTGTTTGAACACGGCACGATTACTGGGCTTGGTGGTAACAACGGTGTAGGTACACATCCTAATGCTAATGTTCCTGCGAACGTTCAAGAATACATCTTCTTCCCTCGTTTCACGCAGTTCGATACGATTGCCGGAGCTGAGCTTCGCATTACCCATGATATCGACTTCAATACTGGAGACTATGCAGTACTGGAGATGTTACAAGGGGGTAGCTGGAATAAACTAGGATATTGGGACCCACAGAATATCGTTTCTACGGGATGGTACAACACAGGATCGAGTGCTGTAGGTGATGCTTGGGTTGGTAATATAGGCCAAACCACTAGTGTATGGCCGTTGAGCTTTATGTTCGGTAGCTCTGCCCCACTAATCCTACGTGGTCGCATGGAGACGGTTAGCGGTAACAAGGATGGCTGGAATATCGATAAAGTGGAAGTATACATTCCTCCACAGAACAGTGCTTCACCTGTAAAAATTGAGACGGTAGAATACCTACCAATTCCTGATCAAAACAACCACTTACGCACGTTCATTCGCAATACAGGTGCGAAAGTCTTGGACAGCTGTATGGTAGAATACTCTACAGATGGTGGTACTACTTGGTCAACACCAGAAAAAGTAGTCTTCAACCCACCTCTCATTCCGAGACGTGCGGCTCCGTATGAATTCCTTGCGGATTGGGTTAACCCAACGAGTGGTCCGTACAACGTCTGTGTTCGTACATCGTTACCGGACAACAAACCGGATAACTTGACTTCAGATGACATTATGTGTAAGACCATTACAGTCCTAGATAAGATTGTAATGTCACAAGACAGTGTGTACTGTAACGATTTCGACGATCCATCAGTAAATCCGTGGGTTACCTTGAATACGTTTGATCGCGACGGTTTAACTGCTTGGGAGGTAGGTACTCCTTCTGCTGCACCTATCGTTTCTGCGAACTCAGGAGCGAACGCTTGGTCAACGAATCTAGATGGTAACTACAGAAGACGCGATAGTTCGTCTCTGTTCACCCCGGTATTTGAATTGGATTCAGGACAAGTATATACGTACGAGTTCATGCACCAATTCTCAACGGAGCTTTACCACGATGGTGGTACTGTAGATATCACTTTTGATGGGGGTATTACTTGGTCGACTATTGGAACGAATCTATTTGGAGCGACTTGGTTCAATACGAACTTCGTAACGGCACTAGATATTTACAAACCGGGATGGACAGGCTTGAGTAACGGCTGGATTCCTGCTTCGATCAACGTTAGTGTAGACACTGCAAGACGCGCTGTGTTTAGATTCCGCTTTGCTTCTGATGAAACAGTAAATGCTGCCGGTTGGGCTATTGACGACTTCTGCTTCTATGAAAGTAATGATTTGAATAAGGTGTTTGTCGTAGGACAAGAGGAGCTTGAAACCATGATTGGCGTCGGTCACCTCCACCCTAACCCAACCAATGGTATTACTCAGTTGCCTATTGCTTTCCAGCAAAGTGCAGATGTAACCATCACGGTGAGAAACACACAAGGACAAATCATGACCGTTCAGACCGTCCATGGTGAAGAAGGAATCAACACCTTCCCTATCACTACAGATGGTTGGGCTGCTGGTATGTATTTAGTGGAAACCTTAACACCTTCCGGTACCGACGTTCAACGACTCATCGTCGAATAAACTACTCTGGATATACCTTTTTTTTTTCACCCTCGCTTCCTCCTAGTTTTGGAAAAGCGGGGGTGTTTTTTTTATGATGAGCCCCTACATCTGCAACTCTGACAGATTTTGTGAGAAAATACAGACAGAATTTCATGCAAATGGCTGAATATCAGAAGTTTTGTCAGTGCTTGAGGGCAAAAATTGATGTGGTACACGGTTTGAGAACTCTGAAGCAGACCTAAAAAACCCTACATACTATGAACTTTGAAAAATTCACCACACGCAGCCAGAGCATCATATCCGGAGCTCAATTCTTTGCGACCGATGCTGGCCATACCGAAATTACCACGTTGCACTTGTTGAAATCGCTCCTGAAAGAAGATCAGAGCGTGATGCCTTATGTGATGCAACAGGGGGAATTGGCTTTAGATCGTCTAAAGAACGCAACGGATGCTGCCTTTGCGGGTCTTCCTACCTCTGATTCATCTGCGCCCTATATGGGGCGTGATGCCGCCTTCGTATTGCAAAAGTCTGAGCAAATCGCAGGTAAGATGAAAGATGAATATGTAGCTACGGAGCATTTGATCCTTGCTATGATTGAGGACAAAGGAACCGTTGGCAAGATGCTTGCTGATTTGGGCTTTACAAGAACGCTGGTAGAAAAAGCGATTGATAGCTTGCGCAAAGGGCGCGGTGCGAGTAGTTCAGGAGCAGAAAGTACCTATAACAGTCTCGACAAATACGCGAAGAACCTCAACAAGATGGCCGAAGAAGGTCGATTAGATCCTGTCATCGGTCGAGGTGATGAGATTCGCAGGGTACTTCAAATTCTCTCAAGGCGAACCAAGAACAATCCGATCCTAGTGGGTGAGCCCGGAGTGGGTAAAACGGCCATTGCAGAAGGTTTAGCGCAACGTATTCTGAAAGGTGATGCTCCGGATAATTTGAAAGATAAAGTAGTATACAGCCTTGATATGGGGTCGCTCATCGCTGGTGCTAAATACAAAGGTGAGTTTGAAGAGCGCTTGAAGGCTGTGGTTAAAGAAGTCACCAGCAGTGCCGGTAACATTCTTCTATTTATCGATGAGATTCACACATTGATTGGAGCTGGAAAAGGAGAAGGCGCTATGGATGCCGCTAATATTCTCAAGCCTGCCCTAGCGCGTGGTGAGCTCAGAGCACTTGGCGCAACGACCTTAGATGAATTCCAGAAATACTTTGAAAAAGACAAGGCGCTTGAACGTCGCTTCCAAAAAGTGATGGTAGAAGAACCTGATCTTGAGAGCAGCATTAGCATTCTACGCGGGATTAAAGAAAAATACGAGACGCACCATAAGGTCCGCATTAAGGATGAGAGTGTGATTAGTGCGGTGGAATTGAGCGCGCGTTACATCACAGATCGATTTTTACCAGATAAGGCGATTGACTTGATGGACGAAGCAGCTTCGAAAATTCGGATGGAAATCAATTCCAAACCGGAGGAATTGGACATATTGGACCGCAAAATTCTCCAACTCGAGATTGAGCAAGAGGGTATCAAGCGAGAAGATGACAGGAAAAAATTGGCTGCGATACAGGCGGAACTCAGCGAACTTTACGAGCAACGTGATGGTCTAAATGCCGTTTGGGAAAGTGAAAAATCGAGTGCCGAACGTATCCAAGAGATCAAGGAGCGATTGGAGCAACTGCGCTTAGAGGCAGAAAAAGAGGAACGCGCCGGAAATTATGGGCGCGTAGCGGAGATTCGCTATGGTCTAATGCAAGAGGCGGAACGTGAGTTAGAAAATGCCGAAAAGGCGCTGGAAAACAGCGAACGCACCATGATAAAAGAAGAGGTGACTGCTGAGGATATTGCGGAGGTGGTGAGCCGTTGGACTGGAATTCCGGTGCAAAAAATGCTGGAAAGCGAACGTATGAAGTTACTAAAGCTTGAAGAGGAGCTGCACAAACGTGTGGTGGGCCAAGATGCCGCGATTCAGGCGGTAAGTGACGCCATACGACGTTCGAGAGCAGGACTGAGTGATCCTAATCGCCCGATAGGTAGCTTTCTTTTCTTGGGAACCACAGGTGTGGGGAAAACGGAATTGGCCAAAGCTTTGGCGGAGTACCTGTTTAATGATGCAGGGATGATGACAAGAATTGATATGAGTGAATATCAAGAAAAGCATAGTGTAAGCCGCTTGCTTGGTGCGCCTCCGGGATACGTTGGATACGATGAAGGTGGTCAACTTACCGAGGCGGTGCGTCGCATGCCCTATTCTGTGGTACTACTCGATGAGATTGAAAAGGCGCATCCTGATACCTTCAATGTGCTGCTCCAAGTACTAGATGACGGACGATTGACCGATAATAAGGGACGCATGGTCAATTTTAAAAACACCTTAATCATCATGACCAGCAACATCGGCTCTGGCTTGATTAACGAAGCTATGGAACAATGGGAAGGCGATGATAAAGATCTCCTGATGGAGCGCTTGAAACCCGAACTACTTGGACTTCTTCAAAAGGTAGTACGACCTGAATTCCTCAATCGCATCGATGAAGTGAGCCTATTCTCTCCTCTTGCCAAAGATCAGATGAGTGCTATTGTCACCATGCAACTTGATATCGTCAAAAAACGATTAAGTGAACAAGGCATTACCCTAGAGGCAAGCCCAGAAGCTATTGCTCATCTTGCCCATGTTGGATATGACCCACAGTACGGTGCACGTCCTGTAAAACGAGCCGTACAAAACCTTGTGTTAAACGCTTTATCAAAAGAAATCATCGCCGGCAAAGTTCACAGCGATGATGTGATCCTACTCGATGTTTTCGACGATCAAGTGGTATTTAGAAATGTAGAACTGCCTCTGGCTTAATGCGGAAGGCTTGATATGAATCAAAAAGCCCCTTGGTGCAAACGAAGGGGCTTTTTGTTATCTGTAAATTTTACGGTTATTCAAATACTGAACCCACCTGCGTTGGTTTAATAAGTGACTGGCGTAATTGGACGCAAAGGCATGATAGCCCGGTTGATCGGGATTTGCACACATATAGATGTAATCATGCTCTGGGGCATTTAGAACGGCCAGTAGTGCCGATTTCTCAGGAACGCAAATGGGTCCCGGTGGTAATCCCGTGGTATAATAAGTGTTGTAAGGATCTTCAATTTTCAAATCTTTACGTAGCACGCGGCGTACCTCTAAGCTCGGGTCGAGTCGTTTCATCGCAAAAATGACGGTAGGATCTGCCTGAAGCTTCATTCCCTTCGCTAGGCGATTCAAATACAATCTGGCCACGTTGGGTCTATCATCGGCTTTGCTGCTTTCTTTCATGACAATGGAGGCCAATGTACTTACCTCGCTCGGTGTCAATCCCATCGCCTTGGCCTGCTTCACACGATCCGGGGTCCAAAACGAAACTGTATTCTGGTACAATTTCTCAGCAACGGTCTGCGCAGAGGCATTCCAATAGAATTCATAAGTGTCCGGTAAAAAGGCGCCTAATGCTAAGGGGCCCTCCCAGCCTTTCATGGGTTGTTGCAGTGCTTGTAGTAGCGATGATTCGTTCACCATAAGCTGTTCACTCAATTTTTGGGCAACCTCCTCAAGCGACGCTGCACTGTTGAAATTCACCTTCACCGGAGTCTGCAAACCCGCTTTGAGCATGTTGACAATACTATTGCTGGACATGTCCTCTGTAATCACATAATGCCCCGCTCGTGGCCATTCCAATCCTTTGCGCTGGGCAAGAAGCGGCATGCCCTCGGGCGTAAGCAATACATCGTCAGCGAGGAATTGGTTATAGACCTCGGCGGTGGTAGTGGAATCGCGTATATAGAGCTCGTAAGGAGCCACTTCTGGATTTACGTTAGGCTCAAACAATGCTCCAAATCCTAACCAGACTGCGTAGATTAATCCGGAGGGAATAAGCACCCCAACTAGTAGTAATATCACTTTTCTCATATGCCCAATTTTTGATACAGCAGTGCACTCTCGTAGCTTCCATGATGCAACACCCAATCTTCTAAAACGCCTATTTTTTTATACTCCAACACCTCGAATAATCCGATAGATGCCGCATTTTTTCCTGGAACCATCGCAAACAGACTGTGTAGACCCAATGTACCAAAGGCATAAGCCTCAAAGCCGACATAGCCTCCTTTGCCCAACCTTTACCTCGATGCTCAGGATCTAAGACAATCCCCACTCCCGCCTTGCGGGCAAACGGGTCATAATCATACAGATCTAAGGCCCCTACTGGTAATCCATTATGCTCTAGAATCAGTCGAAGCTGACCATCACGGAGCAATGAACCCGGCTGCTGATCCAAATAATTTTTCAAGACTTCTCGGTTAAAAGGCTCTTTAGAATACCCTAAATACCATAGGTCTGGATTGTTTTCCAACAACTGTAACCACTCAAGGTCAGCACGTTCAGGCGAGCGTAAGACGCCTATTTGGTTCACTGGAATCATAATGCGATTATACCTTTAAAGACGAACTGTGCAGGTCCTTTCAGCCACACATTTTCAAAGGGACCTAGACCGTCAAATCCCACTTCTAATTCACCGCCTAAAGCTTTGATCTTTACAGGTGGGGCACTGATCCATCCTTGAGCTACGGCCACCATTGCTGCAGCTACAGCACCTGTTCCGCAGGCAAGTGTTTCGTCTTCGACGCCGCGTTCAAACGTGCGAATGGCAAGACTTTGAGCTCCTTGGATTTCAACATGGTTTATGTTACTCCCCTCGGGGCCGTACTCGTTGCGCTTTCTACGAGCTATTTCAACAAAATCAGAAGTGAAATCGCATTGCTCTACGTGATGTGGAGAACCGGTATTTACAAATTGGCCTTGATGGCGATCGACCACCTGAGGCGCATCTATCATACCTAAGGTTACCTCACTATCTACTATTTTAGCCCAGTGGGCACCGTCAATAGCATGAAACTTAGCTTCATCGCGACAAATGCCTTGGTCGTATGCAAATTTGGCAATACAACGACCTCCATTACCACACATGGTGCTCTGGTTGCCGTCAGAATTGAAATACTTCATGTAGAAGTCATCACCAGCCTTTTTGGAGCTCTCAAGAAGCATTACCCCATCAGCGCCTATGCCAAAATGTCTGTCACACCACCCTGCTATGGTCGCAGTGGATACCTCTGGAAAGCCCTCACGGGCATCAAATAGGATGAAATCGTTTCCAGCACCTTGGTATTTGTAAAAGTTCAAGTGCTTCATATGCTTCTGGTGTTAAAAGGCGTTAAAGTTAGGCCCTTCGGGGTATACAAGTGGGTCAATTGGCCTGAGTTTTGAATAACTTTTCGAAATCAATTAAAAATACACCATAGATGAAACATACCCTAAAATCTCTCGTATTACCAGCAAGCTTTGCTGTGATCGGTGGAGTTGCTGCCATTGCAGGAGCACAAGCATTTGGCCTATTCGGAAAAACTGTGGTGATTCAGCAAGCTACACAAGCACCCGTGCAGCGCACTACCAACGCCCTTTCAGCGGGTGCGGCAGCCATACCTACAGATTTTGTAGAGGCCGCCGAACGAACGGTCGAAGCCGTAGTCCACGTCAAAACCACTGCTGAACGCGTTCAAAATGTATACAATCCGTTCAATGACCTCTTCTTTGGACGTCCATCAACGCCTCAACGCTACGAAGTGCAGGGTTCCGGTTCAGGTGTGATCTTGAGCGAGGACGGCTACATCGTCACCAACAATCACGTGATTAAAGATGCGAAAGAGATTACGGTAACCACAGCAAACAACAACGAATATAGCGCTACGCTTGTCGGCACCGATCCAACGACAGATATAGCGCTTTTAAAAATTGATGCCGAAGACCTTCAAAAGGTAACCGTAGCCAATTCTGACCAAGTCCGCCTCGGACAGTGGGTACTAGCGGTGGGCAATCCATTCAACCTCACCAGCACCGTTACCGCAGGTATCATATCTGCAAAAGGTCGCGATATCAACATCATTGATGAGCAAAGCGCGATTGAGAGCTTTCTACAAACGGATGCCGCTGTAAACCCCGGCAATTCTGGAGGTGCACTCGTCAACACCGCAGGAGCTCTTGTCGGAATCAACACGGCTATCTCCTCGAGAAGTGGTTCTTTCGAAGGATACAGCTTCGCCGTGCCTTCCAACCTAATGATGAAAGTGGTGGGTGATCTAAAAGAATTCGGACGTGTTCAACGCGCGTTTATGGGGATCAATTACAACGAAGTCACCCCTGCCCTTTCCAATGAATTGGATTTAAAAGTGAATAGCGGCGTTTATGTGGCTAACATAGTTACTGGCGGAGCTGCGGATGATGCTGGAATTGAAAAAGGCGATGTAATCATCAATATTGCCGGTAAAGTAGTGCAAACCGGAGCGGATCTCACCGAGGTGATCGGACAGCACCGCCCAGGAGAACGACTCTCCGTGATCGTTAACCGAGAGGGTACCAACCAACAATTCGACTTGCTCTTGAAAAACAAATTGGGTACGACCGAAATGCTCACTAAAGAAGAAGAACTAAAGCGCAGCTTTGGTGCTGAGCTGGATGATTTAAGTATCAGCGAAAAGCGTCGACTCGGCCTACGCTATGGTGTAAGAGTAGAAGAAATACTTGGCGGGCGGTTTGAAAAAGCTGGTATTCCAGAAGGCTTCATCATCGTTAAACTGAACAATGTGTACATCGAAAATGTCGCGAAGTTTGAAGGGCTCATTCGCCAATTCAATCCCGGCGACGGTGTGCTTATTCAAGGTTTTGATAAAAACGGGAACGCCGACTATTTTGCTTTCGAGTGGTAGGAAACGTCCTGCACATTCTGCCGTTATCAAGAAAATCACGGCCTAGAAAGTGTCAAATTTACACACCTTAATAATGATTTAACACACTGGTTAGTAGTGTGTTAAATCTATTTTTTATTGTTACTGAGGGGTGATATTGTTCACTAACTTTGGACCATAGAACCACCAAAAACTCTTTAACAACAATGATTGCTCAACAAGAGTATTCCCAAAAAGTCCAAGCGCGCATTCGCAATGAACGTTTGGCAGTAGACCTAAGTGCTATTGTTCATGAGTTGTTTTACGATCGCGGCATCGAGATTGTCATGTTCCGAAACAAACTCATCGACCAGAGTGCAAGCCAAATCCTAGAACTTCACCAGTATGCAAACGACTTTGTCGGCAAGGCCATCAACATCGAGGACTCCCTTGAAATGTTGATGACTTTGAAGAAAACCGCCATTGAGTATGCAAAGATTGATATTGGTAGACTCACTCATGATTGGACGCGTACCGAACTGAATTCAGAGGAGTTTGTGATCAATCACCTGTCCTCTTTCTTTAAAGCGGTCAAACAAGAACCAAGAGACGTTGTACTCTTCGGTTTCGGTCGTATAGGACGCCTACTTGCAAGAGAATTGGTCGCGCAGGAAGGAAGTGGTAAACAACTACGCCTTCGCGCAGTCGCAGTACGTCGTATCGATGCCGCGAGTCTTCACAAACGTGCTTCTTTGCTCAAAATAGACAGTGTACACGGGGATTTCCCAGGTACTGTTAAAGTAGACGAAGAAAACCTAGCACTGATTATTAACGGTCGTCCGGTATACTTTATCCCTACACCGGACCCTACCACCGCAGATTACACGGCATACGGTATTGAGAATGCCCTATTGATCGATAATTCAGGTGCTTTCCGCGACGATGTAGCGCTAGGAAAACACTTGGAAGGTAAAGGGATCTCTCAGGTACTACTCACAGCACCAGGAAAAGGAATCAAGAATGTCGTACATGGTGTAAACCAGAACGATATTGATCTTAAGAAAGATAAAATTGTAAGTGCGGCAAGCTGTACGACCAATGCCATCTCACCCGTACTTAAGGTGATGAACGATACTTTCGGTATTGATCGCGGCCATCTTGAAACGATTCACGCCTATACCAACGACCAGAATTTAGTAGATAACATGCATAGCAAATACCGTCGTGGACGTGCCGCTGCTATGAACATGGTCATTACAGAAACTGGTGCTGGTAAAGCGGTTGACAAGTGTATCCCAGGCCTGGGTCAAAAATTAACTTCTAGCGCGATCCGCGTTCCTGTACCGAACGGTTCACTAGCTATTCTCAACTTGCAGTTGGAAAAAGCCACCACATTGGAAGAATTGAATGCTACCATGAAGGATGCGGCGCTCAACGGTTCGTTAGTGGAGCAGATTCACTACAACATGTCTAATGAATTAGTCTCTAGTGATATCGTTGGTAATCCGTGCCCAAGTATATTCGACGTTAATGCGACACAAATCACCGAGGATGGTCGTTCAGTGGTGCTCTACGTTTGGTATGATAACGAATACGGATACAGTCGTCAGGTGATTCGCCTTGCCAAGCACTACGCTGGTGTAAGACGTCCTGTATATTACTAAGAGAACAATACCTAGCTACCAAAACAAAGGGCCTCATCTTCTTCTAAGATGAGGCCCTTTTATTTTTTGAGACGCTTTTAAAAGCTACTATTCGTCGTTGATCACTAACTGAAGTAGTCCACTGTTGGAGTTAATACTCTCTTCTAAACTGATCATACTTTCTGTATTTTCTACACCATCGACATCATTGATTCTAAAAATGACATCTT
>Ga0102948_1000988_pt1 | contig 11325 bp, 13 predicted proteins | sample SalPonA_A_H2O_MG_FD_78211 | JGI IMG/M metagenome (GOLD analysis project Ga0102948, IMG submission 78211) | Water microbial communities from South San Francisco under conditions of wetland restoration - Salt Pond MetaG R2A_A_H2O_MG | ecosystem: Environmental > Aquatic > Non-marine Saline and... | reverse complement strand
TAACCTGCAACTTAATGTAGGCTTCTATTTTCTTAGCCATTGAGCTACTCCTTTGGGTACAGACGCCTCTCGGCTCCCCTTTACACAACAAAAACCGAGCAGCTTTTCAGCCACTCAGTTCGTTAAAAACATTTGTTAAACTTTTTCTACCTGACGGAACTCAAGTTCAACCGGCGTTGAACGACCGAAGATCAGAACAGCCACTTTCAGACGCGACTTCTCATAATCCACTTCTTCAACAACACCATTAAAGTCAGCAAATGGGCCATCATTAACACGCACCATCTCACCCGCTTCAAACATCGTTTTAGGACGCGGCTTATCAACACCACTCTCTACACGACGCAGGATTTCATCCGCTTCGCGCTGCGTAATTGGCGCAGGCTTATCTGCCGTTCCGCCAATAAAGCCCAATACACGAGGCGTACTTTTAACCATGTGCCAAGTTTCGTCGTTCATCACCATGTTAACGAGCACATAACCTGGGTAGAACTTACGCTCAGACTTACGCTTTTTACCATCACGGATCTCTACAACTTCTTCTGTTGGCACAAGAATATCGCCAAACAGATCTTCCACACCGTGACGTTCGATCGCTTCTAGCAGACCAGCCTGAACGCGCTTCTCATAACCCGAGTAAGCGTGAACAACATACCAGCGCATCTTTTCTGAACTCATAGAAACCTCTTAACCAATAAAGCCAGACACTACCCAACCGAGCAGCGAGTCCAGACCCCAAAGCAAAAGCCCAACAATCAACACAGCCACAACGACAATCAAAGTCGTCTGCAACGTCTCTTGACGAGTTGGCCATACCACTTTGCGGATCTCATTCTTCGCCTCTTTAAATAGACGGAAGAACGCTTTGCCTTTTGCCGTTTGAAGCGCAACAAAACCAGCTACTATTGCAAGCGCAACTAACGCAAGCACGCGATAGAGCAGTGACTCGTTAGCGTAGACAGAATTGCCAACCACACCAACAGCAACGATCGCAAACACAACAAGCCATTTAAGGCTGTCAAATTTAGACACGTCGTCAGATACTTTTGAGTTCACTAGAACCTCTACTAATCAAACACTTAAGCTAGATTTGCTGCATATAAACCACCTTAAAAGGTGGCAGGGTAGGAGGGACTCGAACCCCCAACCTGCGGTTTTGGAGACCGCTGCTCTGCCAATTGAGCCACTACCCTATACAACAAGGGACGCGCATTATACCCGCCTAAAATCTCAGTTTCAACTTATAAAACCAATAAATTCAGCAGTCTATGCGGTATTGAATATCCACTTCGAAAGACACCATCACCGACCCCAAGACGTAAAAAAAGGCAGAGTGAATCTACCTTAACTTCTATCATGGAGCTCATGGGCGGATTTGAACCGCCGACCTCACCCTTACCAAGGGTGTGCTCTACCCCTGAGCTACATGAGCGAATATCGTCGATTGGAGCGGGTAGCGGGAATCGAACCCGCCTCTTCAGCTTGGAAGGCTGAGGTAATAGCCACTATACCATACCCGCCGAAGGAGCTATCGAAATGGTGGTGGGAGATGGATTCGAACCATCGAAGCTTTCGCGTCGGATTTACAATCCGATCCCTTTGGCCACTCGGGAATCCCACCGGTACTTATTGCTGAAATGGTGCCGGCACCAAGAGTCGAACTCGGGACCTACTGATTACAAGTCAGTTGCTCTACCAACTGAGCTATACCGGCTCAGCAATGAAGTGGGGCGTATCTTACTGATCAGATTTCAGCGTTGCAACCCCTTCGCAAGGTTTTTTTTCAAATTGAGTACCAGGCCACTGAGCTGCAACGCTTTTGATCAATTCTTGATCAAATTCAAACCCTTGCAAATAACTCACCGCCACACGATAAGCATCGCTTTGAGTATAATTAATCTTTTTACGCAGTTTAGTCTGAAGCGCATCCGGAAACGGCATAAACTGTTCATTAATCGCAGCATCATCAGGATAAATGCCCATCACTAGCGCACCATCACGACTCTCTGGAACCCAACCCAAAGAGGCTAGCTGGTCCAATAAAGCAACGCGACGATCTGTATCAGCAGGCAATGGCAACTCTACTCTCCAACCCTGCGCAACAGGTGGTATTTTTTCGTAAGCAAGATCCACACCATACCCTTCTAGCTGTGCAAGCAACCTCTCAGCTTCATAATCCGTCTCTAAGGGTTGAAAATATCCACACTCTCGAGGACGCATCAGCAGCGACTCACCCTCACCTAGCTCATCAGGAAGCCGAAGAGCGGCGGGTCTAATATCAGACTGTCTAAGAGTATCGGCAAATCGATACTCTTGCGCGTACCACAAAAACAGTAAAGCATTACCTAAGAGCACCAACAAAACCAACCATCGCAACATTAAAGCGCCATCCTTTTCGCTAGACTTAATCCATCTAACACCAGGCTTGCGAGACACTCAACCCTCTGCTCTGACTTAAAGTGTGGCAACAGCTTATCGGCATCACCTCCGGTTAACAGAATGCATGCATGAGGATCAAAATCAGCTCTTAGGGTAAGGATTGATCTAGCCAGACCCGCAAATACAAGTTCAGCTCCCGATGCAACACAGCTCGCAGTATCCAAACCTCCATAACGTCCGGCCTCAGCGTCCTGCTCAAATCGGATGTTAGCGGTTTGACCAAGTAATGCACTCTGAAGCATTCGGAAACCTGGCGTGATAAAACCACCTCTATGCTGCCCATCTGACGCCAACAGATCAATGGTGACAGCGCTACCCGCATCGACCACAATCGCCGGCACACCTGACTCTCTCTGATAAGCAGCCAACAGAACCAACCAACGGTCTACACCCAATCGAGAGACGTCATCATAGCCACAACGAACACCCGCACACTGATGTGTAACCATTGCAAACTCTGGGGAGCATCCGTAGCGCTGCTCCAGTTCAGCACTCAGCGCCTTATTGGTGTCAGAAGCTGCAACAGAACTGATCCAAATGGCATCCAACAATGCGTCAGGCCAATCACGATCAACCAGCGTCGTGACGCCTTCGCGCTCGACTCGATCTGAGACCAAACGCCATTTCACTCGACTATTACCTACATCCAGCTCAAGACGCACGGTCAGCTCCTCGTAAACTAATCTCGCCAGCCGAGTAACTGTTTAGACTCGATCCAACCTCCACTAACACCTCGCCTCGTGCGTCCACCCCTCTACAAATACCAACTACGTCAGCATGTCCCATTAAAAGCGTAACGGGTTGATCTTGAAAAGCATGGACTGCCTGCCACTGCTCCGCGTATTCAGCAAAGCCTTTGGATTCAAACTCATTCAAAAGCAGAGTTAACGCTCGAGCAATCTCAATTAAAAGCCGAGAGCGATTGAGCGACTCTGATCGATACTCGCCTAAGTCAGCCCACTCCTGATCGATGCTTGAGTGTGCACTAACAGGCATTTTTACATTGAGTCCAACACCAATCACAACTGAGCATTCACCGCTTAGATCGCCCGTCAGCTCAATCAACACCCCGCCCAACTTTCGCTTTTCGATAAGGAGATCATTCGGCCACTTCAACTGGACCCCTGTCACACCCAGTGCACTCAATGTCTGCTGCACTTTCAACCCAACGGCCAAACTTAACCCTTGAAGAGATGCAGCCCCCCCTGCCATTCGACAGCCTAGTGTTAAATAGAGATTAGCAGCGTAAGGGCTAACCCACTGACGTCCGCGCCGACCCCGCCCTTCACCTTGATATTCAGACGCAACTAACACTTGGCGACAGCGATCAGACATTAGGGCTTGTGCAACGCGGTTGGTCGAGTCGACCGTCTCTAGGATCTCTATGCGGTCATAGTTGAGTGAGGCCAACTCATTGGAAATAAGGCCTTTATCAAGCAAGTCCAAACCCCCATTGATACGATAGCCTTTCCCCCTTGATGACTGGATAGAGAGACCCAAAGCAGTCAACTCCTCCAATGCATTTCGAAGTAATGATGACGAAATATTGAGAGACGCAGCGAGATTGTTACCACTGTGATACTGGCCATCTGCCAGCAGTGATAACAACCGCTGCACAATTACGCCTCTTTACGGTCGTAAACGATGAATGAATAGGGGTAGCGATTAGGCTGATCGCCGGCAGGGAAGGATTGACGACCTAACTCTTGCCACTGGTCGTAATGAATTTCAGGAAAATGAGCATCGCCCTCAGGCTCAGCCTCCACCTGCGTCAGGTAGAGTCGATCAACAATGGGCAGTGTTTGAGCGTAGATCTGAGCGCCACCAATAATGACGGCCTCTTCTACACCGTCGATTAAAGCCTGCGCCTCTCCTACCTCGATAGCCTCATCCAAGCTAGATACGACTTTGACACCCTCAGCACGCCAATTAGAGTCTCGTGTAATCACGACATTCAAGCGTCCCGGCAGCGGTTTACCAATTGACTCAAAGGTTTTACGCCCCATGATAATCGGCTTACCCATCGTTACCTCTTTGAAGTAACGCAGATCTTCAGGCAGATACCAAGGAAGCTTATTGTCGTTCCCAATAACGCGATTTAATCCTTGAGCGACGATCAACGCTAATCTCATAACCTCTCCTGCTTATACTGAAAACGGGTATTGAATGGCGTCGTGATACTGATAACCCACCACTTCAAAATCATCTGTTGTTACCCAGGTTTCGATATCTTCAAGCGATTTAATATCAGGATTGATCTTTAACTCTGGGCTAGAAAAAGGTTCGCGCTTGAGCTGCACATCACGCATCAACTCTAGCTGATCCTCATAGATGTGCGCATTGACGATCTTATGATAAGCCTTACCCGGTTGGTGACCGGTGATCTGAGCCATTAACGCCAACAGTACATAGACCTGAACCTGGTTAAAATTGAGCCCAAGCGGTACATCACAACTACGCTGATAAGAGGTTAAAAAGAGCTGGTCGCCCAGTAGCGAGAACGTGTGGGTATGCATACAAGGGCGCAAACAGCCAAGATGAAATTCGCCCGGATTGTAGAAGGTTAAGATTTCACCGCGATCATCAATACCTTTAGAGAGGTGATCGACTATTTTCTTTAATTGATCGGTTACGCTGCCATCAGAAGCCATCCATTGACGACCCTGAACTCCGTAAACACGCCCCATGTCGTCCTCACCTTTTCGGGCAGGGTTGTTCAACCAAGCATCATTTTCGTTTGCATTCGCATTCCAAGTATTACAGCCAATCGCACGAAACTGAGCCGCACTATCGTATCCGCGAAGATAACCCAACAACTCAGCAATGGCGGCCTTGTAGAAACTTTTGCGCGTAGTGACAAGTGGAAACTGATTTCCGGCAACGTCGTACTCAAGATTAGCATCAACAACCGTCAGACACCGCTTACCGGTCCGTTCATTACCAACCCAGACACCTTCATCAATGATGCGCTGACACAACTGTAAATACTGTTTCATCAAATAACCTTAGATTAATGTTTCGAGGCAACTGGGCGCATAAGCAGATAAAGCCCAACCAGAATCATGGGTAGAGAGAGTAACTGACCCATGGTTAACACATCAAATCCAATAAAACCTAGATGCGCGTCAGGCTCCCTAAAAAACTCCACAACACTTCGAGCGAGGCCATAACCTAACAAAAACAGTCCAGAGACCGAGCCCAACTTTCTCGGTTTCAATGAGTAGATCCAGACAATAGCAAACAACACAATACCTTCAAGTAGTGCTTCGTATAGCTGCGAGGGGTGCCTAGCTAACAGGTCATTTGCACGAGGGAAGATGACACCCCACGTCTGATCAGTGGCACGCCCCCACAACTCACCACCAATAAAGTTACCCATCCTTCCCGCAGCCAAACCCAAGGGCACCAGTGGCGCAACAAAATCACCTATCTCCAACAGAGATTTAGCCTGACTTTTCGAGAACCAAAGAATCACAGCGACCACCCCAAGTAATCCCCCATGGAAGGACATACCGCCCTCCCACACATGAAACAGCCAGAGCGGGTTTTCTAAGAAATAGTCAAAGTGATAAAAAAGGACATAGCCAACACGTCCCCCAAGGATCACACCCAGGGCACCATAAAAAATGAGATCAGAGAGTTGTTTCTCACTCCATAATCCGGTTCGCTTAGCCTGAACAGAACCAAGCAAATACGCTGAACCGAAAGCCAGCAGGTACATAACGCCGTACCAATGAATTTGAAATGCACCAAGTTCGACCGCTATAGGATCGATATCGTGAGTCCAGATCACGCGAGCCCCATCAAGTTAATAATCAAGAAACGCACACCAATAACCATTAAGAAAATGGCAAAGATCTTTTTCAGGTGCTTTTGTGGCAATGTATGAGCCAGCTTTGCACCCACTCGAGCAAACTGTGAACTGGCAATCGCGATGCCAGCAAACGCCGGTAGATAGATGTAACCAACACTGTAAGCCGGCATACCGGCAGCATCCTGACCCGCCCAGATGTAAGCGAGCGCACTGAACAACGCGATCGGCAAACCGACCGCAGCCGACGTACCCACTGCTTGGCGCATGTCACTGCCTCGAGCCGTCAAATAAGGCACCGTCAACGTACCGCCACCAATACCAAAAAGTGAAGACGCTCCACCTATCACTGAGCCAGCAACACCCAACTCTAAATTATCAGGTACGCTTTTACCCTGACGTGGTTTCAAATCAAACGCCATCTGAACAGCGACGAGACAGGCAAAAATACCAAAAATGATTTGAAGGTTATCACCACTCAGCTGATCAGCAATCCAAACTCCGCCCATAGCACCCAATGCAACGCCCACTGCCAGCGGCTTGAATTGATCAAAGCGCACAGCCCCTCGTCTATTGTGTGCCAGCACCGAACTAATCGAGGTAACCACAATGGTCGCTAGTGACGTCGCTACTGCTGCGTGTGTCACTACGGCTTCTGGCATCGCCTGAGCAGTAAAACTAAAGATAAGAACGGGAACGATCAACAGACCGCCACCAATACCAAATAGCCCAGCCACTACACCCGCTACCGAGCCAAGCACTAGGTAGGTAATCAAGGTTTCTATCATCTAATCGTTTCCTGGAAGAGCGGGACGCGTCAACTGAGTTAACCCCGCATTCTGAAGCGTTTCACGAAGCAGTAAGTGAATATCTGAAGATTCATCCATCTTCATCACTTGCCCTAAAAGCAACACCGCATCTTTGTACTCAACACTGCGAATCGCCAACTTAACCTTGGGTAAGTTAGTAGAGTTCATCGAGAGTACGTCATAACCCATCGCCATTAACAGCAATGCACCACCCGGATCAGCGGCCATCTCACCACAGATAGAGACCTGCTTATTATATTTGTGAGCCTCATTTGCAATTAACTGCAACGCTTGAAGCACCGATGGGTGATACGTGGTGTAGAGATCGGCAACACGTGGATTATTTCGATCAACGGCGAGCAGGTACTGTGTCAAATCGTTAGAACCGACAGAGACAAAATCAATCAAAGGGGCAAAACGGCCAATCTGATAGACCGCAGCTGGCACCTCAATCATTACGCCAATCTGTGGCTTACGAAGATCCAACCCCTCTTCTAACAACTCCTCAAACGCCTGATCAATCTGCTCTAGCGCAGCTTCAACCTCTTGAACGCCGCTGATCATGGGTAGCATGATCCGCAGGTTATTGAGACCCTCTGATGCACGCAACATAGCACGCACCTGGACAAGGAATATCTCGGGATGATCCAAAGTGACACGAATTCCTCGCCAACCAAGGAAGGGGTTCTCTTCCTCAATTGGGAAATAGGGCAGCGATTTATCACCGCCGATATCCAGAGTGCGCATCGTCACAGGCTTGGGCGCAAACGCTTCCAGCTGACGGCGGTAACTGTCTGCTTGTTCAAGCTCAGAGGGGAAGGTATCTCTGATCATAAACGGAATCTCGGTGCGGTAGAGCCCAATACCCTCAGCTCCCCGTTTAACCGCACGTTCAACATCGGCCGTCAGACCGGTGTTGACCCATAGCGTCTGATGGAAACCATCTGGTGTCTCTGCAGGAAGGTCGCGAAGCTGATCAAGGTTCGCTTCAATTGCGCGCTCCTCTTTGAGAATAGAACTGTAGGCTTCTAAAAGATCATCGGTCGGGTCAACGTAGATTCTGCCTGAGTATCCGTCGACAATGACCTGACGACCATCCAGTTTGGTGTAGGGAAGCTCAACCACCCCCATCAACGTTGGTATACCCATTGAACGCGCGAGAATGGCTGCATGCGATGAGCCAGAACCGGTCACAGACACCATACCGACCAGCTTATCCTCTGGCACCAAACCTAACATCGCTGGGGAGAGGTCATCCGCGATCAAAACCGTGTTTGCAGGGTAATCAGGTACTCGTTCCGCCCCCTCCTGCTGCATGGCAGAGAGTAGCCGGCGACCTAGATCTCGAATATCGGTCGCCCGCTCACGCAAATAGGGATCCTCCATATCTGAGAACTGCCTAACATGCGTTTGAATCACGTCTCGAAGAGCACCCTGAGCCCAGTTACCCGCCTCAATCTTGCCACGCACCTCACTCGGGATGGCATTATCATCCAGCATACGCAGGTAGACCTCGAAGAGCGCTTGCTCCTCCGTCCTGAGGCGCGTCGCCAGGGAGTCTGAGACCTTTTGAATATCTTCACGCACCTGAACCAGAGCGTGTTCAAAATCTTGCAGTTCAGCCGCGATATCTTTGGCAGGTTTATCGGGCACACTGCGCAGATCGGCTGATAGCGTTGCCACATAGACATGACCGATCGCGACACCCGGTGCGCCAGCGATACCAGCAAAGCGTTTAGCCGTGACAGGCTCATCATCCTGTTTAGCAACAGCAAACACGTCAAGAATGGATCCCGTCGCCTCTGCATGGGCAATCACTCCAGCCAGCTGAGCCGACAGGGTCACCATGAACGCCTCTTCTGACTCATCAAAGCGTCTTACTTCTCGCTGCTGAACAACCAACACACCGTGAACTTTACGCTGATGAATAATCGGCACACCGAGGAAGGCATGGAATCGCTCCTCACCGGTCGATTGAAGATAGACAAACGAGGGGTGAGTGAAGGCGTCTTCAAGGTTGATCGGCTCTGCTCGCGAACCCACTAAACCAACGATACCCTCAGTCGACGACAGAGAGACTTTACCGACAGCATCTTGATTCAGACCTTCAGTAGCACGAAGTACATAACGATTCGTTTGCGCATCGGTTAGGTAGATGGAGCACACTTCGGTAGACATGGTCTCACGAATGCGACGCACAGTAAGAGAGAGCACCGACTCAAGATCGGACTCGCTGCCTACTTCCTGCACAATCTGACGCAATCGAGCGAGCATGCTCATGTGCGACTCCTTTTAGACATAGCGTGTCTAGCGTTTAACGATGCGTATCAATCGAGGAGATAACTCTCGCATCGCTTTACGATAAACCTCTTTTTTAAATGAGACGACTTGCCCAACTGGGTACCAATAACTGACCCATCGCCAACCATCAAATTCTGGGGTGTCCGAACAGTCGATCTTAACCGCCTCATCACGACTCAACATACGCAACATAAACCACTTCTGCTTTTGACCAATACAGAGTGGAAACTGATTGCGACGAATCATACGTTTAGGCAGGCGATACCTCAGCCAACCACGAGTAACACCAAGGATCTCAACATCCTTTTTCGTTAATCCGACCTCTTCATGGAGTTCACGATACATGGCTTGCTCAGCGGTCTCATCCGCATTGATCCCACCTTGTGGAAACTGCCACGCATCCTGACCACAACGACGGGCCCACAGAACTTGACCCAGCGAGTTAACCAGAATGATACCTACATTCGGTCTAAACCCATCTGAATCGATCACTTTGTTTTCCTTAAAAAACTTTAACTTATGACCCTATTGTTCCACAGTACTCACTTTTAAGAAATAGACTATTCACAGTGTCTTGCCAGTCAGCTCTGACACCCGTATTCTCTGCAGCGAATCCCAATCACGAGAGTATTATGAAACCTTTAGCCATTTTTGATCTAGATAACACCCTTCTCAACGGCGACAGTGATCACGCATGGGGAGAGTTTCTATGTCAAAAGGGTATTGTGGATCAAAGTGTCTACCGAGAAGCCAATGACCGCTTTTTTGAGCAGTACAAAGCAGGCACTATGGATATTAATGAATTCCTAGAATTTGCGTTAAAACCCCTCACTGAGCACAGCAAGGGGCAACTGGATGAATGGCACTGCGAATTCATGTCGGAGATTATTGAACCGATCATCCTCCCCAAAGCTGAAGCGCTTTTGGCCACGCACCGTGAAGCGGGAGATAGACTGATGATCATCACCGCGACCAACAGTTTCGTCACCAGGCCGATTGCCAAACGGTTAGGGGTAGATGAATTTCTTGCCACTGAGCCAGAACAGATCAATGGCGCCTATACAGGGAAAATCGCGGGCACACCCTGCTTTCAATCGGGCAAAGTCACCCGACTTAACGAGTGGCTTACAGAGCACAACGCCAACCTTGCTGGCAGCCACTTCTACAGTGATTCAATCAACGACCTACCACTGCTTGAGCAGGTAGAACGAGCTGTCGCCGTAAACCCAGATGAACACCTGTCCGCAGAAGCTCAAAAACGTGGCTGGCCGATCCTCGATCTGCGCCAGTGATTTTGATTCAAAGAAATTAAGCGGACTTTTTAGTGTTAACTAGCGTGTTATTGAGCGCACGCATAGCCTCTTTACGAGTCACCACACCAAGCAGCTTACCGTCATCACATACCGGGTAAACCTTTGGTTTGCCACCCTCCATGCGTTCTGCCAGCTGCATCAGCGTCTCTTTTGGAGAGACGGTTAGTGGTTGGCGATACATAATATCACTGACACAAACACGATCATCAAGATAGTAGCTGCTCGAGATTAGATAGCGTAGGCAGTCATGCTCTGATAAAAATCCTGAAATTTTTCCATGACCATCGACAACGGGCAGACCCGAGTAGATTGAGTCGACGAGATGTGCAACCGCCACTTCCAAAGAGACAGACTCCTGCAAAGGCACGACGGAAGCATCCATTAAATCCGAAACCAGTTTCTGAGAAAACATCACTCTCTCCTATTAATTAGAGTCACCTCTTCATTGTGGTTCAAATTTCCATTTTTTCCACACCCAAACCCAATAAAGGATCGGTTGAGCGATCGGGCACAAAAAAACGGAGCATTTGCTCCGTTTTTCCATCACTGAACCTGATCACTCATTAGCCAACAATCGCATGAAATAGGCTTTCAAATACTCCGTTTCAGGGATAGCAGGATGAATAGGATGATCTGCACCCTGATAACCCTG
>Ga0102948_1000987_pt1 | contig 11331 bp, 8 predicted proteins | sample SalPonA_A_H2O_MG_FD_78211 | JGI IMG/M metagenome (GOLD analysis project Ga0102948, IMG submission 78211) | Water microbial communities from South San Francisco under conditions of wetland restoration - Salt Pond MetaG R2A_A_H2O_MG | ecosystem: Environmental > Aquatic > Non-marine Saline and... | reverse complement strand
GATCCTTGGTCATCGAATAACAATGGAAAAAGTTCTTTGGAAACATTTGCTACGTTATCAATAGTTTTAAATGATGATGAGATAAACGAAGCACTCACAAACTTTGAGGCTTTTGACTTGTTAGGAAAAGAGTCAGATTATGATAAGTTTATGGTTTGTGCTGAAAGAGTTGGAATGAAAGAGAGTCTCTCAACAAAAATTAAAAATAGAGAATTTTTGAGATCTATGTCTAAAAGAGGTGCTGATGAGGAGCAGCTAGACCTCTTCTAGTTTAAACCGAAACCAAGATCATCGTCGTTTCTAACTTTTGTTTTACTTTCGCTTTCACTATCCTGTATTTTTTTGCTAAAAATCTTTTCTAACTTCTCCATGTCCGATTCGTTAATGATTTGGAATTCCTTCATTGTTAAAGAATTACTACTTTTTCTAGTCTTATGTCCCGCCTCTTCTATAAAACTTTCAACTTCTTGAACTGTCGGAAAATGTTTATCAGAAGCTCCATTAATGATGGCTGTTATAACATTTAAATGTTCTTTTGCCTGATCAGCCGAGAAGAAACTATCTGAATAAATAAAATCCTTCAATTTTTCATTAGATAACTGTTTAAGAACCCAGTATTTTTCTTCTTCAGTCATGCTGTTTGAAGTCTCACTTGAAGGCACAGACGAAACCTCCTTTTCCATCTTAGAGAAAAATGAAGAATTTTCTTTATCATTGCTTCTTTCAAAATAGGTTTTTAAAGATTTTGCTAATGTTGAGAGATAAATTTTGCTTTCATTAAATGATTCAGATATGTAATGCTTTGCATCTTTAAATGCTTGTAACTTATCTGAATTTGCTAGATTTATACCTGTTCTTGTAATACTCGTAACCGCATAAACAGTAGCCAAAACTGGTATGAAACTAGCTTCGGAACTTAGGTTTGTGTAGGTTTCAGCAAACTGAGAAATTAAATCTGAATTGGTTCCAATCATGTAAGCGATAACAGGTCCTGCAAACTGTTTGCTTTGTATTCCATCAGCGATAAGACCGCTAATGTCACCTAAAATTTGCAAACCGTTTTTCTTTTGCTCGTCTTTTGATTGACTAACTTTTGTTTTAATATTTTGTGAACGTGCATAAGATTGGGTAATTCGATCTTCAAAGTTATTATGGTTCTTCAAAGTCTCTATTCTATCTTTAGAAAGACCAATGTTGCTCCCTTCAGATTCAACTTCTTTTACATATACTTTCTGATAGATCATATCTGAATAATTGATAGCAGCATCTCTAACAATCCTGTTGCTAGAGTGCTGAAGTATAGAACTTGGTGTTTCACCTTTGTCGTTAGTTTCAACTTGACCGTCAAAAGATGTTTCCAAGACCTTATTAAAAATCATATCTGCAACCTTAAATTGGTTAGACCCCTCTTCTATTGAGGATAAGTGTCTTGCAGCAATGTGAAGATAAGTATCTCCATTATCAAACGTTGATTTAAAATCAATGTGTCCACTTTGAACCAATCTATTAACAGCAGAAATATCATTTTGCTCAATAGCAATGTGTAACAAGGTTCTTCCAGAATTATCAGTTTGTTCTAAAAACCCAGACTTTATATCTCTTTCAATAATTTCATAAACGCAGTTCCAGTGTTTGTTATTTGCAGCGTCAAAAATAGGGCTTTCAGATTCGCCATCAACAGAAGGTGAAGCTTTATGTTTCAAGAGGAATCTAACTTTGTCTCTATCACCATTCATACAGGCAACATTTAGAGCCGTTAAACCGTCTTCTGTTAATGCATTAATGTCCTTTGTTTTTTCAATTATTACATTAAAAACTTCATTATTTATTTTTCTAGCCGCTGAATAATGTAAGGGCAAAACACCATACTCATTAGCCTTATTGAAATCTATGAAAGAAGAGTTCTTCAACGCTTTAACTATATTAACTTCAGTTAGTGTAGTGTTTCCTCCTGATCGTCTTAAATTCTCAATTCGCTCAGAAAGATCAATAAAGGGTATGGCTAATGATGTTTCATCATCATTTGTTCGTTCAATAGACTCTTCAAAATCTATGTTTGTTTTTTCTGTTAAATCAAAATAAGTTTGAATTAAGTCATCATATATTGAGTAATCAAAATTCTTAACATTAGAAACGTAACTAAATATTACATTTTCACCTTGAGTATTTTTTTCAAGAAAATCGAAATTCTTATTATTTACAATTCTTTCAAGCAAAGAGGAATCATTGTTTAAAAAAACATTATCAAATAAAGTCCTCAGTGCCTTTTTAGAAAGATTGTCTACAGATTCAGGCTGTAATTTAGCAACCTCAAGTGCTAGATTTATTTTATTGCTTTCAACTAGGTCTTGAAGAAATGATAGTTGAGACATCCGATCAAACTCCTGATACATGGCATATTCTTCAAAATCTGGATCATGGAGTATATCTACATCTTCGTTACTGAAATTTTCACTAGCATTAATGCTTTTAGAAAAATCAACCTTTCCTATATCATGAAGCAAATGAATGATAGATGCATGATTAGGATTTGAATCATCTATAGCATTGAGAATGGATTGCATAGGATTAATAGATGATGTTTCATAATCAATGACATCATCATAACGTTCTGTTAAAAATTGCTTATTAAGGAAGAGTTTTTCTTTAATATAATGAGTAAAATCATCAAAGCTTTCATAACCACTTAAGAAGCTATCAAGCTCTCTTGTAAAATCCGATTTATTCATAATTATGGCTCCAAGCCATTAGATTTGGAGCCTTCATTCTCCTTTAGCCAAGCACCTTTCTGCATTCTAAAGTTAGCCTCTTTACACATCTTCACCGCCATTTTATCAATTGACTTCATCTTATTTGCTAACTCTGGATGGCAATGCTCAAGACACTTCTTGTAATATGCAGCAAAAGCCTCTGGGAAGTCATTTCTTGACCCAATGACGGTATTCTTAAGCGGAGTTCCACCTGATACTATTTCTTCTTTTGTAAATCTATAAACAAATTCAGATAGACGCTTAATATTTGCAGGCAACTTATCTGACAAGTTAACCTCATTAAATATAATTTCTTTTATGAACTTCTCTTCAGATATATTTCCGCTTTTTAGTTCATTTACCGATAGGCTATTTCTGTTTAGAATATTGCTATAAAAGTAATCTCTTTCCTTAAGACTTGGCTTGTCTTCTGGATCAAATTGGCTCAGCAACTTACCAGGAACTAATGCCATTTTGTTAGCAGAGAAAACCGCTCTATCGATTGTTTTAGTTATTTCAGGGTACTTTCTCAAAAGACCATTAGGTCGCTTTGAATTCAACTTTTCAATAGCGCCGATTAGCAATCCAGGAATCTCTTCATCGGTATTTGACGCTGAAGTGTGTATCCCATGTGTGCCATAGCGTGTCGATGCTTCGTAGACAAAGTAGACTAGGCGATCAAGGTCAACATGTGGACCATAATCTCGGATCTCATTCCAAAAAACGTCCCTAACAAATGTATTACGAGAGTTGCTGGTTTTAAGGTCAGCAATGCTTGATTCGTGTCTTTTCTCGAATGATGAATACTTCATAGAAGGGGGAGGGGTCTGATCATAAGACGTTATTAAACGACCTCCAAATCCATGCCTTTTTTTAATGTCAGCAGGGTCAATCTTTACGGATGCTGCGCTGTTAAGAGCATCAGATAAATCTATGTTATTTTCTATTGCCCAGCCATATATCATCTCTTTTGAAATAAACTTCCCTTCGTTGTAATAAGCGACAGGAGATAGATCAGACTCGGGATTAATAACAGGCATATAGTAGCCACGACTCAAGTTTCCACAGGCAGTATCAATGTCAATTTTTCCTTGCTCCATAAGCGCTAGGAAAATCTTAAAGCATATTCTCCATTCTTCACGACTGACGGGCTCGGCAAAGGGCATTACAAAACGAAATTTATCAGGTTTTTCGCTGGAGTAACTGAAAGTACTGTGAACAACTGATTCTATTCCCTTTAAGAATTCTGCATTTTTTCCATAAGCACCAACAGCATCTGAATCAAATACACATGCATAAACTTTTTCTACGTTAGCATCAAGGCGGTAAGCGCCAGCACCAATTGAATAATCTATCTTAGGTCTAGAATCCATTGAATCAATAATAAGTGCAATGGCTTCATTCATATTGCTAACTTCTTGACCATTAACAGCCGTGATAACGTTACCTGATCTCATGCCTGCTGCGGCTAAAGGACTGTTTGGAGAGATTTCATCAATCGATGAAAGCTCGTCTGGGTAATAGCAAACAATACCTAAGTCATCTTCACTATGAATGGGGGATATCGTTGTACTGCGACGCTGTATTCTTTTGTCGTTTTGCGGTCTAGCTACAAATTTTGGCTTGTCATAAAACTTAGCAGGAATATAGGCTGCTGACTCTTTTTCTTCGGCAGGAAACGGATCAAAAAAGATATCCCTAAACTCTTCCCAGTTCATGACTTCAGGCTTCAGTTCAGTTGCTCTAGGGGAGTACTTTAAACCCGCAAGTTCTGTATATTGAATCTCAATATCTTTGCTCATTCTATAAACCTTTTTTTTAAAACTTATGTAAACATTATACCACACTTAGGGTTTAGGGTAAAACATATGAAATAAAACAATTTTAATTATTTATTGTTGTTGTCAATAGCAAAAAGTCTTATTATATAAGCATAATTAAAGGAGTTTTTATGAGTGTTGTCTATTTTTTGCTAATTTTCTTTTTCATGGTAGGGATACATGAGTGGGGGCATTATAGAATGGCTCTCGCATTGAAGATAAAAGTTGAAGCTTTTTCTATTGGAATGGGTCCAACAGTTTTATCTTGGAAGAGTAAAACTTCCAATATCCTCTACACTTTCAAGGCTCTGCCATTGGGTGGTTTTGTGGCTTTTCAAAAGTCTGACTTGGCAAAGGAGGGGGAAGACGTAAGTGCTGCTTTCGACTTGCAGCCTATATATAAGAGGGCGCTGGTCGTTGCGGCTGGTCCTGCTATGAACTTGGTTTTAGCCGTCGTCCTGATGTTTGTCGTAGGGCTTATGGGAACTAACAAAATGGACGCTGTAATCACAGGTGTTGTAGAGGATTCTCTTGTAGACAACGCAGGTTTTGAAATTGGTGATAAAATTGTGTCAATTAACGGTGTAGAGGTTAAAAGCCTAAACGATTTTGGTCCAAACTTGTTGGCAAGTGCAGGAGACTACACAAGCATTTATGTTGAAAATAAAGATACCGATGGTTCAATGGAAAGGATTCTTGATCTAACCAATTTTAAACTTTCACGTTCAGGGACGGGTTTCCCAACGTTTGATATGGGCTTTGTTTTTCCGACCTATGTTGATTTCACTGTTAATTCTATAACTGAACAGTCAGACTTGTTAAAAGATGGTGTCCAACCTGGTGATAGGTTGTTGGAAGTAAACAACAAAAAAGTCCATTACCTTTTGCAATTAGAGGATGAAATAGAAAAGAATCCTCTCAAAGAAGTAGAACTTAAATTTGCTAGGGGAAATAACATATTTGTTACCAACACTAGACCGTATTTTGATAATGATTCTGGATCTTATGTTCTGGGTTTATTATTTGAAGATAATAAGATCTACGACTCTTACTTTAAAACAGAGAGATATGGTGTTATTGATGCAATGAACTATGGTGTAGAGAAGACTATATTTTATAGCACAATTACTGTTCAATTTATTAAAAGACTTTTTACAGGTGACATAAGCTTTAACATGATATCTGGTCCAGTAGGGATTGCTAAGGCTTCAGAAAAAGCTGCTTCATTGGGTCTAATTGTTTTTATGAGTTTTGGTGCGATGTTGAGCGCTAACATTGCAGTAATGAACCTTATTCCGTTACCTGGGCTTGATGGTGGACATCTTCTTTTGTATGCGGTTGAAGCGATTCGTCGCAAGCGTTTGTCTGAGGTTGTAGAAAAGTACCTCATGCGTATAACAATGATCCTTATTATCGTTCTTTTGGTATCTAGTTTGTATATTGATTTTAAATATTCTATATAGTGTGTTATAATTATATAAGTAAATAAGAATTGCCTTGGATGGCTTTATAATAAGAGGCATTTATTTTGGAAAAAGAATTAAGTTTTGCAGAATTAGAGAAAGAGGCTGGTTATGTTTTCTTAAAAGATAACCAAATGCCCGAAGAAATGTATAGCAGTCTACCAAGTTTTAATGACTGGAAGAATGGTGTTTTAAATGACAATAAAGGTGTTGATAACCCTGTCGAAGATTATCAATCACCAACACCATTCGATGAAGAGTTTAAGGTAGAGAAAAAGCCTGACGAAGAGAAACTAAGTCTTCTCGAAGAAGAGCAAGAACGTAGTAAGTCAAAGCGTTTAGAAGCTGAAAGGCAGAGAGAGTTAGAAGCAGAAGATAGAAATAAAGAGTTTTTTGAAAGAGAAAGCCAGCTATCTGTACAGGCTGTTGATGGGGTTCAGAAATTAGATATGATTTCTGACCTTGGTAAGCTGTCAGATTTAGGAAAAGCGGCTGGCATGGGCTTAGACGGAACTGGTGTTTCTATGGCAGGTTACGTTGCAGGTGAAATGCTCGAAAAAGCAGGTTTTTCTGCGATCAAAAATGCTTTAGGCGGAAAGCCTAATAAGAATGAAAAAGAGGATGAAGAGCCTGCTTACAAACAAGGTATAGCAGATAACCCATTCGAGAGTTTTAACGACCCTTATTATAATAAAAGGAATTAATAGGAGTAAAAATGAGGAAAAGGATTAATTTAAGTTCGCTTGAATTTCTGATTATTGGAACAGTATTGTCATTTACTGTTCCCTTTGCAGCTAATACGGCTATAAATTTATCAGATAAGATGTTCGAATCCCAAGAAAATTTTATTGAGATTGATCTTGAAGAAGACCAGAAAGAATCTGTAGTTAATTCGAAAAAAGTTAAAAGTTTTAATAATGAAGCACCTGATAAAGTCAAATCAGGAAAAGAATTTACTGTAAAGATTAAGGACCCGTCCGAATACAATTTTGAAGAAATTAGAGATAATTTAAATCAAAAAATTGAATCTGTTGATGAGCGAACAGAAAAGCTAAGAGCTTTAGCTGATATGATGCTTAATAAGAGCAAGGACATTGAAAAAATTGCTAAGGAAGCACAAAGTTCTGGTTCTTCGATTAATGAAAATAAAGTAATTAGATCGGAATTTAGAGAATCATTGAAAGAGGCTTTGAACAGCAAAACGGCGACGGATTATATAACTCAGGGAAAAGAGAGTAAAAGTGAACCTATTAGGGTTGTAAAAGAACCTCAGGTTGCTCAGGAACAGTCGTCTAAAAATGTAACTTCTGGTGAAGAAAAAGAAGTTGTTAAACCTAAATTGGGTTTTGACGGATATGGAAAGCCACTTGGAAAAGAGGGAACTAGGCTTCAAATAAAAATGATTGCTGACAAACTTCCAAAAGACTTTACTGTAAATTTTCCAGCTAATGGAGAAGAGGTGGGTGAATTATTTGTCTTTTCTGACCCTACATGTCCTTTCTGTAAAAAATTACACAAAGACATACCTCGGTTAAACAACGCTGGTTTTACAGTAAGATACCTATACTTTCCTAAACTAGGTCTTGAAAACAATCCTGTTGTAGACCGTATGAGAGCAAGTTGGTGTTCATCGGACCAAGCAAAGTCAGTTGACACTATGTTTGACGGACGTTTGAAGAGTGAAAATGACTGTAGTTTGCTGTCAGAATCTCAACAGAAGTATGATGATATTGTATTGCAGCATTATATGATGGCGATGTTCTTTAATGTTGCGGGAACGCCTACCGTTTTCGCTAGCAATGGCGGTCTTGCAGCTGGATACTCGAACCCCGTTAAGCTATTGCAAGCACTAGGATATACCGTAAAGTGATGTTGTAAAAAAAAAGCCCTATATTTAAATAGGGCTTTTTTTATGATCTGGTTTATTATCAGAATTCGAAAGACATATCATCAGAAGGTTTTATTTTACGCTTTATAAAGTCCTGATTCCGTTTTACTTCTTCATCCAATATTTTTGTTATAGGTAAGTCTGTTTTATTGAGTCTTTTAAAGCTAAATTCATAATTCACACTCTTTATATCTTCTGTTTTGCTCGGATTGTAATATAAAGTTTTGCTAAATTTCTTTATAAACTCAGTATTTAAAATTGGAAAAACCTTAGAGAGTATCATTGCATCAAGCCAAGCACCGTGAGATTCACGCTCTATATTGATGCTGTATTCCTTCATGAGCCCGTCTAAACTTTTGTATCGTTTGGCAAGTGTTCGAGCAAGCTCATAAGAATCTATAACTGTGCAATATTCCGTTAAAGGTTGAAAGCCATGCTCAACCAAGTGTTTGCTCATGAAGTTAACATCAAACTCAGCATTGTGAATGATTAAAGTTTTATCCTTTACAATGGCTAAAAATTCCTCAGCATCTTTTTTAGAAAAATGCTTAGCCTTAATATCCTCTAGATCATCAATGCTAATATTGTGAACTTCATAAGCTGCTGGATCTATAGGCACACGAGGCATGAAGAAACGCTCAATGTTTATCTTGCCATCTAATGATGCAAGACCGTAAGAGATAACCTCATCATAGGCGTAATTTGTTGAAGTTGTCTCTGTATCAAAAGCCAAGGCTCCCTCTATATAACCAGGGGAATCCTGAACCTTGCTTGCTTGAATAAAGTCTAAGTCACTCATATTATTTTAACCCAAAAAACATTTTTATAAATTATACCATAAAATTGATTTATATAAAATTGTTTAAAATGGAACATCTGAAAAATCAGCGTTTTTAATATCTATAAGCGGCTGGTTGTCAGCATCCTGATCATAAGTAATGGGATCAGGTGTTCCTTCTTCCTTCGTATCTATAAATCTTGAATATTGACCTTCAAAATTTAGTACAACAGTACCAAGTGGACCTGAACGCTGCTTGCCAATAATCAGCTCAGCCGTTCCTTTGGCGTCAGAATCTGGATAGTAAACTTCGTCTCTGTATAAGAATAGAATTAAGTCACTGTCTTGCTCCAACGATCCACTTTCACGTAAATCAGAGGGGATCGGTCTCTTGTTTGGACGCTTTTCAAGGTCCCTGTTCAGCTGCGACAAAGCAATGACAGGCAAATCTAGCTCTCCAGCGAGCTTTTTAAGCTTCCTTGATATGCTGGATACCTCGGCTGTTCTTTCGTTGCCAGCAAAGCCTGTGTCGCTTAGAAGTTGTAGGTAATCGATAACAATCAAACCTAGCGTTTCTCCCTTAGACTCTAGTTCACGCTTTAGTTTAAGTGCTTCAGCACGAATTTTAGCGGGTGTTGCATCTGGCATGTCGTTGACTGTGATCTTTGTATCCTTGATACGATCAAAATGGGTTTCAAGATTTTCAGATTCTCTTTGCGTTATTGTGCCGTTCTTTAGATTCGTCATATTTATAGTGGCAAGGGAAGCAACAGATCGCTGCATGAGCTCCTCTCCTTTCATTTCTAAAGAGAAGATAAGTGCATGAGTGTTGCCTCTACTGGTGGCTCGTTCTGCTACATTAATTGCAAAACAGCTTTTACCCATAGCGGGTCGAGCAGCGACTAGAATCAACTGGTGTGGAAAAATGCCGCTCGTTAAAGCGTCTAAATCTCTAAAACCTGTTGTTAAACCTGCGACGTTAGAGTCACTTTCAATACGCTCTTGAAGCATATCTAAGTATTTTGGAAGAATACTCTCGTATGAGCGTGTATGCTTTTCACCACCTTCAAAGGTTAAAGCCTGACTGATAATGGACTGGGCTTTTTCTATCGTTCCTTCAAGGGTATCTTGATCATCTGAATCTAAAAGGCTGTTGATCTTATTCGCTGCATGTTTAATGGTTCGCTTGCCATACAACTCTCTTACAATTTTAGCATGCTGTAGAAGCTCACTTGCAAAAGGGTATGTATGAACAAGCTCGTCAATTAAGAGCTCAGCATCTTTATCCTTAAGCATGTGCTGCAAGCTCATACGATCAATTTTCATATCATTAGAAACCATGTATTGCATAGTCTCATAGATCTTTTTGTGAATATTGTCGTAAAAGTGCTTAGGTTGTAAGTCGGCAGCTACTTGATCGAACCAGTGTGATGATTCAAGCAGTCCACCTAGAATTGATTGTTCTATTTTTAAATTGTAAAACATTGATTTTAGCCCTTAAATTACGTGATAACTATAACTCAAGGGCTAGGAAAGGTCAATCTAATTGTTGGACTTTAACTCAACGATATAGCGCTTGCCTTCTTCAGAATACAACTCAACTTTGTCACCAACTGATAACGTTAAGCTTGTGCTCTCTTTCGGCAAATCTTCATTAATTAGGTAAGTTTTTTCAGTGTAAGTTCTAGCTTCGTTCTTCTTACTAAGTGGTAAACCCTTGTGATTGAAAACAATTTTCATGTCATTCATAGTGCTTTCATTAAAGTTAATAAGCCCAGAAAAATCAGAAGTATGAGTATTCCCTATCGAATCTCTACTGTGAGCCGCTGTTTTTACAGCACCTGTTAGGTCAACGAATGTTAGATGGTTTAAAGATTCTTGACTTGAATCAACACTGTAAATATCAAGTCTTAATTTCTGTGCCAAAACGTGTTTCTCAAGAGAGTTTAACTTATCGAGTGTCACGTGTTTTGTTATCATCTCTGCACTAGATTTATCAATCTTTCCTTCCAATGACTTCTTAACTTTTGAAATTTCTTTATCAAGAGTTTTTTGGCGTTCTGCCAACGCTCTAAATTCTTCTAAAGTAATCTGATTACCTTTATAAATTATGTAAGGGATGTTTTCACCCGATAACTTTACATAGCCTATTTCCGCTCCTGATCGAGCGGCAAACTCTTCAATCTCTTTATCAAAACTATTGTCTGCAAAAGATGAAAAAGAAGTGGTTAGTAGAATGGTTGAAAGTAAAATCTTTTTCACTTTTTTCTCCTTTAATTATTTTAATTATTTTTTATAAGTTTGATTTTATCTATTAATAAATGAAATGTCTATCAACGAGAGTAAATCAAAATCCCTATTGGGGAATTCAATTCCACCCTTTGAGTTGGTTGAAAATAGTATATCTCTAGAACGGATGCTTGATCTTTGTGTGAGCGTTTGTTGTGTATTCCCCCATATATAAAAATCATAAAGCCCTGACTTTATGAGATAATCAAGTGAGGTATATGAGGTTACGTTTTCAAGCTGGTTTTCAATCAGTGACATGCTTGCAAACTTAGAGCTGGGGGATGTATGAGTGACAAGCCCTACAAGCTTAACGTCATCAGGATCTAAAGACTTTTTTAAAGCT
>Ga0102948_1000984_pt1 | contig 11361 bp, 8 predicted proteins | sample SalPonA_A_H2O_MG_FD_78211 | JGI IMG/M metagenome (GOLD analysis project Ga0102948, IMG submission 78211) | Water microbial communities from South San Francisco under conditions of wetland restoration - Salt Pond MetaG R2A_A_H2O_MG | ecosystem: Environmental > Aquatic > Non-marine Saline and... | reverse complement strand
GAGCGGATGCTAGAACAGCAAAAAGAGCTGTTTGCCGTGGTTGGCCATGAACTCAGAACACCTGTTGCGGCCATTAGCATGGTTGGGCGGGATTCGGATTTAAACGATAAGTCTGCTCGTGAACAGATTGTTGAAATTAGTGAAAACCTTCTCGCTGTTCTCGAGGATCTTCGGGTCGTAGTGGCGCCAGAACGCGCGCTGGAAACAAAAAATCAAGAGCGATGTGATCCTGTCCGAGTAATCAGCCGGGCACTCAACCCACTCTCGCAGCTAATGAAACAGAACTGCGTAGAACTACGCTTAAACATCGACAAGCCCGAGGGCATCAACTTTTTGCTTCACGCGCAATGCTTGCGTCAGGTCGTTACAAACCTTACCAAGAACGCGACCATTCATTCGGGCGGCAGTGTTGTCCAAGTTAGCTTTGATTATCAATCAGATGCGGATGGAGCCACTCGCGGCACTTTGCTTTTTGAGGATGATGGTCGTGGTATCCCTGAAGCGCTTCGCGAGCAAGTTTTTGAGCCTTTTGGCCGAGGCAATACTCAACGCGACGGATCAGGTTTAGGTCTATTTATTGTCAAACAGATCGCTTCGTTGATGGACGGGAGGCTCGATTACTCGACCAGCAAACTTGGCGGAGCCTGTTTTACGCTGAGCTTCCCGATGACACCGGTTGAAGCTGAGGAGAAACCGCAAGCTAGCGCTGTATCGCTTGAAGGACTTCGAATTCTGCTCGCTGAGGATGATGCCATGCTTAGAATGTTGACTGAAAAGTCGCTGGGTAAACTCGGTGCTCAAATAGCGAGCTTTGATAATGGCCAGAAAGCGTTGGCGGCTTTTGAAGCTGATCAATTTGATCTGGTTTTAACTGACTTGATGATGCCCATGATGAACGGTCATGAGCTGACTAAGTCTCTGCGAGATCTTGGAGCGAAAATCCCAATTATTGGTGTGACTGCGGCTGTCATCGGAGATGAGACTGATGAGTGGCTAAAAGATGGCGCAAACGCGTTTATCTCGAAACCGATCACGCCAGAAAAGCTTCAAAACGCTTTAGATATGATTGGATTTACTCCTGCTGACGCGACCTAGCATTCACATTAATAAATGACCCCTAAGTGCCGTTAGTAGACTTACTCTCCCAAAGTTGTTTCAGGGCTCAGGCGTCTGCTTTGGGCAAACCTCTGCTACTGGATTAGCCTGCGCTGACTGACGGCTATAGAGAAGTGCTGAATGCCCGCAAAAGCAGACTTTTGGGTACTCGCGTAGTCAACGACAACTATCGACCCAAACCGGACCTAAGCGCCTTTTCAGTTCTGAGTAGCGGCTCACCAAAAACGCGTCCGTTACTTGATTCAAATCACCCAAAAGCAGACCTTCGATCTCGTTAGCCAGCAAGGATTGAAATGCTCATCAATACTTCTTCGTGATACTTACGAGGATAAGATAATGAGCGAAGAAAATCAGAATGTACCCTGGAATAAAGGCAAGCTCCTCGGGCAGAAACGGCCTTTGAAGCTCAAGGAGATATGGGGAATCCGAATTCGCCTTGAGCTTTCAGGACAGACCCGCGACTTGGCGATGTTCAACTTAGCAATAGACAGTAAGCTCAGAGGCTGTGACTTGGTCGGGCTGAGGGTGAAGGATATCAGCCACGGAAACACCATTCAGCGCAGAGCTATTGTCGTTCAAAAGAAAACAGGGCGGCCGGTGCAGTTTGAGATTACTGAGGAGACGCGTAAGTCCCTTCGTGTATGGATCGATGAGAAAGGGTTGGGCAGTAATGATTTTCTATTCCCGAGTCGGATAAGCCGCGGTCGCCCCATATCAACGCGCCAATATGCACGAATCGTCGATAAGTGGGTCAAGAGTGTCGGGCTCGATCCCTGCGATTATGGGACACATACGATGCGAAGAACAAAGCCCACGCTGATTTACCGCCGGACTCATGATCTGCGTGCCGTGCAGCTGCTATTAGGTCACTCAAAGCTGGACAGTACCGTTAGATATTTGGGCGTAGAACTGGATGACGCGTTAGTTTTAGCTGAGCAGACTGACGTTTAGACTAGACGTTTAGGCCGGCATAGGAATTTGTCCATTTATGCTGTTTAGAATTCGCTAGTAGCCTTTCGAGGCAGGGTTTAATACGGCTACAGAATCCGAGCGAATTGAGTCTAGCTTGTCCATATTTAGCATAAATGGACATGTATGCTAAGATGATTTCAAACGTAGTTGTAGGAGAATCAGTCATGAATATAAGTTTCACTCAAAAACAGGAGCAGTATATCGCCGGCCAGATCTCTGAAGGTGACTTTCAGAATGCCAGCGAGGTGGTTCGTGATGCGCTGCGACTTCACCAATATTATCGGCAGCACGTGATTAGAGAGTTAAGAAACGAGATCGAAAAAGGGTGGGATGGGAAAGCTAGCGAAAGGACTGTCAGCGATATCCTCAAAGCCAAGACGGAAATTCGTTGATAGGTATGGGTAAAATTTCAACCTATGAACTTTCCATAGAGGCCGACCAGGATATCAGTGATATCTACGACTACATCTACTCGGAATTTGGTGACGATCAGGCTATTACTTATCTAGCGGACTTGGAGCCGGTTCTTTTGAAGCTTGTGGATTACCCGGAGCTTGGACGAGCACGGTCAGAAATCCGGGTCGGATTGCGTAGTCTCGCTTATCAGAATCATGTGATTTTTTATCGTATCCTAGATACTCATATCCGCGTTGTTCGTGTGCTTCATGGCTCGCGTGATCTTCCATCCACTCTGTCACAGTACGAAAACGATTAAACAGACGGTAGAATCCAATGCTACCGCTACGAGTGCTGGCCCGAAGCGGTCCTTAAGGTTTGTCTAATATTAATGCAAAGGGGACAATCCTGCAGGCGCAACATATCAGTAGTCATCGTTAAGTTATCCGCATTCACTTAATTCGACGAACCAGCTTTCGAATCGCCCATTGATATGTACTTTAATCCCTTTAATGCCACGTTCAGATTTCTCGTGGATTCTATACAAGTTGATAACTTCAGAGGTAAACTGCGAGCTCGGATCGCAGAGTTTGAACCGTTAATGAGCTTAGATTTCCACTACACGCACAAAGGATTGCTTGCCAGCATGCTGCTAGTGTTGGTGGCGTTCGCATTTGCAGGCTCTTTTTTCAGCAATGTGCCCGTTGCAGTGACTGGCACTGATGCTGTATCCGAACACGCTACACCCAGTTTCTCGCATGCTATGCACGAGGTTGCTTCTGGTAACGTTTCTAGTAGCAATCATTGTGATGTTGCCTCCCAGGCAGCATGTCTGGGGAACACCGCAACAGAAGCGGAATGTCCGCCCTCTTTTGACTGCAGTATCGTCGCCTTAACCGGCGAAAGTTACGCGCCAAAGGTCGTATATGGTGAGTCCAGAGTCAGTCTAGGTTCGCCGATGTATGCATCGATCACCACCCTCCCGGCGTATATGCCACCGATAGACGTTTACATCTGAACCTAGTGTCGGTAGCGCGATTGCGCCTAAATATCTAAAGAAACTTGTTGCCCTAATCTGGGCGCTTTTTGAGAACAGTAATGAATCCAACATTTCGTATAGCGACTGCTATGTCGCTGTTGTTCTTCGTCGTTTCCGCCAGGGCGGAGGTGTTAACCCTTGAGCAAGCGGTCAAAATTGCCATTACAGAAGATCCCTGGCTGGTTGCCAGTGAGCAACGTCAATCGGCATCAATGGCGATGAGTGAAGGCGCGTCTTACCTACCTGACCCAAAATTTAATCTAGGCATGGCGAACTTCCCCACAGATACATTTAATTACCGACAGGAACCGATGACTCAGATGCAGATGGGCGTGTCACAGATGTTCCCGCGGGGCGACAGCTTGGCGTTGCAGAGCGAAATCTTTCTGGAAAAAAGTCAGATGATGCCGATCCAGCGTGAAGTGAGACGGGCGCAGGTGAGGTTGGCCGTTTCACTGCTATGGCTTGATAACTTACGTGCGACATCGAGCATTGAATTGATCGAACAAAATCGAGGCTTGTTTGAACAACTCTCCGAATTGGTGGTTAGCAGTTACAGTAATTCGCTCGGACGAACACGTCAGCAAGATCTTGTGCGAGCAGAGCTAGAGTTAGACCAGTTGGATGACCGGTTGGTGCAACTACGTCAGCAGCAGTTCGCGAGTCGAGCGAAGCTATCCGAATGGATACCTGCCATTGGCACCGGTGCCTTCGAGCTCGATTCTGCACTGACGATGTCCTCAGAACAGATTGCGGAGCGTTCGTTGGAAGAGATAACGCAACTGATCGCTCAACATCCCAGTATTCGGCAGGTTGCTCAGTCGATTGAGATAGCGGATACCGAAGTCGCGCTCGCTGAACAGAAATATGAACCCGAGTGGGTCCTCAATGCCAGTTACGGTTATAGAGGGGATGATTTGCGAGGTAACCCACGAGCGGATCTGTTCAGCGTAGGTGTTAGTGTTGATATACCCATATTTTCGAGCAAGCGTCAGGACGCTCAGGTTCAGGCAGAGATCTACGAGCGGGAATCCATCAAAACTGATCGACTTGTAACCCTCAGAAACCTCGTTGCGAGTTATCAGGCGTTGAGCGCTGAGATTGAGCAGTTGGATGCCCGGTTGGCACTCTACAATCAGCGACTCCTTCCAGGATTGGACGAGGGTGCGGAAGCGGCCACCAACGCCTACACAACAGATGACGGCAATTTTAACACCGTCATTCAGGCGCGCATTAGCGAGCTGAATGCCAAACTGGCACTGCTCGCTATTCAGACGGATCGGAATAAGAAAATAGCAGAACTGCATTACCTATTAACCGGTACAAGCGAAGGAGATGCATCATGAGCTTGGTAAAAGGTGTATTCCTGCTGCTAGGGGGTGCGGTGATAGGCATATCAACTCTGTATCTAATCAATCCCTCAGCGCTTTCTTTGGCGCAGAATGAAGGGGCGAACGAGGAGAAACCGCTATACTGGGTTGCGCCGATGGACCCCAATTACCGTCGCGATGGACCCGGAAAGTCGCCGATGGGGATGGACCTCATCCCTGTGTATGCCAGTGAGCAGGCGTCTGGCTCGCTAGGCGCAGGAACAGTAGAGATATCTCCTGAGCTCATCAATAACTTGGGTGTCCGCATCGCAAAGGCGGAGCGCGGGCAGTTGCAGTTCGAAGTAAAAACGGTTGGCTATCTGCAATACAATCAGGACAGTCTGGTTCACATACACCCGCGTATTGATGGCTGGATAGAGACAAGTTTCGTGAGCAGTGTTGGTGATCAGGTAACCGAGGGCCAAAAGCTCTACTCCCTGTACTCACCTGCGTTGGTGAATGCTCAGGAGGAGCTACTGTTTGCGCTCAAACGACAGGATCCTCGACTCGTCAAGGCGGCTGAAGACCGGTTAGCAGCTCTGCAAATTCCACAGTCATTTATTCAGGAACTAAAAAGAACCGGCCAGGTGTCTCAAACAGTGACTTTCTATTCACCCGCATCAGGCGTGGTAGATGCGCTCAATATCCGCGATGGCTTTTATGTTCAGCCGGGTATGACGCTGCTTTCGATCGCCAATCTGGATGAGATCTGGCTGGATGCCGAGGTGCTTGAACGTCAGGCAGGACTTATCAACGAGGGTTTGCCGGTTGAGGTGCGACTGGATTTTCTGCCGGGTGAAGTGTTTCAAGCTCAGGTCGATTATGTCTATCCATCTTTAGATCCTCAGACCAGAACCCTGCGCGTTCGTGTGCGTCTGGATAACAGCGCTCATGCGCTCAAGCCCAACATGTTTGCTGAACTCAGAGTGCAGGCGAGTGATGACGTAAGCCGATTGTTAGTGCCTAAAGAAGCCGTAATTCGTGGCGGTCAGCAGGATCGCGTCGTATTGGCTTTGGGTGACGGGCGGTTTAAATCGATCGCCGTCAAAACAGGGCGGCGCGACGCTCAGATGATTGAGATTCTAGAGGGCGTGCGTGAAGGGGAAACGGTCGTAACTTCTGCGCAATTCCTGCTGGATTCGGAATCGAGCAAAAGCTCCGATTTCCTCAGAATCGACGCTGTTGATCAGAGCGAAACTGAGCGGCCGAATCAGGTTTGGGTTGAGATCAAAGTGAATGCTGTCAATGCGCAAGCCAGAAAGGCGAATGTCGATCACGATCCCATCGATGCCTGGCAATGGCCTGCAATGACGATGGACTTTGAGCTGGATGAGTATCTCGATCTTGATCTGCTATCACCGGGACTGATTGCTCACGCGCAGATCAGTCGAACGCCTGAAAACCGTTATCTGATTACCGATCTTCATATACCAGACGGTACGTCTGACACCGCAAAAGACACGACTGCTGTTTCAGCGAGTGCCACTGACGTTTCGCAAGGTTCAGCATCCGAAAAGTCCGATGAAAAACCCAAAAAAGTTTGGGTTAAGGCTGAAGTGATCAGCCTAGACTACTCAGCCATGAAGGTGCTGGCGCGGCACGATGCGATTCCGGAGTGGAGCTGGCCTGAGATGGAGATGGAGTTTCCGCTGGATGAGTTTGTCTCGGTAGACGAGATGCCTCTGAATACACCCCTCCATATAGAGGTCAGTCGCTCAGGGAGCACAACCTATCTGATTACCGATTTTTACGTCAGTGAAAGTAACTAGGGAGCAGCCAGTATGATTGAAGCCGTCATTCGCTGGTCCATCGGTAATCGCTTTCTAGTAATCCTAGCGACGTTGATCTTTGTTGGACTTGGACTTTTCTCACTGAAGAATACACCGGTGGATGCGATACCGGATCTCTCCGATGTGCAGGTGATTATAAAAACTAGCTATCCGGGGCAGGCGCCACAGGTTGTTGAGGACCAAGTGACCTATCCGCTAACCACAGCGATGTTGTCAGTCCCGGGGGCGGTTACTGTCCGAGGGTTCTCATTTTTCGGAGACTCATACGTCTACGTTATCTTCAATGAAAAAACCGACATTTACTGGGCGAGAAGTCGTGTTCTGGAATACCTTAGCCAAGTGGCACCCTCATTACCGGAAAACGCACGCCCTCAGCTGGGACCTGATGCCACCGGCGTGGGTTGGGTTTACCTATATGCACTCCAGGACCGCACAGGACAGCAGGATCTCAGTCAGTTGCGTTCTATCCAGGACTGGTTTTTGAAGTATGAGCTGCAGACTGTTCCGGGGGTTTCCGAAGTCGCCGCGATTGGCGGGATGGTCAAGCAATATCAGGTACGATTAAACCCAGAAAAGCTGCGCGCTTTGAACATCCCTCTGAGTCACATTCAGAACGCTATCCGGCGTGGCAACCAGGAAGTTGGTGCGTCGGTTGTTGAGATGGCGGAAGCGGAGTACATGGTGCGAGTGTCCGGCTACATTCAGGGTGTCGCAGATCTGGAAGCGATTCCTCTGGGACTCAATCAGAATGGTACCCCGCTACTGCTTAAAGATGTAGCCGAGATCGGGGTTGGACCGCAAATGCGGCGCGGCGTCGCTGAGCTCAACGGTGAGGGCGAAGTCGTTGGCGGGGTTGTCGTCATGCGCTTTGGCGAAAACGCGCAACAAACGATCGAGGGTGTCAAAACCAAGCTGGAGGTGCTGAAAAGCAGTCTGCCAGACGGTGTTGAAGTCGTGACTGTGTACGACAGGTCAGGACTGATTGATCGGGCAGTTGAAAACCTTTGGTACAAACTGCTGGAAGAGTTCGTGGTTGTGGCGCTGGTTTGTGTGGCGTTCCTGTTTCATGTGCGCTCATCGCTGGTCGCGATCATCAGTTTGCCTGTTGGGATCCTGATGGCATTTATAATCATGCATTGGCAGGGTATCAACGCCAACATCATGTCGCTGGGGGGAATTGCAATCGCAGTAGGTGCCATGATCGATGGTGCGATCGTTATGATCGAAAACATGCACAAACACATGGAAAAGACCGAACTGACCCCAGAGAACCGCTGGCAAGTGGTGACTGCGGCAGCATCGGAAGTCGGTCCGGCCCTATTTTTCAGTCTGTTAATTATTACTGTCAGTTTTGTCCCCGTATTTACGTTGGAGGCGCAGGAGGGACGGATGTTTTCTCCGCTGGCCTACACTAAGACTTATGCCATGGCGGCAGCGGCTGTACTGGCGATCACACTGGTGCCGGTTCTGATGGGCTACTTCATTCGTGGCCGCGTATTACCGGAACATAAGAATCCCATCAACCGGCTGCTGACCTTTGTCTATATGCCGGTACTCAGAGGCGTGCTGCATTACCCAAAGACTACCTTAGCCGGGGCGTTGGTCGTTCTGGCCATCGGGTTGTGGCCGTTGGATAAGCTCGGGAGCGAGTTTATACCTGATCTTGATGAAGGTGATCTGATGTATATGCCGACCACCTATCCGGGTATATCAATTGGTGAGGCCCGCCAGGTGCTGCAGCAAACCAACAAGCTGATCCGAACGGTTCCAGAGGTTAAAACGGTTTTTGGTAAGGTGGGGCGTGCAGAGTCAGCAACCGACCCAGCACCGCTGACCATGATAGAAACGTTTATTCAGCTAAAACCGCGTGATCAGTGGCGTGAGGGTATGACCACTGCCGGTCTGAAGCAGGAATTTGATGCGTTGATCAAGTTCCCAGGTCTCACGAATGCTTGGGTGATGCCAATAAAAACACGCATCGATATGCTGGCCACAGGGATCAAAACCCCGGTGGGTATCAAGGTTGCTGGACCTGATCTGAGGGTGATTCAAGATATAGGTCAGCAACTCGAAACGATCCTTGCTGAGGTTGAGGGTACGGCTTCGGTCTATTCTGAGCGTGTGGCCGGTGGTCGCTACATCAAAACCGATATTCTCCGAGAAAAGGCGGCCCGTTATGGTCTGAATATCGCCGATATTCAAGCGGTCGTTGCGTCAGCCGTAGGCGGGATGAACGTCGCCAGCACTATTGAGGGTTTGGAGCGCTATCCGATCAATGTTCGGTACCCGCAGGATTACCGCGATTCGCCGGAACAGTTAGCACTCTTGCCAATCGTGACGCCATCGGGACTGCGAATTGCGTTGGGTGATGTTGCGAATATTTATGTTGAAGAGGGGCCGCCGGGACTTAAAAGTGAGAATGCGCGCTTAAATGGATGGACCTTTGTGGATATTGCCGATGTGGATATCGGAACCTACGTTGTCAATGCGCAGGCTACTGTTGCAGAGAAGCTGGTCATACCCGCGGGCTATTCCCTGAACTGGTCCGGACAGTATGAATATATGATTCGTGCGAAAGAGAAGCTGACCTACGTCGTACCGCTGACGTTAGCAATCATACTGGTGTTGCTGTTCCTCAATTTCAGGAACTTTACGGAAGTCGCCATCATTATGGGTACCTTGCCGCTCGCTATGGTTGGAAGTATCTGGCTGATGTACTGGCAGGGGTTTAATTTCTCCGTAGCGGTGGGTGTTGGCTTCATTGCGCTTGCTGGTGTGGCGGTAGAGATCGGCGTGATTATGTTGGTCTATCTGAATCAATCTTGGAACAAAACGGTTGAGCGATGTCATGCGCAGGGGATAGAACCTCGCGAAGAGACTTTGCGGCATGCGGTTCTTCAGGGCGCCGGACTGCGAATTAGGCCGGTCATGATGACAGCCGCAGCAATCGTGCTTGGCCTTTTGCCCATACTCTATGGAACAGGCACAGGATCTGAAGTAATGAGCCGCATCGCCGCGCCAATGGTCGGCGGAATGGTCAGTGCTGTTGTGCTGACAATGCTCGTATTACCCGCGATCTATTTTCTTTGGAAACGCCAGACGCTTACGCAGTCTGGTGAGCGTAATTAACAATCATCCTTAATTGAGGAACTGACAAATGAAAAAGCTGAAAAACCTGTTAGTGATGGCTTCTCTGGTTGCGTCCAGCAATCTGTTTGCCCATGGAATGATGGAGAACACCTATCCAAGTGACGGAGCCATGATGATGGAGCGGACCGACAGGGTCGAACTCCATTTTAAATCACCGATGAAGCTGATCAATCTGAAAGTGATCGATTCAAGTGGAAAACCACTATCAATCGAGTTCGAACGTTCAAGCGAGGCTTCGAGTCAGTACAGTACTATGATGCCAGAACTGAAGCCGGATAATTACACGGTACATTGGAAAGCAATGGGCGAAGATGGTCATATGATGGATGGGCAGTTTGGCTTCATGCAGCATTGATGAGGCACTGGGGGATCGGCCAGTACGACCGATTCCCCTTGTCTTTCACTGACGCATCAGGCAACCTCAAATGATGAGATTGTTGATTACAACATTGCTGTCGCTGACACTGCTGGGATTTGCATCCCTGACCCCAGCTAGTGCGTCTAGTATTGAGTCAAGTGAGACGATGATTTCGTCGCCTGCTCATATGAGTCAGCACGCCGGACAACAGGGCTGTTGTAGTCAACAGTCGCTGAGATGTTCCTCCGTTTGTACTAGCTTGTTTGCTACAGCGCTACTTCCCGTTAAGTTGCTTATTAGCTTCGTTGATGTTCCATCCTTCTTGGCTTCAGAGCCCAAGACACTTTCTGGGCATTATTTGATTTCTGTCCCACCGCCGCGCTAATAACTCCGAAATTTATAAGTAGTAACTGTCGACCTGTGTCGGCGCTTTTATATTATTCGGAGAATATTGATGAACCGGTTTTTAATCCGCATGCTCTGTGCAGCGGCATTTTTTAGTGTTTTTGGTACAACTGTTTACGCCGTTGAATACAGCGACGAGATCGAGCGTATTGTTGATCAGCGTATCGGCGAATATTTAGAGAGCGATGCCTTTGATAGAGAAGTAGAAGCATCGATAAACCGCTACATAGCAAAGCAGAATCAGGCGCGAGCAGATCGAGAACGTCAGGCGTTGGACCAAGCAGCCAAGAATCTTGCAGCTGTAGATCCTGCTAAGGATCACATTCGCGGACCTCAGGATGCGGACTTTACGCTGATTGAGTACTCCGATTACGAGTGTCCTTTCTGTAAACGATTTCATACTACCGCGATCGAGTTTATTGAGAAGCATCCTGACGTAAGCTGGGTCTACCGACACTTCCCGCTCGATTTCCATAACCCGGGCGCTCAAGCTCAGGCTGAAGCGTCTGAATGTGCGGCTGCGGTGGGCGGATCTGATGCGTTTTGGCAGTTTTCAGACCTTATCTATGAACGAACGACCTCCAACGGGAAAGGTTTCCCTATAGAGAACCTGGTTCCACTTGCTGAAGAGATCGGGCTGGATCGTGGCGCTTTTATCGCTTGTATAACCGAAAGACGATTCAAAGACAAAGTCGAGGCAGACTACCAGAACGGCGTGGCGTCAGGCGTGAGCGGAACGCCGGGTAATTTCTTGCGGGATAATCG
>Ga0102948_1000983_pt1 | contig 11371 bp, 26 predicted proteins | sample SalPonA_A_H2O_MG_FD_78211 | JGI IMG/M metagenome (GOLD analysis project Ga0102948, IMG submission 78211) | Water microbial communities from South San Francisco under conditions of wetland restoration - Salt Pond MetaG R2A_A_H2O_MG | ecosystem: Environmental > Aquatic > Non-marine Saline and... | reverse complement strand
ATCATGTCTATAATGGTGGTACTTTGAAACCTGAAGATGTTTCGTACATGGTACAAGCACTTGAAGAAGCATATGCTGAGATTGAACAGTTGAAAGAAGACATAAAGAATGACAATCCAAGTAAGCAATCGTAAGGCAAAGTTTACAGAACTAAAACCTTATTGCCATTTTGCTAGAGAAGATGACTACATTGAAGTGACAGAATGGACCAACGGCGAAGGCTATGATGTAACTATTCACAACGTAGATGGTATTAAGAATATCTCGTTGACGTTCGGTGAGTTCCAAGCATTGACCGCTCTAATTAATTATGAAGGTGAGTGATGATTACTAAAGTATTGTACGATACCGAACTAGACGATTATGTATTAGACCTTGGTGATGTATGCGATGAACTAGGTTGGGATATCGGTGACACACTAGAATGGATTGACAACGGCGACGGCTCATGGACTATTAGAAAAGTGGAAGATAAAGATGAAACGATATGACTTAATAAACGGTGCTGGCTTAACTACTGATACATTTGAAGAAGAGCGTGCAGATGGTGAGTATGTACGTTATGAAGATGTCGCAGAACGCCTAGATAAACTTGAAGCATTCGTTATGTGGATTGCTCGTGATTATGTTGAGTTGAGCCACGATAAAGTTCGTTGGCAATGTGCTGATCATATCAAACGTGCTAAACAGTTGTTGAATGAATTGTACGATGAGGAATAAGCTTGTTCTAAATTGATATAAAATGATCTAAATAAACTGTTTACATTCTCGCTCGATTTGATAGAATAGATCTATCAAATGGAAATTAACAGGAATACACATTATGTCAAACCTTACTAAATCTGAACTTGCACATATCCAGACTCTAATGTCAAAAGCTTCTAGCGAAGACATAGATGCGATCCGTAAGATGCTCAATAGTGCAATTCATGAGCAAGAAACTAAAGGCACTAACAACTTCCGTATCGGTGATAAAGTTGCCTTTTTTAATAAGCATGGTAAATGTATTCGTGGAGTTGTTACTAAAGTCAACCGTAAAACTATTAACGTCGAGTCTGGGCTGTCGCTATACCGTGTATCGCCATCACTACTAAAGTTCCAGTTCTAAGGAGATATTATGAAACAGTACAACGTTGAAGTTCTAAAGAAAATGATCGAAAATAACCAGTACAACATCAAGATGTTTCAGAAGTCTTTGATGGGCTACCTTAATTGTGATTACCCTGAGCGTGGTGAGTATCTGTATGATCGCATTGCTGATCTTGCAATTGCTAATCGTAGGCTGGGTGCTTTGATTGAGAACGACGGAGAATACATGGAAGGTGTCGATGTAGACGTAATGCAATATTCCGCTACTGCCGGCGCTGATACTTCTTGGTGGGGTTAATTGAATGAAGGAGAAATTTATGAAATCGTATGAAGTTTACGGTTATGATATGCGCAATCAAAATAAAAAAATGTCGTTTACCACTCGTTCAGTTAACGCCTTTAAAGCAAAAGAGCAAGTGTTTAAGTCAAAACCATATTTTGTCGTTGTAAGCGTTTATCCATCTTTTATAGATCTTTAATAAATAAGAAATAAAAGGAGAGATAAATGATTAAGAAGAAGGTGTTAAAAACAATCATTGATGAATTAGTCGAGTTAAACAATAAGCACGTTGCATTTGTTAAACATAGTAAAGCTTTATTCGTTGACTTCAATGGTGAATCTAAACATCATTTAGATTTTGAGAAAAGCTTGATTAAAATCGCTTGCTCAATGTTCGATGACGATGATCGTAGCGATGTTAAAGATTGGATAGAATGGTTTCTTGAGCGACAAACAAATCCATCAATTTATGATGAAGATGATTTAAACGTATTGATAGATATGAAGCCATTTAAACTTGACACATCTGAAGCGCTCGCAGATTTCTTAATAACGACATTTTATGAGTAACTTATGAAATACTACATCGTAACACTAGAATCTAAAGATAAAGAAGTAACTGAATATCGTATTGACTCTGAAACTGATGACGGTGCGGTCGAAGAAGCATTTCAAATCATTAGTGAAATGGGTTATAATAGAGAAGATTACACACTTAAACAATTATACAGGATTGCGTGATGGACTTATCAAAAGCGACACCACAACAAATTAGTGACTACAAACGCAATTGGGTCTCTAATTCTTACAATGTTCAAGTAGACACTGATAGCGACGTATGGGGCAAAGATTGGTGCAGAAAACGTTTGGAGCGTTGGGAATGGTCATTCGATAAATACACGAGACCAGACGACAGTCATACGTTTAGTTTTGAATTTGAAGATGCAGCTAAAGAGTTTAAAGAAGATTACGTGAAGCGCAACTCTCGTTTCGAATCATGATTACAATTTTTTTGCATAAAAATAAAAAAAGTGTTTACTTTTAAAAAACAACTGGGTATAATAGTTCTATGAATAATGCAAAACCAACTTTAATCGATTATTCGTTTATCATGGCGTTCAGTATCATATTAGTAACAATGATATTTGAGCGCATAAATTATGGGTCGGCAAGTTCTTATTTGGTCATTATGTACCTAATGTTCTTTCCGGTAGTGATCGCCACTATTGGCAAAATAAAGGATGGATTTAAAAAATGAAAATCTATATTGTAATGGAAGTTGAACCACATCATTCTGGTATCGTGCTTTCTGCTTATTCTTCTGAAGAGCAAGCTACTGCACATATTAACTACATCAAGTGGAGTTCTGATAATGGTAAATCATATTACATTAAAGAAGTAGATGTTAAAGAAACGTTCTCGTCTAAAAATCTTTAATTAAAGGGGTATATAATATGTCTACTTCTGCACGCAAAAAAGCATTACGTCAAAAGGAACAACAGAGACAAAAGGAAATGAGACAACTAGAAAAACTGTATGGTTCTTCGAAACTGTCTAAATCTAAAAAGTCGAAGGAATTTCGTGAATACAATATGCCAGAAGCGTTCGTAAGAGACACAAAATATTACCCAAGCGTAAAAACAACGGGTGTGATTAATACAGGAAAGTCAGAACCCAGAAAGTATACTGGAACTCTCGTTAAAGGTATTGCGACAATGCATAAATCTAACGCGGTTCCAGTTATTAGTCAGCAAGAAGCTGAAGACATATCAAAAATGAGAAGAAACTAAGGAGTTATAATGGAAGCTTTTAAAGAAGAGTTCTTGGAGCAAGAAGGTCGAATCCTTGTAAAATTTGGTGCAGATTGGTGCGGACCGTGCAAAATGCTTGAACCAGTTCTTACAGAAGTTGCAAACGATGGTTATACAGTCTATAGCGTCGATGCTGATCAGGAACCAGATCTCACCGTAAAATATGGTGTTCGTGGTGTACCCACAATGTTCCTATTCGAAAATGGTAAGATTCTACGTCAAGTTTCAGGCGCAATGCCTAAAAATAAAGTAATTGAATTTATTGAAGAATAATCGTATTTCTATTTACTTTTAAACGTAACTATTGTATAATAGCATAGTTAAATCAAAAACGAAGGAATTAGATATGAAGATCAACGACGTTAAAAAGGTGATTCATGCGGCATACCTTGCTAACGACACTGTACTTATACAGGGTCAACACGGCATTGGCAAATCTGAAATTGTTCGCCAGTTCGCTGAAGAACAAAATATGAATTTCGTTGATCTTCGTCTATCTAATAACGAAGTTGGTGATTTGATTGGTATCCCTCACATAGTCGAGAATGGAAATTCAAAAGTGACAACATGGGCAATTCCATCGTGGCTACAACGCATTCACGAATCTGCTCAAAATGGACAGCATAGTTTGTTGTTCTTAGACGAGTTGAATCGTGCTCCACTTGACGTCCGTCAATGTGGTATGCAGTTAGTTCTTGATGGTCAAATCCATGAGCACGTTCTTCCTATAGTTAACGGCCGTAAAACAATGATAGTTGCTGCGATCAACCCAGCAGATGAGTATCAAGTAGAAGAATTAGATCCAGCTCTGCTAGATCGTTTTCTATTTGTAGATGCAGAAGTTGATGCGCAGACATGGTTGAAATGGGCTAAAGATTCTCAGAAGAACCAAATCGTTCGTGACTTTATTGCTGAATATCCTTCGCGACTTCATTACACACCTGCAGAAGGTATTGGATGTACGCCACGTTCATGGGCTAAGCTTTCTGATTTCATAGACAATGCTAATGATATACCAAATGAAATTCTATTTCAAATTATTAAAGGTAAGGTCGGTTCAGAAGTCGGTTCACAATTCTACACATTTTTTACAAATTATGTAGACGTAGTTAAAATTGAAGATATTGAAAAAATCGTCGCTGACAACAAAGACGATGTAGAAAATATCGATGAATTAGCTCTTATAATTGCTGAAAGAATTGAAGCAACAGAAGCAATACAACAATCTGAACTTGCACATTCTTTAGCAGAAAAGTATATGAGTAAGAAAGATATTCTTCCATTTTTATGTTATCTTTATGCTCTACGTCCTGAAATCTTAATTGGTTTCTTAAAGGGTTATCGTAAAGATAAACCTAACAAATACAAAAAACTAGCTGAAATTGACACTGAATTGAATAATAAAGAATTATTTAAACGTGTCGTTAGAGCGGCGGAGAAAGAATAATGTCAGATGATAGAGATCAGTATATAGATTTTGATCTTCCCGAATATACGGTAGACAATGACACATTCATAACAATAACTGCATCAGATACTTTTGATGAAACTCGTTGGGGTGATTTACACATTCAAGATAACCACAACATTGTTATTGGAGATGAAGTAGTAATGTCCGGAGAAGAATTCAAAACTTGTTTAAAACTTTTACTAAAACAATTAAAAGAATCTAATCCAGAAGAATTTATTTAAGTATAAATTAGATATAATGAAACACAATTAAGAAAAGGAATGAAAATGACAGAAGAAGTTAAAAACGGTCCAATTAAAATTGGCGATAAATACTACGCAGCAGACTCACTAACACAAACAGGTATTGCGTTATTGCAGGATGTTAGCTTAATTGAGCAAGAAATGAAACAATACACGCTTAAAATCTCTATTCATCAACTGGCTAAAGCAAAACTTATTGATGAATTGGCAAAAGAAATGGATAAGTTTGTAGAAGTTCCTGCTCCGGAAGAAACTGGAGCGTAAATATGGGTTTGTTTTCAGCTATTAAATTGGTTGTAATTCTTGCAATTATTATGATATTAGCTGGCGGCATCTATTATGTAACTGATCTTAAAGCAGCGTTGGCGACTTCGGAAGCCAATTCTGCTAAACTGCAAGATGCTGTTCAAGAGCAACAAGCTGTTATCCAACAGCAAAAAGAAGAGTTCGAAAAAATACAAATTATTAATAAAGATCTTGCTGCTCAGAACGTTAAATTACAAAAAGATGTAAGCGACTTAAATACTAAATTTGATCAATCTGCCAATGGAGAGTCTAGAGATTTTGGCGAAATTGCTAGAGCAAAACCTCTTGCAGTCGAAAAGGCAATCAATAAAGCAACTGACGCAGTAAATCGTTGTTTTGAAATTGCTACGGGTGCCGAATTAAAAGAAGGAGAAACTAATAGTGAATGTCAAGAACTCATTAATAGCATTAACAGTTCTAAGTAGCACGTTTCTAGCAACAGGCTGTGCATCCCTTAATCCGTTTAGTGCACCTGACGTTACAGAAATTGAGATAAAAAGTACAGCTGTTGAAAAAACGCCTCTAAATCTGGATGATCCCAGGCCAGTTTCTTCTAGAAAAATTGAATGGTTTATCATTACACCTGAAAATAAAGAAGAAATTCTAAAAGAACTTGAAGAAAAGAAATACGACGTCGTTCTGTATGGCTTAACTGACGACGGTTACAAAAATCTTTCGTTAAATCTTGCTGAACTCAGAGCTTTTATTATGGCTCAACGAAATATCATTAACGCGTACAGAGAATATTATGAACCCGCAGATGTCGCTCCCACTAATGAGTAAAGTTGTCGTTAATGGCACATTTGACATAATTCATAGCGCTCATATAGAGTTACTCAATTATGCTAAAAAGCAAGGCGATCATCTTTTAGTTTGTATTGACACCGATAGACGTGTCAAAGAATTAAAAGGTGAAGACCGACCAATTCATAATCAAGAACAACGAAAGTTTTTACTCGAAAATCTAAAAGCCGTTGATAACGTCTTATTGTTTGACAGTGATGAAGAACTGATAAATATATTTAGAGAATATGAACCCGATGTCATGGTTAAGGGTAGTGATTATAAAGGTGTCGCTTACATTGGCCATGAATATTGTAAAAATACTAAATGGTTTGAGAGAATAGATGGATTCAGCACAACAAAAACAATACAACGTATTATTAATCGGTGATAGCTGTTTAGATACGTACACGTATACGACTGTTGATCGTATATCACCCGAAGCACCAGTACCTGTATGTAAAATTATCCATGAATTTACTAAACCAGGGATGGCCGCAAACGTCAAAGAAAACCTTGAAGCATTGGGGTGCAATGTTAATTTTCTTACAGGTGAATTGAGTAAGAAAACACGCATTATTGATAAAAGATCCAACCAACACATGTTAAGAATTGATGACGACGAAATGTCTAAACCAATTGATACAGATTGGTTGCAGTATGACAATATGGATGCAGTCGTTTTATCAGATTACAATAAAGGATTATTGACATATGATAATATATGTGAAATAATCGTTATTTGTAGAGCACTGGACATTCCTATTTTTATTGATACTAAGAAAACCGATCTTCAACATTTTAACGGAAGTTTTGTTAAAATAAACCAGTTGGAATATGAAACTGCCTCGTCATACAATGATAATATGATTGTTACAATGGGTGGGGATTCTGTACAATATAATAACAAAAAGTATCACGTTCCAAAAACCGATGTTGTTGATGTATGCGGCGCTGGCGATACATTTCTATCGGCATTAACGTTTGGTTATTTAAAAGAAGGGAACATTGATCGTGCAATTCCTTTCGCAATTAAAGCTGCATCAAAAACAGTTCAAAAAATGGGTGTTTACGCACCAAAATTAGAGGAATTATAATGACCCGTCTAAGAGGCTTCGTTGAAAAAGGTTGGGGATCAGAAAATATCTGGTGCACTAACGAAAAATATTGTGGAAAAATGATGAACTTTAATGAAGGTGCAAAATTTAGCATGCATTTTCATAGAGAAAAGGACGAAACATGGTATGTTCTTAGTGGAAAATTTGATGTTTATTGGATAGATACAACTAATGCAAGCATGCATGTTGAAAATTTGTCAGAGGGTGACGTATGGCACAATCCGCCATTATTACCTCATCGCCTTGTATGTATTGAAAAAGGAACTATCATTGAAGTATCGACACCTGACTCGGTAGAAGATAATTATCGTGTTATGCCGGGAGATTCACAGCAATGATTTACATCGTTGACATAGACCATACTATTTGTGATAACAAAAACTCTGATTATCCAAATAGTACACCTTATACAAACCGCATCGAAAAAATAAATAAGCTGTACGACGAAGGACATGAAATAATTTATTGGACCGCTCGAGGCGGAAACTCAGGAATTGATTGGACTGAATTGACGACTAAACAACTAAATGAGTGGGGAGTAAAATACCACGAATTAAGAATGTTCAAACCCAAATACGATGTTTGGGTAGACGATAAGGCACAATGGATATTTGAGGAGAACGAATGAAAATTTTAGTTACAGGAAATAGAGGATTTATTGGGCAAAATCTTTGCGAAGATTTTAGATTTACGAGGCATAATGTCTATCATTATGAAAAGGATGAACAACTTCCTCAGATTAAAGGGTTGGATTGGGTAATTCATTTAGGTGCTATTTCATCTACAACTGCATCATTGACCGAAGTTAACAAATACAATTTTGAGTTTTCAAAGTGGTTGTATGACACGTGTAAAGAATACGGCGTAAACATGCAATACAGTAGCTCTGCTGGTGTATATGGCAATGAAAATACGACATTTTTAGAAACTGATGAGCCTAATCCACAATCGCATTACGCTCGATCAAAATACATGTTTGAAGAGTATGTAAAAGAAAACCCGTCAGATGATATTGTTGTACAGGGATTTAGGTATTTTAACGTTTTTGGCCCTTATGAAGATCATAAAGGTTCGATGGCCAGTCCGTATCATCAGTTCACTAGACAGGCAATTAATCAAAAAGAGATAAAAATCTTTGAAGGATCAGACGAATGTTTTAGAGATTTCGTTCATGTTGATTACGTGGTTGATACACATTGGAGAATGCTTCAGTCAAAAGAATCTGGAATCTGGAATATTGGATCAGGACATATTAAATCGTTTAAAGAAATAGCAGAAGAAATAGCTTATGCTCACGCTGTTCCAGTTAAAGAAATTCCGTTTCCTGAACACCTGAAAAAACATTATCAGAAATATACTAGAGCTAATATAACTAAACTAAATGAAACACTGGCTCGTATTTAAATAACGACGTGTTATAATACTATCATGGATTTGGGGAGGTCCTATGAAAAAACAAGAAAGAATCAAGGTAAGAGATACTAACATCTTGGCAGCTTTTCGCAGAGAAATTAATCTCTGCACTCGAGTTGTGCATGATAAGAAAAAATTCTCTCGAAAAGAAAAACATAAACAGAAGGAATATTAATGTATTTTCCAAGTATTATTGAAACAACGGGCCGCTCATCAAAAGCATTCGACTTACCAACAAAACTATTACAAGAACGCAATATCTATTTTGGTTCAGACGTAAATAGCGACACAGCAAACTTTGCAATCATGCAATTACTCTGGTTAGCTGCAGATGACCCTGATAAAGAAATTGATTTTTACATTAATTCACCGGGTGGATCTGTGTATGATGGTTTAGCTATTAAAGATGTTATCGATCACATCCCTTGTAAGGTTAACACTATTGGCGTTGGAATGTGTGCATCTATGGGCGCTTATCTATTGTCTGCTGGAACTGGCGTGCGCAAGGCGACAAAAAATTGTAGAATCATGATTCATTCGGTTTCTTCTGGAACAATGGGAACATTCCACGACATGGAAGTTGATTACGAAGAAACTAAATTTCTGCAAGATCGTTTGCTTATTGACATTGCTAGTTATACTAAAGGAAAATCTACTGTTGACGATCTTAAAGCGAAAACTCAACGTGATTACTACATGGATGTAGATGAAGCAATTGAATTAGGACTTATCGACTCTATTGTATAAATAAAATAAAAATACATAGGTGTCGCATGATTAATTTTAAACAATTTCTAGAAGAAAATTCAAAATATCATACGGGGTTGGCTAAAAGCACATCGGCTAAGCGTAAAGCTCAGTTTAAAAAACAAGCTGATATGGATGATGACGATACTAAAGCTTATAAGCCAGCTCCTGGCGATGCCAGAGCAAAAACTAAACCCTCTAAACATACCAAAAAGTTCAAAGAAATTTATGGCGAAGAATCTTTGATTGAATCAAACCCTAAAGCAGCCTTACAGAAAAAGGCAGAACAAACAGGTATTTCATACTCTATCCTTAAACAAGTTTTTGATCGAGGAGTAGCAGCTTGGAGAACAGGTCATAGACCCGGTACTACACCAGCACAATGGGGTCTAGCCCGCGTCAATTCATTCGCAACAGGTGGAAAAACCCGTACGACTACAGATAAAGATTTGTGGGATCAGCACACTGGCAAAAATGAGTCCTTGGATGAAGGTTCTGAAACTTGGGAAGACGGTTATAAACGCCGTGTTGTAAAGACTACAAAACCTGAACACTTAGAAAAAGGCTTCAAATGGCGTATAAAGGGTAAAGATAAAGATAACTTAACCATCAAACTTTATAAAGAAAAACCCGATTTTGAAGAATTCACAAAGCAAATGAAAAGAGTTGCTGGTCATGAATTTGGCGGATAAATATAAATAATATAAACTTGATTTACAATAAAATTAATAGGATAAAAACAATGAAATTTAGAGACATTTTAGAAGGCAAAAATACCAAGTCCAAGTGTTCAGACGAGTTACATGCATATGCTAGAACAACTGATGGTCGAGAAACACGTGAGATTATTTCAATTGCTGGTAAGCTTGATAATTTTGCTGCAACCGGCAACCCTGGTGTTATTAAAGATGCTGTTAAAATGCTTAAATATATGGACAAAGGTCCTCGCGATAAAGTAATGGAAATCATTAAGAAGAACGATCCAGCCATGGGCAAATCTTTAGCATTTAAACTAACAGGTCTTAAAGAAGAAGTTGAACTTGAAGAAGGTTACGTAAAGAACTTGGCTTTCCGTAAAGTTGAAGAATCAATTCTACATTTGCTTAACAACCTAAAACCAACAAGCATGCTTTGCAAAAATATTTCTGCCAACGCTGATGATGTTACTTCAGAATTCAAACAAATGGAAAAACACATCAAAACAATTCATGCCATTTGGTTCGACGAAGTTGGTTACACAATCGGCATGAACGAATCTCTTGATGAAGCTCAAAAAGAAGTAACTCCACAAGATGTTGAAGATTACCTAGTTAAAACTGGCGTTAATCCTAAAGACGCAAAGGATGCCGTCAAGAAAGGTTTCGGATACGCAAGTAAGAAATACGGCGGCCCAACTTTTAAATCTGCACTAAAGAAAATTGCTGATGTAGTTTGGACTCTCGCTGAAGAAACTGAACTTGAAGAAAGTAAAGGCTTTGAAGTACAGTACATGAAAGGGTTCAGCCAAAAAGTTCTAGTTAAGAAGTTCAAAACTGAAGATCAATACGAGAAGTGGTACGATAAGAACGAAGGCAACATTGAAGTTCTAGCTTTCCGTGACCTAGACGAGTCTGATGAACTTGATGAAGCAGCAACTCACACACCTGAGAAGATTCTAGGATCAAAACCTTCACAGAGTATCAAGTCTAAAGATCAGTGGATTAAAGCCGCAAAGGGTATGGGACTAGTTGTTAAGTCTCCAAGCACTACTCCCGACGGTGATAATAACTCAGATATGTACCTAACTGCCTTTGATAAGCAAGGTAACATGAAAGGTACTTGGTATAAGACTCATGGCGTCTTTAAAGACTAAGGATTCAATTATGAAATTCAGAGACATCCTAAACGAGAAAATTCTTAATGAAGCTGTAGACGGTATTAATGATTCTGGCATTGGCTACATTATTACATATACTCTACAGTTTATTGCTCAAGTACATGTTTGGCATTTGCTTTGCAAATCAGGTCAAAAGCACACTGCTCTCGGTGAACTATATGAAGAACTTCAGAGTGAAGTCGATGAACTTGCTGAGAAATTTATTGCTCAAGGCGGTACTATTGAAACCGTCTCT
>Ga0102948_1000981_pt1 | contig 11377 bp, 7 predicted proteins | sample SalPonA_A_H2O_MG_FD_78211 | JGI IMG/M metagenome (GOLD analysis project Ga0102948, IMG submission 78211) | Water microbial communities from South San Francisco under conditions of wetland restoration - Salt Pond MetaG R2A_A_H2O_MG | ecosystem: Environmental > Aquatic > Non-marine Saline and... | reverse complement strand
CCCGTTTAAATAATGCTAAATTGGTGGCTTTTGCAAAGGCACTCATTTTGGTTACAAGAGCTTGTCTGGCTCATTCTCACTCATCCACGCGTACCAGAATCCGTTTAATAGTCTGGTAGCGTCAAAGTATGAAAGTCTTTTAAGCCGAATCTTACTTGCTTCAGCGCGATACTTTTTGAGTACGAATCGGAGGTAGAGATCCCAATCAAATCCCTCACCCTTTAATGCTGCAATCTCAAGCCCATCGAATTCAGGTAAATCAGCGAACGGTCTCTTCAAAATTTCAACAAGTGCAAGGTCATCGTGTTGTATAGGTGATTCGATTTCCACGGTTATCTAACCTTGTTAATGTTCTAAACATAATCGAACTCGCCTGGCTCAGGAACATACGCACGCTTGAACTGGTTAACACCAAGAATGCTAAGACCTACAGTAATCAAGAGACTCTTCGACCGCGTTAAAGCTACGTAGAGCAGCCTGCGGTCCTGTTCGAACATAAACTTGTCCCCTCGAGATTTTGGGTCACACAAAACGACCACGTTATCGCAACCCATGCCCTTGGATGTGTGCACAGTTTGGATCTGAATCCTGTTTGACTTGCTCAGAACGTCTCGACGCTGCAAGAAATGGGGCACGTTTAGAGCCTTCAAAGCAGCCGAAAACTTTCGGCAAGTAGCTTTGGTTGGCGCCATAATCAACCATTCTTCTGTAGAGTTTTTGGCAACAAACCGAACAACATCGTCAAAATTGAGCTGTTGAGTGGACAGATCGCGGGATTCGCCGTTTTTTACCTCCACCAACCGATGACTGATTATTGTCCCGAGTTCCTCACTACCCTGGCGTGCTGTCCAGCTTTTTGCTTTACGGTATGGATACAAGCCTGCCCAAATCTCATTTGAAAAGTTGATGTCGATGAATGCCTTTAAATTTCCAGGTAGGCGATATGATTCAGTAAGTTGCTGATCTGGTAACGTAGTCGGGAACTGATTAAACAGTTTGGGTGCTGCCCCGAACGCCTCCATTATCGCCTGATCGTCATCGCCCGCCAGTATTGTGTACTTTGCTTTAGAGGCTAATTTTTTAACGAAATCCCACATCAGCGCGCTCAAGTCCTGAGCCTCGTCTATGATGAGAAGTTCAAAGGTCGGGATGTTCTTGTCTGGAAATGAGGGATCCACAACGTTTACGATAACGTCGTTGTAATCCGCGAGATTGTTAGCCTTTTTAAAGGCAACGTAAGTTTTATAGTACTCGGACGCAGCTTGCCGAACCTCACTCGAGTCTATCTTTTTATTAAAAAATTTCTCTAAAACTAGCTGAGCCTTATCTTCCCTAGAGTTTGTCCAATCCAGAAATGGTGCTTTCGTATTGATTCTCAGGCTGTAGAGATCTAGTACGGGATGGAAGGGTCTCGAAACGATTGTGGATGAGTCTCCAGCTTTCAACCACTCTTCCGAAAAAACAATATTAGAATCGAATCGGTCAAGATTTTCGTTGTTGCACAATGCGTTTCCCAACGCGCCACCAATACGAGTAGCGAGACTGTGAAGTGTAGAAAAGTTAGAAAAACTAGAAGTACTTACAGAGGATTCAGACGAAATTCTCTCTCTCGCCTCGTCAGCAGCTACATTGGTAAACGCAAAGTAGCCTATATGTTCGGGCTTCATACCGCTTTGAACAGCAGAAACAACTGTTTCAATTAATGTAGTTGTTTTTCCAGTGCCAGGGGGCCCGTAGATTCGCTGAGAATCTTTTGTTTCCCAAATTCTTCCCGTGGGGATAGATGAGTCTATGTTGTCCAAGCTCGGGCTTGGCTCAGTGTTAGTTACCGTTTCTAAGCTGACGACTTTTATGGATTGGAACCAAACGCTAGGATCCCAGTCGCCCCACGTAGAAGTAATAATAGTTTGGCCTATTGCTTCACGACATTGCTTCTCTAGTTCTGCCACCCCGCTCCAATTAAGAGATTGGCGTCGCGTTCCTTCATCAGTGTGAATGTAGAGGTAACGACCGTCGTTTGTAACATCTAAAAGTTTCATCGAACCAAACGAGCTCCTATCTTAATGGCAAAATACCGAGCGAAGCTTAGCCAAATCCGCTCTGTCTTGATGAATCAGATTGGTTAGATTTCGCGATGTCGTACACCAGCGAGACAAATGCTGACATACTTTGTGGATCTTGAAGTAAGACTCTTGAAAGCTCTCCATGCGAGGTCATAGCTCTTACAATGGCAGCGTTTACCTCTGCAGGCAAGTCTCCATTTAGAGCCTGCTGTTTGGTGTTTTTTTCAATTTGCTCTTTTACGACCTGATTGGTTTGAGTCAAACCAACTATATGATTAGTGAAATGTGCTCGACTTTCCTGGTCTGATACGTCACCGAAAATATCGTTCATTCGTGCAATGATCTGAGATAGAAATTCCTTCTCGCGGTCTCTGCCTTCTTCGATGCCTGAACCAACAGGGTTCAACGGGGACGCTTCACCTTCACCATCAAACTCTCTCTCTTTGATCTCAAAATGGGTCATCACAATACCCGTGAGATCAATCTGCTCAACGGGTACTCCCTGGAGACGACGGGCAAGAAGCTTGGCAAAGGCAGCAAAGTTCTCAAGCTCAGCGTCAGCCAGCTCGACCAACTGAGCTATGTAATTGTAGGTTCTAACGAATTTACCCAATCCAGACTTGAATACGTTTAGCAGCTCACGTTGTTTACTGTATTCAGACCGCTGAGATTCCGCATACTCCATGCCCATCTCATCGTTGGATGCCTTGGCTTTATCGAACGCTTGATCCCAATGTTTGATGGTCTCATTCAACTGATTCATCTGAGCATTGAACACGTCCGTAGGGCGCTGAGTAGCCGCATAGAGCTTCTTATGAAGCGCACTTGGTTTGTGCTTACCCATGAAGAATTTGCCACGGGCATCTTTGAATTTAACCAGATCCGTAACGTTATAAATACCTAACTCATCCAGCTTGGCTTTCTGATCATAGACGACATCAAGATCCTGCACTTCCTCAATCTCAGCACCATCGTCGTAATCCTTGAAAGAATCTAGGATTACCTTTGGCTCATTCACGAAGTCGATGACGTAAGTGGTGTCTTTGCCTGGATAGGTACGGTTCAAACGGGAAAGTGTCTGGACGGCTTCAACTCCACTCAAACGCTTGTCTAAGTACATAGCAACAAGCTTGGGCTGGTTGAAGCCCGTCTGGAATTTGTTGGCAACAATCATAACATTGTACTGGGTTTGATCGAATACATTACGCAAATCTGCGCTATCAGCACCTGGGTTCAAGTTATATTCGGTATATTCGCCTTCAGGATCAAAACCTATCGGGTTAGCAGGGTCATCATCACCCAGCATATCGCCAGTAACTTTGCCTGAGAATGCCACAAGAGCCTTCACGCCTTGCAGTCCATGCTTCTCAATATATTTGTCGAACGCCATCTTATACTTCACCGCTTGCGGGCGACCACTTGTAACTACCATCGCCTTAGCTTCACCTTCAAGCAATGGATGTATGGTCATCATGAAGTGGTTAATGATGAATTCAACCTTCTGATGGACGTTGGTCGGGTGAAGAGATTTCCATCGTGCTAGGGCACGGTTTGCCAACTTCTTATCGACACGCTCATCGTGCTCAAGGTGGCTGCCCAGGCGATAGGCTTCTTTGTAGGGCGTGTAGTTCTGAAGCACATCCAGGATGAAACCTTCTTCAATAGCCTGACGCTGTGTATACCTGCTAAAAGATACAGGTGGGTTATCATCTGAAACGGGCTGTGACGGATCTTGAGCACGGCCAAAAAGCATCATTGTTGAATGCTTAGGTGTCGCTGTAAACGCAAAGTGGGACACGTTCGACGGGCGTACACGCGACTTCTGAATCTCTAGCAGCAACTCTTCAACAGACATATCCTCAATCTTAACGGATGCATCCATCGCCAGGATTGCTCTCAGATTCTGTGCGTTGCTACCTGTTTGACTTGTGTGCGCCTCATCGATAATAACAGCGAAATTCTTCTCTTGAAGATTTCGGTCGGTAAGAATGGCTTCCATAGCAAACGGAAACGTTTGTATCGTCACTACAATGATCGGCGCTCCGCTCTTCATAGCAACTGCTAACTGGTTAGATTTGGAGTCTCCACCTTTTGAACGGGCAATGTTGGCTACAACACCGAAATTTGCATCAATCTGACCAATGGCATCCTGTAGCTGCGCGTCCAGGACTGTTCTATCCGTCACAACAATAACTGAATTGAAATACGGCTTTCCGTCATCGTAACGGAGCTTAATAAGGTCATGAGCCGTCCACGCAATCGTGTTTGTCTTGCCAGATCCAGCACTGTGTTCATTGAGATACTGTTGGCCAGGACCATTCGCTTTAACATCAGCAATCATACGATTTACTGCTTCAAGCTGGTGGTAACGGGGGAAGATCAACGTCTCTTTTATATGCGGCTTACCATGCTTGTCGACTTTTTCTAGTTTTTCTACATACACAAAACTATGGAAGACACGCAGCCAACTTTCCCAATTCGCTACCTCTTCCCAGAAGTAGGCAACAGGGTACTCACCATCGGCACGAACCGCATTACCTGCATGGCCATTATTTCCTTTATTAAAAGGAAGAAAGAAGGTTCCATCACCGTCTAACTTTGTAGACATCGCAATCTCTGAATCAGACATCGCAAAATGGACGACTGCACCACGCTTAAAGGTTAGTAGCGGTTCTTTACGCTTGGTATTGGGATCAACAGGAAGACGGTCTTTCTTGTACTGCTCTATCGCATCATCGATGGACTGGGTGAAGTCCGTTTTGAGTTCAATCGTCGCTACAGGAATGCCGTTAATAAACAGAACAAGGTCAATTGACCACTCACGTGTCGGACAGTATTTAACCTGACGTACCACACGTAGAATATTCTTCTTATAGCGATCAATGAGCTTCTCATTGTTCTTATCTTCAGGGGCAGATTCGCTCATTTTGATGCGCCCAGCACCTGCGATCTGAATCCCATTGCGGACAACTTGAGCAGTACCACCAGTACCCGCAGCAAGCTCTTTCACCAAGCGATCAAGTAGAACCGTTCCCGCACCCTCACCATTCAAACGGGTGAGCTTTTCCCAGGCTTCAGGTTGCGTACTTTGAACCCAAGAAACGACATCCTCAGGATACAGCGCACGCTCTTTGTCGTACTTTGTTGGATCACCCTCAACCCAGCCGCCCTCAACGAGCTTCTGGGTTACATATTCCTCAAACTTGATCTCGTGATGTGCTTGGCTCACTTTAGACCTCTGACGTTTCGTTGTCGGGTAGCACTTCAGCTATTTTTGCCGATTGATATAGGTGGTAGGTTTGACCTGTACCCTCAACAATCCATGCCTGGCGGCCATTTGTGCTTCGGCCATATACAGTAGCAGCGGCTGCGCTTGGACTAGAGAAAGCGTAATCCTTTGTGAAAACACGTCTTCCATTTTGGGTCTCCTCAAGCACGCCTCTGTCGCAAAGCTCTCTGTATAGACGACCGTATCCCCCGTTTTTACCGTTCCACTTCCCTATAGAATCGGAGCCTTTGAGAACAATAAAGTCTGCGCCATCTTCGGTTGCTCTGGCTCTTAATCGATGTTTCGGCGACTCCAGCAGATAAATAACAGAATCTCCTGATCCTGAGTCTATGGATTTTTTAACTGGCTTTAGGAAGGTGAACCCAATCGCAGGAACTACCATCTGAACCTGTTTGATAAAGAACTCCATATCAGAACTATCCGATTCAGGCAGCGAAGTGAACTCAGGGGTAACACTATTAATGAGGGAACAGCGCCCAACATCCTTGGTAATACTAATCAGCCTACTTTCGAGATATTTCACGTGGGCCTTTGTTAGATTGCCATCCTTGGAAGTGATCACAACCACATAATCCCAAAAGTCCTTACCACCTGAAGATTCAGGCCTACTGTGTTGCTTTAACCGCTTAGCGATATCATCTGACTCTCCGATATATACCGATAATCCAGAGTCTGATGACTCTCTGCTAATTAGGAAGTAGATCCCCGTTCTTTGATGACACTCATCGCGACTCAATAAATTCGGCAATTCAGATCTGGGGCCTGCCAACGTATGCCCAGTCCAATTGACCAATTCAGCAGTGATTAGACCGTTATAGTCTCCATCAACAAGAAAGAGTCGTATGGATTTCCCAGCCATTACGCAGCCCCCTTGTTGTCAAACCCACGCACATCAATCTTCCCTGTAACGGCAGCGCTGATGAGGGCTGAGCGGTGTTCTTTGAGTAGATCAATTGAGCAAATTGTCTCTTTGATCAGCAAATCAAACTTTTCAGTCTGACGATTAGCTTCGTCAACGATTGCAGATTGCTCCTCTATTGGTGGAACAGGAACCTCAAAATTATTCAGCATGCCTGTTGTAAGCTGGTTAACCGTAGTGGTGAGAAACATGCCCGCTTGATAGTCAAAAAGACTGGAGTTGAGTAGCAGGTGTACGAATTTGTTAATGTCACTGCGGAATACTGTTGTGAAAGCACCGAAACTCATTCCAACTGATTTTTCATCAATGAGAGCATTTTTACCAATCAACTTTCGACTGCCATTCCTTGAACAGATCAATATGTCATTTAACTTCGTTGTTAGCTTTGCAGGAATCTGCTTATCAACATAAACGTTATCATGAAGGCTTATTTTTCCCTCTTGGATATTTGTCGATCTGAGAACGATAGTTCCATCATCTTGAACATCATCTGGGCTATAGGTAAGCCCTATTATCGCTTTACCTATGGTTTTTAATTTTTTGACATTCCAATGAGCAGGGATAGACCCCATCCACTCAACCCCGCTATCCTTCATCTCCACATTGGCATCAAGCCCTTTGGTGACAACATGGGAGATCAGCGCTTGCCGCTTCTCTTTGAGGAGTTCGATGAAGCGTTGTTTTTCGGAGATTAGGGAGTCGATCCTTGATGACTCAATATCAAGATAATTGGCAATTAGCTTCTGCTCAGGCTGAGCTGGATAGGCAAAGTACGACGACAAGTAGGCATCGGAATCTATATTTTGAATTCCAGTAGTCTGCTTTATGCAAGGATAATTGACGTTTCCTGAATAAAGATGGGCAAAAACGTAATTCAAAAATCGGCTATCGAAGCCAGATTTTGGTGTCATCTTTGCCACAAAATTAGAGGTTACCGCCTGATAGGCTTTATCAAATAGTACAACTGCACCAACGAGAGTTTTTTCACCACCGCCTGATTTTTCAATTAAGAGATCCCCACGCTTTAAAAGTCTTGAGGATCTCTCTTTCTGTGTTATTGCTCTGTAGGTCAATTTATCATCGGCTACAGCATTAGCACTCCTATCAAAGTCGGCAACCCTAAGTACGATCAGGTCATTTTCTCCATCAGGTTCATCGCCCCAAATACCATTAACGCAGCCTTCTACAGCTCTCTTGAGTGAAGAAATCTGCCAAGTTGAGGGAACCTCCTTGAGCCAGTCAATATCAGTAAGCTGATATTCTTGGTAGCCTGTTGTCATTCGGCAACCTCACTCAGCAGCGCCTGAATACGTGCCTCTGTTGCCTTCAAATCGGCATCAATCTCTTCCAACGGACGTGGCGGAACATATTTGTAGAAGTAGCGGTTAAAGTTAATTTCATAACCGACAACACCGACTTCACCATCTTTAGCATCACGCACACTGTGATCGATGAACGCGTCAGGCACATGAGGCCATACCTCTGATTCCATATAGGCTTCGATATCCTGTCCCAGCGGGATACTCTCATTGTCATTGAGTGAGGTATCAGGTATGACCTGTCCTTTGTTATCAAGAACAGGCTGAGCGTCTTCATCACGCACGAAGAACGCATTGGTGAACTCTGTCCCCAGAGGTTTGCCTGTTTTACCGAACGCTGTTTTGCCCTTGTGTGAAGTCATAAGCAACTGTGCCCAGCCGTAGTCATGTTCGCCCAAGTTGGCTTCAAAGAAACCAATCCAAGCGGCCCGCTGAGCTTCATCCAGCTTCTGGAAGTTCTTGCCTTCAGAAAGTGACGCTATCGCTTCTTTGGTGACAACTAACTTGCCCTTGAGAGGACGTTTAACGGCAACTTTGCGGTAGCCGAAGGATTTGGTGTCAAAAATTTTGGTGCGTTCAGATTCCGCAAAGGATTCGTATTCACGGACGACATCATCGATCTGCTCTTCAGTCAGGTAGCGTCGTTTCGTGCCCTCAGACTTGCGCATTGAAGTCCAAGTGTCAGCCAGATTGATGAGTTGAACCTTACCCTTACGATGGATTTCCTTCTTGTTCGTTAGAATCCATACATAGGTACCGATGCCTGTGTTGAAGAACATATCGGTAGGCAGGGCGATAATGGCTTCAACCATATCTTCTTCTAGCAACCAACGACGGATCTCTGATTCACCTGATCCCGCGTCACCTGTAAAGAGCGGTGAGCCAGAAAGGACGATACCGACACGACCACCACCGTTCTGAGGATCTTCCATTTTGGATACAAGGTGCATCAAGAAGAGCATTGATCCATCTGATACACGGGGTAGACCAGGGCCAAAGCGACCTGCATAGCCAAGGTTGTTGTACTCACGCTCAACCGCTGGTTTGTCCTTTTCCCATTTGATGCCAAACGGGGGATTCGCTAATCCATAGTGGAATTTCTTGTCGCTGAATCTGTCGTTGGAGAGGGTGCTGCCTTGCTGAACGTTTTTGGCATCAAAGCCTTGAATCAGCATGAGCGTGAGTGCCATTGCGTGGGTTTTGGGATCAAGCTCTTGTCCAAACGGTACGATCTTCGCCGTTGGATTAAACTCGTGGATCAAATCCATTCCATCGGTAATGAAGCCCAAGATACCGCAGGTAGGGTCGTAGATAGATCGGATTACACCACTGTCTGTGAACACCTCTTCATCAGGTGACAGAACTAATTTGGTGGTGAGGTGTACCACGTCCTTGGGGGTCATAAATTCCCCAGCCTTCTCATTTATTGAGGCAGCGAACTTACGAATTAGCTCTTCATAGGCATTAGACAGAACACGGTTAGAAACCGTCTCTGGATGAAGGTCAATTGATGCAAATCGACTAACGATTCGGTACAACAACTTCGCACGATCCAGTTCGTCAATGGTGTTTGAGAAACCAAATTCCTCAAAGACCGTGCGAACGTTTGGAGACATCTTGCTGACGTAATCTTCAAGGTTTGCCGCCGTATGGTTGGAACCAAGGTTACTCAGCGTATAACGAGAAGTATTGTAGAACTGGAACCCAGCAATAGTCGGAAGCACCAAGTCCATATCCATGCCACTGTTCTTCTCTTTCTCATAGAACTCAAGCACCTTTTCTTTGCTTGGTTCCAAGACGCACTCAAGTCGGCGCAACAGCAGGAGGGGCACGATTATTCTAGCGAAGTCCGTGTGTTTGAAATCACCCCAAAGCTCATCAGCGATACTCCAGATGAAAGACGATAGTGAACTAACTTGGCTTTTTTGTTCCGCGGACATTGATTGGCAATCCTAAATCAGTGAATTAATACAGATACTTAACAATAGCACCATACACTTAAGACGGGCAGAGCAATCTAATCCTTTAATTGAGAACAGACGCTGTCGTGCTTACGTCATGATTTATCTGTAACTTAAGTGGAATGATCGACTCGATAACAATTGCACCAACATCGCTGATTTCTGAAGATTTTGGGGGGCTTCAGTAGGTAGTCAGCCAGGCTTGTTAGCATCATCAGAGGTGTTTGAGCTTGTGATCAACACAGTTTCTCAAGAAATAAAAATGAGTCTGAATCTAAACTACTCAGATATCCAGGATCCTCCTAGGTCGTGACAGACACTTCGCTGAACGCTGATGAAGCCTGAGCCTTCTAATTCACATCTTCCCTTTGCAATGGCGCTGTCAGATGTGGCCTTTGCGATCGCATTGGATGGCGTTCCTGATACCTTATAGCCTGCTCTCAGACAGTTGTGCGCAGTCCTTTCTGTGGTTGCACCCGACTGCGTTGTACAAGTCACCGTAATTAAATTATCTATCCACCCCGATCTGGCTTGACACGCAGTGTATGTTGCCGCAAAAACTGTCCCGTCACTTTTCCGACAACCAAATTTCGTCTTTGAGTCGGTTTGAACGACTACACCAGAATTCGTAGGACATTCATCAGGTAGCGTTTGGTATATTTTGCCATCTGGGAAGGCACAACTCACTTTCGAGGTTTTGACTTTACTAACCTTGCTACTATCAGATTTGCTGTAATCAGCCAGTGCCTTTGTACCGTGGTAGGCCGCATTTAAAGCGGCTTCGGCAATAATGTATTCCGCGCAACCAGTGATTAGCACTGTGGTGGTGAGTAAGGCAAATACTCTGGATGTTCCTCTACACGGAGTAATCATTATTTTTTAATCCTGTAAGCATTCATCGTACAGGTCTGATTGTTGGACGAGAGCGTGTCCCGATCAGCAGAGATGCTGAGCGTGTAACTTAACTTTTCCTTTACTTTGTTCGATGGTAGCGGATCAAGATTGGCTACTATTGTTCGACGAGACTCAGTTAGACGACCGTTAAATTTATCTTTGAACTCGTTTACGAAGAAAACCTCATACCCCACTGTATCGAACTTGGGATCGGGCCTTATTTGCGGCTCTTTGTTCATGACCGTCGCTTGACCTCGAACGATTCGAATATTGGTACCTATTGTGCACTTTTCGAGAACTGCCCAGTCACCGACCAAGGAGCTTGCGTTAACTATGCTGTCGCGCTTTTGGTATGTTGTTTCTGTCTTTTGCTCGCAAGAAACATACGAATAGCGTTGAATTGTTTGTAAAATCTCAGACGCACTTCGAGCGTCAAACATATTCAATGGGAGTGTTGCGGCACTCAAGAATCGCCGCATTGCTCGGCCTGTCGAGGCACCCATAACTCCATCTGGAACACCAGCGACGCACCCTTTTTCATTAAGAGTAGTTTGTATTTCTCTGATGATATTCTTGTCCACATTTGTTTGAACTTTTGGTGTTCTGGAGCTTTCAGGCACTCGGTTACCAATTAACGTACAATTCCCCTCTCTCAGAGAGAAATAGACGCGGTTTGAGCGCACGATTCCAGTGTATCGCTGAGCCATTTCTTGCATTTCTGTTGGGGCATTTTCAAAGCGTATTCTGATTTGTGAGCCACCTGCGATTTCATAAAATTTTCCGCTTATAACTAGACCTTTCACCTCAAGATAAAAGTCATAGACCACTGCCCTGTCACCTAAACCAGCGAAATACTCATAACCAGGTGCAGAAAGCACCGCGGTACCCCTGTTCGAAGAACCAGATTTACATTCCTCTGTAATCTCCCATCT
>Ga0102948_1000978_pt1 | contig 11392 bp, 6 predicted proteins | sample SalPonA_A_H2O_MG_FD_78211 | JGI IMG/M metagenome (GOLD analysis project Ga0102948, IMG submission 78211) | Water microbial communities from South San Francisco under conditions of wetland restoration - Salt Pond MetaG R2A_A_H2O_MG | ecosystem: Environmental > Aquatic > Non-marine Saline and... | reverse complement strand
CTAACCTATTCACTTGAAACTTTGCATTAGTATTTTGCGTGTTTGACTGAATTACCTCCCTTTATGGACTTGGTTTTAAATGCAACATCATTACTCTTTAATTAAAAAAGATGTTTAATTGTTATAATAGAGTCTTGTTCAAATATATTTAATGCTGATTAGACTTAAATGTTTGCATTTACTATCCAGCACTGAGAAAAGTCGAGCGTGCTGTCTAGTGACAGCTCTTGTTTTTTGCATCTAGTAGTCCTGATAGTCCTGAGCCATGACACAGGTGAGCGATATAGGGCCATCATGGCCCTCTTGTAATCAATTCATAACTATTATATACAGTTCTTGTTGGGTCATGAGCAACAAAGGAAGCTATCATAAAGAGTATACAGTCATGTCTATCTCAACAGTTAAGAGGGCCAAAAAATTTAAGTTATGTAAGTATATACGGAGTAAAACTTCTAAATAGACCCCTAGGTTTTTGGCAGTAATTTTTACACAAACATTAAATAGCAACATGTTGTGGTCAGGTTACAATGTATAAAATTGACTCAAAAACACATACAAAATGACTTTACTCTTGATTTAATTTCATTCCTTAAAGACATAGCATTTGCATTTACCTCACTACCCACGAATCAAAAAGTCTATAATTTGATATGTACCATTTGCTCTTATAACTGCTAAATATGGGCTATGTATGGTCTTATGTATGCTTGGTCAGTAACAGATCATTTGCGGACTAGAATTTGTTCTACTTCTACAAATTTTCATCAGGGCTAAGATTTAAACGTTGTAGACTTGTGTTTCAAAGTAACCAAACTTGAACACCATTTAGTATTTTTGGGACAAGTTAGATAGGCATATCAGGCGGCTTTGTACATAGTCTCCATGCGTAGTCGATGTTAGCTTTTTCTTTCGGACAAATAGTGGTTAAAAATATTGACTGTTTTGTGACTTAGTTTTGTGGATAGTGAGCTAAATTCAATCGCATTGTCTGTAAAAAATTAAATTAAATCAAAAATAATTTTTGTATGTGTTTATATGTCAAATTTATAACCTAACCAAAACTAGCTGATATTTACTTTTTTTTGGTGAAATTTACAAGGCAAAAACCTAGGGGTCTACTTGGAAGTTTTGCTCAGTAAGTGTATGTAAAAATTTGGACCCTCCTGGTCAGGATAAAATTTACTCATGGGGGTCAATTTTAACAATTTCCATAGAGAATCATTAGATGATGCCCCACACCAAATATCAAGACTCTAGATCTTATAGTTTTAGAAAAGATTTTTAAAGACAGACCTAATACATGTAGACAAAAATCAGAGTTCAAAAAATAGGAATCTCGTACTACTCACTGCCAACCTCCACATCAAGTTTTAAGACCACAGGCCCAAGCATTCTCTAACTATTGTAACATACATCCGAGTGGTACTAATAAGGAAATGGCAGATCCATTTAGGGAAAAGTGCACTCAATCCTAAGTGGGTCGGTCCTACTTATGTACATGTACCCTACATGTAACCATTTGACAAACAAACTGGTTATACATTTGCATACCAATGCAATTATTATTTCCATTTTAATTTCGTTACACCATCAGTCAGACAAGACTTTTAGACAAAGGTCACAGTGACCTTTGCCCTACTGACCTCCAAATCAATAGGGGTCTTCTGCAACTCACTACCAACCGACACATCAAGTTTCAAGAACACCATCCCAAGCATTATTCAGTCATTGGTCAAATTATTTTTTTTGTGATGAAGGTTTCTGGGACTTTGAGCTACTGACCTAAAAATCAGCAGAAGTCTTTTACAACTTATTACCAACCTCCAAATCAGGTTTCAAGACCATAGGCCAAAGCGCTCTTTAGTTATTGGTTATTCTAACAATATTTTTGTTACGGAGGACACTGGCCTTGACCTTTGACCTCAAAATCAATAGAGGTCTTCTACTACTCTGTACCAATCTTCACATCAAGTTTCAGTACCACAGGCCCAAGCATTCTCTAGTTGTTTGTCAAATTACCTTTTTGTGAAGAAGGTCCCTGTGACCTTGATGTTTCACCTACTAACCTCAAAATAGGTAGAAGTCTTTAACTACTTGTTACCAACCCCAACATCAAGTTTCAACACCATAGGCTTAAGCGTTCTTTAGTTATTGGTAAAAGCTTTTTTTAGGAAGGTCCATATGACCTTGACCTTTGAACTACATGTAGTTACATCATTTTCACTTCGGACCAACTGGACCACAGAGGGAACATTTTGACTGAGTTTGGTCAAACTCCATCCAGTAGTTACTGAGGAGATTGCAATAACAAAATTTCACCAACAATTTAGGTTTGAGATCACTGTGACCTTGACCCTATTAACCATTTTCATTTAGGACCAACTAGAGTACTGGGGGAAGGGCATTTTTTACCACGTTTAGTTTAGGTTAAGCATATTTATTTTACATCGATTGTGAAACAAGTTCTTACAACTTAATTTATTAATCACGCTCGATGACTGCTTCCTGGGAAGAACCAGTACTCGCGCCAATTTAGGGTTTGTGAGAAACAAACTCAACCTAACATGGGGTTCGAACCCACAATCTCTGGATCCGGAGTCCGACGCTTTACCCTTGGACCACTACGCCTCCTTTGCCAAGTTTGGTCAAAATCCATCCAGTAGTTTTAGAGGAGATGACCTAAAATTTCAGCAAAAATTTAAGTTTATTGTCTCCTTGACCCTGACCTTTGTGACTTGATTTTCAGTAACGACAAACTAAGCCACTAGGGGATCATTTTGGCCAAGTTTGGTCAAAATACATCCAGTAGTTTCAGAGGAGGTCCGATAATAAGAATTGTTAACTGACGGAATGACGCACAGACCATGGACAAAAAGCAATTTGACTAGCCCATCATCTGGTAGATGGTGGGCAAAAAACAAAATATAGCAACATTTTAAATTGCTGTAATGTAACTAATCAGGCAAATCCCAAGACGCTGTCAAAGCTTAAATATTACTAAAGACATTATCTTTTTATTAACTTACAATACTGATTTGCATTTATGTAAATAATTTCTAATGACACAGGGTAAGACAAATGTGCAGCCCGATAGGGACTCAAACCCTGGACCCTTCGCTTTCAAGGCGAATGCTCTACCGACTGAGGTATATGCCGCCTGCACATCTCCCCAATTATTGACTACACTGAAGTCAGAGGTAATTTAAACTCTTTAGAGTATTGATAACAATATTGATGGAATGTACTGGGCGACATTATACAACCGCCACACAGCACAAACCACAGTATTGTGATAATAAATGTAAATAATTTCAAATGTCACACGGCGAGAAAAATGCACAATGTAACAATATCAGCCAGCAAGTTTACAATTCTACAGACATTTTGTAAATACCATTCATTATGAATAAATTACAAAAAGAAATTACTTACAGGAAAAAGTGACACACAAGACATCTTCTTGCAACATATTCTCTCTTCTGTAGACATTTCCCTGCATGTTCCACAAACACACCAGTCAGGAGGGGTTATGTTTGGCGGTGGGTGCCAGCCCCCTGGCTGTCTCAATTTTGCTGGTTGAAATATGTCAAACACCAAACCAGGGAGGACATACAGACTTCCCGCAGAAGACCAATGGACATTTTCTGAATATCCTCCTGCAAAAATATTTGCAAAGCTTTGATCAAACTGGTAAATTAGGCGCAAACTCTCATAATTTTAAAAATAAAATGTAATTCTCAGATACATTATTAATTTTATACATTATAAAAAGTGTAAACAGTAACCTACATGCTCTTGCATGCTATAATGTTGCTACTCTCATCCCTCATTAGACAAGACCACGGGCCTAAGGATTCTCTAATTATTGGTCACACGACATTTTTCACAAAGGCCATGGTGACCCCGACCTTTGACCTACTTCCCTCAAAATCAATAGTGGTATTTTTTACTCAGTACCAACATCCACATTAAATTTCCGGACCACAGGACCAAGCTTTCTCAAGTTATTGGTCAGACAAGTTTTTAGTAACAAAGGTCCTGGTGACCTACTGGCCTCAGTATCAATAGGGGTCTTTTACTACTCGGTACCAAGCTACACACCAAGTTTCAAGACCACAGGCCCAACCTTTCTTTAGTTATTGGTAAAACAAGCTTTTTGTGACAAAGATCCCTTTGACCTTGACCTTCCACAGGTCTATTTACCTCAAAATCAGTTGGGGTCTTTTACTACTCAGTAAAAACTTCCACATCAAGTTTCAGGACCATAGGCCCAAGCATTCTCAAAATCCATGATCCGGATAACAAAATTTCACAAAAAGTTGAAGGTCAGTGTGACCTTGACCTTAGTGACCAGGACTTTTTTCGCCAAATTATGAAGAAGCCCAGGCCCTTTTCATTTGTGAAAAATTAAGCGCTTTTTCCAAAAATTGTGAAAAATAAAGTGCGCTAAAAATCAATTGTGAAAAACAGATCGATTTTTTAAAACCATGGGAAATGAACAAAATAATGAATAAAGCATGTGAAAATCTTTTGATTCAATTACACCGCAAGAAGAATCCATGTTAATTATACAGCATTGTCAGAAATTGACTTTATTGCAAAAAGCACGTGTCACAGAAATACTCGCAAATATTTGCAACCTTGTTCTCAGTTAACTGTTTGGAAATACCCACACAAGTTTGCAAAATGATATCAACAATGATCAACTTTGAAAAAAATTGTTTGAGAATTAGCCATTCTTTGGGCAAAAAGGACACAGATTTATTTTGTGAAGAGGCCCTTACCAAATTATGAAGTAGCCTAAATTCGGCCTCTTTCATAGAGTGAAACAAAAGCCCTGGTGACTTCATTTTTAGTTAGCACCAACAAGGTCACTACAGGATCATTTTGGCAAAGTTTTGTCAAAATCCATCAAGTAGTTTCAAAAATGCAATAACAAAGCTTTAGCAGCAAATTAAGTTTAGATTACTGTGATCTTCACCTTGTTCCTACATTGTAATTTGACCTCATTTTCACTTAGGACCAACTAGACCATTTTGGGATCATTTTCGCCAAGTTTGGTCAAAATTTATCTAGTACTCACAGAAAAAAATGTGATAAAATTTCAGCAAAAATAGAAATTTAAGGTCACCATGACCTTACTGAGTAGATTTTCAGTTAGGCCACTAGGGAATCATTTTGGCCAAGTTTGCTCAAAATCCATTCAGTGCTTTCAGAGATGTGATAAGAATTGTTAATGGATGGAATGACGCTCGGACAGACCACGGACGAAAAGCAATTTTTCTAACTCACCTGTAGATGGTAGGCTAAAGAAAGCCATCTAGTGTTCTGCATGTGTAAGTAATTCATAATTCAATAATTCCTAATGTAATATTTTACAAACTTGTTACACTTTGTCTCACAAAATATACCATAAAATAGGTTTATTATTCATTGAAATGAAGCTACATTTATAACTTGATATGATTTTGGGACTGCATCATTGACTATATAATTCAGTCGCAATTCTCCTGCAAAATTATTCCTGATTCTTTCTGTTGATGACAATCCTAAAGAAAGTTATGATAAGTGCGTGTCACATTATCAAAAAATCTTGTAAATTGTTTTTTTTACCGTCATTCTTGCATCTCTTGTTTTCCAGCCTCTGTAACTCGTGCCCCATACCAGGTCTACCTCTTCCACCACCTCTACTGCAAGAAGCTGCTCTTCCTCTGCTGCTTGATCGTCCACGCCCACCTCTTCCTGCACTCCCAGATCTTGATCCTCTTCGGCTCACTCTTCTTCCACTACCTCCACTGGCTGATCTTGCCCTCCCTCTTCCCCTGTGGTGTTTAGCCACTGTTTCTTCGGACGTTTTAGATACCGCCATTCACTTTTTTGGGATGCTTGTTTGACTACATGTATATGCATTTTCTAGGGCATCATCCCAAAAACTAAATTCAGACTGAAAAAAAGTAACAATATGATGAAGGATAGCCAGAAAAGTATTTGGAAGGAATTTGTAACTTTTCAATGATCCTAGATACATGTTCTTTACTAAGCAGTGCATGTATAATGATGTATTTTGTAAAATTACTTCATACATAAATATCTAAAACATACTCAAATCTTTACTGTTTGGCTACCTTTAAGGTTTACAACAAACTTTCAGAGTCAGTTTGAGGATCATAGATCCAAGCGTCATCTAGTTATTGGGTGACAAAAAATTTTGTGGTTAAGGGCACCATGACCTTGACTTGTGACCTACTGAGCTAAAAATCAATACCGGTCTCGTATTGCCAACCTACTCACCAAGTTTCAAGACCATTGAACCAAGCATTCCCTAGGTCACAGAAGCTTTTTTAAACAAAAGAAAAAGTGACCTTGACCTACTGATCTCAAATTCAATAGAAGTATTACACTACTCACAACTAACCTCCACACCAAGTTTCAAGAAAACAGACCCAAGCATTCTCTAATTATTGGTCAGAAGCTTTTTTGACAAAGGTCACACTGACCTTGATCTTTGACCTCAAAATCAATAGGGGTAATCTACTACACAGTAGCTATCTCCACTTGAAATTTCAGGGCCACAGGCCCGAACGTTCTCTAGTTTTTTTGGCTCAAACTAGCTTTTTGTGATGAAGGTCCCTGTGACTTTTGACGTATTGACCTCAAAATCAATAGGGGTATTCTACTACTCAGTACCAAACACAACATCAAGTTTTAGGATCACTACAGGACCAAGAGTTCTTTTGGTATTGGTGAGAAAATATTTTTTTGACATACTACTCGGTACCAAGCTCCACATAAATTTTCAAGACCAAAGGCCCAAGCGTTCTCTACTTATTGGTCAAACTAGCGTTTTGTGATAAAGGTTCCTGTGACCTTGACCTACTCACCTAGAAATCATTAGGGTCTTCTACTACATATCAAGTTTCAATAGTTTAGACAATAGGCCCAAGCATTCCTTAGTTATTGCTCAAACAAGCTTTTTGTTGTACCAACCTCCACATAAATTTTCAGGACCAAAGACCCAAGCGTTCTCTACTTATTGGTCAAACTAGCGTTTAGTGATAAAGGTGCCTGTAACTTTTACCTTTGATCTACTGACATAAAAATCGATAGGAGTCTTCTACTACTTAGTACCAACCTCCACATCAAGTTTTAAGACAATAGGCCCAAGCGTTTCTTTGTTATTGGTTAAACAAGCTTTTTGTTATGAAGGTCCCTGTGACCTTTGACATACTGCCCTCAAAATCAATAGGGGTCTTCTACTGAAATACTCGGTACCAACCTCCACATCAACTTTGAAGAAAATATGACTAAGCATTCTTTAGTTAGTTATTGGTCAAACAAGCTTTTTGTTATGGAAGTCCCTGTGATCTTGACCTAGTGACTTTATTTTCACTTAGGACCAACTAGACCACTGGGGGACTATTTTGACCAAGTTTTGATAAAATCTATCCAGTAGTTTCACAGGGGATGCGATAACAAAGTTTCACCAACATTTTAGGTTTAAGGTCACTGTGACCTTGACCTTGAACATAGTGACCTCATTTTCAATTGGGACCAACTATACCACTGGGGTTTCCGAGGAGATGCAATAACAAAATTTCAGCAAAAATTTAAGTTTAAGGTCATTGTGACCTTGACCTTAGTGACTTGAGTTTCTGTTAGGACCAACTATGCCACTAGGGGATCATTTTGACCAAGTTTGGTCAAAATTCATCCAGTAGTTTCAGAGGAGAAGCAATAACAAGAATTGTTAACGGACGACGGACGAAAAACAACTTGACTAGACCACCATCTAGTACATGGTAGTCTAATAAAATGAGAAAGGAGACATGTTACAGTGAATATAATATACTAAATATATATATTTATTGGAAATATTCAAAATCCTACACACATTCTACTCCTATATTTTGGCGTTTCCCCCACTAAAATAATAATGGTTTTCTCTAATCTGTTTAATACCACCCCCTGATAAGTCATGGTCATGCTAAAAGACAGTTTAATCACAATTGGACCAAAAAATGCCCATATTTCATTGGTTATTAGGTGTGCATGGCACAATTTAGTATTTTAATTTGTTTTACATTTATAAGTAAAAGATAATCTTTCTTTAATTACACCAGACATTCTCTAGATAAAGATCTAGTATAGCATGTTCAAAAACAATTCCCAATCGACCACAATTTCCTAATGTATAGGCCCCTTCCATATAAGCAGAGTGAGGGGTGTCATTGTATCTTGTAAATCTGGATATGGCTTCTGTTGTTTTTATTTTTCATTTTTAATCAAAATTTGTTGCTTTTAATTGCTTGGAGCATAAATCTGTTGCTATGTCCTAAATTCTTATAGCAATTCTAGTTTCCAAGCCTTTTACAATTTAAAACCTGTTTATCAACACTGCCTCCACTAATATCCAGTTTTGAATGCCATGAAGTAAATCATAATAAATTCAGGCAAAGATAAATGAACATTCTTTAATGGGATTTTTAGTTTGACAAAAGGTGCTTTCCTACACAGGATCAGGTAAAATATTATAATGTTACACATAGTGATGTAATTTTTATGATGATTGGATATTAGGAAGAGCAATATTTAAATAATTGATCATCAACAAGTCAAAAATTGATATTTCCTGATAATTAGTATGACAATATTTAGTCAAATGGCTAAGTGTCGCGCAGTGAATTGGCGGCATCACACTCAAGACCAAATGAGTTCAAACACATCATTTTATCTCATATTTACAATAATAAATGAGAGAACAAGGACACTGAATACAAATGGTAATATTTTTCTCCGGATGAAAATATAATTATTTTGGATACTTTGGTTTTTCAAACTTTTTTAGTAATAATATTTATATTCTAACTTAGGCCACAGCAAATTAATTTCTTGTTCTTTGGATTTTTGGGGAGGAAAAATTGGGGCGAGCGAACGAAATAAAAATTAAAATAGCTTATAGCAGTCCTAACATCCATTCTGTTCAAGAACCTAGATAAAGAAGCATCATTAAGTTCATGAATCTCAATGTTGTTATATTCTTTCCATTATAAAAACTTATTTAAAATACATATATATCAGTGCAAGAGGATGTGAGCAGTGATGCAACAACTGTCAATACTGGTGAATAGACTCAATTAAACAGTGTCTATGATTTTTACATTTTCTTTGATTCCCAGGGATCAACCAGTTGCATTTTTATACTATTTGACAAGGTTGAATTATTGCAAGTGTAATGTGTGATTGTACCTGTAGACAAATCCTACTTATTATATAGGGGTGCTGCCTTGAAAAGATCTAAAAAGTTGTCTGCTAGACTGCCATTGCTAAAAAGATGTTTCTAGTTTCATCTATGCAGACACAATAGACATCTATAGGGTGGAGCCATGTTTAAAGGGTGCTTGATTACATACCAATCAAATATATATAATTCAATTATACTTGCTTGGGTTAAGAGTTGTTGCTCGCTCTTTGTGGTGCAAAATCCAAGATGCAAACTTTGCAACAGAAAACACAATTTTTTTTTCATTCCCAATTTTTTTTGTCCCAGCACAAAAATAACAGGTACATGTATTTCTACGAGCGGTAGAAAAAAAATAAAAATATTTTTTTTTTTCAAAACTTGTAAATGAGGGGCGAAAAATCCAAAGAACAAGACATTAATTTGTTGTGGCCTTAGGGGACAATGGTTCAGTGGTAGGATGCTGGCATTGGGATCTAAGGGTCATATGTTAAAATCTTGTCAGGACCATTGGATTTTTCAGGGTAGAAAAACAATTTTATTGCATGTAGGTGTTAAAAATGGGAACTTTGAAGGTTGCAAGCCAACTGCAACAGCTCCATTTGCATCACATGTTAGCGGCCAACTTCAATACCCAATGATAGGGGTAATATGATTGTAAAGCACTTTTGAACATACAAAGGTACATGTATAAAAAGGGTGCTATATAAAATTGTTTTTAAATGTGTGTGATTGACACATTCATCCATTAATACCACAGCTGTTCCAATCGTTGGGGTGATATTGTAAAAAAAAAAATTAAAAACATTATTATTGTTTATAATAGATTAGACTCTATAGATCTATTGGTACTGCATCACCCTCTTGCGGGTTTTATGTGCAGGTGCACAAGGGAGAGCGATAATTTTTCTATGAGAAACAGAGGGAAGTTACAAGGAAATCCAGGCTTACGTCCTAGCTCTTATTGAATAGATTCCTTTTGTTCTTTAACGTGCCTGGTGTATAGATTTCTATGGAAAGAAAACATCATAAACAATAGGAATTCTTTTTTCAATTTTTCTTTTATACAATATCACCCCAACGATTACAACACCTGTGATTAATACTGTTTCAGGTGGTAAATTTCAAAAGCATTATTCCAGGGACCTTGTTATTGGACCTTGGTCCAAGTCAGGGGGCAACTGCACTTTACCGGTACGCGTAGTTTTCCTAAGTATGTGATTGGATATATGGGGGCTGCCGCACCCACACCCCACCTTTTAAATAGCGTATTTGTTGCTGATATCCCAAACACTATTCTTAACTTCAACCCTATATGTATAAACTACACGTACCGGTAAAGTGCATTCTAGCCCAAGTCAGCAGTCTGCATTTTTTTTCAATATTAATAGGGGTTCAAAAATATTTCAATCTATCACTGTTTAAATCAAGTACTATGATTTTTGGAAACTTCGCCTAAGAGATAGTTAGCTGTTAATGCATTTCCACTAATTATTTCAAGAACAATTACCGGTGGTTAGTTGGCGACATATCCGAAAATATGGCTATTTTAATAGCAGTCGTAAATGACAGGATTGTTTGTTTATTTGATATAAAATAAACACCGACAGAAAATAGCAGTAAAAATACTTACCGTTGACATATATTCAACAATCTTCAGAAACAATAAGGATGAAGTAAAGATCGTTTAAAACTTATAGTAAAATTAACGCTTTCTTTTTGGTTTGTTTACTTCCGGAAATTCCGTATACTTCCGTTCTGACATTTCCGTAATCCGAATGCGGTGAGGGCGGAGCTTAATTTTGTTTTGTAAACACATTTTTCCAGGTAAATGTTCGGACATTTTTGCAAAATTAACAACCAGGAATGTTCCAATGCCCGATATTAGATTTGTACTTGTAATAAATAATGATTTTTGGAGGAAAACCAGATTACGAATAATTTTTTATTAGGGGGTGGTATCCCAGCTTTAAGATAATTTTGTGTATAGTATAAGAAAAAAGTATATATAATGGAATTAAATTACTGTGACTACATGTATCAGCTTGTGACAGATAATAAATAATTTAAATTTATCAACCACAGTAAACAGATGATATTTTGATAATAACACGTATTAGCTTACACTTATTTTAAATGGATCACAACATAATT
>Ga0102948_1000977_pt1 | contig 11396 bp, 4 predicted proteins | sample SalPonA_A_H2O_MG_FD_78211 | JGI IMG/M metagenome (GOLD analysis project Ga0102948, IMG submission 78211) | Water microbial communities from South San Francisco under conditions of wetland restoration - Salt Pond MetaG R2A_A_H2O_MG | ecosystem: Environmental > Aquatic > Non-marine Saline and... | reverse complement strand
AGTCTGCTTGTGATATCGGCCTATACTGAGAAGTACCCAGCGGATACAATCACGACGAGTAATGATTACCGATTACGCTGATCGCCACCCCGGTCTGCAGATAGCCCGAGACAAGCGCACAGGGACGTGCTTGTAGCGGTCCCTGAAGGGAGTGGCAAGGGGACGGGCTCTGAGAAAAACGCCATACCCGACAAACAATACCGATCGCGAGCTCACAATATTGAATTGAATGAGTCTGTCAATTCTGTGGAGCTATACCTAAGGTCTGACTAACCAATAAGTTGCCCTTTGCTATCTACAGATCGGGTGGCTGAAAACAGGATGGATCTTTGACTGGATTGCACTGCAAGGTGATAGTTCAAGCAGCATTACATTCATTAAGTTCGAGAACGTCGCAGGCTAATGTATCGCTAGGATATCAGTGCTTCCAACAATTCGTTCTGTAATGTTTTTAAGCGATTAATATCCAGTAACTCAATTATGACGCCGCTATCGGCCTCGTCTTCTTCTTCATATTTTTGAATTGATAGCTGATACCAATGTCCGGAATCATCCTCGATATCTCGTTTGATTAAGGCATTTTGATAAAGGACACCCTCAACCAAGTGGTTGATATCTGTCTGTTTTATTTGGTGTTGTACTTGAGAGAAAGGTCGCCCTATGTCTGCTTGAGTCAGGTTAAAAAGTAACTCGCTACCTTTACTGAATCGCTTGATCCTGAGGTCGCTGTCAAGGAAAAGGGTGGTGGTGTTGATGTGACTTATATCTCTGGATAAATCAGCGAGTTCGTTAACTTTTTTGCGGTACTCATCATTCATGAGCCTTAGCTCGATGTTGAGTGATTCGCAATGCTTAGTGGACACCTCGAGTAGCTCCTCTGCTTGACGTCGCTCGGCCTCAAGTATCTGAAGCTCTTTACGGGCGACCTCTCGGTCATTTTGAGCAGTGTAAAGCTCTCGCTCCAATAAAAGGATGCGTCGGTGGGCTTCAGCAGGGATGGGTGTAAGGCTAGCATCGGCCGCTGTCTCGGCTGTAGATTGAAGCGATGGTGCACTGTATTCAAAAAAAAGTACGGCAATTAATTCATCCGTATCCACTGTGCCAATTAACGGTATTAACTCCATGGAGACGAATCGATTACGGAGCATATTCGCTAAAAGAGGCACTTCGGGCAGAGAGTAATGAAGGTGGTTGGTCTTCATCTGCTTTAACACAGCCAGCAACGGTGTCGCCAACTCGTCTATAAGGACCTCCGTGCCTTGGTTTAAAAGATCAACCCCTGGGTCCTTGAGGTAATCCGGCTGTAGACCCAACACCTGCCGTATTTTCAGCTGCTCGTTAAAAATCAGCGTAAAAGGCAGAACCTCCCCTATGAGTGTTTCGACAAAGCGGCGAGTGATCAGGAGATCACTGTCGGCTGAAGCTGAGTTGGGCATCGGGCGCCCTCCGCTTATCGGTTGAGGATTGGCAAGCTTTTACATCTATATAAGGGTAGTTCAGTCTGATTTTTGCTGCCAATCAATGGGGGCTATCCGTTGTTTAAACAGCGAGACATTTAGGGCGGATTATTAAATCTTGACTAGTATGAAAGTAGAGCGGTGGATCCTCTTCATCAAATCTATGGCTGTCACGCAACTGGTCGGAGGTTCAATGGATAATAATAAGTCAGATGGCGACGAACAGACCAATCCTAAAGAGCCAGCATCAAAAATCGAACAGACTAATTCGACTGCGCCATTTTTAAGCGTCTTTGGGCTCACCTCAAGATCCTATCTACAGCATTTGCTACGAGCAATGAAGGCTGTGAAGCGGGGCGACTTCAGCTATCGATTACCCTATGACATGCCAGGTATTGAGGGAGAGCTTTCAAATTTATTTAACGAAATCAATGAGCTAAATCAACTTTTCGAGAAGGAGTGCTCTCGTATCAACTTCGAGGTCGCCAAACGGGGCCAGTTCTCTCAGCGTATCGACATGCCGGCTACACTGGGTGGTTGGAGTCGAAATGCGACGTCAATTAATAGTCTGATTGAGGGGTTGGTACATCCGATAATTGATACGACGCGCGTTATCAATGCCGTTGCGAATGGTGATTTACAGCAGCAGATCGGTCTCCAGATTGAGGGCAACCAACTTCACGGCGAGTTTCATCGAAGCGCAAATGTGATCAATGATATGGTTCTGCAGTTGCGTAATTTTTCCAGTGAAGTAACACGTATCACCCATCAGGTTGGTGTCGATGGTCGGCTTGGTGTGCAGGCTCAAGTTGAAGGTGCCTCGGGTGTGTGGCGTGAGTTAACGGAAAACGTCAACACAATGGCGTCTACGCTGACCAGTCAGGTGAGAGAGATCTCCGACGTAACCGCAGCTGTGGCTCAAGGCAATCTCGAACGCAAAATTACAGTGGAAGCGCGTGGTGAAATTGCTGAGCTCAAGAACACTATCAATACGATGGTGGATCAGTTAAACACCTTCTCCCGTGAGGTGAATCGTGTCGCGCGAGAGGTTGGCAGTGAAGGGGTGTTGGGCGGACAAGCTGTCGTGCCGGGCGCTTCCGGGGTCTGGGCAGAGTTGTCAGACAATCTTAACTATATGGCGAGTAACCTGACCCTGCAGGTGCGTGGTATATCGAAGGTTGTCGGTGCAGTCGCGCGTGGTGACTTACGTCAAACGCTTCGTCTAGAGGCGAAAGGCGAGATCGCTGAACTGGCAACTGTCATCAATGATATGACCGAAACACTCAATGTTTTTTCAGCTGAGGTAACACGAGTTGCCCGACGAGTTGGTACTGATGGGGTGTTGGGTGAGCAAGCAGAGGTGCCGAGAGCTGAGGGTGCCTGGCGAGAACTCACTGATAACGTCAATGGTATGGCGAACAATCTTACCAATCAGGTACGCAATATTGCCGAGGTTGCAACGGCGGTGGCTGAGGGTGACCTGTCTCGCAAGATTACGGTTGAGGCCAAGGGAGAGGTCGCTGAGCTCAAGACCACGCTAAACACCATGGTCGACTCCCTCAACATCTTCTCACAGGAGGTGACTCGTGTTGCACGGGAAGTGGGTACCGAGGGCATTCTGGGAGGCCAGGCCAAGGTGACCAACGTCTCGGGTGTCTGGTTAGATCTGACCGACAACGTTAATGCAATGGCGACCAACCTGACAAACCAGATCCGCGGAGTGATCAATATTGTAACCGCGATCGCGAAAGGCGACTTAGAGCAAAAGCTGCGTCTCAATGCGCGTGGCGAAGTGGCTGATCTGGTTACAACCATCAATGAGATGACTAACACGCTGACACAGTTCTCTGGCGAGGTAACGCGTGTCTCCCGTGAGGTCGGGATAGAGGGCATTCTGGGCGGTCAGGCCGATGTGGCTGGAGCTCAGGGAACCTGGAGAGATTTAACTGACAACGTCAACGCCATGGCGACCAACCTGACCAATCAGGTGAGGAATATTGCAGAGGTCGCTACCGCTGTGGCAGACGGTGACCTGTCTCGCAAAATAGCGGTTGAGGCGCGCGGTGAAGTAGCCGAGCTCAAGGCGACGCTGAACGACATGGTTGATCGCTTAAATGTATTTGGCTCAGAAGTTAACCGTGTTGCGCGCGAGGTCGGTACAGAGGGCCTACTGGGCGGGCAAGCTGTAGTACCTAATGTTGCTGGGATTTGGGCGAATCTAACCGAAAACGTTAATGGTATGGCCGATAACCTAACCTCCCAGGTACGCAATATTGCCGAAGTCACCACTGCGGTTGCTAATGGGGACCTCTCGCGGCAGATAACCGTTGATGCGAGCGGTGAGGTGGCCGAACTGAAAACCACCATTAATCAGATGGTAGAGCAGTTAAGTGTGTTCGGCTCCGAGGTGACACGTGTTGCCCGCGAAGTTGGTACAGAGGGTGTCCTGGGTGGACAGGCAAAAGTACCGAATGTTGCAGGTATCTGGGCTGAGCTAACGGATAACGTAAATGGCATGGCGACCAACCTGACCGATCAGGTACGTAATATCGCTGAGGTTACAACAGCGGTTGCACGTGGCGATCTGTCTCGCAAAATAACGGTGGAGGCGCGCGGAGAAGTTCAAGAGTTGGCGAATACCATTAATACAATGGTCGATACGCTGGCAATCTTCTCGCAACAGGTCACTGAGGTGGCGCGTCAGGTAGGGACTGATGGAACCTTGGGTGGTCAGGCAGAGGTCGAATCAGCGGAGGGTACTTGGCGAGACCTGACCGATAACGTCAACAGCATGGCAAATAACCTGACCAATCAGGTACGTAACATCTCTGAGGTGGCAACTGCCGTTGCCAATGGTGACCTATCCCGCAAAATTACGGTTGATGCTCGAGGTGAGGTTGAGGAGTTAAAGATCACTATCAATACGATGGTTGATACGCTCGCCAGATTCTCCGAGCAGGTGACTGAAGTGGCGCGTCAGGTAGGCACGGACGGTATTCTGGGTGGTCAGGCTGAAGTGCGCAACGCTGAGGGCATTTGGCGAGATCTTACAGACAACGTCAACAGCATGGCGAGTAACCTGACCAACCAGGTTCGCAGTATCTCTGAGGTCGCGACTGCTGTCGCCAATGGCGACCTGTCACGCCAGATCACAGTTGAGGCTAAAGGGGAGGTCGCAGAGCTCAAGGCTACGCTCAACAACATGGTGGAGCAGCTGGGTACTTTTGGCTCCGAGGTCACTCGTGTTGCGCGAGAAGTGGGTACCGAGGGTGTGCTGGGAGGTCAGGCAGACGTTCCGAACGTTGCAGGGATCTGGGCTGACCTGACCGACAACGTGAATGGTATGGCGAATAACCTGACTGATCAGGTGCGAAATATAGCTGAAGTAACCACGGCCGTGGCTCGCGGGGACCTGTCTCGCAAGATTACCGTTGATGCCAAGGGGGAAGTTCAGGAGCTGGCCAACACTATCAACACTATGGTTGATTTTCTGGCTGTCTTCTCTGAGCAGGTAACCGAGGTAGCACGTCAGGTAGGAACAGACGGGATTCTGGGTGGTCAGGCTGAAGTCAAAAAGGCCGAAGGTACTTGGAGAGACTTGACGGACAATGTTAATAACATGGCGCGGAACCTGACCAATCAGGTCCGCAATATCGCTGAAGTCGCAACTTCAGTCGCTAATGGCGACCTGTCTCGGCAAATCACCGTTGATGCGAAAGGTGAGGTAGCCGAACTCAAAACAACCCTCAACAATATGGTGGATAGACTCAACATCTTTGGTTCGGAAGTGTCGCGTGTCGCACGCGAGGTAGGCACCGACGGTATTCTTGGGGGGCAGGCAGACGTGCCGGGGGTTGCTGGTGTATGGGCCGATCTGACTAACAACGTGAATAGTATGGCAACGAACCTGACTGATCAGGTGAGAGCGATTGCCGATGTGACAACTGCTGTGGCTCAAGGTGATCTTTCACGAAAAATATCAGTGGATGCCAAGGGCGAGGTCCAGCAGTTGGCCGATACAATCAACACCATGGTGGATACGCTTGCAATCTTCTCTGAGCAGGTAACCGAGGTGGCACGTCAGGTTGGTACCGAGGGCATTCTGGGTGGGCAGGCGGCTGTGCCCCAAGCTTCGGGTGTTTGGCGAGACCTGACAGACAACGTCAACACCATGGCTGCAAATCTGACAAAACAGGTACGTAACATTGCTGAGGTCGCCTCTGCCGTTACCCGCGGAGAGCTGAATCAGATGATCGATATTGAGGCGCAGGGCGAGATTCAGATGCTCAGTAACAACCTCAACACCATGATATCGTCATTACAAGAGACCACTTTTGAAAATGAAAATATTAACTGGTTACAAACCGGAGTCGGTCGGCTCAATGATGTGATGCGCGGTGAACAGGAGGTTGCTGAGCTTGCTAATAAGATTGCATCGCAAATCGCCAGTTACCTGAATGCTCAGATTGGAAGCATCTACCTCGCAGATGGTGAAAATGAAGAGACGGATCATAACTACCGGATGATCGGAAGCTATGCGTTCCCCCGACGAAATGCAAAATCGCTCACCCTTAAAATAGGTGAAGGTTTGGCAGGGCAGGCAATCCTCGAGAAGAGGGTTATACAGTTCGACAATATTCCCGATCATTACATCAATGTCAGCTCCTCTCTCGGCGAGACGCCTCCCAAACACGTTTTAGCAACACCCTTTTTGTTTGAAGGGGATGTTAAAGGGGTTATTGAACTCGGTTTCTTGCAAGCGCCCGATGACCGTAGCATGAAGCTTCTTAATCAAGTTATGGACAGTATCGCGATCGGCTTTGATTCGGCTATGTCACGGAATCGCCTCAACGAGACGTTAAAGCGTTCGCAAACACTGACAGAGGAGTTGCAGTCTCAGCAGCAGGAACTCAAACAGAGTAATGAACAACTCGAAGAGCAGACTCGCGCGCTGGAAACAGCTCAGAAAGAGACTGAAGAGCGTAATCGGCAGTTGGAAGAGGCGCAGAATGAGCTTAATGAGCGTGCAGAGCAACTAGCGCTGTCCAGTAAATACAAATCTGAATTCCTCGCCAATATGAGTCATGAACTGCGCACACCCCTGAACTCCATTCTGCTGTTGTCACAGACCCTTGCGAGTGCGCGTGAAGGAGCAAAAGCGGACGAGAGTCGTAGACACGCGCAGGTGATTCACGAGGCGGGGACTGATCTTCTACAGCTGATCAATGAGGTACTAGATCTCGCTAAGGTGGAGGCCGGTAAAATGGTCGTCAACCTCTCTGAGATCAAAATTGTCGGTTTTGTCGATCAGGTCATTGAGATGTTTACCAAGCAGGCCCAGGAGCAAAATCTCGACTTTAAAGTGGAGATAAATCCCCAAGCCGCCACAACAATTGTCAGCGACCGGGATCGAATCCAGCAGGTACTGAGAAACTTCATCTCAAACTCTCTCAAGTTCACAGAAAAGGGCTCGATTCGAGTAGCGGTAGAGCCGGTTACACCGGAGTTGATTGCTCACTCTGTGCTGGTAGGTGAACTGAATCGCTCAATATCCGCTAACCCTCAGGATTACGTAGCGTTCTCTATCATTGATACGGGGATCGGAATTCCTAAAGACAAGTTCCAAGTCATCTTTGAGGCCTTTCAACAGGTCGATGGCACGACAAGTCGCAAATACGGCGGCACTGGCCTGGGATTATCGATCTCTCGTCAAATCTCCGACATGCTGGAGGGTGTGATCGCTCTTGAGAGTGAAATCAACAAAGGCTCCACTTTTAGCCTGATCCTGCCGCTGAGACCAAGTCAGGATCTTCAGGAACGCGCAAACATTACGGCCATTCAGAGTGATACCCCTAAGCCGGGTACGGCAGTGCGCCATACACGCAAGTCTATGTCGATCGTGGATGATGATCAGAAGAGTATTACATCCCAGGATGAACGTATTCTGTTGGTGGTTGAGGATGATCCAAAGTTCGCCAATATCCTGCTGGGGTTGGGCCGGGAACGCGATTTCAAAGTGATTGTTGCCGGTACCGGCACCGAAGGTGTGCGCTTGGCCGAACACTACATGCCTTCAGCCATTATTTTGGATATTCAGCTACCGGTTATGGATGGTTGGGAAGTGCTCAGACACCTCAAAAGAAGTGACGCGACCCGTCATATTCCGGTGCACATTATCTCCGTAGTGCAAGAGACAGTGTTTGGGTATCGACTCGGCGCCGCGCAGTATCTGGTCAAACCTGTAGATAAAGATACCCTGACTCAGGCATTTGAACGCATTGAGTCAGAGTTGCAGTCGCGTGTTCGTAAGCTGCTGATCGTAGAGGATAACGAAATAGAACGGTCGGCATTGATAGAGTTGCTTGATGGTGAGGATGTTGAGATCAAAGCCTGTGCTAATGGTTCCGATGCGCTCAAAGCCATTAAGCACGAAGCCTTTGACTCGATGGTTCTGGATCTCAAACTACCTGATATGGATGGCTATGATCTGCTAAAAGCGATCAACCAGGATGAGAGCATCTCTCACTTGCCGACTATCGTTTACACAGGCAAAGATCTTGATACCGAGGATGAGCGCAAGTTGCGCAAATATGCCGAAAGTATCGTTCTTAAAACGGCTGAATCGCCCGCGCGGTTGCTGGAAGAGACTACCATTTTCCTCCACCGTATTGCTGAAAATCTCAGCGAGGAGAAGCGCAGATTACTGCATCAGATCACTCGTCCCGATGAGGCATTCAGAAATAAAACGATACTGGTTGTGGATGATGACATCCGAAATACCTACGCACTTTCGACGGTTCTGGAGGGGAGAGGGCTCTCTGTGTTAACTGCAGGTGATGGTTATCAGGCTTTAGAGGTGCTGCGCGAGCATAAAGAGGTGGATCTTGTTCTGATGGATATCATGATGCCAGAGATGGATGGTCTAGAAGCTATGCGCAATATTCGTCAGAAGATGAAGATGACTGACCTGCCATTGATAGCATTGACTGCCAAGGCCCTCAAAGAGGATCAGGAACAGTGCCTGGCGGCAGGCGCCTCAGACTATATGAGTAAGCCGGTAGACCATGAGCAGCTCATGTCACTCATTCGTGTTTGGTTAGCCGCACGTAAGGAGCATAAAGGTAATTCTAAAAACACCTCAGCCTCAGTACCTGCAAAAAAACAGGCAGCGAAGAGACGAGGTGCGCGCAAAGATTCGAGTTCGGACTGAGTTGAGTGGGTAACGAAATGATAGGTAGGTGCCGGTGCTAGGATCTATTCCATTCTCAAAGGCCGAATTGTTCTCTTTATTGCAGGCGATAAAAGAGCGTTATGGTTATGACTTCAGCGAGTATACGCTCTCGACCATGGCTCGCCGGATTGACTGGACGATGAAAATGTCTGGGCACTGCGACCTGGTCAGTTTTGAGCGAGCTATTACTGAGGATCCTGCTTTATTGGGCGCCTTGGTAAAAAATATGTCGATTAGTGTAACAAGCATGTTTCGTGATCCTCTGGCATACAGAGAGCTGGTGTCGAGAGTCTTTCCTATCTTAGCCACTTATCCTCATATTCGTATCTGGTGTGCGGGTGTTGCAACAGGGGAAGAGGCATATTCCGTCGCGATCTTACTGCGAGAAGCGGGTCTATATGAACGATCCCTCATCTATGCAACTGATTTCAATCCAGTGGTGTTGGAGCGTGCCAGTAAAGGGGTGCTTCCGTTGGAGAAAATGGCAGAGTATACAAGTAACTATATTGAGGCTGGTGGGCAGAATGCTTTCTCGAAGTACTACATTGCGTCCGACAAAGGTGCCCGAATCAGGAGTGATTTGAGGGAAAATATAGTGTTTGCGACACATAATTTAGTCTCAGATGGGGTCTTCAACGAGTTCCAACTGATTTTGTGTCGAAATGTACTTATCTACTTCGACTCCGAACTGATGGATAAGGTCTTGGACAAGCTGCGTCGCAGTCTTGCACTGCGCTGTTTTCTATTTCTGGGAGACGCAGAGCACATTGCAACGGAAGAGAAGAGAGCAATGTTCGAAACCTTTTCTAAACCTGCGAATATTTTTAGAGCTCGCGAATATAACCCGGTGATGAATCAATGACTGAGAATCTTGCCGTCGACCAAGTAAACATCCTACTCGTCGATGATGACACCCGAAATTTGACCGCGCTGGCCGCGGTTCTCGAGGACCCAGACTACAATCTGGTATTGGCTGAAAGTGGGGAAGAGGCACTTAACTATCTTCTTAAAAGCACATTCGCGGTCATTATCCTTGATGTGATGATGCCAGGAATGGATGGTTTTGAACTGGCCCGTTTAATTAAGTCCCGTAAGAAGACCGAAAATACGCCAATCATCTTTTTGACTGCGTTTCACACGGATGAGCAGGATATTTTTCAAGGTTATGATTTGGGAGCCTTTGACTACTTAATTAAACCAGCACATCCGCAAATACTGCGCGCCAAAGTGTCAGTTTTTGCCAATCTTCATCGAAAGAGGCTAGCAGAGAAGCGGCAGTACCAGCATCTGCTGCGCCTGGCATCCGGAGGCGATCAAGAGTCATCACTGCCTGAGTGGAGTGACGAGTACCGCAAGATATTGCAGAGCTATATAGCCAAGTTGCGTGCTGGAAAAACGATTGTCGAATCACCTTTAGAGCCGCTTGTCCCTAAATTACTCAAACAGCGAGTCAAAACGGCGGAGATTCTTGCGACGCATATGGAGGTCGTTAAAGCTGCGACACAGGCCGCCTCGCAGACTGAAGCACAGGTATTCACGGATTATGCTAAAACCTGCCTGCTTGAACTACTTGGTCGGTTGGTCGACCAGTCGGATACCGGTGGCTAGTCGAGCGTTTACACACCCTCACTAATTCACCTTAATCTATTTTAACGTCGCGGGTGTAGTCGCCTGCTTCTAATCCGTAGCGACTATCCATGATGCTCTCGCAGACTGGTTTTAATTCACTGCTTTGTTGAGGGTCATTTGCTCTGAAAAAGTATCAGTAGTGAGTTAAAACGGGGCGCTGAGCCTAAGTGAGGTTTTAGTTCCTAGTCTTCTGCGTCGGTGCTGTCGTTGGCCGCGAAATAACATAGAGTCCAGCTATAGCTAGCGCAATCAAGGCCCAGAAAGTCGTTGCTGTGCTCAAAGGTGAGAACATTATTAATAGCCCAGAGACACACATCCCCATAAGTGCTGCGAGTTTGCTTGGTTTCGACATCACACCATGATCAACGAACAGTGCAATGGGCTCACCCAGACGGTCATGGGAGGTCAGCTTGCGATAAAGAGACGGAGAGCTTTTTGCGTAGAAGAGCGCTGCCCCAATCCAGAAAATTGTGGTTGGCAATACTGGCAACACGACACCGATGGCGCCCAAAGCCAGCAACAGATGGCCGAAGAGTAGATAGGTTAATCTGCGCATACGCTGCGGTACTGCAGTCTCATCCTGCAGTTGTGACTCGGCTCTTGGCATGGCGTACTGTACTCATCGCGTTGTTCAATACTCTTAGCTTAGCAGGGATCGCGCCCAGAGCTACTCTTTATCGCAGCCTTACTGAGTCCACTGATATGCGGATCATCGGCAAGTTGACGTGCAGAACTGCCATCAGACGCGCTCTTAACCGAAATTCGGGTGTTCAGCTTCATACATTATGTTGATGCGTATAACGTACTTAGGTATCTCGCTGGTGACAACCTCACCCGCATGTAATACCGAGGCATTATGCAAACCATGTCTGAAAAATAGCGCTGAACCGCGTTTAGGTGTCACTGCATGCATGACAGAGCGCCCGTCGAACAGTAGGGTATTTCCGCCCTCTATGCCCTCTTCGGGCCCGTTAAGATACAACAGCATCGACAGCTGTGAACGCCCCTCATCCCAGACATCCATCTGTTTAGTTTCCGGATTGAGGCGGAAGCCAGGCCAGTCTCCATCTACATGGGGT
>Ga0102948_1000967_pt1 | contig 11432 bp, 9 predicted proteins | sample SalPonA_A_H2O_MG_FD_78211 | JGI IMG/M metagenome (GOLD analysis project Ga0102948, IMG submission 78211) | Water microbial communities from South San Francisco under conditions of wetland restoration - Salt Pond MetaG R2A_A_H2O_MG | ecosystem: Environmental > Aquatic > Non-marine Saline and... | reverse complement strand
CTGATCGATAGAGCCAGCGACTGGTTGGCGGCGCGCATGGCAGCTCCCAGAGCAACCGAGCTACTTACAGCAAGTCGTTGCACACGGGCTTGGAAGACATCGGCAATGACCTGCGCAATGGCATCGTTTTCCGAAGCGCCACCGGTTAGATAAATCGTCTTCGGTTGAAGCCGCATCCATTGGCTGCAGAGTTTTATGTTAATGGCCTGACCTTCGATACAGGCACGGATCGCCGCCCGCGGTTCCTGCCAATTCCGGAAGGCTTCGCTGCCCTCGAGAATGGGCTCTTCCCGGTCCATGCGGGGGCTGATCTCGGGGCGGAAGAAGGGGACCATGAAATGGCCCCGGTTCCCCGCGGGAGTCTCGGAAAGGGCCCGGGTAAATTGCTCCCAGTCATAGCTGAAACGGTCTTTGACAGCTTCGCGGGCGAGTGAGCCGTTGACAAAGCATTGCAGTGACATCGAACCTCCAGCCGGATTCCCGAAGACATGACCGCAGCCCGCCGGGTCGGAAACAACCTCGGGCATCGCTGCGAAGAAGGTGTCGGATGTGCCGAGAGAAATGACGATTTTTCCTGGCCGGCTTGCGCCCATACCGACGAGGCTGCTTGGATTATCTCCCGTAAAAACAGTAACCGGGGTTTTCGGACTGAAACCGAACTTTTCTACAAAGTAGGGCGCGATTGTCCCGCAGATATGACTGCTCGGGCAGACAGTGGGCAGCTTGGACTCAAGATCAGGAGCCGTCGCTTCAAGCAAATCGGAATCCCAGGACCAATTATTTATATTCAGCAGATTCATGCCTGCACCGTCACCGCGATCAATGGGCGCGTCTGCTCCGCTCATTACCGAACACAAAAAAGAGCTGACCAGATGGATCCGAGCTGTGTCGGAGTAGGCCGCTTCATTTTTTTTGAAAAAACGGCGAATTTGGGGCCCGGTAAAACGCTCAATCACAATCGAGCCGGACTTGGCACAGACCACGTCGTTGCCTCCAACTGCGGCAGCTATCTCGCGGCATTCCTCTGTAGTGGACCCATCCATCCAAATCGGAGCGCTCTCCCGGGTCAGGCAGCTTTTCAATTGTGATGCTAGTGACGCCGACGTAGATAGAAAGCGCACACGGTCGAACCATTTTTCATTTAGGTAAACCGAACCATGCTGTTGCCCGGCACCGGAGACAGCGGCAATTTTTGATAAGTCGCATTGCTTTTTGAGGTCCTCAAGCAGGAGCTCGAGAGCATCGAGCCACATCAGCGGGCTGGAGTGCACTTCGCCGTCCGTCTGGACAGGCATGAAGCCCTGCGGCGCCCCGTATTCCGGCAGAGACTGACCGAAGTTGATCGAACACCCGGCAACGAGTTTTCCCGCTTCGGGGTCGATGACAAGTGCGGAGCAGCTCTGGGTTGAGGAGTCTATTCCGAGTGTGTAAGGCATTGGCTAAGGTCCCGGGTGCGGTCTGGTCTATAGTCGACAGGGCAAATTCGTTCAAGGCGACGAATCGTGCGGATCGAAGGGATGCCCCTGCGGCTAGAGGAATTCGTTTACCAGATTTTCGAGCATCTCCTGCCGGCCGCTTGCGAGGGAAGGTTCGCCATTTTTCAACGCGATTTGCTCAAGTTCCTCGAAGCTGCACTGGCCTTTCTCGATCTTTTCGCCAAGCGCACTGTCGAAACTACTGTAGCGAGCTGCAACAAACTGGCCGAGGCGCCCGTCCTGACGGATCGCGGAGGCGATTTTAAGGCCGCGGGCGAAGGCATCCATCCCCCCGATATGCGCATGGATCAGGTCCACCGGTTCGTGGGATTCGCGCCGCCGTTTCGCATCGAAATTCAGACCGCCGGTGGTGAAGCCTCCCATTTCGAGAACTTTCAACATGACTTGGGTCGTGAGATAAACATCCGTGGGGAATTGATCGGTGTCCCAACCGATCAGTTCGTCGCCGCGGTTGGCATCGATGCTGCCAAGCATGCCGGCATTTATAGCTACGGTTAGCTCATGCTCCATTGTGTGGCCGGCGAGGGTGGCGTGATTGGTCTCGATGTTTAAGCGGAACTTATCCATCAAGCCGTATTCACGCAGGAAGTTCAGACAGGCTGCAGAATCGCTGTCGTATTGATGGGTGGTTGGCTCGCACGGTTTCGGCTCGATGTAGAACGGTCCTTCGAAGCCGATCTTTTTGGCGTGATCGACGGCCATGTGCAGGAAGGCCGCCATGTGGTCGAGCTCCCGCTTCATATTTGTGTTGAGGAGGGTTGCATAGCCCTCGCGACCACCCCAGAAAGTGTAGCCGAGTCCATCTAGTTCTTTCGTGCACTCGAGCGCTTTTTTAACCTGTGCCGCTGCGTAGGTGAAGACGCTCAGGTCCGGAGAGGTGGCGCCGCCCTGCGCGTAGCGGGGATGGGAGAAGAGGCAGGCTGTGCCCCAAAGCAGTTGAACGCCGGTCTCAGCCTGTTTTTCCTTCAACTTTTGAACGACGGTGTCGAGCGCCTTATTTGATTCCGCGATACTTTCGAGTTCGGGGGCGATATCACGATCGTGCCAGCAGTAGAAGTTAATGCCCGTTTTCTCAAGGAATTCGAAAAAAACATCGACCCGTTTCAAAGCATTATCAATCGAGTTGCTGCCATCGTCCCACGGCATGTGAGCCGTTCCGCCGCCAAATGGATCTCCGAGAACGTTGCGCATCACGTGCCAATAGGGTGCCGCAAAGCGCAGGTGGTCTTTCATGGGTTTCCCGTCAACGATCTCATCCGGATTGTAGTGTTTGAAGGCAAGGGGATTTTTAGAGGCGGGGCCCTCGAATTGGATTTTTTCGCAGTCGAAGTATTGCATGGTTTATTGGTTTAGACGTAAACGTGGTTTCGGGAAAGGTGAATGCCCTCCGGGGCGCCGGTATAAGCGGGCGTTATTACATGTAGTAGCGGATATAGGATTCGTTGCGCATGTCCTGCAACCAGCGCTCCTGCGTCTCTCGGGCGATCTCGCCGACGAGCACATCTTCAATAATATCGCGGACTTGAGAAATAGGCTGGATCATTTCCTCGCGCTTGTCCTCGGCGTAAAGGATGAAGATTGTGTTGTTTAATTCTATCGGTTGGCTGAATTGACCGGGTTTCAGCGCAAATGCTGCATCGCTGAGTTCTTTGCGAATATCCTCGCGCTTAATCCAGCCCCAGTCACCACCGCGCCGGCTCATGTCGTCCTGACTGTATTTGCGGGCGATATCACCGAAATTTCCGCCTGCCTCCAACTCGCTTCTAATCTGTCTGGCCGTCTGCCTCAGTGGAACCAGGCCTTCGTCTGCGATCGGTCTGAGGATGATTTGGCGGAGATGGAGGGCTTCAGGTTGGTAGAAGCGAATTTTATTTTTTATATAAAATTCCTCGATGCGCTCGGGGCTGATTTCCGACTGTGAGCGGCGGTTTTCCTGACGCATGAAATTAACGACCACCCGCTCGTAGATGCTTTTGCGGAAATCGCGGGCCGTCTCGCCCCGATTCCGGAGATACTCGAGAAATCGGGAGCGATCGCCTTCAAAATCGCGGCTGATAACGTCGTCATACTCCTGATCGATGTAGGATTGCGGGATTAGAAGCCCTTTTTCCTCGGCAGCTTTAACGATGATGATCCGATCAATCATGTTTTGCAAAACCTCCCGGCTGAGCTTGTCCAGTCTTTGGGCAAACTCCTGAGCGTTTCTGGACTCTACGCGAAGTCTCGGAATGATCGGCTCCAGTTCGCGCCGCAGCTCTTCGACGGTGATTATCTGCCCCTCGGCTACGGCCGCGATGCCATTGCCCAGGCGCACAAGGGCGGGATCCTCGCTCTGTTGCGCGGAGGCCACGTTGCTGCCTGGGGTAAGTATCGCGGCGATCATCAGAGCGGACGCGGACACCGGGAGTCGAAAAATTCTGCTTGAACGTAGAATCATAAATGAAGAAACGCGCAGGAGTAGACGCGAAGGATTCACCCTAGAACCGCCCCCCCATCGGTCAAGTTGTAAAGAATTCGGAAATCGCCCTGTCCGGTTCGGGCTTATCGGTCCACCCGGGCTCCACCCCCCGCTTTGATTTTTTTGACCTCCTTTAGAGAGGCCATAGTCGTGTCGCCGGGGGTCGTCATCGCCAGCGCACCGTGCACGCAACCATAGTCGATCGCCTCCTGTGGGTCGTTTTCGGTCAGGAAACCATAGATAAAGCCGGAGGCGAAACTGTCACCGCCGCCGACGCGATCCAGAATTTCCAGACCGGGAAACTTGATCGACTCGTAGAATTCTCCATCATGCCACGCCATTGCGGACCAGTCATTGACAGTAGCGGTTTTAACGGCGCGAAGCGTGGTGGCAGTGGCCTTGAAGTTCGGGAACTCTTTTATCGCCGTTTGAATCATTTTTTTGAAACCCTCAATCGGGATGTGTGAGATATTCTCGTCAACGCCCTCGACTTCGAAGCCGAGGCACGCGGTAAAGTCCTCCTCATTGCCAATCATAACATCAACGTATTGAGCAATCTCGCGATTGACCTCCTGGCATTTTTGCAGGCCGCCAAAATCCTTCCAGAGAGAGGGGCGATAGTTAAGGTCGTAGCTCACGATCGTGCCATGCTTTTTGGCGCATTTCACCGCTTCCAGCACGACCTCTGGGGTAGTGGTGCTGAGGGCCGCATAGATCCCGCCGGTATGAAACCAGCGTGCGCCGCGTCTACCGAAGATTTCCTCCCAGTCGATAGCCCCGGCTCTAAGCTTGCTTGCTGCCGTGTTACCACGATCCGGGCACCCGACGGCCCCACGGATCCCGAAACCCCGCTCGGTGAAATTCAAACCGTTGCGCACCTCGCGGCCGATGCCGTCATAATCGACCCATTGAATGAATTGCGTGTCAACGCCGCCTTGAAGAATAAAATCCTCAACCAGCCGGCCTACCGGGTTGTCGGCAAAGGCGGTTACGACCGCGGTTTTCAGCCCAAAACAGCGCCGAAGTCCACGGGTGACGTTATATTCGCCGCCTCCCTCCCATGCGGTGAAATGGCGCGTTGTATGGATGCGACCTTCACCGGGGTCGAGCCGGAGCATTACTTCTCCAAGAGAGACGCATGCGTATTCACAGGAATCAGCGGGTTTGATATCAATTGCCATGGTTTTTCGAATATTTGAGCGGTCCTTATAGAAGCATTCCCGGAATCAGCACAACCCTTTTCAAATCAATTGCGGATATACAACGAGCAAAGCCCCGTTCACGGGCTGGAAGGCCGCGGAAATAATGCGTGCATTCGGCAGCATCACTGACAGGCTGAAGAAACGATGAAAATAACATCCGCCAAGCTGATAGCGAGCGCGCAGCGCTACGACGAATGTCCGGGCTCGAAGTTTCCCGAATTTGCTTTCATCGGTCGTTCCAATGTAGGCAAGTCTTCACTGATCAACGCGCTTACCGAGAGCAAAAACCTTGCCCACACCTCTAGTAAGCCGGGCAAGACGCAGCGGATGAATGCTTTTCTAATCAACGGGAACTGGACTTTGGTCGATCTGCCGGGGTATGGCTATGCAAAGCTTTCCAAAGAAAAACAGGAGGAGTTCAACCGAGAGGTGAGCGCCTACTTAACACAAAGAGAAAATCTAAAACAGGTTTTCCTGCTTGTGGATGCCCAGATCGAACCGCAGGGAGGGGATCTTTCTTTTGCTGATTGGCTTCAGCAATGTAGCCGGCCTTATTCGATTGTTTTCACGAAGACCGATCGCGCTGCTGAAGCCCTCGTTCGGGATCACATTGCCCGGTTCAAAGCCGAAATGGCGGCTCTTGGGCTTGAGCCCACCCGGATATTCAGCACCTCGGCGAAGACCAAGAGCGGGCGTGGGTCCATACTTCAGTGGATTGAAAGCCAACTGCCTAAAAAGCCACGAAAGAAAGGCCCTGCTATTAATCTTAGTTGGATGAAGTAGGGGAATCGTCCCGCTTCCCGGGATCCTCGTTAACTTTTTCTACGGCCCCTGTTTCAGCGTCTTCAAAATAGAGACCACTTGTTTTGTTTGCGAGGCTCCCGAGTTCTTCCCGGTTCATCAGCATGGCGGCAGTCGACCAGGCGTCAGCCCAGGCGGCCGATTCGTGGAGCACCCAGATCCGCGGGTGCTGGTAGGGCGACTGTTCGCCGAGTGGGGAGAGGATGTGCTCATTTTGCACGCCCGTGCCGGAGGCGCTCAGTGATTGGTTGCGAAGGTCGATATCGAGTGTCTGCTTGCGCGCGCTCAGTCCGAGGCGCCAGGCCTTCTCTCCGAAGGCGAGGTGAGTGCTGGCACCGGCCGAGAGAATCCCCGTATCCACGCCCCATCCCCGGAGGAGCGCTTTTGCGCGGTCGAGGGCGAAGCCCTTACCGATACCGCCGAGGTCGATTTCGCGGCCCGGCTCCTTGCAATAGACGGCGGGGCGGTCCGGAACGAGCATGATCTGGCCCGTCAGCTCCGGCGGCGCACCTTCTTCCTGCCGCTTTTGGTGTTCGATCTGACGGCCGAGCGTGACGTCGAAGAAGCCCATCGTCTCGGTGAGCGCCTGCAGGCTGAGGAGGAGGCAATCGTAGCAGAGCTCACTGATGAACAGTGTCTGGTCGGCCTCCATGTGGTTAATCTGCCAAACATCGCTGCCCTCCCGGTAGCGGCTGAGCTTATCCTCGACCTCGTCGATCAGCTGAAAGGCCTCGTTGGCAGCGGTGGCGGCGACTTTTCGGTCCTCGTGTTGAAGACGAAAGGTGAAAATCGTCTTCATGGCCTTGTGTTCGAAGCTGTGAGTCATGGTCGGAGGCGACTTAGGGGCGGACGGTCGGTTTTGTCCATTCGGCCCAGATTTCGTTTTTCAAGTATAGGCTGACCGGAACGTTGCTGCGGAGCGTCCGGAGCAGCTGTGTGTGTGTTTCCCCCAGAAGCCGGTTGGAGGCATCAATGTGTTCCGGCATGGAAAAAATCACGGGAAAGGTCTCGATGCCTTTAGGCAGACTCGGCCAATACCCCACCTGATCAAAATCACGCAGATACCATGGCAAGGGCCAAAAAGACTGGCCGATCACCGCAATTGGCTGGATCGATGTTTTACTCAAGTTTTGGTCGACCGCGTGCAGCCAAGCGGGCACCTGCGTGATATTCCGGCTCGTCGGCACATACGCATACGGATTGGCATCGTGATTGGAGAGCCGCCCGCTGGCGCGGACCGATTGGTGGGTCTGGAAAAAGAGGCAGAGAGCAAGCAGCGCCCAGAGAGCACCCGACCACCCGAGGGGCCTCTTTTCTGCGCAGGAGGCAAACAGACAACCGGCAAGCAGGCAGGCCAAAGCCCATGGCAAAGTCATGAGCCATGGGGTTTTGTAAGCAATCAGGCTGTAAACGAGGATATGGATAACGGATCCCAGCGCGATAAAAGTGATCAGCCCAAGCGAAAGCTTCCGACGGATGGCAAGGGCGCAGGCAGCGAAACCGAGCAGAGCAACCGCTCCCTCAGTCCACCAGGTGCCGAGCGTGTGCTTCGGCCAGAGGAGCGTGTGTAGGTAGTAGCCGAACTCCTTTTCATGGCCGGGGGTTGTTTCGTAAACAAAGAAGGTGCGAAAGGCATCGATCATCCCGGTAGGTCGCCTGAAACCTTCGGTGTAGAAAAGAGCGCCGCAAAACAGGAGTGCGGCGGTGAACACAACCGCGGGGGAGGCGTAGGCGCTCAGCGGGGGCGTCCGGTCCGTTGTGGAGTTGGTAAAGCGGAGCAAAAACCAGCAGGCGAGGCCAGCCAGTGCCCAGCAAAATAGGGAAATGACGAAAGTTTCCTTGGTGGCAAACATCAGCCCGACGGCGAGACCCGCGAGGATGGACCACTTTCGTGAAGGGCGCTCGATCAGCGCGTAAATGGCAGCGGCCGCGAGCATCCCGAAGAGAGCGAGCCAGCTTTCGTGGATATACATCCTGTTGTAATAGACGAGCAGCGGAGAAGACGCGAGAAGGGCGGCGGCAGCGAGGGCAGCGGGAGCACCGATCCACCGGAGCCAGAGCAAAGGGGTAAGGATCATCAGCATGCCCGCTATGACCGGGCCCGTGCGCAGCATCGGCAGCGTCAGCTCCTGCCAACGTGCCTGCCCAAAGAATTTTGCGATGGGCAAGGTGATGAGCGACTGGAAGGGGCCGTGGTAATGCGTCGGGTCAAACTCGTAGTCGGCATTTTCGAGGCGCTCGGCGAAGATGTGAGCACCGGTCGCCTCGTCGAAATGGATCGGCCGCTCGGAAAGACCGTCAATACGCAGCCAGAGGGCGAACGATAGGACGAGGATCCAGCCGATCCCGATAAGCGCGCGGTTGAACATATTCGCAGAGTGAGAACCAGATATTCTTGTGCTGCAATCATGCTTTGCATCAACTGGGTTGTTCTCGTATATCGAATCGCAAAAGTAATCCACCGTGTCCGCTCCCGAGCCATTCATTGCATTGATCATTCCTGTCTGGAACGACTCAGTTCGTCTTGCAGGATTCGCGCCGGGCTTACTTGAGGCCATTCGCAGTTCCGGCCTGCCGGTCGAGGTCGTGGTAGCCGACGATGGGTCTTCTGAGGAAGAGCAAGCGCGACTGAAGACACTTGTAGAGGAGTGGCGGGGGATCTATCCGGCTCTCAAGCTGCATCACTGCGCGAGCCGTTCCTACAAGGGCGGTGCCATCTATACTGCCTGGGATGTGTGCCCGGAGGCGACCTGGCTTGGCTTCGTCGACTGCGACGGGGCGATTCACGCGGAGTCGACGCTTCGTCTGATTCGAAAGGCCATGGCGGAAGGACCGCACAGTGGAGCGGTCGGTGTGCGGCACAACTCGGAGGAAACACCCCTCAAAAGGCCGCTGGGGCGATTGATCTCCTTTTACCTTTTTGCCGGTATCGTGCATCGTCTAACCGGTATCCGCTATGAGGATACGCAGTGCGGGGCGAAGGTTATTCCCGGGCGCGGTTACCGTGAAGTTGCGGGTTTATTACGCGAGCGCGGTTTCATTTTTGATGTAGAGCTCCTGCTTGCCCTCGAGCAACGCGGCTATGCGTTGCAAGAGTTGCGAATCCCGTGGACGGAGATTCCGGCCGGTAAGGTCCACCCAGTGCGTGATGCCTGGGCGATGCTGATCGCGTTGCTGCGGATACGGAAGCGGATGCGGGCCGGACACTACGCGAAGTAAAAACGACCCACCTGACGGGCAGGCGAATCAGCAGGCGCGTGGTTTGATTTCATGAAGACGAATCGCTGAACGCTGATTCTTCTCCGGTAGCCCTATCTGATTTGCCAGCTAGACCCCGCTCAGGATCTGGACTTCTTTGGCCGCTTTCATCTCGGCCTGCATCGCCCGGCGGCGGGCGCGCACGTCGTATTTCGCAGACTGTTCCTCCGCGTGGTAGGAGGAGCGGATGAGCGGGCCGGATTCGCAGACGCCAAAGCCGATTTCGAGGGCAAATTCCTTCCAGCGCTTAAACTCGTCCGGGTGGACCCAACGGTCGATTGCGGCGTGTTGCTTCGAGGGCTGGAGGTATTGACCAATGGTGAGAATATCGACTCCGACCGCGACCATATCCCGAAGGACTTCCTTGATCTCGTCCTCCTTCTCGCCAATTCCCAGCATGATGCCGGACTTGGTGATGAAGCCCCGTGATTTCGCGTGTTCGAGAACCCACAGCGAGCGGTCGTAGCGGGCCGTTTTACGGATCGGGCGCTGAAGCCGCTTTACCGTCTCGAGGTTATGGTTGAAAATGTCGGGGCAGGCATCGAGCACGAGGTCGAGGTATTCCTGCTGTCCACGAAAGTCCGCAGTCAGGACTTCGACCGCGCATTCCGGCACCCGGTTGTGAACAGCGCGGATCGTCGCTGCCCAGACTGCTGCGCCGCCATCCTTGAGGTCATCCCGGGCGACGGAGGTGATCACGGTGTGCTGAAGATTCATCTTGGCAATGGACTCGGCAACGCGGGCTGGCTCGCCGAGATCGAGCTCGGTCGGGCGACCGGTCTGGACCGCGCAGAAACGGCAGGAGCGGGTGCAGATATTACCCAGAATCATGACCGTGGCGGTGCCCCGGGACCAGCATTCGCCCATATTCGGGCATTGTGCGCTCTTACAGACCGTGTGCAGGTCATGGTTATCCACGATACCGCGAACTTCCTTATACTCAGTGCTGGTCGGGAGTTTTGCGCGGAGCCAATCTGGTTTTCTTTGAGTCATATTCCTCATCACTGTTTAGAAAAAGTTTTTGAAACTCAACTGCTAAAGAAGCTTTCACCTCGGCCGTTTCGATTGAGAAGCCCAACTCATTTGCCATAGAAGTGACGGTCCCATCGGTGATACCGCAGGGCACAATCCCGCTGAAATGGTTCATGTCGGGGTCGACATTAAGCGCGAAGCCGTGGTAAGTGACCCAGCTTTTCACAGCCACCCCGATGGCGCAGATTTTGCGACTCTCGATCCAGATGCCGGTTTTCCCCTCGCGGCGGGTGCCCGGCAACCCGAACTGCGCGACGGTCCGAATGACGACCTCCTCCAGATCGCGCAGATAAGCATGGAGGTCTCTTTTTTCAAGGAGCGAGAGAATCGGATAGCCCACGATCTGTCCCGGGCCATGGTAGGTGATGTCGCCCCCACGGTTGGTTGGGACGAGTTCAATTCCCTTCTGCGTTAGGGCTTCTGTAGTCCATACGAGGTTTTCCCGGGCACCCTTGCGCAGGCCCGTCGTGTAGACAGGGAAATGCTCGGTGAAGATCAGCGCGTCGGGGCAGGCACCTTGCTTGCGCAGCTCGACGCGCTCGATCTGCTTGGCAAAAGCATCGGCGTAGCGGGTCCGGCCCCAGTCGATGATGTCCATATCCAGCATCAGCAGGCCGTGGCGGTGAGTTGATCGAGCCAGTTAAAAAGCACGCGGTGCATAGTATCGAAGGTCTCGTCCGGCTCCTGGCTCATCGCTTCTGCTGATTGGACGTAGGGACCGTCGGAAATCTCATCTCCGCAGGCGCGGATCAGTGCGCTCACGCTCTCGCGGGTTGATTCGAGGTGGCACTGCAGAGCGAGGACACGGTCGCGGTAGATAAAGGCCTGATTGCGGCAGCCGAGACTGGAGGCGAGGGGCCTTGCTCCGAGGGGGATGTCGAAGGTGTCGCCGTGCCAGTGAAAGACCCGCAGGTTTTTCGGGAGCGGGGCCTCGTCGGGGCATTCCGGGCGGCGCTGCAAGTCGAACCAGCCGATCTCCGGCTGCTCCGCGCGCTTCACAGTCGCGCCCAGCAATTCAGCTACGAGTTGAGCACCGAGGCAGACTCCCAGCACTGGTTTATGACTTCGAATCGCCGCATCGATGGCCTGTTTCTCTGCTGATAGCCAAGGGTATTCTCTCTCGTCGGAAACCCCCATCGGGCCACCCATCACGACCAGCAGGTCGTAACTTGCCGGCGGCGGCGG
>Ga0102948_1000964_pt1 | contig 11457 bp, 10 predicted proteins | sample SalPonA_A_H2O_MG_FD_78211 | JGI IMG/M metagenome (GOLD analysis project Ga0102948, IMG submission 78211) | Water microbial communities from South San Francisco under conditions of wetland restoration - Salt Pond MetaG R2A_A_H2O_MG | ecosystem: Environmental > Aquatic > Non-marine Saline and... | reverse complement strand
CTGAGCATCAAAGCGCTCTGTCGATGGCATAGAGACAACACGAACCGCTTTACCCTCTGCCATCAGTGCTTCCGCTGATGCCATCGCCAGCTCAACCTCGGAGCCGGTTGCGATGAGGATCAAATCCGGAGTGCCCGCACAGTCTTGCAAGATGTATCCACCTTTAGAGATCGCCGCGATCTGGTCACCGCTACGAGATTGGTGAGGCAGGTTCTGACGCGAGAAGATCAATGAGCTAGGTCCATCAGAACGCTCAACGGCATTCCGCCAAGCGACCGCTGATTCAACCGCATCACAGGGACGCCAAGTCTCCATGTTTGGTGTCATACGAAGGCTAGCAACTTGTTCAACAGGCTGGTGCGTAGGACCGTCTTCACCCAGACCGATCGAGTCGTGTGTGTAGACAAAAATAGCGCGCTGTTTCATCAGTGCGGCCATGCGCACAGCATTACGGGCGTACTCCATGAAGATCAAAAAGGTCGCGCCATAAGGGATAAAACCACCATGCAGTGCGATGCCGTTCATGATGGCACTCATACCAAACTCACGCACGCCGTAGTGCAGGTAGTTACCGCTCGCATCGTCAGCTGTAATTGCTTTAGAACCGGACCATAGGGTTAAGTTAGAGCCCGCTAGATCGGCAGAGCCTCCAAGGAATTCTGGCAGGATAGGTCCCAATGAATTTAGTGCGTTTTGAGAAGCCTTACGTGAAGCGATGGTCTCACCTTTTTCCGCCACTTCTGCAATCCATGCGTCCGCTTTCTCAGAGAAATCTGCAGGCAATTCACCTGCTAGTCGACGCATTAGCTCCGCAGCCAGCTCAGGGAAGGCTTCAGAATATTCAGCAAGGCGTTCGTTCCACTCGTTTTCGAGCAGGCTGCCCGCTTCACGTGCATCCCAACCTTCAGCGATGTCCTCTGGAATTTCAAAAGGTGCATGTGGCCAGTTCAACTCTTGACGAGCCAGAGCGATCTCGTCGTCACCCAAAGGTGCACCGTGACAATCTTCTTTACCTTGTTTATTTGGCGAACCAAAGCCGATGATGGTTTTACAGCAGATCAACGTTGGCTGATCTTCATTCGCTTGCGCCGCCTCAATCGCCGCTATGATCTGTTCAGCATCGTGGCCATCAACACCACGAATGACTTGCCAGCCATACGCTTCGAAACGAGCCGGAGTATCATCACTGAACCAGCCCTCAACCTCACCGTCGATCGAGATGCCATTGTCATCCCAAAATGCGATCAGCTTGCCAAGACCCAGAGTACCCGCTAGTGAACAGGCTTCGTGTGAGATACCCTCCATCAAACAACCGTCGCCCATAAAGGCATAGGTGTGGTGATCGATGATCTCATGACCAGGGCGATTGAACTGAGCCGCCAGCGTCTTTTCAGCGACGGCCATACCGACCGCGTTAGTGATACCTTGACCCAAGGGACCGGTAGTCGTCTCTACACCCGGGCAGTAACCGTACTCAGGATGGCCCGCCGTTTTAGCATGTAATTGACGGAAGTTAGCAAGATCGTCTGCACTGACATCGTAACCCGTCAGGTGCAACAACGAGTAGATCAGCATTGAACCGTGTCCGTTTGAGAGCACGAAACGATCGCGATCAAACCAGTGAGGGTTGCTTGGATTATGCTTCATGAACTCATTCCAGAGCACTTCGGCAATATCAGCCATACCCATAGGCGCACCTGGGTGCCCTGATTTGGCCTTTTGAACTGCATCCATGCTTAACGCTCGAATGGCGTTAGCTAACTCACGGCGTGACGACATTGAAAACTCCTGGTCGTGGGGTGTAGAAATAAGCATTCAATTTTCGCTTAACTGGGGCAAAGGTTCAAATTAGTTTTTGTTAAATGAACCTTATTAATGATTAAACTGTGCAAATTTCACTCAAAAGAGTCCGTTATCAGTCGCTATATTCAAATATCCCTGTAGAATGCCCCCTGTCATTCTGTTGGGTCTTTCTGTCAAATCCGAAAACCAGCAGCTTCAATTAGTTTGAAAGCGATTGACCCGCCAGTCATCGCCAACCCTAAATAAGTAGGTAGAACATGAGCGAATATTCAATTTTCACTTCTGAATCCGTATCCGAAGGTCACCCAGACAAAATCGCAGACCAGATCTCCGACGCTGTTCTTGATGCCATTCTTGAAGAGGATAAATACGCACGAGTGGCGTGTGAAACAATGGTAAAAACCGGCGTTGCGATTGTATCAGGTGAGATCAGCACAACCTCTTGGATCGATCTAGAAGACCTAGTTCGTTCAGTCATTAATGATATCGGTTACACCTCTTCAGATGTTGGCTACGATGGCGATACCTGTGGTGTCATTAACATCATCGGCAAACAGTCGGTTGATATTGCACAAGGCGTTGACCGAGCTAAGCCAGAAGATCAAGGCGCAGGTGATCAGGGTCTGATGTTTGGTTATGCATCTAATGAAACAGATGTATTAATGCCAGCCCCCATTACGTTCGCACACCGTTTGGTAGAGCGTCAGGCTGAAGCGCGCAAGTCAGGTCTTCTTCCATGGTTGCGTCCAGATGCGAAATCCCAGGTGACCTGTCGTTACGAAAATGGCAAACCTGTTGCGATTGATGCCGTGGTGCTCTCTACGCAACACAATCCGGATGTCACCCAGAAAGATCTTAAAGAAGCCGTTCAAGAGCTGATCATCAAGCAGGTGCTGCCTGCTGAGTTGTTGCACGCCGGCACTCAACTGCACATCAACCCAACGGGTAAGTTCGTCATCGGTGGTCCTGTGGGTGACTGTGGTCTAACCGGTCGTAAGATCATTGTTGACACATACGGCGGTATGGCACGTCACGGTGGGGGTGCGTTCTCAGGCAAAGATCCTTCAAAAGTAGACCGCTCGGCGGCGTATGCAGGTCGATATGTGGCTAAGAATATTGTCGCTGCAGGCCTTGCTGATCGTTGTGAAATTCAAGTCTCTTATGCGATCGGTGTTGCAGAGCCGACTTCTGTGTCTATCAACACGTTCGGTACTGGCAAAATTTCGGATGAAAAGATCATCGAGTTGGTTCGCGAGACATTTGATCTGCGTCCTTACGCGATCACTAACATGCTCGATCTATTGCACCCCATGTACCGCCAAACAGCCGCATACGGTCACTTTGGGCGTAACCCCTATGAGATGACAGTGGGTGATGACACCTTTACCGCCTTCCCATGGGAGAAGACAGATAAAGCAGACGCACTAAAATCAGCTGCTGGTGTCTAATTACACACGGAAAGTAAATAAGGGTGGGCGAAAGTCTGCCCTTTTTTGTGTCTAAATCCAGCCTGACGGACCCTAATTGTCATGGCATAATCAGTGGCTGAGTCATTAGAGAAACAGTATGCGAATACCCCGTGTCTACCTAGATCTTCCACTGAGCACTGGAACAGAAATTGAATTACCTGAAGCGGCGCACAATCACCTTGTGAGAGTGCTGCGCATGAAACAGGGGTTCAAGGTCGTGTTATTTAATGGCGACGGTTTTGACTACCAGGCCGAACTATCGAGCGTGGCCAAGCGGGAATCCCGTGTGCGAATCATTGCTGCTGATGTGAATGATCGAGAATCCCCAATCAACATTCACATAGGGCAAGGACTTTCGCGAGGTGAACGAATGGATTTTGCCGTGCAAAAAGCAACGGAGTTAGGTGTGCAAAGCCTGACACCCCTGTTCACTGATCGTTCCGAAGTAAAACTCACGACAGAACGTCAAGAGAAGCGATCCTCTCACTGGCAGCAGATCTCCATCAGCGCAAGCGAGCAGAGTTTTCGTGCAAAGCCCATGAGTGTCAATGCGCCTCTATCATTGGCCGATTGGATCGATCAGTGCGATGCAGAATTAAAACTGATTCTTCATCCGCACCTTGAACTCACGTCGCTTAGCAATGAGCCAAGGCCATCCAGTGTTGCACTGCTGATTGGGCCTGAGGGTGGTTTAGAGGAGGGCGAAGTCGAGCTAGCACTGCAAAAAGGATTTAAGCCCTGGTTATTGGGCAGTCGAATATTACGCACAGAGACAGCCCCCATTGCGGCAGCATCCGTACTAAACTACCTCTGGGGCGACTTCTCATAAAAGGAAATAGAGATGAGCATTAAACTGGGCATCGTCATGGACCCGATTGACGACATCAACTACAAAAAAGACAGCTCTTTGGCGATGCTCTGGGCAGCGCAGCAGAAAGGGTGGGCGCTATTTTATATGGAGCAGTCCGATCTCTATTCAAGAGATGGGGATGTTCGTGCCCGTATGGCACCCATCAGCGTGGATATGAACCCGGACAAATGGTTTGAGCGTGAAGCCTACCAGGACCTTTCGCTCACTGAGCTCGATGTCATTTTGATGCGAAAAGATCCACCGTTTGACAACGAATTTATCTACACCACCCACCTCTTAGCCGTTGCTGAAGCCGCCGGTGTATTGATCGTGAACCGCACCCAGAGCCTTCGTGACTTCAACGAAAAGCTGTTTGCCACACACTTCCCTGAGTGTTGCCCACCCGTTCTGGTTAGCCGCTCAGAAGAGCGATTAAAAGCTTTTCATGCTGAGCATAAAGACGTCATATTCAAACCGTTAGACGGCATGGGCGGCAGCTCCATCTACCGCATTAAAGAGGATGGCTTAAACCTAGGGGTGGTCATTGAAACACTGACCAAATTTGGCCAAGAAACCATCATGGCGCAGCGTTACATTCCTGAAATTGTAGACGGTGACAAACGCATCTTGATGATAAATGGCGAGCCTATCGACTATGCACTGGCACGCATTCCAAGCCAGGGAGAAACCCGTGGCAATCTGGCCGCAGGGGGACGCGGCGAAGGCCGCCCACTGAGCGAGCGTGATCGTTGGATTGCCGCGCAGGTAGGCCCCAAACTGCGCGAATCCGGTCTTCTCTTTGTTGGTTTGGATGTGATTGGGGATTACCTCACGGAGATCAATGTCACCAGTCCAACCTGTATCCGTGAGCTCAATGATCAGTTCGGTTTGGATATCGGCATGCAGTTAATGGACTGCATCGAAGAGCAACTCGGTAAGCAATGAACCCAGCCGTCTCGCCAAAACCGATCAATCGATTAGCCGCATGGTGTGCCGATGCCGACGAGCGTCTGCGCTTCATGCTAGTTTTGGCGTTGGCCCTGCATTCACTGATCATACTACTGGTCGGGTTTGATACGCTTAAAACTGAGCAATCGTCTAAAACGTTAGAGATCACCTTTGCACTTAATCAGGATCAACAGGCTCCAATAGACCCAGCCTACTTGGCTCAACACCATCAATTAGGCCAAGGCGATGCACTTAAGAATCAAGAAGCGAGCGTCGTGGAGCGAGCGCTGTTTCTGTCTGATCAAATCAATCAACTTTCGGCACAGATCAGCGTGCAATCTGGCGAAGGCGTGACCCCTTCTGACGATGAAGGGCGCAACGACCAAGCTCAGCAAATCAGATCTGGTACGAATGAGGTATTAGCAACAAACAATCAAGCTCTGCTAGAGGCCAACCAACAGAGTGATGCCAATCAAACGACAGCCTCTAATCCGTTATCCGGTGACTCAACATCGCTTTTACAAGCATCAAAAGAGATCGCATCATTGGAAGCGCGCTTGAAGGATGAGCAACAGAAATTACACAGTCGATCACGCACCGGGCGTGTAACCTCTCTATCGACTCTAGCCAAAGCGGATGCACTCTATCTTGAGCGCTGGCGACAGAAAATCGAAACGATCGGTAATCTTAATTACCCTTCTGAAGCACGTTCTAAAGGGATTGAAGGCAGCCTACAGATGTTAGTCACTGTAGCGGCTGATGGCAGCGTCAAACAGCTAGAAGTTCTAAAGAGTTCTGGCTACTCAATACTGGATGACGCGGCCGTTCGAACGGTTCGGACTGCCTCACCGTTCGAGCCCTTCCCAAACGAGATGCGCCAACGGCTGGACCGGTTAGAGATTATTCGCACTTGGAAATTTGAGAAAAATACTCAAGTGTACTGATATTGAAATCGTTTCAGCTTACACTGAAACTGTATTTTGATTCGACGTTGTTAAAGGAGAACGAGATGAGTAAAGCCAACCTACTCAAGCACCACTTCTTAATGTCTATGCCTAGTCTGGAGAGTGACTACTTTAGCAACAGCCTGATCTATCTTTGTGAATACAATGATGAGGGCGCTATGGGGATTGTGGTTAATAAACCCCATGACATACCGATGGATGAAATTCTCGAACAGCTCGAACTCCCTGAGAACTCCCCTTTGGACTATCAACCCGTTTACCAGGGTGGTCCTGTCTCTGAAGAGCATGGGTTTATTCTGCACAGGCAGGGTGAGCAGGCGTGGAAATCTTCATTGCATCTACCCGAGCAGCTGACTTTAACCACCTCCCTCGATGTTCTAGAGGCCATTTCGCGGGGCGAAGGACCGGATCAATATCTATTTGCGTTAGGTTATGCAGGCTGGGGGCCAGGACAGCTCGATGAAGAGATGAGTCAAAACCTCTGGTTAAGCTCGCCTGCAAATTTAGATATACTCTTCGACGTTGAACCCGAATTTAGACTCTCATCCGCTGCGTCTACTCTGGGTGTAGACCTAAACCTAATTTCCGCTCAGGCGGGGCATGCATAATTTAAGGTCCGATGACTGAACTAACTGAGAGCGCACTGGGATTTGATTTTGGCTTACGCAGAATTGGTGTCGCCTTTGGCCAGTCATTGACAGGAACCGCCCAACCTCTTCTTCCAATTGCCGCAAAAGATGGCATCCCCGATTGGAGCCTCATCGATCATGTTATTGCTGAATGGCTGCCTCAAACCATCGTGGTAGGACTGCCGTTAAACATGGATGGCACCATTAGTGATATGGCGAGAAGAGCAAGAAAATTCGCGAATCGTCTTCATGAACGATCTAAAATACCCTGTTTTCTTTTTGATGAGCGATTAACATCGCAAGAAGCCAAATCTATTCACCTAGAGAAGGGTGGATCTGCCGATTTCGGTGCAGAATCTGTCGACGGCATAGCCGCTCAGTTGATGCTGGAAGGGTGGTTTCTTCAAGAACAGCGCATACCAAGCCATGCAAGGCTTGAGGACTATTATGACCAGTAAAACATTGGATGCTGAACAGCTCCTAGCAAGAATGTGCGTCAGCACACAGCAGTTAATAGAAACTCGCGGGTTAGAAAACCCCTACATCATCGGCATACACAGTGGCGGTGTTTGGTTGGCTGAACGTCTTCATCAACACCTAGGAATTGATGATGAAATGGGCGTTCTTGACATCTCTTTCTATCGTGATGATTTCACCCGTGTTGGTTTGAACCCTAAGGTCGGTGTTTCAAAACTGCCAAGCGCCACTGAAGATCGCAACATTATTCTGGTTGATGACGTGTTAATGAGTGGCCGAACCGCTAGAGCAGCCCTTAATGAGCTGTTTGACTTTGGTCGTCCAGCCTCTGTGACATTGATCACTCTCATCGACTTACAACGCCGTGAACTACCCATTCAGGCTGATGTTATTGGAGGCACCCTGTCGCTCTCCAGTGATCAGCAGGTTAAGCTGACGGGCCCATCCCCTCTTGAACTGACCATCAGTCAGCGTAGTCAATAATAGGAAGCGATCATGTTTAACTTTCCTGACCCCACTCAAGCGCAGCTAACCGATGATGGCCAGCTTAAGCACTTTTTGGATATTGAGGGGCTTCCAGAGTCACTACTTTTAGAGCTGCTAGACACCGCTGACTCGTTTGTCGATATGAGTGAGCAACAGGTCAAAAAAGTACCGCTGCTTCGGGGTAAAACGGTTGCCAACCTCTTTTTTGAAAACAGTACTCGTACACTCTCCACCTTTGAGCTTGCTGCAAAGCGTTTATCCGCTGATGTATTGAATTTGAACATCAATACCAGCTCTACCAAAAAGGGAGAGACGCTAAAAGATACGTTGATGACATTGGAAGCGATGCACTCAGATATGTTTGTTGTGCGTCACTCTGATAGTGGCGCCGCTCACTTTATTGCCAGTCAGGTCACTCCTAACGTCGCCATCATCAATGCGGGTGACGGTCGTCACGCACACCCTACCCAAGCGATGCTGGACATGATGACCATTCGTCGCCATAAGGGTGGCTTTAAACACCTAAAAGTCGCGATCGTCGGCGATATACTCCACTCTCGTGTGGCACGCTCACAGATTCACGCCTTAAAAATCCTCGGTGTACCAGAGATTCGTTTGATCGCACCTCGTACACTGCTACCGCGCAATGTCGAGATGCTTGGCGTCAAAGTCTTTACCGACATGGCACAAGGCCTTAGAGATGCCGATGTCGTCATCATGCTTCGACTGCAAAAAGAGCGCATGACGTCTGCCCTGTTACCGAGTGAGTCTGAGTTTTTTAAACTCTACGGTTTATCTGAAGAGAAGCTCGCCTTTGCACACCCTGAGGCCATCGTAATGCATCCTGGACCCATTAACCGAGGCGTTGAAATCGCATCATCCGTAGCGGATGGACCTAAATCAGTGATCCTGAATCAGGTCACCAATGGTATTGCCGTTAGGATGGCCGTCATGTCGATGGCGATGAGTGGCCAAGTTGCTGAGAGAGCGAAAAAATTAGAGGCAGGAGAGTAAACAGTGCAGATTAAAATTGCCGGCGGGCGCATCATCGACCCTGCACAAAATATAGATCGAATGGATGACCTCTTCATCGTCAAAGGTCGGATCGCAGCCATTGGTGATGCACCCGAAGGATTCTCTGCTGATGAAGAGTTTAACGCTGAAGGGCAGATTGTCTGCCCCGGTCTCATCGATCTATGTACCCACCTACGTGAACCTGGTCTAACGCAAAAAGGCACTATCGCATCGGAAACTGCCGCTGCCGCTGCCGGAGGCATTACCACACTGGTTGCGTCGCCCAATACTAAACCGGTTGTGGACAGCACAGCGGTTGCAGAGTTAATACAAGATCGTGCAACCGATGCAGGTATGGCAAGAGTGCTACCTCTAGGCGCGCTGACACAGTCAATGCAGGGGGAACAACTTGCCCCGCTGCATGCACTAGCGAGTTCTGGATGCATTGGCTTCACAAACGGCCGACACCCTATCGATAGCTCACGTGTGATGCTAAGAGCGCTGGAGTATGCCGCCACTCATGACCTATTGGTTGTGTTTCAAGCGGAAGATCGCGCACTTGCAGCCGAGGGTTGCATGCACGAAGGGACGACCGCCACTCGGCTTGGCTTAAACGGCATCCCTGCAGCAGCTGAAACCATTGAGGTATCACGCTGCTTGATTCTCATTGAAGAGACCGGTGTAAGGGCTCACTTCGGCCAGCTATCCTGTGCTCAGTCTGTCCTTTTAATTCAAGGCGCTCGCGAACGAGGTCTTAATGTGACGGCTGATGTAGCGATTCACAATCTGCTGCTGACCGATGAAGAGGTGAATGGCTTCAACAGCCTATTCCATGTTATTCCACCGCTGCGTTCACAATTGGATCGTGCAGGGTTGCGTCAGGGCCTAGTGACTGACACGCTGGATGCCATCTGCTCAGATCATCAGCCTCAAGATGCTATATCAAAAGAAGCCCCTTTCGCCGCGACTGAACCCGGCATCAGTGGATTGGAGACGCTATTACCATTGAGCCTAATGCTGGTGGAACAACAATTAATCGCGCTGCCTCAGTTGATTGAAAAACTCACAACCGGGCCGGCTAAAGTACTGGGTATAGAAGCCGGGTCTCTTGAAGTCGGTGCTGATGCAGACATCTGTGTTTTTGATCCAGAAGCGACCTGGACAGTCAACCGTGAGACGCTCAAATCCCAAGGCAAGAACACGCCATTTATCAATACAGAATTGAAAGGTCGGGTGACTCTGACGCTACTTAATGGTCGGCCTGTGCATCGATTAGGTTGATAGATTGAAAACCAAAAGACCCAGCCGATGCTGGGTCTTTTTTTGCCTATTGGCGCCGATCAATGGTTCAAAGTATCATCTGAGTCTTGCAGGGTGAATGACGGTAGATCTTCACCCTCATGTTTCCCACCATCATCGCTTAGCTTGATCATTAAACGAAGATCATTGGATGAATCTGCAAACGACAGTGCCACTTCATACGTAATGACACCCTCTTTGTAGAGCGCAAATAGCGCTTGATCAAAGGTCTGCATACCAAGATTGCTCGATTTCTTGATGACATCTTTAATTTCGTGCACCTCACCTTTACGAATCAGATCTTGAATCAGCGGGGTGTTAATCAATACCTCAATGGCCGCTCTGCGTCCTTTACCGTCCGTCGTAGGCAAGAGTTGCTGAGCCACTATCGCTTTCAAATTCAGAGAGAGATCCATCCAGATCTGATTATGATGCTCTGGACCAAAGAACGAAATGATTCGATCGAGTGCTTGGTTTGCATTGTTGGCGTGCAGTGTTGCCAAACAGAGGTGACCGGTCTCGGCGAATGCCAACGCGTAAGCCATGGTTTCAGCTGAACGTATCTCACCCATCAATATGACATCAGGCGCCTGACGCAGAGTGTTTTTCAGAGCGACTTCAAATGAATCGGTATCAAGACCGACCTCTCGCTGAGTCACGATCGATTTCTTATGATGGTGAATGTACTCAATAGGGTCCTCAACGGTAATGATGTGGCCTGCCGCATGCTCGTTACGGTAATCAATCATGGATGCCAGAGAGGTCGATTTACCCGTTGAAGTACCACCGACAAACAGGATCAAACCTCGTTTGGTCATCGACAAATCTTTTAACACCTCAGGAAGCCTTAGCTCTTCCATAGTTGGGATGTGGTTGGCGATTGAACGCAGCACCATTCCCGGAGTGTTTCTTTGCACAAAAGCGCTGACGCGAAAACGACCAATACCGTTTACGCTCAGTGCAAAATTACACTCATTAGTCGCTTCAAATTCAGATAGCTGCTTGTCGCTCATCGTACTGTAGACCAGAGCACGAGACTGTGATGAGTTAAGCGACTCTCGTGTCAGTGGTTTGATCGTGCCATCCACCTTGATTGAGGGCGGCGCACCGGCCGTAATGAAAAGATCGGAACCACCGCGTTCCGTCATTACCTTTAAAAGCTGTGTAAAATCCACGGGTTACCTCTCTTAGAATATCGATGGGTCTTTGGCTCGGGCGGCCGCTTGTTCAGAGGTTATAAACCCTTTCTGAACCAACTCCAATAACGCCTGATCCAGCGTCTTCATGCCCACTTGTGAACCTGTCTGAATCGCAGAATACATCTGTGCCACTTTATCTTCGCGAATCAGGTTACGAATGGCTGCGGTACCAATCATGATCTCGTGGGCAGCCACTCGACCACCACCCGTTTTTTTCAATAATGATTGTGAAATGACTCCTTGCAGTGACTCAGAGAGCATTGACCGCACCATATCTTTCTCGGCTGCTGGGAACACGTCGATGATACGGTCAATGGT
>Ga0102948_1000963_pt1 | contig 11467 bp, 6 predicted proteins | sample SalPonA_A_H2O_MG_FD_78211 | JGI IMG/M metagenome (GOLD analysis project Ga0102948, IMG submission 78211) | Water microbial communities from South San Francisco under conditions of wetland restoration - Salt Pond MetaG R2A_A_H2O_MG | ecosystem: Environmental > Aquatic > Non-marine Saline and... | reverse complement strand
AGCGGCAGGAGGCTCCGGCCCTGCACGGTCTCGGGCACCGCGATACCAGCGCTTTCGAGCAGAGTCGGCGCGAAGTCGATATTCTGGGTCAACGCATCGATGCGGCTGCCAGCCGGAGCCACGCCGGGCCAGCGCAGGAGAAGAGGCATAGAGAAACTCTCTTCAAACATCCACCGCTTGTCATACCACCCGTGCTCGCCAAGAAAGAAGCCCTGGTCGGAGGTATAGATCACGATCGTATTCTCGGCGAGTCCACTGGCCTCGAGATAGTCCAGCAGCTCGCCTACACTCTCGTCGACCGAGCGGATGCAGCGGAGATAGTCCTTGATATAGCGCTGGTATTTCCAGCGGGTCACCGCGTCACCGGTCAACTCGCCGGACCCAATCGCTTGCAGCATTGCCTCATTTTCTTCACCGTAACTGGCTTGCCATCGCTTTTTCTGCGCATCGGTCATACGCGCATACTCCCCGTTGGGCAGCGTGGCGAAATATTCCGGGAAAGGGCTCTCTTCTCCGTCGAGCTTCATGTCCCATCCGTGATAGAAGTGGCGGGCGATCGTCATGCGCTGCTCCTGCAGAGACGGGTGACGCCCGGAATAATCGTCGAAGAGCGTCGGCGGCTCGGGGATTTGCACCCCGTCCCAGAGGTCGGCATGGCGGAGCGCGGGCGACCAGTTCCGGTGGGGGGCCTTGTGCTGCGCCATCAGGAGGAAGGGCCGGTCGGGATCGCGTCCCTGCTTCAGCCAGTCAAGCGCGCGCTCGGTAATGATGTCCGTGACGTAACCGGTGTAGTTTTTGGTGCGACCGTCCTGTTGGATGAAATCCGGGTTGTAGTAACTCCCCTGACCGGGCAACACCTCCCAGTGGTTGAAGCCCTGCGGCTCGCTGCGCAGATGCCACTTCCCAATCACCGCAGTCTCATAGCCAGCCTGTTGCAGGAGCTTGGGAAAGGTGGTCTGGCTACCATCAAACTGCGCGCTGCTGTTGTCGATGTAGCCGTTGATAGGGCTGTGCTTGCCGGTCAACATGGCAGCGCGGGCTGGCCCGCAGATCGAATTCGTGCAGTAAGCTCGGGTAAAAAGTGCACCGCTCTCAGCGATGCGGTCGAGATTGGGCGTGGGCGCGACTTCACTCAGAGGCCCGCCGTAGGCAGAAACGGCGGCACGGGCATGGTCATCCGAGACAATCAGGAGAATATTCGGCCGCTGGGCCGAATGGAGAACCGCACAAAAAAGGAGCAGAGCCGCAGGAGGAAACCATCTCATAGACCGCAGTCTAGGAGACAAATTCCACCAGTGCCAAGCCTTCGACGCAGATCCCGCTAGGAGGTAACACCCGCCATCGGAGCCCCACCCGCCAGGCGCGACTCCTCGGCCTTATAGGCGAGTCGATGTCCGGCGAGTCCTTCCAGTCCCGGTCCGATCGCGTTTGGCCCGGCAAATATCTTGTCCAGTGCATCGACGATGCCGAAATCGCCCCCGCCATGGCTGGCGTAGCCCTCGTCCTCGATCGCTTCAACCGGGACCGCCTCGGTCTCCTGAGTGTAGTGGTCGTAATACCAAAGCTCGGGAGTGCCGCCACGCTGATAGGGCTCGCCCCCACGCAGGCAGCCCTTGGTCCCGAAGACTTCGATCGTCCGGTCACAGTCAAAAGCGGTCATGGTCAGAGTAGCCGTGATGCCGTTCTCCATCTCGGTCGAAAGGACCTGGTGATCCACCACGTCGTTGTCGCAGTGATAGACACAGCGGCCCCAGGGAGACGTGCGGAGAAATTCAAGAATCGGCTCTTCCGGTAGCTCGTAGGCCCCCTTCTCGCCTTCCGCGCCGGGCATCACCATACGGAGGAAGTTGCGATATTTGCCCAGGTAGCGGTGCGCATCCCAGGTGCACTCGGAGGCGACCGGACAACCATCGGTGCAGCGCTTGGGTGCGCCCTCCGGTGCATTCTCCGCCGTAAACCAGTCGAGCCGGCCGAAGCTGGTCACAGACTTCGGCGCCGAATCGGCAAACCAGCACATCAGATCCGTATCGTGCGAACACTTCGCCACGATCATGGGAGAGGACTTCTTGCTGTTCCCCCAGTGTCCGCGCACATAGGAATGCGCCTGGTGGAAGGCCTCGACCCCCTCGGAGGCGCGAATGCTCATGATCCGCCCGAGGCGACCGCTGTCGATGCACTTGCGCACGGCTTGGTAAAAAGGCGTGTAGCGCAACACAAAACAAGGCAGGATACGGCAGCCTTTCTCGCGCGCCACCCGGTCCAGATCCTCGCAGCGCTCCAGCGTCTCCGCGGCGGGTTTTTCCAGAAGAATGTCGTAGCCCACCTCCATCGCATCCATCGCATTGCCGTAGTGGTCGGCATCCTGCGTGCAGATGAGTAAAACATCCGCAATCTTGCCGGCAGCGAAAAGCGACGTATCCGAGTCGAAAACCTGGATCGCACCCGGTTCGCGCAACTTGGCCAGAGTGGCCGTCTTGGCGGAAATCCGGTCGGCGACAGCGACGATTTCATAGCGCTCGGGCATAGTGGCCGCAAGCCGCAGATAAGTTCTGCCGCGGGATCCGCATCCGAGTAGAGCAAGGCGCAAAGGTTTATTCATATCCTCAAGATGTGCCGAGTTACGATTGCGGCATCAACTCTGAATCGCTCCCAATCGAAAAATTATTTATCCGTCTCCGGGGAACCTCCATCAGAAGGCTCAGATGGGCACCAAACCTTCTCCCGATTCACTCCTAAATCGAACCAAGAAAGCCTTGAGTTCTTCTCCGGATATTGGCTTGGCCAGAAAATCCCGCATACCGGCCTCCCGGCAAGCCTCGCGACTCTCGCTCAGCACATTTGCGGTCAGGGCCACAATGTAGGGTGGGCGGCCCCCGCGAGCGATGGCCGCGATCTCGCGGGCCGCCGAGTAACCGTCGAGTTCGGGCATTTGGAGGTCCATTAAAACAAGGTCGTAGTCCCCGCCATGATACATTTCGACGGCTTGCCTCCCGTTCTTCGCCCAGTCGGGCGATAGACCAAAACGGCCCAGTAGTTTACTGATCAGTTTGAAATTGGTGGGGTCATCCTCTGCCACCAAAATGGAGAGACCCGCATCGACCTGCAACGCAGTGGGCGTCTCGCCCTCAATCGCTTCAGCATCACCCTTGTGGAGTTCGGAAAGATCGCGAAAGGTAAAGCTAAAGGTGCTTCCTTTTCCTACGACACTTTCCACACAGATCGCTCCACCCAGCACCTCGGCAATTCGTTTGCAGATCGCCAAACCAAGCCCGGTGCCTCCATATTTTCTGGTCGTCGATGAGTCGGCTTGAGTAAAGGGCATGAAGACATCGTTCAACTTGTCTTCAGCGATCCCGATCCCGGTGTCACTAATTGAGATGAAAACAAGCTCGTCGCTTCCCTCCTTCTCCTTTTTCAAACCGCCCCGAACCGTTATCCCCCCCGAATCCGTAAATTTGATCGCGTTGCTGATCAGGTTTGAAAGCACCTGTTGTAAACGGGTCGGATCGGAAAAAATCGCCTCGGGCAATTCCGGCGACACTTCAACGTTCAACTCAAGCCCCTTGCGTTGGGCCTGAATTCTGAAAAGAGCGCAGGATTCGTAAATCAGATCGCCGACATCAATCGGCTGACTATCAATACTCATCTTTCCTGCCTCGATTTTCGACAGATCGAGAATATTATTAATCAGCTCCAGAAGTATATTCCCCGAGCGCCGGATCATCGCCAGATCCTCCAGCTGTTCCTCATTTAGCGGAGTGCTCTCCAGTAACTCGCTGAAGCCGATGATTGAATTGAGTGGCGTCCGTATCTCATGACTCATGGTCGCGAGAAAAGCGCTTTTAGCAAGATTTGCCTCCTGCGCCGCATCCGCCAGTTGCTTCGACCGGACCGTGGCAAGCTGCAGTTCGTTGGTCCGCTGCTTCACCTTGTCCTCCACTTCCGCGTAGCTTCGCTTCAGCTTGTCCGTCATGTCATTGAAAGCGCGGGCGAGATCATCGAGTTCGCCCTTGCCGGGAGCGATGACGTGCAGATTAAAGTTTCCTTCGGCAACTACCTTGAAGTTCTCCCGCAGGCGCCGGATGGGCCGACTGACGCTGATTGAAAACCAGGTCGATATAATTCCGGCGAACAAGAGCGTGGCCACTGCGGTTGACCAGAAGATGGTGCTCAGTTGCTCGCTTTTCTCACGGCTCTCCGCCTGACTGCGCTCGATCAACCGATCAATCATGGCCCGAAGCCGGTTCCCGTGATCCTCCAACAATACGGCCAGTTCCGCATCGGCACGAGCCGCTACAGTATACTCGACCGAGATCGCCTTCAGCCCGATCATGATGCTCCCAATTCGAAAAACATAGTCCTCGAGCCCCTCGACTGCCAAAAGTGCTCCGTTTTCCTTGATTGAATTGATGTCATTCTCCGAGGCCTGGATCGCCCGGACAAAGTTTGCGTTAAAGCTGCCGAGGTTATCCTCCAACATCAGGTCTCGATCAAAAACACTGATCGCCCGGTTGAGCCATCCCCACAAGCGCCCATTCGAAAAAATCATGTCTTCCAACCAGACGCGCTCCTCGGGCGATGGTGCCGCGCGTAGACGCGAAATTAAATCGTCCTGCATCTCACTTTTCAGGTCGCCGAAATTGACCAGTTCTTTATGAACCTCACCGTCCAGGTTCGACAAAAACGCATTGCTCTTGACCATTTTTTCAAAATCCGAGGCATAGGAATCCAGCGTCTCAATCATCGCTATCAATATCCCCCGCTCCACTTCTTCAAAGGCCATGAAATTCTGTTCGATCAGTTTTCGGGCCGACTGTAAAAATTGCCCCACAAACTCCGCGTCGTTTTCGTTATCGCGGTAAACCTGGCTCCCGATCTGGATGTTTATAAATTCCTGCTTCAGCGAATAATAAAAATTCAGCTGCTGATTCTTTTTCCGGGCCTCGTTAAGTGTGACCCGGCTCAAGCCCAAAAACGCCGCGAAAAGCAAAATAGCTCCCCCCATTGCAACGGCGATTTTTGTCGAGATTTTCATGACCTTTAAGCTTACGCTTAGAAACACTCTAATGAAGAAGTGCTTTCGCGTCACGAAAAATCGTTGGAAATCCGTAAATGCTAGACGGTTTCAAACCGTCCGCGGCGGCAGAAAACTGGCGAACGAAGCGCTTACTTCTGCGGATAAATCAAAATGCGGTCGTGCACGAGCAGGGCGATATCCTTCTTACCGTCTCCACTCAAATCCTGAATCACCACCTGCCTCGGCTCAAGACTTGACCCGGTTCGACCCTGGTAATGCATATTTTGCTCGAAGACCTGCCAAAATAGATAGCTTTCAAAGTGATCGCCCCTCTGCACCAGCAGATCGAGAAGGTTCTCATTCCCGTCCAGGGCGACGAGTTCCGGGGTCCCATCGCCATTAAAGTCCGCCGCCGCCAAATGCGTGTAGCGCACGTCCTCCAGATCTGTCTCGTAGATTGCATCGGTCACCCATGCGTAGCTTTCCGATGCACTGTTGAAATACCAGAACCGATCCTCACCAAACAGAAGGTAGCCGGCCTCACCCTCCCTTGACGATGCCGGTAAAGGGCGCCAGCCGAGGATTTTCAGTTGCCCCACTTTGACTGAATGCTCGTAGCGGAAGACGCCCGAAATATCCTTCCGCAGGAGCTGGAGCTCGCCGGCTTCGGAGATGTAGATCGCAACCCGCTCAGGCCCTGCCGCTTGAGCCACCGGAATCACCGCGTCGATACGATCGCTCCCCCGCCGTGCGTTGATCTGATCGACCATCTCAAGATCGTCTCCGGCAAACCGAAACGCCCGCGCAAATCCTGTCCGGCCAACAACCAGTTCGTGCGAACCATCGCCATCCATGTCAAAAAACGAAATCTCCGCCGGACGCACGGACTTCAGCAGGCTTTCGCGAATGCTCGAGCCCTCTGCCAACGCCTTAAACCCGATTGCCTCCTCCCCTGCCGGGCCAAGCAGGACCGGCGATTCGCGTGGCACAAAGACGATCAAACCCGGCCGCTGCGGATCGAACATATCGAGCAGGGATAAGGCATCCGGCTTCCGCTTGATCCCCTTGAGCGGCATCTCATAGACCACCCGCCAAAGGCTCTTCCTGTCCGAGCGTTCATCCGGACCGGCGACCAACAGTTCATACGCCCCTTCAAGTCGATTAATCAGGACCAGCTCATCGTAACCATCACCGTCTAAATCGAAGGCGCCACTGACCACCGTTTCTCCTTCGCCGACTTTAATCTGCAGGGGAAAGGAAATCCGCCGGTTGGCGTCCAAAAACGATAGGCCAAGACTTTTCTCGCTCTCACTGAGCACGACGATCTGCTCCGTCTCTCCATCGAAAAACCGACCCGCCGACAGGGACGAGACCGAGGAAAACGAGGGGAAAGACTCCGGCGCGGCGAAACGCCCCCCTGTTTTTCGGAAAAAGACCAGCTCAGCCTGAGCCGGATTCGCCACCGTTAAATCGGCTTCGCCGTCACCATCCAGATCGCCCAGCGCATAACTGGCATCCTCGCGCTCCTTTTTGAAAATCGGATAAATCTCAGGCGATGTTTGCTCCAGAACCGATGCCTTCTGTAACCCCGTTCCACCAGTGGCCCGGAGCCGCATAAACTCGAGCGAACCACTGCGCGAATTGACCGCCCCCAAACCGCGGAGGCCGCTTGCACCGGAGGCCAGTGGCACCACGATCCTTGCCGGCCGCTCCATCACATGACGTCGCTCCGGCCCAAAGCTCGTCCCTCCCAATTGTTCCCGCATCGCGAGAACCTGTTTCCCGTCGGAGCTCAGGTAAAGCAGGTCCTGAAGCCCATCGCCAGTGGCATCATCAAGCATCAGGTTGAAGACATTCTCTCCCGACACAAATAAGCGTTCGGGTTCTCCCGGAAGGCCATCCTCCCCCTGTCTGAAGATGCGGATCGCATCTGCGGATAACACAAACAGTTCGGCCCGTCCGTCTCCATCAACATCCGAAGCCTGAATCGTATTCGTCCACCCGAGCGCCTCGAACCCGTCATACTCCTGCGAATCAACCCACTCGCCCGCTTCGTCCTGGTAGCGTATCGTCAGAGGAACCTCGGCCGAAGTATAGGCCAAATCCACCCGCCCGTCATTGTTAAGATCGTGGACGACCAAATCAAATACCGCAAAACCGACCGTGAGCGATTGCTTCGCAAAACGGGCATCCTCCATCACCGGCTCCCAGCGGCTTCGCTGAATCGTTCGCTTCGCGCCCTCCTCCGGCACCCCCTCCGCACGTTGGTAGAGGAGTTCGATCTTCCCGGTATCATTATTGGCGACGACCAGATCCTGCAATCCATCACCATCCAAATCGGCCGGCGTGAGCGAGCGGGTCGCCCAGTCCAGCTTGATTACTTCCGGCGCACCAAACCCAAAGGGCGGTTTGTATCCCTCCTCACCGCCGAGAAGTCCTACCACCCCGAGCACGAGCCCGGGTAAAATTCCTTTCCGGAAAACCATTATTCCGGGGCCTCCCGAACGAGAATCATATCGCTGAAAAAACCGTCTTCAGCCTCAAAGGTCTCCGTAAAGAGATACCAGGACAACTCGGGCAGGTCCGAGGCCCTGATCCCGCGATCATTACCGGAAAAGCGGGTCGCCTGCAAAAAGGATGTGAGGAGCGTATCCATAATCTCCCCGAAATCCGTATACGAGCGGCCGACGACGTTTCGATTATCAAACCGGTCGGCCAGCATCGCAACCCTATCGCTCTGCCAAAAACCCGCTTCCTGCTCTTGCATAGCCGAGAGCACACTTTGGATCAGACCGGGTTGCCCATAGCAGGCGACAAGGTGCGAGCGCGTCACGACAAAACTGAAATTGAACGGGGGCATTCCCGGCACTTCCGGGTCCGCTTGCAGTGCCAGAGTATGAATGGTCTCGCCTTCAAAAAGCCGCGTCTGGATCTCGCTCCGCGCCCCGGGGATCAGGTCTTTGAGCGCCTCGACAGCCGCAGAGAGCGCCGCCGCGTCGATAATTTTGAAGACGTATACTTGTTGCGATTCCAGCGCAGGCGCTTCCGCTGTGAGGCCCTCCGGTCGCAGCGAGTAGCTTACGATCTCCGCGCCGAAATTCTCCAATAAAGCGCGCCGCAGGTCGACTCCACTGTTGGCTTTTACCTGTTCCAGTTGGATATTCAAGAGCGCGGGCGTGCTCGGACTCGCCAAAGCCAGCAGGGCCTCCAGCTGGCGGGACATTTCGCTCAGGTCAAAAGTGGTGACACTGCTGGCGAGAACCGACTCAGGGACATAGGCCGCCGTTGGCAGCGGCCCATCCCCATACGACAAGAGCCGGGGCAGGCCCGACTTCTCGCGGTAAAGAAGTGCCGTTCTGCCCGATACGGCGTCCTCTTCCACATATCCAAGAAGGCCGAATCCACCGAGCGAACCGAGCGAGAGTGCTGCTTGCAGGCTCCGCCCACTGACGCCAAACAGAGCCAGCCCCCTCATCGGCACCTCGTTCTCCAGCGCAGCCTCAAGTTCCGGCAAAAAAGATTCAAAATTCACGAAAGCAACCAGATCCTCCGGGCGCTCGCTCCCTTCGCGGATCCTCTGCAGAAAGTTGCTCCCCCGGAGTGGATTCTCCGCACCTTCTTTTATCGACTCGACCAGTGAGCGCAGACGCGCCTCAGGCCGCGCCAGAATGAACACTCCGTCCACAAAAGCATACCCATCCTCGATGTAAGTCGACTCACCATCGAAGGCTTCATCGAAGTGCAGGGTCTCCCCCATGAAAATCTCCTCGATCATGGTATGCTCCATCGATGAATTAAGCTCCCTCTGCGCTTTGGCATTTCGGTCGAATTGAATCTTCATGAGCGCATCGAGCTCCTCCTTCGAGCCCGAGAAGTTGGCCAGTAGTGCCATATCCGGAAGTCGCTCCTGCTGGAGAAGCAGCTCTGGCAGGTTATAAACCACCAGACCGGCCTGTTCACCGAACAGCTCGAAAAACCGCGCTTCGTCCAGATTAAACTCCTCCAGAAGTGCGTCCCACCCGGAGGACGCATCGGAGCCTTCCTCCGACTGTCTGAATAAATCGAGCCACTCCGTTAATGGTGTATCGAAAACGTCACGAACAAGCGGGTGCGATTGCCAGGCTTCCCGCAGATCGGAAAGGTCGCGAATCGAAAGAAAGAGATCCGCCTCCGCATCCACCACCTCGTCGAGTGGCCTCGCCCCTGCCCCGGTAGCAAGCACAGATGAAAATAAAAGAAGTAGGGCAAACGCTTTCATAAAAATGTCAGGGTTGACGGTCCGAAGAAACCCCATCTGCCCGGAGAACGGACGGCGGGCTCAGATAGCGGAAGCCTGCGTTCGGATTCCGCGGGTCAAACGCGTAAGCCTCCAGGTTGTCCAAAAAAGATTTCAACGTTCTCGAGGAAATGGAGAAACCGAGGCCCTCCGCACCGATGGCCGCGATCTTCATGTTATTCACACCGACAACCTCTCCCTTCAGATTGAAGAGCGGACCCCCGGAATTCCCCGGATTGATTTGCGTTGTCGTTTGCAGGTAGAGACGCCCCCCAATGACCCGGTTGGCCACACTGATGATACCCTCCGAGACCGTCCGGTCGAGCCCGAGAGGGCTGCCGATCGCAAATACCGTCTGGCCCTCGCGCAGCCCCTGGTCAGCCGCAGCCAGCGCCACGGTCTTAAAGGACGCCTCGACCGGAGACTCGATCTTCAGCAGTGCGAGGTCCAGCTCCGCACTCGTCGCCACGATGCGAACGTTATCGTAGCTTACTTTGTTCAGCTCACGCTCGCCCTCCTTGAAAATCGTTATCGAGATCCGGTGCTCCCCGGCGATGACGTGGTTATTCGTTACCACGTAGCCTTCCTCGTTGATCACAAAGCCGGAGCCGAGCCCGGTCGGCGTTTGCACCAAAGCAACCGCCTCGCCAAGGTCGTCAATCCAATCACGGATCGACTTGGTGTCACCGGAATCGGTAACACGATAGATCGTAGACGACCCTGCGCCGACCGCACGGCCCACCGTCGAAACCGAATCATCCGCCAATTCCCGAATCGAAACGATCATCGACCGGGGGATCGGCAGCAGCTGGAAGCCGAGATCGAGATAAAGCCGGTCGCCGCGCTCGAAGACGATTTCTCCTTTTACCGAAGCACCGCTGTTTAATTCAATCGACTTCGCAGCCCATAAAAAAGGGCCCGAAATGAGAAAGAAACCTAGCAGCACTCGAACAACCATAACCGCTAAAGAAAACAAAAACTCCAAAGTAGCCAATAAAAAGCAGGATTCCTACTCAGTCGGCGCTTCAAAAAGCACAGTGAGAAGCCCCGGATTCACCAGGACCTGGTGCAGCCGCGTGAGCGAGACTGTTTCTCCGTCGACCCGATTCTCGATCTCGAAGGCGAAGGCATAACCGCCGACCTCGCGGTAGTCCCGGTAGATTGTTTGCATGCCGGCCCTTCCATCCTCCAGAAGCCGGTCAACACGCAGGATTCGTGAGTTTTCCGGATGCAGGTAGTAAACAGCAGCCGCCCGCTCCGCCTCAATCACGCGGAGAACATAAGCCTCCACACTGCCGATCCTTTGTCGCCCGGCTAATGCAATTTGATTTTCCTCCTTGTCACGGTGCCGGTAAAGGGCGCTATCAAATCGGGCCTCCGCCCGAAGCCCCGCCAGAGCAGATCCGGAAAGCTTCTCCACCCGAACCCCGGTCGCCTGCTCCGTCCGCAGCCAACCGCTCTTTCCGTCAAAAACTGCAGTCAGGCTGGACTCACCCCGCGTCAACTCATAGCGATAAAACTCCGGTCGTTTCCGGCGCAGATCGATCCTATATTCCGCTCCACCCTGAATCTGCACACCTTCCATCCGCAGCGTGACCAGCCGATTCTCGTCGCGGATGCCTCCGTAGCTCTCCGTATAACGCCTCAGGAGACTTTCCAGCACCGCCCCCTCCGCCTGCTCCTCACCCAGAGCAGAAAGTGGGACCAGCATGAAAAGACACAACGTGATGCAAATTGAGTTTTTTATCATGAAACAGAATGCCTGAATTACACCAAAATCGCGCCAGCAGTAACACCACTCAATCGTCAGTCGGGCAACTGTTTTATGCGGACCGGCCCCAAATCGCTTTCGAAGAAGGAAATATTGTCAGAAGACCAAAACATACTCCATGATCGAAACATGATTACTCAATCTGTCGCCGAATGGCTCGGAGAGTTCGGACTCTCTGCGGAATACGCCCAGTTCGTCGGGTGGGGCGTTGCCCTGCTTTATCTCTTCGTGTTCGCGCTCCTTTCCAACCTGCTGGCCAAGCGTGTCATCAAATACATCGTCCACCCGATCATCGTCAGAACCAGCATCGAGTGGGATGACCTCCTGATCAAAAACAATGTTATCGTGCGCTTCTCGCACATCATTCCCGCCGCAGTCATCCAGGTCTTCGCCCCGGCGGTTT
>Ga0102948_1000957_pt1 | contig 11479 bp, 3 predicted proteins | sample SalPonA_A_H2O_MG_FD_78211 | JGI IMG/M metagenome (GOLD analysis project Ga0102948, IMG submission 78211) | Water microbial communities from South San Francisco under conditions of wetland restoration - Salt Pond MetaG R2A_A_H2O_MG | ecosystem: Environmental > Aquatic > Non-marine Saline and... | reverse complement strand
CGTGATGCTGCGGCCTCCGTCGAAGGGTGAGCTGCTGCCATCGAAGTAGACCTTCATTTCGAGTGAGGTCCCATCGCGGGTGAGATCAAGCACGATGGGGTGGGTTGCTTGATCGTTAATTCCATAGGTATTGGGGTCATCTCCGACTGTGGTGAAATCGTAAATAAAAGGGTTGGTTGCGGTAACGGAGCCCGGCTCCTCAATGTAGCGGGTATTGGTTGCAGAGCCACTGGACAGAGCTACGCCATAGCCACGGTCGTTGCGCCGATCCGGATGGTTATTCCCTCCAATATCGGCTTTGTATTGGGTGCCTTGTGAATCAACGAATCCAAAGCGCACCGCCTGCCCGATGTCGGGAACGAGCGTGCTGAAGCTCATCTCGAAACTAAGACGCAGGGTTTCGCCATCGGCCAGAGAGACGGCCTCGTAATAACTCAGCAGGGAGGCATGCAGCTCGTCTCCATTGGAAGTGCCACTAAAAAAGTTTAGCGTCTCACCGTTTTGCGTGAGGCCTGAGCCAGAATTGGTGCGTCCCCGATACCAGGTCAATGCGCTTGCAGGGAGGCTTGATACCGCATTTTGGGTGATGGCGCTGACTTCGTTACTGTAGCCGGAGTCACCGCTCGGGTTGCGGGCGAATATCCGGTAGCTGTAGCTCGTGCCAGCATTTAGATTGAAGTCGCTATAGCTGAGGCTGTCGCCCGGGATAGAGACGCCGATATCCGACCAGACCCCACTGGTTCCTTGTTTGCGTTCGATACGGTACTCGGATTCGTTTTCCGCATCAGTCCAGCTGAGCTCGATGCGTCCGATCGAGCCTGCATTCGCCGAAAGGCTGCTCGGTGCCGTCGGGGCGGGAGCGGCACCGGTCGTAGTGAAAGCCTGATCACTTTTAGTCGAATCACCCACCGCATTGCGGGCCCATATACGATAGTAATACGTGGTGAAGGGAGTGATGTTGGTGTCACTGTAACTGACTGTACCCGCAGTCAGACCGCCCGTAATTTCCGCCCAGCTTCCTGCAAGTCCAGCTTTGCGTTCAATCAGAAACTGGTCTTCATTGTCGCTGAAGTCGCCCCAGGTCAGTTCGACGCTTTGATTGCCGTCGGCGGTCGCGACGAGCGCTTTGGGTGCTTCGGGTGCTTGCGGACTGATGCTCAGATTTTTAAATTCAGCATTGGCCACATAGTTTAGACTGCTGTCTGCCGGATCATAGCCAGCGGCGACAACCATGCCGACATAGAGGGTCGCTGGCATGTCTGCTAGAGTGACGGGGTTTTCAACATTGATGCCGTCGAATTCGGTCCAGGAGCTGCCGTTGTTGGAGTGGTATGCAGTAAAAACATCGCCCGACCGCACGATCCTGAAGTAGTTGGATGTGGCTTGGTTGGCTAATCCGGTGGTCGTGCTGCTTCCATTGCTCGTTCTGCGGTAGTATTGAATGTCGCCGTCGACTTCCAAATGTGGGAAGAGGGCACGAGCTCCCGGGTCGAGACTTTCCCGGAGCATGAGGCCTGCGCGCGCATTGGAAGGCGCATCCGATGAGAAACTGGGAACTTGCAGGATGAATTCGCCGTCTCCAGTCATCTTGCGATAGACGAAGCGGGCTTGGTCGTTGTTACTGCTCATCTTTTGGCCTGAAGATACGACGGAGTAGACGTCGCCGGAGGTGCTGTAGGATTCGCTGCCCGGTATGGCGACGGATCCTACATCCACTCCCTGCCAGGGTGCAGGCAGGCCAATGCCGCCCGATTGAGTCACGACGGCAATCACATCACTATACTCCGAGTCGGCCACGGTGCCGCTAGCTTTAACTCGATAGAGATATGTCTTGTTTGGATTAACGCTGTCGTCGACATAACTGGTGCTGCCGGCAGCAACCGAAGCGAGGGCATCCCAGGAGGCGCTACTTTTGCGCTCGATGACGAAACCATCCTCCATGTCGTCCATGTCGTCCATGTCCTGCCAGTTTATGGTCACGCTGGATCCTGTGACATTACTGACGGCAATTTGACTAGGTATTTTAGGCGCTTTGCCTGTTCCCGAAGGACCCAGTTCATAGAGGATCTCAATTTCTTCCGATGAAAGTGCCCGGCTGAACATCCGCACATCATCCAGATTGCCATCAAAGGAGGATGCAGCATTAAAGGAAGAACGCATACCGATCCGCACTCTTTCACCGGAGTTGTCGATAACTGGATTGAAAATACTTCCGCCTTGTGAGCTGTTGGCATATTCGGTGCCATCGATGTAGACTCTCGAATTTATCAGGCCCGCGGCACCTACGGTCAGCGTATAGAGGTGCCATTGCCCGTCGGCGACATCGACCGTGCTGAGTGGAATGTGCATCACCTCATCGTTTTGAATATCGCTGCTGTCCTTCAGTTGAGTGACAATGCGCCCAGCTCCATAGAAACTGTTATTTTCACCGATCGCAATGTGGAGATATTGTTCACTCGGATCGGAGACGCCATGGCTGAAGAGATATTTCAGGCTGTTGCCCTCATTGCCGTCTTCAATTTTGAACCAGATTGAAATGGAGAAGTCCGGACCATAGCTAAAGTCATCGTGGCGTAGGCACTCCCAATCCGTAAAGCTTAACGATTGGGTGTTTCCTTCAGAGCTGTACGCGTTTTCGGAAAAATCCATATTAAAGAGTTCGAAGTTTTTCCCGTTGCCACTCGAATCTCCGGCCAGCGTTCCGCTACTCTCTTCAAATTTGAGGTGCAGCAAGTCCGGTTCGATGGAGTCGATCGTCGGTGTTGTGCCAGAGACCGGGCTCGTGCTTGCGCTGTCACCCGCAGAGTTGGATGCATATATCCGATATTCGTAGCTGGTGTCCCCATTTACTTCAGTATCCACAAAACTCACGCTGTTATTGGCAAGAGTCGCCCGGATTTCCCATGAGCCCGCGTTGACCCTGCGTTCGACCACATAGCTGGTTTCGTTATTGGCGTTGTCGGTCCAGGTGAGATTAATTTGTCCCGTCGAGACGACTTCAATACTCAGGCCCGTCGGGTCTGCGGGTGGGGCGTTTGCTATGGTCGTGGCCGCTGCGGTATTGGAATAGCTACTGGCAAGCGCACCGGCAAGTGAGGCGCGAACACGGAAAAAGTAAGTGGTCGCGTCGCTGAGTCCGGTTGCGGTGTGATGGGTGGTGTTTGCGGGGAGGCTTGCGATTTGCGTCCAACTACCTGTACCCGTTTTACGTTCGATCAGGTAAGCCTGTTCATCGCTCGCGTTGTCGATCCAATTCAGGTCGATGCGGGAGAAATCCAGCGAATCGGCGGTGGCAGTGAGGTTGGCTGGCGCCTCGGCGTCTGCATGAATCTCCAGAATCGGCCGATAGTCGGTCGCATCCTGCGAAGTGTAGAAGCTGAGGTTGTCGCCCGCGTTGTCCTGGCTGAGTGCCGTTGGTTGGAGGCGATAGTTGGCGTAGCTTTTTCCTTCCGCAATGGCACTCTGAATGGATGCAGTGACATCGAATACGACCTTATTGTTGATACCCAGAGTGCTGACATCCACAGTGGCCACGAGAGTGCCGGGGATTTCGAGGTCGGCTTTTTGGTGCTGTCCATAACCGTCGTTTAGATGATAGAGCTGGATTTCGTCGACTTGTCCGGTGAGGGATTTGATGTGGAGTTGTAGCATCGCTTGATCAATCGATGTATCCTGACCTTCCAGGGCGCGGACATTGAAGTCGAACATGCCATACTGCAGCTGGTTTTCGCTACCATCACCGACCCGAATGGTCGATGTATTGAGCGAGTCGGCGACCCCATCCTGAGGAAAGGCATCCTCTAGGCTGGAATCTGCAGATGTCTCCAGGCTCATATTGCCGAGTGTCGCTGAAATGTTATGCGAAGCGCTGACGGTTGCCAGTCCGTCCGTTGCCTCCAACTGCAATACATAATCGCCCGGACGGCTGAATTGAACAGTGGTGTCCGGATCGGAAAAATCCTCAAAGCTGACAGAGCCGGGACCACTGACTTTTGACCAGGCGGTCTTGAGGGCTCCGGTCGGGGCACCGTCGTCGCTTACGTTGGCGCTGAGAGGGAGGGAGTGTGGAAAGACCGAGCTCGCGCTTGCGGTGATCTCGATTTGAGGGGGCGCGTTCCCAGTGGTGTCCGGATCGATATAGCCGGCGTAGAAGGGGACAATGACGCCATTGTCCTGCCAGTCTCCGTTTCGCTTCGGAAAGTCGCTATGCAACAGCTCTCGGGTCTCACCGTTGCGAATCTCGCGTGTTACGATGGGATGCGCGCCCCAACTTTGTTTTGCGCGTTCGACGACGATCGCGCTCACGTGGCCATCTTCCGTCCAGATGATCGCTGGTTCGCTCGGATCCACGTCGATCGTGTCATGGGTGACATTCTGCAGCGCACCCAGAATTTCGGTTGAACCGAAATTAAGCGTTTTTACGATGGGTCCGGTCTCTTCCCCGAACTTACCACCAAAGATCCATACTTTACCGCCGTTGTTAACGATATGCGGGGTCTGCATTTCCGGATTGACCCCTCGGAACCAGGCCTCCTGCTGGTTGATGATCCAGGCAGGCCGGTTTTCCACATTTGTCTGGGTGCCGGGGAGGGTATGCACGTCCTCCACGAAGAGGCGCCCTCCATTGGGTTGGTTGCGGTAGGCGGGCCCTTGGACCCAGAAGATGTCACGCAGCACCAGGTCGGCAGAGGAGTTGTGCTGAACCATGTGGGGTGCCGGATCGATAAAGCCAAAACCTGTTTTGAAGCGTTCGATCAATACGGCTGCATGATTGCTCTGTTCAAAAAGAAAGACCGGATCTGAGGTGGCTCTGAGGGGAAGGCTGACATGGATGTCGGACCACTGTCCCATTATCCGCCGAACATTTTTACCGATAGTGATGGTTTCCGATACGCGGTAAGTCCCCTTTTTGAAGTAAATCGTACGCTTGCCTGAGGCCATCGCTGCGCGAATGTTTTCCGTGTCGTCGAGCCCTCCGCCACGCGCTTCAAGAATGTACCAGTCCGCAGGCGCATCCCAAGGCACTGCAGGTGTCTCCACAATTGGCAAATTCAAGGACGCTGCCGGCGTGTTACCCCAGCTCCGAGCGATTGGTCCGGAGATGTATTCTGCCGCGCTATAGTCACCGGTGAGCAGACTGCCTTTTTCATTCGCGACGGCAGCGTATCCGGAATGGCTGACATTGCGCAGGTAGAGGTAGCCATCTTCAACCACCACCGCGGCATTGGAGGGGTCGCCGCCGCTCAGTGTGCTGTCGAGCAAGACAACCATACCGCCCTGGGCCAGGTCATGGGCATCGGAATGCAGGATGGCCGGCACCGAGTTGTCGCTGATCAGCCCTCGAATAGGCAGCATGCGATAGTCGTTGTAGATACCTGCGACCCGCTGATGGCTTAATTCGATGTGCTCCATGGCGAAGGGATGGCCATCATCATTTTCGCTGGACCAAATTCCATAGTCAAAGCCCGTAACCTCCAGGTTTTTTATCGTGCCTTGGCCGTTAACTCGGGTTCGAAGATCGAGGCCAGCTACGCCTTCGTAGCTGGGGTCGGAAGTCCGGATACAGGCATTCCGGATATAACCAGTATTATTGTTAAAAAAGCGCAGGCCGATTGCACCTGGGTTCCCGGAGCCTGTGTCGATGGTGATGTTTTCGACCGAATTGTAGAAGGCGTCGTTATTCGAGACCCCTTCGAAGAGCGATAAGACAGGCAGGGGGTTGGCAGGATCAGAAAAATTACCCGTTGTGGGTATATATTCGCTGGCGGCGTCGGTGTAGCCGCTGCCTGTGGTGTTATCGCGCAGTTTGAGGACAACGCCCTCACGGCTTTCGCCTTGGAGATTGAAACCGCCCAGCGAATCACCGGTGGTGTTTTGATTGGTCAGCAGACGATCACTAACGAGGTAGGTGCCGTTGGGAAGATAGATGATACGGTGCGGGCCATCGCCTTCATCGGCATAGTATTTGAAGATTTCATTGAGCTTGGCAGTCACATCCGCAGTGCCCGTGTTGTCGACATACCATGGGCTGCGGGTGACATCGATCACGTCGGCGTCATCGGGGTAGACGATGGTCTCGCCATCCAAAGTCGGGGCAACTTGAAGAATGAGACAGAGGGCAAGAAATTGTAGGACTCGCGTTTGGGGCATTGTTAGGCAACCAGCGGGGCAGCTGGTTCTTCTTTTCGGGCAGTGTTCCTTTTGCGGAAATTAGATAAAAATCCTTCTTTCGTCGCGAGTCATTTCAGGCACGATAATGTTGAAACGTTCACCCATGTTTAGTACTTCAAAAGAGCGCGATACGCAGGCGCTTTGCCTTTAGATCTTTTGGTTCACGGTCTCTCCATCGACCCAAGTCGGGCCAATCAGAGTTGCGCGGGGATAGGGGGGCACACCGCTTTCCCCACTGTGAATTTTACTGACAAGCATATCGATGGCGGCCTCGCCGACCAGCTCGTTGTGTTGGTTCATGCCAGCCCATTCCGGCTCCTCTGCGCGCCATTCAAGCTGGATCAGCCCAATGTCCGATGGCACCTGGTAGCCCAGCTCGTTGAGCCATGTGAGCACATCATTATACAAGGTGAAAATGACATCCGGTTTATGTTTCTCGAGCCACATTTCGAATATTTTTCGATCTTTGCCTGTTTCTTTTACCTGATAGAAGGGGGGCAATTGTCTGGATTTGGGTCGATCGCTTTGGCCTGTCTGGTAACCCGCGGTAAAGCGACCTTCCACAAGTTGATCAATCCCTCGATCCAGAACGAGCCCAGGGCGCCGGTAGCCGAGTTCGAGGGCCTTCTCGAAAGCGCGCAAGGTAAGTATATGATGGTCGGAGCACGCAAAAGAGAGTGCGGGAGCCCTCGTGCGAACGCCGGTCACGACGCAGGGATAGTGATGCCATAAGCCGGAAAACTTTTCGGGCAGTTGTTTGTCGTCCATCAGGCCGACTAAAACGATGCCTCGAATCCCCCGTGTCTTTAGGATACGCAATAAGCGTTCCTCATTTAGTTCGGGGTCGTAGACCCAGAACGTGTCGAGGCCATAGCCCAGTCGTTCCGCACGCCTACGGCAGCCGGCGACGTAGTTCGGGATCGTCGGGTGTTTTATAAATGCATCGCTGCGTTCGTTTACGTTAAGTAACGCAATTGTGGCTCTGGGCAGACCATTTGATTGGCTGCGCAACTCCGCCATGAGGTGCGCGACGGTCGGGTTACGGCGGTAGCCCATTTGCTCGGCTATTTTGCGAATACGCTTTCGGGTTCGCTCGGGGATTTGCGGGTCTTCGCGAAGCGCCAAAGAAACGGTATTTTTAGAAACTGCCGCCTCGCGGGCGATATCGGACATGCTGACACTCACAACCTACTTTACTGTCAAGTTGTTTAATGCTAGTCAAATCCTGGATTCTGTAAATTCTGGAAGGATGCTACATCGGCGTCGTTCGTTTGAGGCGCTATAGTAAGGTTCAACCCGACTTATTTATGAAGACACGACAGATATGGTTTATTACCGGGAGTCAGCATCTCTACGGCCCCGAAACATTGAAGCAGGTGGCGGCTGACGCGGAGACGATCGCCAAGAGCCTCTCAGGAGAGCCATCAATGCCGGTGGAAATTGTTTTCAAGCCGATCGTGACGACGCCAGACGAGATCAGTGCCGTCTGTCGGGAGGCAAGCCATGACACGGCTTGTGTTGGATTGATCACATGGATGCACACTTTTTCGCCGGCCAAGATGTGGATCAATGGACTGAAGCATTTGAGTAAGCCCATTTGCCACCTCCACACTCAGTTCAACCGCGACATCCCATGGTCGGAGATCGACATGGACTTTATGAATCTGAATCAGTCGGCGCACGGAGGGCGCGAATACGGGCATGCGCTCACACGCCTCCGCATTTCGCGCAAGGTGGTTGTCGGGCACTGGGAAGACAGTGTGGTTCGACAGCAGTTGAGTCAATGGGCTCGTGTTGCAGCCGCATGGGATGAAATGCAGAATTTAAAAGTGGTTCGATTTGGTGATAACATGCGCTATGTTTCCGTTACGGACGGGGACAAGGTCGAAGCAGAGCGCGTATTCGGAATGTCGGTCAACACCCATGGAATTGGAGATTTAGTTGCACGGATCGAGCAAGTGAATGCCGACGAAGTTGATGCGCTCTGCGAGGTCTATGCGGCTGAATATGACTTGGCTCCTGAACTCGCCCGAGGCGCGGAGCGCCATGCCTCATTGCGAGAGGCCGCTCGCATTGAAATAGGTCTGCGTGGATTTCTTGAAGAGGGTGGCTACGGAGCCTTTACGGATACCTTTGAGGATCTGCATGGGATGGAGCAACTGCCCGGACTGCCCGTGCAGCGGCTGATGGCCGACGGTTATGGATTCGGCGCGGAGGGCGATTGGAAGCATGCGGCTCTGGTTCGCGTGCTAAAGGTTATGAGTGCCGGGCAAAGCGGTGGCACCTCGTTCATGGAGGACTATACCTATCATTTTGATCCGGCAGGCGCCCGTTGCCTCGGCTCGCATATGCTGGAAATTTGCCCCTCGATCAGCGACAGTAAACCGAGTTGTGAAATTCATCCTCTCGGTATCGGCGGCAAGGCCGATCCGGTGCGTCTCGTATTTAATGGACGGGAAGGGCAAGCGATCAATGCTTCACTGGTCGACCTCGGGAATCGTTTCCGCTTTCTTGTGAATGAAGTCGAAAGCGTCGCCTTAGAGGAGGCTATGCCCAAACTGCCTGTCGCGCGCGTGCTCTGGGATGCCAAACCGGATCTGAGCACTGCAGCCGAGGCATGGATTCAAGCCGGTGGCGCCCATCATACGGCCTTCAGCCTGGATGTGGATGCTGAGCAGATTGAAATGCTTGCCGAAATGGCCGGCGTCGAATGTGTTTTTATCGACGCGGGCACTGAGATGCGTCGTTTCAAGCAGGATTTGCGAACCAGTGAAATTTACTATGGACTTCGCGGTCTTTAGCTAGGTCGAACATTGAACCTATAAATGGGATTATCGCATGAATTATAAATCGATACGAGAGGAGTGCTGTGAAGCAAATATCGCATTGCCGAAAACGGGTCTGGTGGACCTTACTTTCGGCAACGTAAGCGTGCTCGATGCCGATTCCGGAGTCTTTGCGATCAAGCCCAGCGGAGTCGCCTACGACGCCCTCAAGCCGGAAGATATGGTTATCGTGGACCTTGAGGGACAAGTCGTCGAGGGTGCGCTTCGTTACTCTTCCGACACGCCGACCCATCGTTGTTTGTTTCAAGCCTTCGCCGCTGCGGGTGTGCGCTCTATCGTGCATACGCATTCACGCTCGGCGGTCGCTTTCGCGCAGGCTGGCAGAGCGATTCCCTGTTTGGGCACGACGCACGCCGACCATTTTTACGGATCTGTGCCGGTGACCCGTGCAATGACAGCTGAAGAAATTGAAGGCGATTATGAATGGGCCACCGGTCGGGTGATCGCCGAGACATTTGAAGAAAGGGATCCGATGGAAATCCCTGCCGTTCTGGTGAAGCACCACGGCCCGTTTGTCTGGAATGTTTCGGGAGCAAAAGCGGTCGAGTATGCGACTGGCCTGGAGGTCGCTGCGGATATGGCACTGAAGACACTGGCACTGTCGCCGGAGCAGGCGCCAATTGCGCAGGTCTTATTGGACAAACATTTTCTTCGCAAGCACGGTAAGGGAGCTTACTACGGTCAGAAATAAGCATCATTGGGCATGAATTTGTTTGGCTGTGGCTCCTGTTAACCCACACTCGTTTTATATGTCACCATCTACACTTTCTTCCGAAACACCGATCGCTGAGTTTACCTTGGGCGACATCACTGTGCGCTACAGTTTAAAGGCTGGGGCCGTTGAGTTCTCGCTTGTGCCCTCGGCCTTGACTGACAGTCGAGTCGAGCGCCGTTCGTCGGGTTTGGTGCATCCCATCCTGTCGAATCGGAAATTCCGCGAAGCGCATAACATAACGGTCGATTCTCTGGTGCAGGTCGGTGTGCGTGGCCAAGCCGCCGCCAAAGGTTGGACAGCAGGTGGCACGATGCGCAATGGTTCTGCCACGACCTCACTAAAATTTGAGTCGCAGAGCTGTGAGGTGATCGACGGCACCACTCGTATTGATACCTGGCTGGTTTCAGAGATGCAGTTCCGTGTGCGGCATCGATTGCTGTGGACAGAATCCGACCCCGGTATCCGCATCGAGACGACGATTGAGAATAGTGGTGACGAGGATTTGCCCGTCGAAATGTTAAGCAGTTTCTCGCTGACCGACGTGACGCCCTTCGCCGATGATGATGCCTGCGACCGGCTCAAACTGCATCGCTTCCGTTCGGCATGGAGCAATGAGGGGCTACATACAGTGCAGGGTTTTGATGAGCTCGTCATGGAGCGCACCTGGGGCGGCTGTCCCGCTTATCTACGCTACGGGCAAAGTGGTAGCCTGCCGGTGCGTAAATTTCACCCCTTCATGGCCGTCGAAGATACAGAGGCGGGCGTATTCTGGGGGGCCACTCTGGCCTGGCACGGATCCTGGCAGATGGAACTCTATCGCCGTGACGACCCGGTTTGCCTGTCTGGTGGGTTGGGTGATTATGAGCAGTCCCATTGGATGAAACAGCTTGCGCCGGGCGAGGCGTTTACAGCCCCGACCGCGCTCGTTAGCACGGGGCAGGGGGATGTGGATCAGTTCTGTAAGCGCCTGGTCGATCTGCAAAGCCGGCTGGCATATACCGAGCCGGCGCATGAGGCGGATTTGCCCATGATTTTCAATGAGTGGTGCTCGACCTGGGGATACCCATCTCATGACTATCTCGTGCGGACCGCCGAACGCTTGCAGGCGACCGAGACAAAATATCTGGTGATCGACGATGGTTGGGCGGAAAAACCCGAAGGAGCCGATATCCAGTTCAATGGCGACTGGAATGTAAAAGAATCCGCCTTCCCACAAGGCCTCGCCGCCACCACTGCGGCCATTCGCGAGCGTGGATTAATCCCCGGAATTTGGTTTGAATTTGAGCCCTGCACCGAAGGGACGGAAGCCTTCGAAATGACCGACCACCAATTGCAGCGTGACGGTAAAGTGCTGCATGTCGGCAACCGCCATTTTTGGGATTTTCGTGACCCCTGGACCTTCGAATATTTGACGACCAAGGTGATCGACCTTTTACGCGACAACGACTTCGGCTACTTGAAGGTCGATTATAACGAGTCAATCGGTCTCGGTTGTGATGGTGCCGAATCGCTCGGCGAGGGGCTGCGTCAACATCTGGTCAAGGTCAAAGAATTCTTCGCTAAGATCCGTGCTGAAGTGCCTGGAATCGTGATTGAAAACTGCGCCTCGGGCGGACATCGCCTGGAGCCGGGTATGATCGGTTTGACCAGTATGAGTTCCTTTTCCGATGCGCATGAGACGCCGGAGATTCCGATCATTGCGGCGCAGCTCCACCGTTTGGTTCCTGTCCATAAAAACCAGGTGTGG
>Ga0102948_1000956_pt1 | contig 11481 bp, 11 predicted proteins | sample SalPonA_A_H2O_MG_FD_78211 | JGI IMG/M metagenome (GOLD analysis project Ga0102948, IMG submission 78211) | Water microbial communities from South San Francisco under conditions of wetland restoration - Salt Pond MetaG R2A_A_H2O_MG | ecosystem: Environmental > Aquatic > Non-marine Saline and... | reverse complement strand
GTTTTTAAGTAAGCGAGGCCAAAAAATGACACGTCAGACATTTTGGCATCGTATAAAATACTATGCAGTGAAAGCCGGCATAGAACAGCATCTGTCTCCTCATACTCTAAGGCATGCTTTTGCAACGCATTTATTAAACCATGGTGCAGACTTGCGCGTGGTGCAAATGCTATTAGGGCATAGCGACCTTTCAACGACACAAATTTATACCCATGTTGCAACAGAACGCTTGCAAACCCTTATTCATAGCCATCATCCTAGAGGTTAAGTAACGTATAAAGTGGGATGAAAACGTGTTTATGCCGACAAACCCTGTGATAGCATAACCGCAGTGGCGACGTGTAAGCGTATTTTATCGAAGTTCGGGAATTATTTGTTAGGCATGAAGGTCTTATCAATATTCCCTCTCGTATTTAAGGTTTTGTACATTGGCCTACACTGTGGTGCGATGTCATTTTCGGAGTTGTTAAGTGAAATCAGTATTTAAAATTTTTGCAGTTGCACTGACTTTGGTTAGTGCAACGGGCAATGCAGCCGATGAAGCGGCAATTAAAAACAAACTGTCTAGCATGTTAGACCTAAATGTAGAGACAATGAGTGACTCGCCAATACCAGGATTAGTGCAGGTGTCGACCGAGCGTGGTCTCTTTTATGTCAGTGAAGACGCCAAATATTTGGTCCAAGCCCGTATTTTCAATATTGATGAGGGTATGCGTAACGAAACTGAACAAGCGCTATCTACCTTGCGCGTTGACAGTATGAAACCATTCGCATCATCTGCTATTTCGTTCAAGGCGGCTGATGAAAAGCATGTTATTAACGTGTTTACCGATATCACGTGTGGGTACTGCCGGAAGTTTCATAATGAAATCGACGAACTAAACCGTCTCGGTATCACGGTTAACTATCTTGCGTTTCCTCGCGCTGGGCTTAATAGCCCTACCTATGGTGATATGGTCGCCGTATGGTGTGCAGAAAATCCTCAGCAAGCGCTAACTGATGCTAAAGCTGGTGATAGCGTACCTTCATCCACGTGTAAAAATACCGTTGCAGAACAGTACCAATTGGGTCAAAAGTTAGGTGTTAATGGTACACCTAATATCATATTACCAGATGGTGAGCTTATTCCTGGTTACCAACCCGCTGCTGTTTTGTTACAGCGTCTAAATCAAGCTGGTTAACGGCCATGCTGCGCGCGTATTTAGCAAATGCGCGCAGCGCAATCTGCAAATGATTCTATAAATCCACTAATTTCTTGCCTTTCTCCCACTGATCTCGGTTATCATTCATAGATATGAATTGACGATATTTGGTATCAAATGATATTGCCTGTTGTTCGCCGTGAAGTTAACGGCCCCGCTTTAACATCCGACTTACACCCCGTAATTGACCGCATTTATCGAGGCAGAAACATAACCAGCGTCGATGAACTAGATATTGGCCTAAAAGGGTTGACGCATTTCAATGCACTACAAGGTGCATTGCACGCCGCTGAGCTGCTTTCTACGCTTATTCAGGATGATAAAAAACTTATCATTGTCGGCGATTTTGATGCCGACGGTGCGACGAGCATTGCGGTATGTATTCTTGCATTGCGTATGCTTGGATACTCGAATGTCGATTACCTTGTGCCGAACCGCTTTGATTTTGGCTATGGATTAAGTGTTCCTATCGTTGATATTGCAAAGCAGCAACACGCCGACCTAATAATGACGGTGGATAACGGTATCTCATGCATTGACGGTGTTGCACATGCTAAATCGTTGGGCATTCAGGTTATTGTCACCGATCACCACCTTCCAGGCGATGAAACCCCTAATGCTGATGCCATCGTTAACCCCAACCAACATGGCTGTACGTTTCCCTCAAAGAACCTGGCCGGGGTTGGCGTCGCGTTTTACATTATGCTTGCTTTAAAGTCTGTTCTTCAGCAAAAGGGCTACTTCACCAGCAAGGGTATTGCGCCTCCCAACCTAGCAAGCTTACTTGATATTGTAGCCGTGGGAACGGTGGCAGATGTGGTTGTGCTAGATAAAAATAATCGAATTTTGGTGCATCAGGGGCTTCAACGTATTCGTGCCGGTAAATGTAGGCCAGGTATCAAAGCATTGGTCGACGTTGCAAATAGAGAATGCGGACACTTAACGTCAACCGATTTAGGGTTCGTTGTAGGTCCACGTCTAAACGCTGCCGGCCGATTAGATGATATGTCGCAAGGTATTGCCTGTTTGTTGGAAGATGAACCCATTCAAGCACGAATGATTGCCGCAGAGCTCGATGCGCTAAACCGTGAGCGCCGCGAAATAGAAACGGGCATGAAAGCGCAGGCCGAGCAAGTGCTAGAAAAGATGGCACTTGATGAGGGGGATGTTCCATCCGCGCTGGTGGTTTATCAAAAAGACTTTCATCAGGGCGTTATTGGTATCGTTGCTGGCCGACTCAAGGAAAAATACCTTAAACCTGTTATCGCATTTGCACATCAAGATGATGACGTTATTAAGGGGTCAGCACGCTCTATCCCTGGGGTACACATTCGTGATGTACTTGAAGAGGTCAATACGCGTTACCCTGATATTATTGACAAGTTTGGTGGTCACGCCATGGCGGCGGGATTGAGCCTTTCTGTAGAAAAGCTATCTGCTTTTGAAAGTGCGTTTATTGCGGTCGCACAAGCGCATCTGCAAAAGCTTGATGGCAATCATTCAATCTTATCTGACGGCGTTTTAACTGCAAAAGAGCTAACACTTGATTTTGCGCGTCTTCTTAAAATGGCTGGGCCGTTCGGGCAAGGCTTCGAGTCGCCATTGTTTGATGGTGAATTCGATGTGGTAAGCCAACGATTAGTGGGCGAGAAACATTTAAAGTTAGTATTGCGTGCACCACAGGTTGGCGAAGTTGATGCCATCGCTTTTAATGTCGACTTAACACAGTGGCCTAACGCATCGCATCGGCGCGTTCAGTTAGCGTATCGGTTAGAGGTTAATGTATTTAGAGGCAACGAAACGGTTCAGTTATTGGTTGAGCAAATAACGCCAGCGTAAGCATAACCCTTTGTTAAAAACACATACTACAAACGCAGTGACGTAATGAAATCTGAAAGCGAGAAACTGGTTAAAAAGCACCGGCAGTTAACACAGTCTGATAATATGAAAGTGATGTCTCATGTACAACGTGATGAAGGTGAGTGGGTGCGCAATACAATAATGATAGAAAGTGTTGATGTCCCTTTTATATATCGTCGCAAACTGCAATATCAAAGCTTAAAAGGGGCGCGCGTTAACATTACTTACTACCCCAACATAGAGAGTGTCGCTGGCATGGAGTTTGAAACCATGAAAGTGGTGCGTTTAAAACGCAGTTAATGTGATGATGATGCAATGAATGACGAGTGGTTGACTGCGTTTGTTTTACATCGCAGGCCGTACCGAGAAACAAGCTATATTGTTGACTTTTTCACACTAGAAGAAGGGCGGGTGAGTGCGGTCGCAAAAGGGGTTAAAAACAGTAAGTCGGATAAAAAAAGTCTACTACAGCCGTTTCAGGCATTACGTTTACAGTTGGCGGGTAAATCCGAACTTAAAAACTTACGTCATGTAGAAAATACTGCGGCCTCGCTTATTTTTCCGGGAAAGGCACTTTTTTGTGCGATGTACGTCAACGAGCTAGTGAATCGTATTATGCCCTCAGGCCTTTCTAGTGATGGGCTATTTCACGCCTACACCACTGCGTTAACGGCCTTATCTTCATCGTCTGACCTTGAATTAACGCTGCGCGAATTTGAGTTTTCCTTGCTTGAAGAGATGGGCCTTTTGCCCGACTTCACATTTGACTTGCAAAACGATGAGCCCATTGTTGAAACGACCACATATTATTTGCACCCCGAATTAGGTTTTTATGCGACACCTGATGGCAGGCAAGCTCGCGGGTTTCCGGGCGCTGCGTTGCTTGGCTTAGCAAGAGGGGAGTTTGACGATGTGGGAAAAAAAGTAGCGAAGGTACTGTGTCGCGACTTGCTAAAACCGTTGATTGGCGACAAGCCGTTAAAAAGCAGAGAGCTGTTTTCAGTAAGAAAGCGTTAGTTATTAGCACGTCGCTGGCTTGTTTTTACGTTACGCTATCATGCATGCGCATAACGAAATAATGCGCTTGGGTCGTTGTTTTTGTTACACTCGTTACCGCAAGATATGCTGGTCTCTACATCGCGCCATGAATTAGTTGAACAATGAAAACCGACTACCGCTAAAAAAGTCCGTGCGCCAGAATGAAACTTAAAGACGTAATATTTCGTAAAGGGGTTACGTGTATTGAAACACTGTTCACAAGAGAACAACGGTAATTCGATATTGCCCACGGTTGTAATAATCAAATATAGCATTACCGCGAAGATTACAGCTCGCTTAGCATTTTTAAATTAAGTAATAACACAGGCACACATTCATGAATTCGATTCTTCTAGGTGTAAACATTGATCACATTGCTACACTTCGCAATGCGAGAGGGACGCACTATCCCGACCCCGTCCATGCGGCTGATGTTGCCGAACGTGCTGGCGCTGACGGCATTACCGTTCATTTGCGTGAAGACAGACGCCATATAAAAGATCGTGACGTAAGGTTATTAGCCCAAACCATTAACACCCGCCTTAATTTTGAAATGGCAGTGACTGAAGAAATGGTTACTATTGCAGAGGAAATTAACCCTGCGTTTTGCTGTCTTGTTCCCGAAAAAAGGGAAGAGCTTACCACCGAAGGTGGATTAGATGTGGCGGGAAATCTTGCACATGTTAAAGCGGCGTGTGAGCGTCTCGCTAACGCAAATATTCAAGTGTCATTATTTATTGATGCTGATAAATCTCAAATTGACGCCGCGGTTGAATGTGGTGCGCCTTACATTGAAATTCATACTGGCCAATATGCAGAGGCAACGACCGAAGCGGCGCAGCAAGAAGAGCTGGCGCGGTTAATTGAAGGTATTGAGTATGCAGACCGCCAAGGATTAAAAGTGAACGCTGGCCATGGCCTGCATTATCACAACGTTAAACCTATTGCTGCTATTCCTCAGCTCATCGAGTTAAACATTGGCCACGCTATTATTGCAAGAGCCGCCTTTGACGGGCTGCATACTGCCGTAGCTGATATGCGTAAATTAATGCTAGAAGCCCGAGCGGGTTTATAACGCAATCCCATTTGAAGAGGACAACGAGTGGCCATTGCAGGTTTAGGTACGGATATCATTGAAATTGCGCGTTTAGGAAAGGACGATACGGTAACGCGTCGACTTGCCCGTCGCATACTCACCGAAAGTGAATACGATACATATCAGAAAAGTAAAACAAAGCTGGCTTACCTTGCCAAGCGCTTTGCCGCAAAGGAAGCGACAGTGAAAGCGTTCGGCACGGGTATAGGTAACGGGGTAAGTTGGCAACACATTGAAGTGCGCAATAATGAGGTGGGAGCGCCGTTTCTCGTGTTATCAGGTGAACTGGCAGCATTGTGTGAGCAAAGAGGGATAAAGCAGACGTTTCTGAGTATTTCTGACGAACAATCTTATGCCGTGGCAACGGTCATTCTAGAATCCTAACGGTACCGGAGTCATTTTTGGTTAATTTTTATAAGCCGGGTAAAACGAAAAGCGTTATCAGCAAACGTAAAAGCGGCAAGGTAAAGGCCAGGGTAAGCGCAAGCGCAGTTCCCGAGCAGGCATCACTGACTATCGATAGCCTAGATTGGCTGGGTAATGGGGTGGTCCGTGGCGAAATCATGTATTTCGTAGAGGGCGCGCTACCGGGCGAGGCGTGCGAAGTTAAGGTGGTTAGCAATAAAAAGCGGGTGGCGAATGCGACGACAACCAAGCTTAATAGTACGTCTGAACATCGGGTTGTTCCGTTTTGCTCGCTAGCCTCAACATGTGGTGGTTGTCAGTTACAGCATATCGACGCAAAGGCTGCTTTGTCACTTCGAGATAATGCGCTAAAAGCAATGCTTACGCGCCAGCTTCACGTGTCTGAGGATGTATGGGTAGCACCCCTATCAGGAAGCACGCCAGCTTATCGACGAAAAGCGCGTTTAGCGATTGATGCCAGAAATATGGATAGCGTTAAGCTTGGCTTTCGAGAACATGCGGGCAAAAATATCATCAATGTGCCTTCTTGCCCGGTGCTTGTGCCTGCGCTCAATGCCTTGCTTACTCCGGTACAGGCACTGTTTTCTGGCTATGAATGTGCCCGCGCTATAGGCCATGTAACCCTTGTTGCAGGCAATAATGTAACGCAGGTTACCGTAAAGCATACAAGGCCGCTAATGCCTGAATTTGTGAGCGCACTCAGTGACTTTGGTGACGCGCACGGTATTAATGTTTGTTTGGAAAATAAGCAAGGGCGATTGTCCTATGTACATCGTATTGCCGAGCTTAACGTGCATACACAAGATGGCCTGACATTATCACCTGCACCAAACGACTTTATTCAGGTGAATGAAAGTGTAAACCAGCAAATGATCACACAAGCGCTTGCGTGGCTTGCGCCTAAAAAAGGTGAGCGAGTAGCGGATTGGTTCAGCGGCTTGGGAAATTTTTCTTTGCCTATCGCGAAAACTGGGGCTGAGGTTCAGGCGGTAGAGGGCGTACCTGAAATGGTGCAACGTGCCCAGCAGAATGCGCATAAACAGGGCATTACTAATGTGCAGTGGTTACATCTCGATTTAGCGAACGAGAAAGACGTGCGCGGTGCACTGACGAAAGGGTTTGATAAAGTGTTGATAGACCCCTCAAGAGAGGGCGCGTTGACCGTTTGTCACGCACTTGCACAGGCAAAGCCTCAGTCAATAGTGTACGTTTCTTGCAACCCTAACACGTTTATAAGAGATGCACGGGTGCTTCTTGAGCATAATTACGTGATCGATAAAGCGGGAGCCGTTGAAATGTTTCCGTTTACCCAGCACATGGAAATGATGGCGTTATTTACACGTAAAAAACAGTAACGAGTATTAAGTTATGGTGTCGACAAGAAAAGTACATGCCGCGGAGCGACCTCCCTTTGAAGTTTGGTTGGACAGCCTTACCTTGTCTGATGAAACGAAAGATAAATTAAGAAGTGTGTCCTCTGAACCTGAAAAGCTACTTGTTGGCCAAGAAATGGTGGAAATTCTCTGCCAACTGAATATGGACGACGTTACGCTTCAAGCGGCGCTGGTTTTTCCTCATTGCGAACAACACCAATTAGACGATGCGGCAATAACAGAAACCTTTGGCAATGAAATTTGTGAGCTGGTTATTGGCGTGCGTAGAATGGATGCAATTAAAGCATTGCACAGTAAAAAGGCAAGCGCGCACGGTTTATCTGAGAAATCTGACGAGCAGCATATTGATAGCATTCGCAGAATGCTTTTGGCCATGGTCGAAGATGTGCGTGCCGTGGTTATTAAGATGGCTGAGCGTATTTGCGCGCTTCAACAAGTCAAAAAAGCCGACGAAGAAACCCGTGTTATGGTTGCTAGAGAGTGCGCGAGCATTTACGCGCCACTCGCCAATAGATTGGGTATAGGCCAGCTTAAATGGGAACTTGAAGATCTCGCGTTTAGGTACCTTCACCCAGATACCTACATGCGTATAGCCAAGCAACTTGATGGCAAACGTCAAGAGCGGGCTGACTATATCGATGCCATTGTCGATGACTTACAGTCGGTAATGAACAACGATAGTATTCGAGCAGAGGTATACGGTAGGCCAAAGCATATTTTCAGTATCTGGAAAAAGATGCAGAAAAAACGCCTCACATTTGAACAGCTTTTCGATATCCGAGCGGTACGCATTATTGCTGAACGACTTCAGGATTGCTACGCCGCACTCGGTACGGTTCATGCAAATTATAAGCATCTCCCAAATGAGTTTGATGACTATATTGCAACGCCAAAAGCGAACGGTTACCAATCTATACATACAGTGATTGTTGGGCCTGAAGGCAAGCCGGTCGAAATACAAATACGAACGCATAAAATGCATCAAGATGCCGAGCTAGGGGTTGCTGCGCACTGGAAGTACAAAGAGGGAAGTTCGGGTAAACAATCTGGTTTCGATGAACGAATAAACTGGCTACGTCGCATACTCGCGTGGCAAGAAGAAGTCTCTGAATCGGGTGACTTGGTTGAGGAGCTGCGAAGCCAAGTATTCGACGATCGCGTTTACGTATTTACGCCGAAGGGCGATGTTATTGACCTGCCTCAAGGGGCCACACCGCTTGATTTTGCTTATTATATTCACAGTAATGTTGGCCATCGGTGTATAGGTGCAAAGGTGAACGGGCGTATTGTACCGTTTACGTATTTACTGCAAAGCGGTGATCAAATTGAGGTGCTTACCGGAAAAGCCCTCAACCCAAGTCGAGACTGGATGCATCCTGGTTTAGGTTATGTGCACTCATCTCGAGCACGCGCAACCATTCACTCTTTCTTCAAAAAACAAGATAGAGATAAAAACCTCGCGGCGGGTAAAGAGTTATTAGAGCGAGAGTTACATCGCGCTCACCTTCCGGTAAAAGTGCCTTCAAGCGCGTGCGAGAAATTCAACCTTAATAATAACGATGACCTTTACACCGCTGTCGGTGCTGGCGATGTCAGAGTCATGCAGGTCATCAACTTTATTCATCATTTGCATGAGCCAGAGCAGCCTGAGCCTGAGATTAGCCCCAAAGTAAAAACACGCAAAACCGCCGGTGCTTCAGGGAAGAAAGATGCGGTTATTGTGCAAGGTGTTGGTCATTTAATGAGTCAGCTAGCAAATTGCTGTAAGCCGGTTCCAGGCGAACCGATAATGGGCTACATCACTCAAGGACGCGGTGTGAGTGTGCATAAGGAAGGGTGCGATCAGTTACAGCATTTGTTGTCTCAACATCCAGAACGCCAGATTGAAGTAAATTGGTCTGACGCATTAAAAGTCGGTTTTGAAACTGGTGTCGATATCTATTGTCACGATAGAACAGGGCTTTTGCGTGACATTACCACGGTACTTGCGAATGAAAATGTTCCGCTGCTTGGCGTGAACAGCTTAAGTGATAAAAACAGGCAAACCGCGCTTATCACCATTTCAATTGAAGTCTTAGATTTAGATAAACTGTCAAAAGTATTATCAAGGCTTCGACAACTTAAAGGGGTGACTGATGCAAGAAGAAAACAGTTCTAAATCAGCGGAACTCAGTCGTCTGTTAGACATTATGGCAAGATTGCGTGACCCGGACACCGGTTGCCCTTGGGATGTAAAGCAAACAATGGAAAGCCTCACGCGCTATACGATAGAGGAAGCGTATGAAGTGGTCGATGCCATTGAGAATGGAAGCACCGATGACATAAAAGAAGAATTAGGCGACCTACTTTTTCATATCGTTTTTTATTCACATATTGGGCAAGAAGCCAATGAATTCACTTTCGGCGACGTTGCAAACGCGGTTAGCGATAAGCTAATCCGGCGTCATCCGCATGTGTTTGGTACAAAGAAGGTAGCATTGAGTGATGAAGCGCTTAATGCTCAGTGGGACTCGATTAAAGCGAGTGAGAAGATAAATAGCGCGCCACAGGGTGACGTCCCTAGCGTGTTAGATGGCGTACCCACCGGTATGCCAGCGCTTATGTATGCGCAAAAAATACAAAAAGCATGCGCAAAAGTAGGGTTTGACTGGCCAGAGGTTGGCCCGGTGCTTGATAAAGTACGTGAAGAAGTGGAAGAAATTCAGCAAGAGCTTGATGCAGATGAGCGCCAGCAGCAGCTTATCGAAGCGGAGATTGGCGACGCACTCTTTGCAATGGTAAATGTAGCGCGCCATTGCAATGTTGATGCTGACACCGCGCTTCGGCGAGCAAGCACTAAATTCGCTACTCGTTTCAAAGGAGTCGAAGCTCGGGCTAAACAGCAAGCTGCTGATTTATCATCGTTATCGTTAGAACAGATGGAAGCGCTTTGGCAACAAGTAAAGCAAAACGAACGATAACATCGATACATCGCCTATTGGTTAACGATTTCGGCCTAACCGTTCATGACTAGAGACCCATTCGTCTGCAACAACAGCAGAGGCGAGTGATAAATCTCCACAAAGTACCGTTGCCGCAACAATTTCAGCGAATTTATTAACCTTACCTGTACCGTCGCATCCTAATACGCGTAAACACTCTGCTTGTGTGCCAAGCCCAGTGCCGCCTCCGTAGGTGGCGACAATAAGTGAAGGGATCGTAACAGAAAAATAATAGTCACCGTTTGGCGTGATTTCGGCATAAGTAAACCCTGCTGAGGATTCTGCAACATTGGCGACATCTTGTCCGCAAGCGATAAATAATGCAGTAATACCATTGGCAAAATGTGCACCATTGCTCACACTCCCGGCCATCATTGCGCCCATATTAGAATATTGGCGTTGTTTAAAAAGTGCCTCGGGTGTGCAATGCATAACGTCGGTTACCAATTCCTTAGGAAGTGTAACTTCGGCGACGACTCGCTTACCTCGTGTATGCAATGTGTTTAAGTGTGAGTGCTTTTTATCAGTATCGAGGTTCGCGGAAAGTACAAAATGCTCGATGGGGGCGGGATAATTCGCAATGATCCACTCACATCCCGCCTTGGTTGCTTTGCTCACCATATTTTGTCCCGCAGCGTCACCACTGGTAAAATTGAATCGTAACCATCGCAGCTTCGATACCGCGTATTGTTCTATATCGCGCAGTTTACCTACCGTCGTGCTCGCTTCGCATGCTTGTTTGATGGGCTCAAAATTTGCTTTGATCCATTTACCAAAGGCTCGGGCTTCGCGCGCATCAGTAAAAGAAAACATGGGGGCGCGCTGCATCGCGTCGTCGATTACAGTGGTAGACACCCCGCCGGCTTCGCGCGTAAGACGCATCCCCCTACTATAACTCGCGGTAAGCGTGCCTTCAGTTGTAGCCATAGGTACATAAAAGTCGCCTTGCGCCGCTTCGCCCATTACCGTCATGGGGCCAGCAAATCCAATTGGAACTTGAGCTACACCGGTAAAGTTTTCTATATTTCCGGCTACCGATTCTGGTGGTAGAGAAAAGTGGGAAAGGTGAGGAAGCGTGGTGTTCGTCTCCCTTTCTATGAACTGGCGTCTGGTATTAACCATGTCTGCTGAATAATCGTTGGATGCTGAGCGGGGTATCTTCTTCATATTTTTCTCCTACCATTCACCTCATAGTAGTTTTGAAAGCGTTTTATTGGAAATATATTGGGGTGATGTAATGACATTAGTCAAATTCATAGAAATAACGCGCAACGCGTTTTGTTTTTCACAGCGTTTACGACAAGGCTATTACCGTAGAGCACGTAAGTAATTATTAGCGTCCGAAGCTATGGGTGAAATTTGTACGCTTTTTTTTGCAATTAGGGGTTCGCATTTTGCTCAAAACCTGTATAATTCGCGCCCTGCCCAGTTACGCCCACCTTTGGGAAGGTGGAAGAATCGGCCGGCTCGAAGGGGTCTTTGTG
>Ga0102948_1000955_pt1 | contig 11486 bp, 8 predicted proteins | sample SalPonA_A_H2O_MG_FD_78211 | JGI IMG/M metagenome (GOLD analysis project Ga0102948, IMG submission 78211) | Water microbial communities from South San Francisco under conditions of wetland restoration - Salt Pond MetaG R2A_A_H2O_MG | ecosystem: Environmental > Aquatic > Non-marine Saline and... | reverse complement strand
TGCTTTGAGACGCTTCAACGATAATTTGTTGAAAGTTTTCTACCGTGATATCAACGATATTTGCTGCATTATTGGCAACGAGGTTATCCATAGCGTAACGCCTTTGTTTCATTTAGTCATTGATAAGAAATATGGGGCGTTTAACGCTAAATTACAACCGTCAAGATAGCAGTGCAGCAAGCGGCCAACGAAATTCACCTCAAACTGTCGCTATTACGACACTTTTTTAACGCAAACCATGTTAACGTTGTGTAAATAAACACGTGAGGACATGCAATGACAGCCAAATCTCATTCTGTGAAACACTTCGAGTCGTTTAGCGACTTCTACCCTTATTACCTTCAAGAGCATGCCAATGCCACCTGCCGTATCTTGCATTTTATTGGTTCATGGTTGGTGTTAGGTGTCATTGGGCTAAGCATTTACAGTAGTAACGCTGCACTGCTATGGCTAATTCCAATTATCGGGTATGGCTTTGCTTGGGTTGGGCACTTTTTCTTTGAAAAAAATAAGCCTGCTACCTTTAAGCACCCTTTTTACAGCCTGCTTGGCGACTGGGTAATGTTTAAGGACATCCTCATTGGAAAAGTGAGCATCAAAGGTAAGTGAGGGGTAATTCGTTACCCTATTTCACACAACTTACGTTCACTCGCTTGTATTTATTATGGGTAGTCTTAGCAGCCGCTTGTCACTTCTTTTTGCTGAATCAACGCACAACAGCTGCGCGAGTCTCGTTTACGCGTAAACTTATTTATGTATAGTAGACAAAAAATAAGAATGAAGGAAAACGACTATGTTTACGCGAAAGAAATCGACGGTGCGCGTTGCAGCATTATTAGTTAGCGCACTCGCATTATCTCTTTTTGCTCACGCTGACGATACGGTAGAAACGTCGCTTAACTACAATGATACGTTTAACGTAGAGTTTGTGAGCAACCCATTATTTATTAATAACGATACCGTTGTTTATGCTCGCCAAAGCATGGACGTTATGACAGATGCACGACAAACCCGATTGTGGCAAGTCGATATTAAAAAGGGCACACACCGCCCTTTTATTGCCGATGACGACAACCTATCTCAGGCCACGCTCTCTCCTAACGGTAATATGCTTGCCTATACGAAGTCGGTGAAGGGTAAAGCACAGCTTCACGTGTACTATATGGATACAAGGCAGTCTGTCAGGCTAACCAATACGCAAGAAACACCGCGAAATATCACGTGGTCGCATGATGGTAAGTCACTTGCCTTCGTTTTGTTTACTCCTGAGAAGCAACCCGCATTATTTAGCGGAATGCCGAGCAAGCCGAAAGGCGCTAAGTGGGCACCTCAAGCCACGTTTATTGAAAACACCACTTACCGCTCAGACGGGAGAGGCTATTTACGTACAGGTTATGACCAAATTTATGTACTACCCGTTGACGGCGGTACGCCACGTCAATTGACAAGTGGGCACTTCCCTAACGGTGGCATGCTAAGCTTTAGTCGTGACAACGACTGGTTGTATTTCGCCTCTCCTCAACGTGATGATTATGAACTTCACCCACTTGCGAGCGATATTTATAAGGTGCAGGTTAATACTGGTGAACTTGAACAAGTCACCGACCTTGCAGGCCCGGAGAGTAGGCCTACCCTTAGTCCAGACGGGAAATGGTTAGCCTTTTCTCAGTTAAATGATCGAAAGTTGTCTTATCAGGTTAGCGATATCGTTGTAATGGATACTGCGTCTGGAGACATCAAACGCCTTACTGGCTCCCTTGACCGAGCGATAGGGAAGTTTGTGTGGAGAAACGACAGCAGAGCGCTTGTTTTTTCCTACCTTGACGAGGGCAACAATCGCCTTGCCGCTGTTAATTTGAATGGTGATGTAAAACCGCTTGATATTACTATTGGTGGCCAGTCATTAGGACGCCCCTATACCTCGGGTGATTTCGCGGTGAGCCCTCGAGGAGATATTGTTTATACACAGGCTACGAAAACGCGGCCTGGTGATTTAGCGCTGTATCGCAAGAAAGGCGATGACACACAGCTTACGTCACTTAATGATGATGCATTGGGGCACAAAACGTTGGCACAGGTATCGTACCTTCCTGTGACATCAAGCGTCGACGAACGACGTATTGATGCATGGATAGCCCTGCCTCCGCATTTTGATAGTCAAAAGCAGTACCCGCTTATATTAGAGATACATGGTGGGCCGCATGCTGCATATGGTCCGCACTTCTCGATGGAAATACAGTTAATGGCCGCACAGGGTTACGTGGTGGTATGGTCAAACCCTCGTGGCAGTTCTTCTTACGGTGAGGACTTTGGCAACCTTATCCATCATAACTATCCTTCTGAGGATTATAATGATTTGATGGATGTGGTCGATGCAACAATCGCAAAGGGCTATATCGATACTAACAACCTGTTTATTACCGGTGGTTCTGGTGGCGGTGTACTTACTGCGTGGTCAATCGGCAAGACCGACAGATTTACTGCTGCGGTAGTCGCAAAACCTGTCATCAACTGGATGAGCTTTGCGCTTACCGCCGATGCTTATCCGTTTTTCAGCCAATATTGGATGGCCGATATGCCGTGGAATATTGCAGAGAAGTTATGGGCTCGTAGCCCACTTTCGCTGGTAGGTAATGTCGACACTCCCACGCTGTTGCTTACCGGTGAAGCCGATTACCGCACGCCTATCAGCGAATCTGAGCAATATTACCAAGCGTTACGATTAAAAGGCACAGACGCGGCAATGGTAAGGCTACCAGGTGCGTCACACGGTATCGCTAGCCGCCCTTCTCGTCTTATTCAAAAAGTGGGAAATATTTTGGCGTGGTTTGAACGCTATAAAAAAGATACGCCGGAGAAGTAGGCATACGCTCTAAGAAAAGCCAGGTTGATAGTGTGACACAACGTATCAGCCTGGCTTATTTTTAGAAAGACTTATCTCGGTAACATCGCTCGCAGCATCCAAGCGGTCTTTTCATGGACGCGCATTCGATCACCAATTAACGCGGCAGACGATTCGTCATCAGCATCTTGCGCTAACTTAAGTGACTGGCGACACGTTTTAACAACCTGTTCGTGCCCATGGGTGAGCAGCTGTACCATTTCTGACGCGTCTGGCACCCCTTCGATTTCTTCAATCGAGCTAAGCGCAGCAAACGACTTGTAAGTTCCTGGCGCTGCAATGCCTAGTGTACGTATGCGCTCTGCAATCTCGTCAACAGCTACCGCTAATTCGGTATAGTGCTCTTCAAACATCAAATGTAATTCTCTGAACTGCGGCCCTTCAACATTCCAATGAAAATTATGCGTTTGCAGGTAAAGTGTGTACGAATCGGCAAGTAACCGTTTTAGCCCTTCGGCTACAGCATTACGATCACCTTCTGAGATACCAATATCAATTTTGCTCATGTCTTGCCCCTTTCCTTTGGTAAAATAGATTGCTATTTGACTTTCAAATCTAATTTAATGATACACGACCACCCCACAATGAAACGCTCATTTATTTGATTGCGTCTATAGGTTTTTACGATTCACTGTCATCACCTCACCCTTAATGGTGATGATGATGCGCTTTCTTCTCATCTTTTTTAATAGGGAGTGAAACAACCACACTTTCTGCGTCATCAAATGCGAGTGTTAGGGTAACCGTGCCGCCTTCATCAAGCCCTTTGGTAAGGCCTAGCAGCATAACGTGATAGCCACCTGGCGCGAAAGCGACAGATTCGCTTGGTGCCAATGTGATACCGTCTTTCACTTCGCGCATTCTCATTACATCGCCATCAAGAAACGTGGTGTGAATTTGAGCATCATCTGCAATGGATGCATCTGTGCTTACGCCGGATAAATGTATTGTTTTTTGGGTGGGGTTCTTAAGTGAAAAATAAACAGCACCCGTTTTTGCCATCGGGAATGTCGCCCTTGCATAACCCTCTGAGACAACGGCAGACGCCAATGCATTATACGATAAAATACAAGATAGAAAAGTAAAGAATAACAGTGAGGGTAAACGTGCGCTACGCATAACAACATCTCCATTTAAGTAATGAAAACAGTGTACGGTAGTAAAAGAGAATTAAAAAGAAAAATGGTGCCGACTGCCGGAATCGAACTGGCGACCTACTGATTACAAGTCAGTTGCTCTACCAACTGAGCTAAGTCGGCACACTATTCTTTAAACCACTGCCTAAGCAGCGGATGCGTATTCTAGTCACAAACGCGAGATTGTCAACCTTTTAAACGCGTTGCTTCACCAATAAGTTTCGGAAAGTAGGCTAATGGCAAATATTGGCTCAGCGCCATCAACTTTTCGCCCAGCATTTCGTAACTGTCAGCGGTCACATTGATATGACCCATTTTACGCTTTTCTCGAACAGACTTACCGTACCAATGCAAATGACTACCATCGATGCTAAGTAATTCTCGCGAGAAACTACTACACCCTATAATATTTACCATGGCACTTGGGCCGATTGCAGAAGTGTCACCTAAAGGAAGACCACACACGGCACGTAAATGGTTTTCAAATTGACTTGTAACCGCGCCTGATTGAGTCCAATGGCCTGAGTTATGCACTCGTGGCGCAAGTTCATTCACAAGAAGCGTGTCGCCTACTTGAAAAAGCTCTACGGCGAGTACACCAATGTAATCCATGCCCTCAGCAAGTTTGACGAAGATATCGTGTGCTTGCTGTTGCAGCGCACCGTCTACCTGTGTTGCAGGCGCTACTGAAACGTGAAGCTGACCTTGATGGTGCAGGTTTTCCGCAAGTGGATAAGTGCGAATGTCGCCCTGTGCATTGCGAACGCCAATAAGCGAAAGCTCTCTGTCAAATTCAGACATTTGCTCAACAACTAGTGGCACTAGCGTTAAATCTAGACTGCTAAGGTGCTGTTTGAGTTCAGGCAGCGCATCTTTTGACGCTAAGCGCCACTGCCCATAACCGTCGTATCCGTCGCGACTGGCTTTAATGATAAGCTTTTCACCAAGCGCTTCAACGCAAGCATCAAGCTCGTCAATGTGAGTAACGATTCGATGAGCGCAATTGGCGACATGCATTCGCTCTAGCAGTTGCTTTTCTCTTACCCTATCAGCGCCTACTAAGATGCTGTTAATATTGGGCATGAGTTTTTCTGTTCGTGCTGCCTCTTCAAGCAGACGCTCTGGAACATGTTCAAACTCTACCGTGAGCGCATCGGCACTGGCTAATGCTTGCTCAAGCGACACATCAAGCGGCGTTTTACTTACCGGATGTACGACAGTATCGCTGTTTACGTCGACTGCCTGTACATCAATACCTAACGGGCTTCCCGCTAGGTACATCATTTGCGCAAGTTGGCCTGCTCCGTAAACTACGACTCTCATTCGCCTAGCTCCAGTGTATTGCTTGAAGCTAATACGGTATCTGTCTGCGCTTTTCTAAACGCAATAACCGCGTCGCGGACCGACTCTTCCTGTAGCGCCACAACTTGCGCTGCTAATAACCCAGCATTCGCGGCTCCGGCTTCACCGATGGCTAGTGTGCCCACAGCCACACCTTTAGGCATTTGTACGATGGATAGTAGCGAATCAAGACCACTGAGTGCTTTTGATTGCACCGGGCAACCAAAGACCGGCAAGTGCGTGTGCGCTGCAATCATTCCGGGAAGGTGTGCAGCACCGCCCGCTCCTGCAATGATGGCACTAAACCCTTCGTCTGCAGCACTTTCGGCAAATTCAACGAGCAAATTTGGTGTTCGGTGCGCTGAAACCACCTTCGCCTCAAACTCTACGCCAAACGATTTCAACATCTTTGCAGCTTGCTGCATAGTAGGCCAATCGGACGTTGAGCCCATAACTATAGCGACTTTTGCCATCTAGTGTTCCTCGAAGGTAAATATTTTGGAATCTTTGGAAAGGTCGCGATTGTAGCCTAAATCAACAGCAAATCCCACTGCTTGACAAACCCGGGCGCTCTTGTCTCGTATTGTGTACAATGACGACTTTATTGATACGGTTAGCGTGGTGTCTTTATTAAACGCGCGATAGCTCGGCAACAATACAATTAATTAATAACACTTTATTAATGGGCTTTGTGAGGTGTGCATTCATACCTGCCGCCAAACATGCCTGCCTGTCTTCTAAGAACGCATTCGCTGTTAGCGCAATGATTGGGGTGGCCGTGTTCGCGTTACCCGTATTACGAATCGCTCTTGATGCACTGAGGCCATCCATTACCGGCATCTGACAATCCATAAGAATAATATCGAACTTGTGTTTTTGTGCAGCTTCTACGGCGTCTTTACCGTTTTTCACTCGAATCGCTTTGACCTGCTCTGACTTCAGCATAGATAAAACGATTTCTGCGTTTATGTCGTTATCTTCCGCGACTAAAAGCTTTAACCCCTGCGGTATCTCGTTTACTACTGGCGCCATAGTTTGTTCTACTTGGTGACTGACATCGCATGGGATAGTCACGCTAAATGTTGTTCCTTTACCCAGTTCACTTTCAGCACGAATTGTTCCACCCAGAAACTCCACTAACCCCTTCGTTATCGCTAACCCTAATCCGGTACCACCAAAATCGCGTGTGGTGGATGCATCTGCTTGTTCAAATTGCCCAAAAATATCGCTCACCTTGTGTGACGGGATACCTATTCCTGTATCGCTGACCGTTATCAATAGCGTGTTATCGACATAATCGCCGTGTATTGTCACACTTCCTTGATGAGTAAATTTAATCGCATTACTGACTAAATTATTAAGAATTTGAGACAGCTTTCCACCGTCGGTAGTGATGTATGCTGGCAGTCGGGCGCTACAAGCTACAGTAACATGGACGCCTTTATAGCCCGCGGCTTGCTCATAGAGGGAACAACAGGCTTCTAACTGTGCGCTGACACACACGTCATAGTCATCTTTAATTAACTTTCCTGATTCGATTTTTGACCAATCAAGAATACTGTCTAAAATCATCAACAGATTTGTTGCTGAATGTGCAATGACGCCCGCTCGCTTCTTCGCCGCCTCTGACATTTCATGCTCTAGAAGTAAGTCGCACGACCCGATAATACCATTCATTGGTGTACGAATTTCATGACTCATATTCGCAAGAAATTGCGTCTTCGCAACGCTAGCGGCCTTCGCTTCTGTTAGTGCATCTCGAAGATCATGCGTCTTTTCTCTAATTCTTTGTTCAAGTGATTTATTTAACTCTGCCAATTCTACATTTAAGTTTTTCTCATTAACCCGCGCTTTTTCTAGTTCATCAAATGCAAACGTAAGCCGCCTTTCAAGTTTTAAAAACTCATCGCTCAACAAAGCAAGCTCTGTGATATATAGGGTTTTAGCGGGTAATTGAGACACCTTAGCGTCGTGTGCTGGGCTAAAATTCGCAATATGGTTTATTAGCCTTCGTATCGGCAGCTCAATTAAACGCGAGACACAGTACCCGGTGAATGTACCGAGTAGTGATAATAGAAAAAGAAGACCTAAATCGGTTAATAGATAGCGACTCATCATCGTGTAAAGTCGTTCTTTGTCGTAATAATAACTTAAAAACCATTTCGCAGATGACAAGGGGGTTGTCATGCGGAACCACGGCTTATTATTAGGCCCATTTTGAATATCTAACTCACACTTGTTCCCACATGGGTATTCTGGCGCTTTCAAAAGCGGGGCAAAACCTAACGCTTCGGACGCGTAAATCACGTCGCCTTTTTGATCTTCCAACAATAATGAAAAACCGGGCAGATTCAGTGCGTCAATCGTCGCAAAACTTTGCAGTGACAAAGAGCCTTCGACAATCCCAGCCGAGACGCCATTTTCTTTAATAATAGGGGCTGATATCGCAACGATAGGATCATCACCAAACCCCGTTCCCCGGAAAACGTCAGATAAATAAAGTTCGCCGCCTTCCATAGGGATACGAAAATAGGGCCGATATGACACGTTGGTCTTGTCGTTGATGAGCGCGATTTCCATCAAGTTTGGCGGATGCGCGTGCTTTATTTCGCCTTCAGAATCTGTAATAAGAAAGGTCAAAAATTCTGGGTAATAGGTATGAAGTAATGACAGCTGATTGTCAGCCGCTGCGTTAAAATTAGGTTGCGCGTAGGGCATCGACAGAGATTTAGCGGACGACGCGATCGCGTTCTTATGTAGCCGTATGAAATCTGAAAGTTGCTGTTCCAATACAGCAACCCGCTGTTTCATATATCCCGTAATTTGTTCTTCTTGTTGAGACTGATATAAGGATACCGAAAGATAAACCACCGACATGGAAGCGACAAAAAAACAGCCTGCAAAGAAGTAGCTGAACAAAAAGTGAAAGCTGACTTTTTCGGCAGGATCTTCAATGTTTCGCTCTATTCCGTTGCCCACAATGTAAGCAAAGTGCCCAGAGATTAAGCCAAACGCTCCGCTTACCCATGTAACCAATAAGCCGGAAAACATGACCGACGGCAAGTCTGAATCGTATACTGCGTGCTCTAACAATAGGATCGGTAAGAACACGAGTGTCCAGCCCCCCGCCCCTACTCTTAATACACGCTTTATTGACCCTTCATAGGCGAGAAAACTAATAACAATTGGCAAAAGAGTTAATGTTTCTTTGCCTATTACGCCATTATTACCTACCCATAAGGGTAGGCTGATAAGCACAGTAAGCGGTATAGAGTATCGGGAGGGAAATCGTAATGCGCCATAAATAGCGGCTCCCATGCCAAACGCTGCTATTCCAGTACTATAAAACGGGGCTGAGAGTGAATTAAGCCCCGCACCGATGACACAAGTAATGAATAAGTGCAGCATCAAAAATGGAGAGAATGACAAATTAACCCGACTCACTTCTTGCTCCTGATGCCAATACGATTAGTGACTTGCCATGTAATCTAAGGTGAAGTTAGTTAACAGCTTCACACCAAGTTTCATACCAGAGTCGTCCACGTAGAATTCTGGCGTATGGTGCGCAGGACTATCTTCTTCAGACACGTTTAATGGTTTCCCACCAACCCACACGTAAAGACCAGGTATCTTTTCTTGGAAGAAAGAAAAGTCTTCTGCGCCCGTTACAGGTTTTGACAGCAATGTATTTTCTACACCAGCAGTTCGCTGCATAGTAGGCAACATTTGTTGGGTTAACGCTGGGTCGTTGTAGGTAATAGGGTAGTAATAGTCAAGCGGCAACGTAAGCTCAGCGTCAGCCCCCATACTTTGTGCAATCGCTTTTACTTTCCTAGGTAAGGCTTCGTAAATATGATCGCGCGCGGCTTTGTTGAGGGTACGTATTGTGCCGACCATTTCTACTTCGTTTGGAATAATATTAGAGCGATTACCACCATGGATAGACCCAATGGATACCACCGCCGCATCGTCAATAAGACGAAGCTCACGGCTTACGATAGTTTGGATAGACATAATCATCTGAGCAGCAGTGACAACAGGATCAACACTTTTCCATGGGTAAGCACCGTGCGCTTGTTTTCCATTAATTACAATTTTAAACGGGTCAACAGCGGCCATTGTGCCGCCGGCATTATATCGAACCGTTCCTACATCGGTGTTAGCACTGATATGGAGCCCGAAGATAACGTCAACATCGGGATTTTTTAACACCCCTTCTTTAACCATCACTTCTGCACCGCCTTTCTCACCAGCAGGTGCACCTTCTTCGGCAGGCTGGAAGATAAATTTCACTTTTCCTTTTAGCTCACTTTTAATGCCTGTAAGGATCTTCGCTGCACCCATAAGCATAGCCATGTGCGTATCATGTCCACACGCATGCATAACGGGGACGTCTTTCCCGTTGTACTCACCCATTTGTGTTGAGCGATAAGACAAGTCACTTTGCTCTTTTACTGGTAACCCGTCCATGTCGGCTCTTAGTGCCACTACAGGGCCTGGTTTCCCAGAATCTAAAACGGCGACAACGCCTGTTCGTGCGACTCCTGTTTCTACTTCAAGCCCCAACGATGTGAGGTAATCAGCCACGTATTTAGCGGTATTAAACTCGCGGTTTGATAACTCAGGAAATTCATGAAAATGATGGCGCCAGGTAATGACATCTTTTTCTACATCTGATGCCAATGCCTCAACGTCGACTTGCGCGTGTGAAACAGATACCCATCCAATGAGGGCTAAAAAGAATATCGTCCGGTACATAGTATAATTTCCCTTGCGTGTCTTTAAGCATTAAGAGTATTACAATTAGCGTGTAAACACATCATCAACCTAAGTTAAATTACACAAAATATTTGGAAAATTCGGCCTTTTAGACTTAAGTCTAAGTTGTAAACGGTAAGCGGTTTTTAACTGTAAACACCGTAAAATTAAAACGAAAAAGGCACCCGAAGGTGCCTTTTTTCTACTGTGTCTGTTTTTAGCTTTTTTGTCTTCGCATTGCATCGAAGAACTCATCGTTTGTCTTGGTCATAGACAACTTACTGATAAGGAATTCCATTGCGTCGATTTCAGACATTTCATGCACGATCTTTCGTAAGATCCACATTTTTTGCAACTCGTCTTGTTTGGTAAGAAGCTCTTCACGACGTGTACCAGAACGGTTAAAGTCGATAGCTGGGAAAACACGCTTTTCCGCAATTTTGCGGTTAAGGTGTAATTCCATGTTACCTGTACCTTTAAACTCTTCGTAGATAACTTCATCCATCTTAGAGCCAGTATCAATCAGTGCTGTTGCAATGATAGTTAAGCTACCACCTTCTTCAACGTTACGTGCCGCACCAAAGAAACGCTTTGGTTTATGCAGTGCGTTTGCATCAACACCACCGGTTAATACTTTACCTGACGACGGAATAACGGTGTTATATGCACGGGCAAGACGGGTAATTGAATCAAGAAGGATAACCACATCTTTCTTATGCTCAACAAGACGCTTTGCTTTTTCAATTACCATTTCGGCAACTTGAACATGGCGGCTGGCCGGCTCATCAAACGTTGAGGCAACTACTTCACCTTGCACAAGACGGTGCATTTCAGTTACTTCTTCAGGACGTTCGTCGATGAGCAACACCATGAGCTCACACTCTGGGTGGTTTGCCGCGATAGACTGGGCGATATTCTGAAGTAATAAGGTTTTACCCGCTTTTGGTGGTGCAACGATAAGGCCACGTTGACCTCTACCAATTGGCGACGCCAAGTCTAGTACACGGGCAGTAATATCTTCTGTTGACCCATTTCCACGTTCCATGCGCAAACGATCGTTTGCATGAAGCGGAGTAAGGTTTTCAAATAATATTTTATTTCGCGAGTTCTCTGGTTTATCAAAGTTTACTTCACGAATTTTTAGCAACGCAAAATAGCGCTCGCTGTCTTTAGGCGGTCTAATTTTTCCAGCGATGGTGTCACCCGTACGCAGATTGAACCTGCGGATTTGACTAGGTGATACATAAATATCGTCTGGACCAGCAAGATATGACGAGTCTGCTGAACGCAGAAAGCCAAAACCGTCCTGTAAAATTTCGAGTACCCCGTCACCGAAAATATCTTCGCCG
>Ga0102948_1000953_pt1 | contig 11505 bp, 5 predicted proteins | sample SalPonA_A_H2O_MG_FD_78211 | JGI IMG/M metagenome (GOLD analysis project Ga0102948, IMG submission 78211) | Water microbial communities from South San Francisco under conditions of wetland restoration - Salt Pond MetaG R2A_A_H2O_MG | ecosystem: Environmental > Aquatic > Non-marine Saline and... | reverse complement strand
GTAGTGCCAGAGGTATGATCAGCGCGTTTTCAACCAGCACACACATCACCAGTACCTGTACCGCGATATCTGGCATCACCTGCGGCAGTACAGGAAAACCAACAAACATTGAGTTAGGAATCGATCCCCCAAGTGCAAAAATACTGGCATCGGTCGATCTGCGACCCAATAGTAGATAAGTGACTAAATACCCGAGTATCAGCGTACCAAAAGCGATCATGGCATAGCTTTGTAGAAACTCAGGCACAAAAACCGGGCGCGCTTGGTCACGTAAAAAGTTGCTCAGAATAACACCTGGCACACAGAAATAGAGGACGAATCGTGCAACACCACCCAGAAGACTCGTTGGCAATAAGCCTGTCTTTGCAGCCAGATATCCGAGAATAATAAGTGTGAATAGTGGTGCTGTTATATTGAGAACGTTTAACATGAGGTAGGCAAGCCAGACGAAATACCCGTCCAGTCTAAACGCACCTTTGCGGTTTACCTAGAAGAACAGGGAGTATGCACTCCGCTGGCATAAATGTCCTTTATGGCCGAAATGCCACACAATGTGTATACTGATTATCCAGTAAATACCTGAACCTATTTGGCGAATGCGCAACATCCTCTTTTCACAATCAGATCTTGGGCAGCTTAGGCGGCACTTGGTTAATTCCGCTTTTAGCTTCCTCGCCTGGGTATTACCTTTTATAACCGCGCTCTCTGTAGCTCGCATCCCTCTTATCGGTTTTAAACCAGTCATGCTGGCAACCGCTTTAGCAGCCTTGGGTGCGCTCTTAGTCTATCGCCAGCGACACCGTATTAGTACGCCAGTCAAGCTTTGGATACTGGTCACCGTCTCCACTATTGTAGCGGTGCAAGGTTACCTTAGTTTCTTTGATGCCCCACGAGTGTTACTCATCATGACGCTATCGGTGCTCATTGTAAGTTGCGGTGCCCCATTGAAAGTTTCCATTGGTTATGGCCTCTTTGCCGCCACGTTACCTCTGCTGCTAATCTCCCTTACTGCTAGCGAGGGGTCTACTCTATCGGTGATCATCACCTCTCTGCCTGGCGTAGGCTTGGCGTTGATCTCCTTTCTAATGATGAGCTACTTGATTAGCCACAAGCTCTTTTCCCATATGTTAAGACAAAGCCAGAGCGAGTATTACGCGATCCGAACTGATAACAGCACAGGCGGATTAAATGAGTTGGCGATTCGGGAGCAGATAGATCAATTGTTGGCAGACGAAGGAGCACCGGTTATCCGTGTCTATCTACTGCACTTGAGCGAAATTACTATTGGCAATAACCAGTACACTGAGCAGGAGAGGAATCTTATCGGCACCTATCTGAGTGCGACTTTGACGCGCACTTTACCCAACAACACAGTGCATGGTCGTTCAGGTGACGGAAACTTTCTGGTGGTTGCACCGCGGGCGGAGTGGACTCAAACCGAATCGGCGCTTCGTCTCCTTAAAGAACAAAAGGTGGGTGTAGGCGGTAAAATGCAACTGCTCGATCCTGTTGTGGTCACTACAGATGCGCCGAGTGACGGTGAACGCTCGGAAAGATTGTTGGATAATTTGAGCCGGGTACTGGTCAGAGCCTTGCGAGATAAACTCGCTTTTGCCCGGTTTCTCCCGATTGATAAAGCGTTACTGGACAATGAGTATCTCTTTGTCGGTGAGCTTAATCAGGCGATGACTGTGGGAGATCTGCAACTCTTTCTGCAACCAAAGGTCAATTTCGGAGATAGCTCAAGGATTGTTGGTGCTGAAGCACTCATACGATGGGACCACCCTGCGCAGGGGCTATTGTCTCCCGGTGCTTTTCTGCAGCAAATAGAGAACTCTAACTCCCGCACCGCCTTTGCACAGTTTGTTATCAGGCAGTCTGGCTTGGCACTGAATCGGATACAGGCATTCACCCCTGATTTCGAATTCTCATTCAATCTTAGTGCTTATGACCTACAAGACCTCCATGTGTTGGCCGAGCTTCAGCGTGTGATGAGGGATTACAACTTTCCTAAAAATACGCTGCAGATCGAAATCAATGAATCGCAGACCTCAGTGCACATTGAGTTTCTCTCGCGTTCAATTAACGCTGTTAGGGAGCTAGGTTACTCAATCTCTCTGGATGACTTCGGCACGGGAATGAGTTCACTCGCCTATTTTAGTGAATTGCCCGTTGACGTTGTTAAGATTGATCAGGCCTTTCTGAAACATATTGAGACCAGTGAGTCTGCCAGACACGTTGTGCGTTCGTTAGTAGAGCTCTGTAAGGGCCTTAACCGAACAGTGGTTGTGGAGGGTGTGGAGACATCAGTACAGGCGAAGGAACTCTCTGAGTTGGGATGTAATTTGATGCAAGGCTATTTTTTTGGAAAGCCTCTCTCAGTCCAAGCGTTCGTAGAGCGGATCGTAGCGCAGGTAGATGAGTTGCAGGATGAACTGAGCTAGACTTGCTGTACTGTTACTCGATGGAGATTAACGATGTCTTACCAGCCCGCCCAAAATCGCTACGAAAACATGGTGTATCGCTTCACAGGTCGATCAGGTCTTAAGCTCCCCGCCATCAGTCTGGGCCTATGGCACAATTTCGGTGAGGATAGACCGCACCAGACCAAACGCGAAATTTGCCGCAAAGCATTCGACCTAGGCATTAACCACTTTGATCTAGCTAATAACTACGGACCGCCTCCCGGCAGTGCCGAAACCGCCTTTGGGGAAATTTTACGTACCGACTTCCGTGGCTACCGAGATGAGTTGATTATATCGTCAAAGGCCGGATACGACATGTGGCCAGGGCCCTATGGCGAGTGGGGAAGTCGAAAATATCTGATCGCCTCCTGTGACCAGTCCCTCAAACGCATGGGGCTGGACTATGTGGATATCTTCTACTCACACCGTTTTGATCCAAACACCCCACTCGAAGAGACCATGGGAGCGCTTGACCAGATAGTGCGTGCAGGCAAAGCGCTCTACGTTGGTATCTCATCATATAATTCTGAACGAACGCGCCAAGCGGTGTCGATATTGAAGGAGCTGGGAACACCCTGCCTGATCCACCAACCGAGCTACAATATGCTTAACCGCTGGGTTGAAGAAGATGGTCTGAAACAGACGCTGGTATCCTTGGGGGTCGGTGCTATCGCTTTTACCCCCTTGGCTCAAGGGCTTTTGACCAACAAGTACCTTAACGGGGTGCCAGAGGGTAGTCGTGCGACTCAAGCTAAGTCTCTGGATTTAAATACTCTCACCCCCGAAGTCATTGCCAATCTCAATCAGTTAAACCAGTTGGCTCTGGCTAGGGGGCAGACGCTCGCGCAAATGGCCATTGCATGGGTGTTACGCGATGAGGCAATTACCACTGCGCTGATCGGAGCATCCTCCGCGCAACAGTTAGAGGAGTGTGTTGGCGCAGTAGCAAAACTTAGTTTTACGTCAGAAGAACTCAGTGCCATCGACCAATACGCTTACGATGTCGGTATCAACCTCTGGTCGCAATCCTCCACGGCGTAACTGCTCGCCATTAACCCCTATGAATTGAGGGTAAAACTCCGTTGGGCCCCGGCTAAAAGCCGGGGCCTTATGGTTTATAGTTCTTTTAAGTTGATTTGCTTAGGCATCAAGGAGGGCACCGCTTAACTCATACTTAAACAGCTTAATCGTTAAAGATTTTCTGATACTTTTCTCGTCAATTTTCGATTTTTCGTGACTAAATCGATTAAGAATACTACCCTGAGCCAATTGTGTATTAGGTCAGCCAGAGTGGTGGAAATGGATAGAGTTTTTGAAGCGAATAAGACGCTCGCGCGACTTATGCCGGTATTAAATGCGAAACGCTGGGTGCACAAAGAGGCAAAAATCGCTTTTAAGCAGAATCTGGAGGAGCATTTCCAGAGGCTTTTCGACCCTTTAGTGGAGCTCTATGGTCATCATTATGATTTACATTTCCACTTCGACAGACTCTTACGCCAACTGGCTGCACATTATGATGCTCAATATGGTCAGCAAAGGGCGAATATGGACCCCTTTTGGTTTCACTCAGAGAAGAACCTTGGCATCGCAGTTTACGTCGATCTGTTCGCTGGCGATCTAATTAAACTCAGAGATCGGATCCCTTACCTGAAATCACTTGGCGTCAATTACCTGCATCTCATGCCACTCTATCTTGCACCCGAGGGCGACAGCGATGGGGGCTATGCGGTCTCTGACTATCGGCAGGTCAACCCAAAACTTGGTACCAACGAGGATCTTAAATTACTGGCTGAGGCGCTGCATGCCGAGGATATGCGGCTTGTGTTAGATTTTGTCTTCAATCACACCTCTGACGAGCATAGCTGGGCAGCATCGGCCAAGGCGGGTGATCGTCGCTATCAGGACTACTACTACCTTGTCTCTGATGAGAGCGAGGTGGCAGAGTACAACAGCACGGTGCGTGAAATTTTTCCGACGGTAAGGCGTGGGTCATTTACTTGGGTCAATGAGGTTGACGCTTGGGTATGGACGACTTTTAATTCATTCCAGTGGGACTTGAACTACTCAAACCCAGAGGTATTTGTCGCCATCGCAGATGAGATGCTGCATCTGGCCAGTCTTGGTTGTGACGTACTACGTCTGGACGCGTTGGCCTTTATTTGGAAACAGAGAGGTACAGTGTGTGAAAGTCTGCCGCAGGCGCATACGCTTATAAAGGCCTTTAACGCCTGTCTACGCATCAGTGCACCCCATGTGTTGTTTAAGTCTGAGGCGATTGTTCATCCTGATGAGGTAAACAAGTATATTGGATTGGATGAGTGCCAGCTCTCTTACAATCCACTCATGATGGCCCTGATGTGGGAGAGTCTGGCGACACGAGAGACGAAGCTCTTAACGGCCTCACTCAAACGTAGCTTCCAGATCCCGCAGCATACCCGTTGGGTTAACTATATTCGGTGTCATGACGACATCGGTTGGACCTGGGATGATCAACTGGCTGCGCAGTTGGGTATCAATAGCGCTGATCATCGTCTGTTTTTGAATCGTTTTTACACGGGCCAATTCGATGGCAGTTTCGCTCGTGGGGTCCCGTTCCAGGAGAACCCCGCTAACGGCGACTGCAGGGTCTGTGGTACGCTCGCCTCACTAGCCGGCCTGGAACAGGCCGTCGACCTTGACGACAACGACGCATTAGTACTGGCGTTGAGGCGGATCCAATTGCTCAACGCATTAAATCTCAGCATAACAGGCATTCCCTTGCTCTATCAGGGTGATGATCTGGGTGTCTTTAACGATAATAGCTACCTCGAGGATCCCCATAAACGCAGTGATGCGCGCTGGGTTAATCGCAAAATGCTTAATTCCGATGACTTTGCCCGTGGCGACAAAGTATCCACAGTTCAGGGGAGAGTAGCGGCATCCTTGCGACAAATGATTAGAATCAGACAGGCTAATCCTGTTTTTGGCGCCAGCCAGACTGAGATTTTAGAGACTTACAACCCACATGCCTTTGCCTTTGCTCGGATTGGTGAGCAACGATTGTTGGTGCTGGCCAACTTCAGTGAGCACAGATTAGAGATTCCGGGTTCGATTCTGCAGATCTTGGCGAGCCGGCAAATAACCGACCTTTTGACTGGGGATGCCTTGGGGACTGACGAGTCAATCGAGCTCAGTGCTTATCAGGTAATCTGGGCACTATCTCACTAACAGGCGCAGTTTTTGCAAGTTTGCTTTCAGCTGTAGAGTAACTCTTACCCTGACGCCAAGCCAATCTGAGGAGACGCAGTGGCTAACAAAAGTACAACCTATCAAGCAACACTGGACAGCGGTTGTATAGCCGCGATCTGCCAGGGTCGACATACAGACCCTTTTTCAGTACTGGGACTGCATCAGCACCCATCTGGCAAGGGTCTGGTGGTTCGCGCTCTACTGCCAAATGCAGAGTCGGTGCGCCTAATTAGCACTGACAAGGGGCGATCCTTGGGTGAGATGCACCAGATCGACGCATCCGGACTGTTTGAACTGCCGCTAACACGGCGAAAAAACCGCTTCGGGTACCGCTATGAGGTGATTTGGAATGGTCAACTCTATGAGGAGACCGATCCCTACTCAATAGGCGAGTTGATAAGCGACGAGCAGAATTACCTATTTGCTGAAGGCTCAGATGAGAGAGCCTATCGTTGGATGGGTGCGCATCCACGCAACATCGGTGGTGTGGAGGGAACTCATTTCGTTGTCTGGGCCCCTTCGGCGATGCGTGTCTCGGTGGTGGGTGACTTTAATTTTTGGGATGGGCGACGCCACGTCATGCGCCGTAACCCAAGTTCGGGCATCTGGGATATCTTCCTACCGGGAGTGGGTGCGGGAGCTTTTTATAAATATGAGATCCTTGATGCGCAAGGCAACCCGCTGCCACTCAAGTCTGATCCCTATGGACGAGGTTTTGAACACCCGCCTCAAACTGCGTCGATGGTCGTGCCGGAAACAGCGCACGGATGGGGAGATCATCAATGGATGACACAGCGTTCTGAAATACAGCGTTTTGACAAGCCACTCTCGATCTACGAACTACACATGGGCAGTTGGCGGCGTAAGCCTGAGGAAGGCAATCGCTATCTCAGTTATGTTGAACTTGCGCATGAACTCGTGCCTTATGTTCAGTCTCTTGGGTTCACCCACATACAGATTATGCCAATTAGCGAGTTCCCGTTTGATGGCTCCTGGGGTTATCAACCCGTGGGGATGTTCGCGCCGACTATTCGCTTCGGGACTGCAGATGAGTTTCGTTACTTTGTCGATAGCTGTCACCAAGCCGGCATTGGCGTGCTGATCGACTGGGTACCCGGGCATTTTCCGACTGACGAGCACGGCCTTGGGCGCTTTGACGGCACCGCGTTGTACGAACACGAGGATCCACGTCAGGGCTACCACCCAGATTGGAACACGCTGATCTACAACTACGGGCGTAAAGAGGTGTTGAGCTATCTTCTTAGCAACGCTTTCTACTGGCTGGACGAGTTTCATATCGACGGCTTACGCGTGGATGCGGTCGCCTCTATGTTATACCTCGACTATAGCCGGAGTGAGGGCGAGTGGATCCCGAACCAGCATGGGGGGCGTGAGAACCTTGAAGCCATCGCTATGCTGCAGGCAGTCAATCAGCGTGTTGGGTTTAACTATCCCGGCGTTTTGATGATCGCTGAGGAGTCCACGGCCTTTCCCGGAGTTACTCAACCGGTGGATATCGGCGGACTGGGTTTCCATTACAAGTGGAATATGGGCTGGATGAACGACACGCTAAATTACATGGAGCGTGACCCCCTTTATCGCCAATACCATCAGGATCAACTCAGTTTCGGTCTGGTCTACGCTTTTAGTGAGAACTTTGTACTGCCGCTGAGTCACGATGAGGTCGTCCACGGTAAGGGCTCATTGCTGCAGAAGATGCCCGGCGATGACTGGCAACAGTTTGCAAACCTGCGAGCCTACTTAAGTTTTATGTGGATGCACCCCGGCAAGAAACTCCTTTTTATGGGGGGTGAGTTTGCCCAACGTTCAGAGTGGAATCACAACCAGAGCCTCGATTGGCACCTACTGGAGACACCTTTCCATTCCGGTATCTCGAAATTAATCACTGATTTGAATAGTCTGGTGAGGGTGTCACCGGCGCTGTATGAGCGAGATACGAGCGCAGAGGGGTTTGAGTGGCTGCAACTTGATAACGCTGCTCAATCGGTACTGGTATGGTTGCGCAGAGGCGCCCACGAAGAGGTGCAGGTAATTACCGCAAATCTGACGCCGCAAACGCATACGAACTATCGTATTGGGTTGCCAGGTGCGGGCGTACTGACAGAGCAGTTCAACTCTGACGCCGCAAAATATGGTGGTAGTGACCAATTGAACCTAGGGCAGTTGCGCGCTGAAGCAATTAGCGCCAACGGTCGCGAGAATTCGGTCGAATTGAGACTTGCACCGCTGGCTGTACAAGTGTTCAGTTTTGAGGCTCTCGCTTAATGCAGATTGAGCGGGGCGCGCTCTATCCTCTGGGGGCGACACCCCTTGATGACGGGGTAAATTTTGCTCTGGTGTCGGAACACGCCAGCCGTGTTGAGCTCTGTCTTTACGATTATGAGGGCAAGACAGAGGTCGCCCGGCTGGACCTTCCTGGCCGTGACGGAGACCTTTGGCACGGTTTTGTTCCGGGGCTAGATAAGCGTTTAACCTACGGCTATCGTGTCTACGGTCCCTACGAACCAGAGCTAGGGCATAGGTTTAATCCTAACAAGCTACTACTGGATCCCTATGCTAAGGGGTTAGCGGGACAGTTTAAGTGGACTCAGAAACACTTTGGGTATGACTCGAATAGTCCTCTGAAAGATCTCAGTTTCAGTAGTCGTGATAACGCCAATCAAATGGTCAAGGCGCGTATTATTGACCCGCCTATGCAGCGGTTGAGTGAGCAGAGAGACCGGCGATTTTTTACGGGCAACAGAGTAGTGTATGAGCTCCATGTTAAGGGTTTTACGCAAAAACTTGAGCTAAAAAACGACACTGCGCGCGGTAACTTGGCGGCCTTAGCTGAACCTGAGACCCTCAGTTATTTGCGAAGTCTGGGGGTAACCAGCCTAGAGTTGCTGCCGGTACACGGCTTCATCAATGACTATTTTTTGCATCAGCGTCGTCTAACTAACTACTGGGGCTATAACAGCCTTGCCTTTTTCGCGCCGCATCAGGCGTACCTTCCCGGTACCGATCCGCTGGTATTTAGAGCGATCATAGATCGTATTCATGATGCTGGATTAGAAGTGATTCTGGATGTGGTTTACAACCACACGGCTGAGAGTGATCAGCTTGGGCCAACACTCAGCATGCGCGGCATCGATAACAATCTCTACTACCGTTTAGCAGCGGACAAACGACACTACGTCAACGATACGGGGTGCGGCAACACATTGAATGTTGATCACCCAAGAGTCGTGCAGTTGATCATGGACAGCCTGCGCTACTGGGTATCCGTGCAGGGTGTTGACGGTTTCAGATTCGACCTGGCGTCAATCTTGGGTCGTCGCCAGAATGGATTTGACCCACATCATCCACTGCTTCAGGCGATTGCACAGGATCCATTACTTAATCAGGTCCTGATGATTGCTGAGCCTTGGGATATAGGTCCGGGCGGTTATCAGCTTGGGGCTTTTCCTCAGGGTTGGCTGGAGTGGAATGATCGCTATCGGGATTGTGTCCGGCGCTTCTGGCGCGGAGATGCGGGTGTAATTCCCGAGTTTGCTCGACGCTTGCACGGCTCGGCAGATATTTTTGAAGGACGTCGGAGACGACCAGCGGAATCGCTAAACTTCATCACGTCACACGACGGCTTTACGCTGAGAGATCTGGTGAGCTATCAGCACCGTCATAATCGAGCCAACGGCGAGCATAATCGCGATGGCCATCATGAGAATTTCAGCAGCAACTCAGGCCATGAGGGAGAGACAAATAAGATAGAGGTCCTCCAGCGCCGCGATGCGCTTCAGCGGGCACTGTTGATGACACTTATGCTGTCTCAAGGAACTCCTATGGTGTTGGCGGGAGATGAGCGTGGTCGTACACAGCGAGGCAATAACAACGCGTACAGCCAGGATAATGAACTCAACTGGCTTGATTGGGATCTGGATCCGCAACAGCACTCGCTGCTCGGTTTCGTCCGTGATCTTATCGCTATTAGGGCGGATCAACCCCTGCTGGGATGCCCCGATTATATTCACGCGGCAGCCTCACATGAGGAGCGTGCTACGCTCTGGTTTACCCCGAACGGTCAACTGATGAGCGATAGCGATTGGCACCAGCCCGACCTCGCTCAACTCGGCTATCTTCTCCGAGGTAAGCCCGGAGAACCGAGTCTTTACATACTGTTTAACCGGGCAGAGCAGGAGCATGTGTTTCGCTTGCCTGCCCTTGATTATGCCCCACATTGGCGTTTAGCGATCTGTAGTGCGCCAAATGCGAAACTGCAATCTGATTATGCGGCGGGCACTAATCTCAGTCTGCCCGCGCACTCCGCAATACTGCTTAGCGCTGACCGCTGAGCCCCTAAGGTGTAACTATGTCGAATACCAAAATGTCTAAAGCGAAATCTTCAAAACACGACGAAGCTGTTGTTTCTAAAGCGGTCAATCTTGAATCCATGAAAGACGACCTCAAGCGCCACTTTGAGGTCACCCTCGGTCGTGATGAGCTGACTGAGTCTCACTATTATCTCTACAATGCTCTGGCGCTGACGTTGCGTGACCGACAGATTCAACGCTGGCGTGAGACGCGCGAACGCTACCGAGACGAAGATCCAAAGCGTGTAGCCTACCTCTCTTTAGAATTTCTGATGGGACGTGCGCTCAATAACGCTATCCTCAATCTCGATCTGGATCAGGAGACGCGAGAGTCGCTCAAAGAGTATGCAGTTGACCTGGAGACCTTAGCCGAGGAGGAGATGGATGCCGGTTTAGGTAATGGCGGCCTGGGACGTTTAGCGGCCTGTTTCCTGGATAGCTGTGCAACACTTGAGCTTCCGGTCACGGGGTACGGCCTGCGTTACGAATACGGCATGTTCCACCAGCGTCTAAGTAACGGCTATCAGATTGAGAGCCCTGATAAGTGGTTGCGTTGGGGTAATCCCTGGGAGATTGAGAGCCCGGAGAACTCATGCTGTGTTAAATTTTACGGCCGTACCGAGTACGTCACAGGCAAAGATGGCAAAATGCAGGCGCGCTGGATCGATACCGCCGATGTGATGGCAGTACCCTATGATATGCCTGTGCCCGGATACCGAAATGATACGGTCAATACCCTTCGACTATGGAAGTCCGAAGCGACTGACGAGTTTAACTTGCATGAATTCAACTGCGGCAGTTATACCGATGCAGTTGCAGCTAAAAATCTGGCTGAGCAGATCACCATGGTTCTCTATCCGAACGACAGCTCGGAGAATGGCAAGATTTTGCGTTTGCGCCAGCAGTACTTTCTGTCATCTGCCAGTCTGCAGGATGTATTACGCCGTTGGGTGAAGCGCCGAGGCGACGATTTTAGCCAGTTTGCCGAGAAAAACTGCTTTCAGTTGAATGACACCCACCCCACCATTGCAGTAGCAGAGTTGATGCGTCTGCTGATGGATGAGCAGGGTCTTAGCTGGGATGCGGCATGGTCTATCACCAATAAAACGATGGCTTATACCAACCACACGCTATTACCGGAAGCCTTAGAAACCTGGCCTGTGCGCATGTTCTCGGAGATGTTGCCACGCCTGCTTGACATCATCTACGAAATTAACGCTCGCTTCCTTGCTGACATTGCGCGTCGTTATCCGGGGGATGTGGATCGCCTGCGTCGCATGTCGATAATTGATGAGGAGGGCGAGCCTAGGGTTCGAATGGCTTACCTTGCAATCATTGGCAGCTTCTCGGTCAATGGCGTGGCCGCTCTGCACACCAAGTTGTTAAAGGCAGGTCTGTTCAAAGATTTCTATGAGGTCTGGCCTGAAAAATTCAATAACAAG
>Ga0102948_1000948_pt1 | contig 11532 bp, 8 predicted proteins | sample SalPonA_A_H2O_MG_FD_78211 | JGI IMG/M metagenome (GOLD analysis project Ga0102948, IMG submission 78211) | Water microbial communities from South San Francisco under conditions of wetland restoration - Salt Pond MetaG R2A_A_H2O_MG | ecosystem: Environmental > Aquatic > Non-marine Saline and... | reverse complement strand
TGAGTTTCAATTTACAATTTTATTTCTTTCTTAAGAGCTTCCATCACTTCATAAGTAGCAGGACAAATCTCTGTATTCTTAAGAGTGATTTTTCGAATTTGATGAAATTTCTTTCGGTCTGTATGAGGAAATTCTCTACAGGCCTTGGGTCTAACTTCGTAAATAGAACAGTAATTGTCCGCTCCTAGAAATGGACACGGCATCGATTGAAAAACCAAATCATTGTCTTCATCGACTCTTAGGTATTGTTCAATAAAGCTTTGAGGCTTTAATTTAAGGTGCTTTGAGATTCGAACTACATCATTGTCGGTGACTAATGGGCCTGTAGTTTTACAGCAGTTAGCACATTGTAAACAATCGATTCGATCAAATACTTGATCGTGTATGGATTGCATGGTATAATCCAAGTTTTTTGGAGGTTTTTTGGCAAGCTTGTCGAGGTATTTTTTATTTTCTTTTGCCTTTTCAGCAGATAGCTGCTTGAGTTTGTCGAGTTGTTCTTTCATCAAGGATACAGCAGGTATTTTTTTCTGATAGATTTAAATATATTGATGTCCTTTTGCCAACTCATTCGAATTTGATCCTCTGTCAAGCCTTTTTCAATCTGCTGTTGTAAGAGTTCTGTGCCAGCGTGTCTTGTAAAACCTGAGGTGATAAAAAATGCATTCTTGTCAATTGAGTTTTCATAGGCTTCCATCAACCATTTTAAACTTACTTTGTTGGGGATTTCAACAGTACTTAAATCTCTTCCATAACATAGTTTTCCATCCTCTTTTGGATATTTTGAACCCTTATTAGGATGTGGTGTATAGCTAAAATAAAAATATGTATTATCTAAAAATGAGGCTCCAAATCTAGAGAATTGATAAGGTGTTCCTCTACCTGCATTGACATTGGTTCCCTCAAAGAGCCCAAGACTGGGATATAGTCCTATGGATTGATCATTTGGAAGGTTAGGAGATGGTTTAATGGGGATATGATAGCTGCTTTGGTGAGTATATCCTTCGAGTGGGATGATTCTCAGGTCTAAATCACTATCGACTCTCAACCACTTTTCTCCTTTTAACATATTGGCATACTCTCCAATAGTCATTCCGTAGACTAAGGGAATTTCATTTAATCCCAAAAAACTACTGTGTTTTTTTTCTAAGACAGGTCCGTCAATATAACTTCCATTAGGGTTGGGTCTGTCAAAAACAATTAAAGGAATATTGTTTTCAGCACAAGCTTCCATGACGAGCTGAAGCGTAGCGATATAGGTGTAGAATCGAACTCCAACATCTTGAATGTCGAAAACAACGAGATCGAGGTCTTCTAATTGTTCAGATGTGGGTTTTCTGTTTTTTCCGTATAGTGAAACGATAGGCAGTCCTGTTTTAGAATCTATTTCATCTTGAATCTTTTCTCCAGCATCAGCATCAGTTCTAAATCCGTGTTCTGGCGAAAAAATTGTTTTGATATTTACTCGATGAGCGAGTAGTGAATCAACCAAGTGGATGTAGGTATCGTCTTTGAAAATGACTGATGTAGCATTGACAACTAGTCCAATTTTCTTTTCTTTGAGAAGAGGAAGATAGCTTTGTGTCTTATTGGCTGCAACTAGAATTTCTTGTTGGGCATAAACTGAACCAATAAATGACATAAGCAAAGCTAAAACTAGATATAAAACCTTATTTTTGAGATAATTTAAAACTGTATTCATTGAATTTTCCCTTGTTTATTAGCCAGAGGTTAATCAAAGGCCATCCACATAAAAGTAGTATTTCTAGGCCGATTATAAAAATTGCTGTGAGTGCAATTGCAATTGGTATTGTGATGATGTTGATTGCTATCGGTACAGGTATCGGTTTAAAACAAAACATTAGAGACAAAGTAGCTGCTTTTAACGGTCATATTCAAGTACTAAATTTTGATCAAAACAATTCCAATGTCAGTCTAGTCCCATTAGACAAAAATCAAGAGTTCTATTTGGAATCACCTCCAATGAAAGGAGTCGTCCACCGTCAGGCCGTGATTTTGAAAGCAGGAGTCATCAGAACTTCTGAAACTTTTGAGGGAATTATTGCAAAAGGAGTTGGGAGTGATTTTAATTGGAAACTTTTCGACGATATTTTGGTTGAGGGAAGCATTCCAAATTACAAGGATGAATTAAACAATGAGGTCTTGATTTCAAAGACCTTAGCTAAGGCTTTAAAATTGAGTTTAGGAGATCAGTGCAACGCCTTTTTTTTAAAGGATGAATCTTCACAGTCCTTACCCAATCAGCGCAGATTTACAGTCAGTGGTATCTATGACAGTGGATTTGATGAATTTGACAAATCCTATATCATGTTAGATATCAGACATCTACAGCGAATTAATCGATGGAATGAAAACCAGGTCGGCCTTATTGAGGTTTTTATAGATGATTTTGACAGCTTGGATTCCTATGCAGATACTATCTACAAACAGAGTAGTTCTCAATTAGATGTTCGAACCGTTAAAGATCGTTACTTCACCATCTTTGAATGGATTGAACTATTTGATTTCAACATAGCGCTTATTATTGGAATCATGATTTTAGTAGGTGGGATTAATATTGTTACCGCCTTATTGGTTCTCGTGTTGGAAAAGACTAATACAATAGGGGTTTTAAAAGCCCTCGGTGCTTCGAATTGGACCATACGTAAGATTTTCATCTATCAGGCTATTTACCTGGTGATTCGAGGTCTGTTTTGGGGAAATGTGATTGGATTAAGTCTTTTGGGTGTTCAGTATTTTTTCAGATTAATTCAATTTCCAAATCCTAAAGAATATTTTATGAGCTATATCCCTGTGAGTATTTCTATGTCAGATATTCTATTCCTAAATATAGGAATTGTCATCATCAGTTTTGGGATGTTGTTAGTACCGTCCTTTGTCGTTTCTAAAATTAGCGTTATTAAATCGATAAAGTTTGATTAATTGCGATGCTCTTAGAGATATTTTGTAAATTCAACCTTCAATTAAACCGCTACAAATGAAAAAATCACTTCTTTTTCTGGGTCTACTATTGCCATTATTGAGCATGAGTCAAACTAAATTATCTAGAGCAGAAAAACAAATTGTTAAAACGATTCGCAAAAACTCAGCTGATCAAATCAACTTTTTAGAGAAGGTTGTAAATATCAATTCAGGAAGTTTAAATCTCGATGGAGTACGTGAAGTTGGATCTGTTTTTGACGACGCTTTTAAGGAAATTAACTTTGACACTAAATGGATTGAGATGCCCTCTGAAATGAATAGAGCGGGGCATTTTTTTGCTGAGCGAAAAGGATCGAAAGGAAAACGAATTTTATTGATAGGTCATTTAGATACGGTCTTTGAAGAAAATTCTCCATTTCAAAAATTTGAGCGCATCGATGACAGGTTAGCTCATGCTCCTGGAGGAAATGATATGAAGGGTGGCGATGTGATCATTCTTTACGCCTTAAAAGCCTTACAAGAAAATAATTTGATAGATGATGCTCAAATCATCGTTGCCTTTACAGGAGATGAAGAAAGTACGGGTAAACCACTTTCTATCTCGAGAAAAGATTTAATCGAAGCTGGAAAGCGATCAGATGTGGCTCTAGGTTTTGAAACAGCTACAGGATACGACTATGCAACAGTTGCTAGAAGAGGTGCTTCAGGCTGGGAAGTTAAAGTCTCTGGTAAAAGAGCTCACTCATCAGGTGTTTTTAGTGAACATGTTGGAGCAGGTGCTATTTTTGAAATGGGTCGCATCCTAAACGATTTTTACCAAGAAGTAAAAGGTGAAGATTTGTTGACTTTTAATCCAGGTGTACTGATGGGAGGAACCTTTGTGGATTACGATAAGATGAAAAGTGGAGGAGAAGCATTTGGAAAAACAAATGTTGTTGCTCAAACTGCGATGGTACGTGGTGGTTTGAGATTTATTACTGAAGATCAAAAAGAGCGCGCTAGAGCTAAAATGAGAGAAGTAGTCGCTAATAATTTACCGCATACTTCAGCAGAAGTAAGTTTTGAGGATTCTTATCCATCTATGCCTCCAACAGAAGGAAATCACGCCTTGCTAGAACAGTTATCAGAGGTAAGTCAGGCCTTGGGTCAAGGTGAAGTTAAGGCCTATGACCCTGGAAAAAGAGGAGCTGCTGATACCTCTTTTGTAGCTTCATATGTATCTTGTCTTGATGGATTGGGATCCATGGGTTCAGGAGCTCATACACCACAGGAAACAGTAAATTTACAAACCTTAGAAGATTTTACACTTAGAGCGGCTATTTTAATATACAGGTTGACAAAACAAGATTAATGAATAAGAACAAACTTATAGAACAATACGGATTTCTTTTTGAAGAGGAACTCATCGATGAAATGGATAAAGTTGGAAAATACATCAGTGTTCCCGCTGATAAAGAAATCATCGATATTGGAGATGAGCTCACTCATATTCCACTTTTGTTATCTGGAGCTATTAAGATTTTAAGAGAAGATGAAGACGGAGATGAGCTATTGCTCTACTTCATTGAAAAAGGAGATTCTTGTGCCATGTCTTTTAGTTGCGGTATCGAAGGAAAGAGAAGTGAAATAAGAGCCGTAAGTGAATCTGATTCTGAAATCTTGATGATTCCTGTAATGTATATGGAGCTTTGGATGGCCAATTATCGATCATGGAGAAACTTTGTAATCGATTCTTATCACGCAAGAACGAAAGAATTACTTGAAACGGTCGATACCATTGCTTTCTTAAAAATGGATATGCGCATATTAAAATACCTTCAAGACAAGGCTAAAGTCATTGGTAATGATTTGTTGAACACAACTCATGAACGAATCTCACAAGATCTTCACACATCAAGGGTTGTCGTATCTCGAATCCTAAAAAAATTAGAGAAAGATGGTAAGATTAAACTCTTTAGAAATGAGATAAAAGTCATCGAACTCTAAACGGTTAATCGATAAAAATCAGTGACTTATCTTATAAAATAACAGCTGTATTTTAATTTTTAGTACTTTTAGTAATATGAAGCGAATACTTTGTCGTTTATTATTGCTTTTAGTTCTATTTAATAGTTCTGAGTTGGTATCTCAAAGTCTTTTGATTGAAAAGTTTAAACTTTTTGAAGAGAAAGAAGATGTTGTTGTTAGCACCTTTATTGTTGATCATCAGAATTTTATATGGTTTATAGCTAACAATAAACTCTATCGCTTTGATGGAACAAATTCAGAGGAAATGGCCCCTGCATTTGATGGCTTTGATATCAATACTCCTAAAACATTATTTTTTAGTTTAACCAATAAAATTTGGATTACGGGGATTGATAAAATAGGTTATTTTGATTTAGATCAATGGAGCTATCACCCCGTCAATTTAGATGGTATCGAACTCAATAATGCCATCAATCGCATCATCTATGAAACAGAAAAAGGCGATTTAGTATTTGGATATGGGGAGGGTCAGATATTAGTTGTAACACATGGGGAAGTGATAGTTAATGATGAGATCTATCAAAAATCAAAAGAAAAACAAGTAAGAATAGGTATAACCTCAATTGCTGAATTTAAAGACAAGCTTTGGATTGCTACCACTGAAGGTCAGCTCTTAGAGATTAACCCTAATGATTACAGTATAGTTAAAAGTACTCAAGTAACGGATCAATTGTCGATTGAGGTTGTCATTCCATTAAAAGATGAATTTCTTCTAGAGCTGAGTAATGAGGGGTTTTATTATTATGATTTTAAACGTTTAAAGAAAGAAGATCGTATCGACTATGAGAGAAATGTTCACTTAGTTAAAGACAGTCCGCTTCATATGTTTTATGTCGATCACAAGAATCTCTATATGCTCAACAAGCTCAATGATGAGCATCCTGTTTACAAAGAAACACTCAGTAAGAGTTTAGAAACATTAAGCCAAATTATATTGACTCAATCGCATATCCTATTGAGTAATGTTGAAGGTATTCATTCCATATCTGTACGAAACAACGGTGTGTATTTTGTGAATCCCAATCCAAAATTTGATAAAAACTCTGTTCGAGCTACCTACTTTTTTGAGGATGGAGCTCAATTCTTTTGTTCCTATAAGGGTGCTGGGTATATCGATGAAAGTGGAATCTTAACTCATTTGGAAGTCAATACAATTGGGTACAGAATAGTACCTCTAGATGACAATCGGCTTTTACTTACCTCTGAGGGTGCTTTTTTAGAAGTCTTTGATCGTCGAACTAAAACGATTTATCCTTATGAATACAATACAGAACTTAGTCATCGTCAAATAAGGGAGAATAGCTATGTCACTGCTATTACTGATGATAGCGATTTTTACTATTTAGGGTCCTATGGTGGGATTCTAAAGCTCAACAAGATAACTCATGAGGTATTAAAGGTTGATTCAAATCAAAAGGATTTGAGCTATGGTATAGGAGTTAGAGAGCTTTCACTTCACGAGGGAGAACTTTGGGTGAGTACGATTCACGGATTGTATGTGTTAAAAGACAAAAATTGGCAAAAAGTTTATCCGATGGATCGTTCAGAAACCATACATTCTCATATACGAATCAAAGATACTATATGGTTAGCCACTCAATCGAGTGGATTAGTAGCCATAAACCCCAAAGGGGAACTATTAGAAAATTATACCACTAAAGATGGTTTAACAGATAATTTAATCTACCAACTCGACTATCGAGAAGATAAATTATTCGCTTTTACAGCCTACGGTTTCAATTTGTATTACAATCATACCATTTTGCCTTATTATCCAAAATCTCAATATGAAAACAGTGAATACAACCACGGTGCAATAGGTTATAATCCCAAAACCAACACTCTATATGCTGGTGGTATAAAAGGCTATACTACAATAGACTTAGACGGAGATATAGCCGATGTTAAATTTCCAACCTATGTTATTTCTGAGGTGGTTACTTCAAATAAAAACAATGTTGTTAGCACAGATTACAATCACTCTTATAACAACAACAGTGAAATTATAATACCCAAGGACAATCCCTATATTCGATTGAAGTTTAAGCAAAACGAATTAGATGTCAATGCTGTGAAATACGAGTATCTAATACCAGAGTTGTTTGAAGAATGGAGAAAACTGGATATTAGTAAGAGTATTGAGCTAGTCGGAATTAGTCCAGGAACCTATCACTTGAGTGTGCGTCATCCTGGTGATCGAAATTTCAATAATTACTTACTCAAAAAAGAATACTATTTCTATCAAAGTTGGTGGTTCTATTTACTGATATCTTTATTTATTATTGTAGTGGTTTATTCGTATTTCAAATTTAGAGTGAATCTCATTCAAAAAAATGAACGTCTTCGTTCTAGAATTGCTGCCGATTTGCACGACGACATTGGAAGTGTGTTAGGTGGAATTTTAGCTCAATCTCAGTACGCTAATTTAGCTCCAGAAAAAACCAAATCGATTCTCAGTAGGATTCAATACAATGCCAAAACAGGTTTGCAATCCCTTTCTGACATTGTATGGTCAGTAGATCATAAAAATGACAACTGGGATTCATTTTTAGATAAAATTGAAGTTCACGGTAACGAGAGTACTCAAAATAGTACAATTCAATTCAGTCTAAAAACTTTTGGAGTTCCTGCCAAAAAAGCTCTTGATCAAAAATTGAGGCAGAATCTATGGTTGATTTTTAAGGAATCGTTGATGAATTGTATCAAGCATTCAAAAGCAACTGAATTTAATGTTGAGATAACTTTTAATAAGCATGCTGTCGATATAATCATAAGCGACAACGGTATTGGATTTGAGCAATCTACCATTCAACTTGGAAACGGTTTAAAAAATATGAAAATGAGATCTGATTTAATCAACGCTCATTTTGAATTGATCTCTAAACCTAACAATACTCAGATTAGAATTACTGCTAAACTATAAAACCACCCTATTGGGTAGGTGTTTGGTGTTTGTAATTATCTTATATTTCAAAATGATTAGATTAGGAATAATTGAAGATACTGTAGAAATTAGAGAAGTACTCGTTGCCTACTTTAATAACCACCAGGATTTTGAAGTTCTATACGATTCATTTAATGCAGAAGAGTTTTTTAAAAAGGCTCGTCTAAATGATTTAGACGTGATCATTTGTGACATAGGTCTTCCTCGTATGTCTGGAGTTGAAGCCTGTTGGATCATAAAACAACAATGCGACAAGGTTCAGGTGTTGATGTATACCGTATTTGAAAGTGATAAATACTTGTTTGAAGCCCTAAAGGCTGGCGCATCTGGATATATGCTCAAACAAGATAATTTAGAGTCTTTGGAGGCTGCTGTTAGAGAGGTTGCTGGTGGAGGTGGGGTTATGGGCTCTCAAATAGCCAAAAAGGTAATGAATTACTTTTCTAAGGAAAAACCCAGTACTCCATCTGATGAGTTTCAATTGACAAAAAGAGAATTAGAGGTTGCTAGTTTACTCGTTAAGGGATTAGTCGTTAAAGATATCGCCAATCAATTGTTTTTAAGTGTCGATACGATTAAGTTTCATATTAAGAATATTTACAACAAACTTCAAGTTAATAATAGGGCTAGTTTTTTAGAAAAATATAAAAAATAAATCCTCTCATTACGTTCACATCTTAAAACGAATTGATTTTTAAATAAAGCTAGTAATTTAAATTAAAATTTAAGTTGCTATGGAAAAGTCAATGGTTTTTTTATCAGTTATAGTAGTGTATTCAATATTGATGTTGCTTTTATACTTTAGTATGTGAGTTAAGAACTATAAAAAATAAAGGCTATCATAATTGACAGCCTTTATTGTATAAACTAAGATTTTGTCTATTTGACAAATTTATAGGATCGTTCAATAAACTCCGTAAGTGCTTCCCCTTTGAGGAGTCCCTTAGAAAGTTTTGCTAAATCGACTGACTGTTTGATAAGACGTTCTTTCTTTTTAGCTGTCTTGGTATTTAAGATTTCAGCTACCAGTTCGTGATTTCCGTTGACTACTAAATTGTACATTTCTGGCATATTGCCCATTCCAAACATCCCACCACCAGTTTGTTGCATTTCCTTCATTCTTCTCATGAATTCTGGTTCTGTTATGATGAATGGAGAGGCATTAGAATCCAAGGCCTCCACTTTAACAGTGTAGGTTTGAGTTCCTAGAGTTTCTTCAATTGAAGTTTTTAAGGTCTCTTTTTCTTCATCAGAAAGTTTTGAGATTGAATCTTCATCCTTTTTGATGAGGTTGTCTAAATGATCAGCATCAACTCTTGCAAAGGTGATGTTTTCATTCGAAGTTTCAAGTTTCTGTAAAAGGTGAGAAACGATAGGCGAATCCAATAATAAGACTTCGTATCCTTTGTCTTTTGCAGCATTGATATAGCTGTGTTGTGCTTCTTTGTCAGAAGCATAAAGGATAACGAGTTTACCGTCCTTATCTGTTTGATTTTCTTTTAACGCTTCTTGAAGTTCATTCCAAGTGAAATACTTATTATCTACCGTTGGATAAAGTGCAAAAGCATCCGCTTTTTCCATGAACTTATCTTCTGAGAGCATTCCGTATTCAATCACGACTTTGATGTCATTCCATTTTGCTTCAAAATCTTCTCTGTTTTCATTGAAGAGACTCTTTAATTTATCAGCAACTTTTCTGGTGATATACGAAGAGATCTTTTTAACCGCACCATCGGCTTGTAAATAGGATCTAGAAACGTTTAGTGGGATATCTGGAGAATCAATAACCCCTTTGAGCATCGTTAGGAATTCTGGAACGATTCCCTCTACATTATCCGTTACAAAAACCTGGTTTTGATAGAGTTGAATTCTGTCTTTTTGAAGACTTAAATCATTGCTCAATTTAGGGAAGTAAAGAATACCTGTTAGGTTAAAAGGATAATCGACATTGAGGTGAATGTGAAATAATGGCTCCTCAAATTGCATTGGATACAATTCTCTGTAGAATTGTTGGTAATCCGCAGTCTCTAAATCAGCTGGTTGTTTCGTCCATGCTGGTTCAGGGTTGTTAATGATATTAGGTACTTCCTTAGTAGGTGCTGGATCTTCTTCTTTTGCTCCTTCCGGTTTTGGAAGGGTTTCGGTTTTGGTTCCAAATACAATAGGAATAGGCATAAACTTATTGTACTTGAGTAACAATTCTGAAATCTTAGACTCTTCTAGGAATTCTTCAGAGTCTTCAGCGATATGGAGAATAATTTCAGTTCCTCTTTCTTGCTTGTCAGCAGCTTCTAATGTGAAATTTGGCGAACCGTCACAAGTCCAGTGAGCAGCTGGTTCGTCAGTATAACTTTTTGTTATGATTTCAACAGTGTGAGCAACCATAAATGCAGAGTAGAATCCAAGTCCAAAATGACCTATGATTCCACTGTCTTTAGCAGTGTCTTTGTGTTTTTCAAGGAATTCCTCAGCTCCTGAAAAAGCAACCTCATTGATGTATTTTTTTACTTCGTCAGCAGACATCCCTAAACCTTGATCAATGATGTGAAGTTTTTTTGCTTCTTTATCTATTTTGACATGGATCTCTGGAGTTCCGTATTCAACTTTTGCTTCGCCAATAGACGTTAAGTGTTTTAATTTTAGCGTCGCATCAGTTGCATTGGAGATCAGCTCGCGTAAAAAGATTTCGTGATCACTGTATAAGAATTTTTTAATCAGTGGAAATATGTTTTCTACAGAAACATTAATCTTACCTTTTGACATAGTATTGTGTTTTAATTTTTGTGAATTTTAATCACATAAGTCAAAACAAGTGCCAAAGAAGGATTTATGACAAGATGTCACTACCATCGAATAATCACAGAACCCCAGGTAAAACCAGAACCAAAGGCAGCTAAAACGACAAGATCTCCTTTTTTAATTAGACCTTTTTGATGAGCTTCAGCTAATGCGATAGGAATTGAAGCTGCTGTAGTGTTTCCGTAATACATAATATTGTTGTAAACCTGATCATCACTGAGTCTAAATTTCTTTTGAATAAATTGAGCAATTCTGAGATTTGCTTGATGAGGGATGAGTAAGTCGATGTCGGATGCCTGAAGATTATTAGTTTTTAGACCTTCGTTGATGACTTCAGCAAAACGAACCACCGCATTTTTAAACACAAAAGTTCCATTCATATAGGGATAGTAGCTGATGTCTTCTGGATCATTGTCTTTGATAATATCCGTAACCCATCTCGAGCCTAACCCAGGAGCGGTCATAGACAAGGCCTCAGCATGTTCTCCTTCACTGTGTAAGTGTGAGGATAAAATCCCAGTATTTGAATCTTCAGATCTTCCAATGATCGCAGCACCTGCACCATCTCCGAAAATGACAGAGATACCACGTCCTCTGGTGGTCATATCTAAACCTTTAGATTGTAATTCAGAGGCAATGATTAAGACGTTTTTATACATGCCCGTTTTGATGAACTGATCTGCAATTGAAGTTGCATATACAAAACCAGAACACTGAGCACGTACATCAATAGCACCAACATTTCTAAGGCCTAATTCCTTTTGAATATACACTCCAGGCCCTGGAAAATACATATCAGGACTAAGAGTAGCAAATAC
>Ga0102948_1000945_pt1 | contig 11538 bp, 8 predicted proteins | sample SalPonA_A_H2O_MG_FD_78211 | JGI IMG/M metagenome (GOLD analysis project Ga0102948, IMG submission 78211) | Water microbial communities from South San Francisco under conditions of wetland restoration - Salt Pond MetaG R2A_A_H2O_MG | ecosystem: Environmental > Aquatic > Non-marine Saline and... | reverse complement strand
CAGTAAATCTGCACTGTCGATAGGCTTAGGGTGAAGACCTAGCTCCGCTTTACGGGTTTCGATCTCTGCCAAATATTCTGAATACAAACTCATATATTTATCTCGGTCTTGGGTTAACGTTAGGTTTGTTTATACGTTTTAAGTAACACAACGCATAAAATTTGATGATTATTTTACCTGATTTTATAGCGACAAGTAATCATAAGAACAATACAGTAAATTTTCCTGCCTGATTGCGCTGAATAATCAATCAAATCTGGCGCACGGCTTCGCTCACTAAAATTGACTCAACACACAAGCATAATGAAATTAACCCTTCAATTTCATTAGGTTAAAAAAACTCATAGGGCTTAACCGCCCGACAATGTCGTGATAGCGTCTATTTTTCCATATGCATATACCTAGCTGAATTTATCCTAGGTATTTATTCTATTTATGGTAGTACCAGAGCAAATAATAAACAAACACCGTTCCCTGATAAACATTTTTGCCGCTGTTTTACTTTTACTCCCTGACAATTTTATTGGGTACGTGGGCTAACTCGCACCAGTGAGGCGGCAGTACCATCGGTAAGCAGATAGATATAACCTAGATTATCAACGGCAATATCTCGCAAGCGCTTATCTAACGATGAAAAAATACGTTGTTGGGATGCGTTTTGCTCTTCAAGCGACACCGCATAGACGGCTTTATCTTTTAACGCGGTCACCAGCAAAGTATTGCGCAGCGACGGGAATTGAGCGCCGGAATAGTAGACCATTGCTGAGGGTGCAATAGAAGGCGTCCAGTCCCAAACTGGGTTTTGCATTCCCTCATAGTGTCTAAACGGCGAAATTCGAGCACCTGAGTAATCATTACCGTTTGTCACTACTGGCCATCCGTAATTATCGCCACGGTGAAGTTGATTGATTTCATCACCACCATCGGGACCGTGCTCATGCAGCCATATCTCGCCATGCGGCCCTTGAATTAGCCCTTGAGGGTTTCGGTGACCGTAAGTAAAAATGAAAGGGGCGCCGGAAAATGTACCATCGACAGGCGTACTGCCATCGCTATTAAAGCGCAACACCTTACCTAACTGCGAGTTTAGCTTTTGCGCCTTTTCGCGGTAGTCGAAACCATCACCACTGGTCACTAACCATTCATTTTTATTAAGCGCTAGTAGACGTCCACCATAGTGTACAGGCGTGTCTTTTGTGTCTTTAACTTCAAACACCGTTTCCAGCCCTTCTATCTCTCCCTCTACGCTCAACGTTCCCTTCATTACCGCAAGCCTATTGTCGTGTTCGTCTCCTTTCGCATAGGAAATCATTAGCGCTCGGCTTTTATTAAAATCAGGGGAAAGCTTGATATCCATGAGCCCTCCCTGCCCTGCAACATAAAGCGATGGAAGGGCTAATTTTTGGCGCGTTACCGTGCCATCATTTGACACTGTCACCACATTCCCTTCCCGTTCGGTAATCAACCAATAGCCTTGCGGAGTAAGGGCTAACGCCCATGGAGAAACAAGTTTATCTGCGATGACGTCGGTAGTGAAATCAAGTGAAGGCTCAGCGTTGTTGGCATAGGTAGCAAACCCTATGCTAAACATGGCAATTATCATTACGTGTTGAAGTTTATTCATACCGAGTACTCTAAAAACGTTTATTTCTTTACCCTAGCATGCAATGGTATAAAAATCTGGACTACTCATTAAGGAACGCGTTATGCGAGTTATACACACCGTATTGATGTTTTTACGCGCGTATTTACCCGCGTGGCTTACGACCTATCTTGTCGCCAGCATCCTGCATACACAATTCGTTTTGCTCAATCTTGTACGACTTAACGTCGACATTGCCCCACGCAAATGGTTGATGACCACCTTAGCGGATATTCAGGGCCTACTTTTACTTTATGGTAGTGCCATTAGCGCAACGCTCCTCATTGCGATGATTGTCGCTAACTGGCTTACGACAAGACGACACTGCAGTTCTACCGTTCGCCGCTTCATCTACGTATTGGCCGGTGCGGTTGGGATGTGGGTTATGCTCGCAGCTATGCAGCCAATTCTCAATGTAACGCTTATTGCAGGTGCCCGTTCAACACTGGGCGTTATTATGCAATGCGTTGCCGGTGGGCTTGGTGGTTTTGTCTTTGCCGTATGTCACAAACCGCAAGATAGAAGCAAACCATCATCGCTATGAATGCGTACTTATAAAGTAAATATTATGTTAATGAAAAACGACTTTTGTTACCTTATCGATAAATTGAATGAGCATTAGGAAAATTGCGCTATGATTTCTTACCCAGATAACGTTGGTTCTCTTGCAGATTATATTGAGTCTGTGCTTCAAAAGTACGCCGATAAGCCCGCATATACAGCCCTTGGACAGACGCTAACGTTCAAAGACATTGATGAAAAATCATCAGCCCTTGCCCGTTATTTTATTCATACCGCTAAGCTGCAAGCAGGCGATCGTATTGCTATCCAACTTCCAAATCTAATTCAAAACCCTATTGCGGTGTATGCGGCCCTTCGAGCAGGGTTGGTCGTTGTAAATACCAACCCACTGTACACCGAACGCGAAATGAAACACCAATTCACAGACAGTGGCGCAACGGCGCTGGTTATTCTTAGCGACCTAATGCCTAAGTTTGACGCGATAAAAGACGATACCAGCATAACTACCGTCGTTGCGACATCTGCAACGGAGCTCTTAGACGCCGCGACGGCGCCGAATCTAGCTAATACTGTATCGCTGTCCGGTGCAATAGAGGAAGGTAATAATCTACCTACATTCGAACGTGCGAAAATCGAGATTGGATCGTTAGCCATGCTTCAATATACCGGGGGGACGACCGGTGTGTCTAAGGGCGCTGCACTGAGCCATGAAAACGTACTCGCTAACTGCATTCAAATGCTTGACCGAATTGGGGCTGAGTTTAAAGACGGCGGAGAAGTGGTAGTGTGCCCGCTCCCCCTTTATCATATTTATGCGTTTACAGTATGCATGATGGCCTTGTTCGCCAAGGGCAGCCAAATTTTGCTTATTCCAAACCCACGTGATATCGATGGCTTTATTCAAACCCTTAAACCACACGCGATAACGGCATTCGCTGGCATTAATACCTTATTTGTTGGGTTAGGCCGCCACCCTGAATTTGCTAAACTCGATTTCTCTAAATTACATTTAACCATGTCAGGCGGAACGGCACTTACCCAAGGGGCTGTCGCAATTTGGAAAGATGTCACAGGTAATACTATTACCGAGGGATATGGGCTATCAGAAACCGCGCCAGTGGTGTCGTTTAACCTTCCAGGTAAAGAAGAAATCGGTTCGGTAGGCTTGCCGTTAGCGGATACCGAAGTGGCGTTACTTGATAGCAACGATGAGCCTGTTGGTGAAGGTGATTCAGGGCAAATCGCTGTTCGTGGGCCCCAAGTAATGATGGGATATTGGAATAGAGACGATGAAACGGCAAAGGTTATGACGCCGGATGGATTCTTCAAAACAGGAGACATCGGCATACGGTTAGCATCTGGTGCAATCAAAATTGTTGACCGTCTTAAAGACATGATTCTGGTTTCTGGCTTTAACGTCTATCCAAACGAAGTAGAAGACGTACTTACGTCTCATCCTGACATTGTCGAGGCGGCGGTAGTCGGTAACCCTGATGATAAAACCGGTGAACGGGTTTGTGCCTTTATAACGGTGAGTAAGCCGATTGAAAACGATGCCGTGGTTGCGTTTTGTAAAGAGCAACTCACCAACTATAAGGTACCTAAATCAATAACGGTGCTTGAAGAACTCCCCAAATCGACAGTAGGAAAAATTCTTCGCAGAGAGTTAAGAAACGCATAATACCGGTGTTTCACCACTCAAAGTGCATAAATACACAATTAAAACGGCTTATTTCGACCAAAGAATAAGCCGTTTTGTTTGCCGCCAACGTCAATCCACTTTATAACTATACTTACTAATAACCTCTCGGCTTTGATATGCAGGTAAGTACTTATCACGTTAACTCACACCACGATCTTGATGCATTACGTGCAGCGGTATCTCAAGACGCTGACTTAACCCTTGTCTATGCGTCTCCCCTTTTTTTTGAAAACGATGACACGCGGGAAATATTGCTTTCACAAACATCGCCGATAGTAGGCTGTAGCAGTGCTGGAGAAATTTACCAAGATAAGGTTTACGATTATAGTGCGGTTGTAACAGTAATTCGATTCGATCAAGACAGCAGTTGCCGTATAAACGCTACCTACATCGATACCATGTCTGAGAGTTTCGAAAGTGGTAAACGTGTCGTATCAAAGCTGGCCTCAGACCAACTAAAAGCGGTATTCTGCCTAGCGCCGGGATTGGATATAAATGGTTCAGCGTTAATCAAAGGAATGTCTAGTGTTCTTTCGCCGCAGGTAGGCATTAGCGGTGGACTGGCAGGTGACAATGCAGCATTCAAACAAACCTATGTTTTTTGTAATGGTAAAATTAGCCAACGTATGTGCGTTGCTGTCGGGTTTTATGGGCGTAGCTTATCGCTATATTATGGGGCTTTCGGCGGCTGGCGATCGTTTGGGCCCGCTCGACAGGTAACCCGCTCAGAAGACAATATTGTCTATGAACTAGACGGTATCTCAGCACTCGATTTATATAAAAAATACCTCGGTGATTACGCCAAAGATTTACCCGCAAGCGGGCTGCTTTTTCCATTTGAAGTGCTTACTGAAAATTTACAAGCATCAGGTTTAATACGCACTATTTTAGGTGTAGATACGTTAAATGATGCACTTATCCTTGCCGGTGACGTTGAACAAGGCACGTTCTTGCGACTCATGCACGCCTCTACCGATGATCTTGTCGACGGTGCCGAAATTGCAGCACAAGAAGTCGTGTCTCAGCTTACTAAATCTAGTCAACACGATGACCCACAAAGTATTGCGCTGCTAACAAGTTGCATTGGAAGAAAGCTAGTGATGGGCGAGCGTGTAGATGAAGAAACAGAAGCCGTTAGCGCCTTTTTGCCACCTAACACCCAAATGTGCGGTTTTTTTCTTATGGCGAAATGAACCCATTTAGCGCAAACAGTAAAACAAGATTACACAATCAAACCATGGCCATAACCCTACTACGAGAACGTCACACGTGAACAAGTTATTACGTAGGCAATTAAAAAAAGCGTTCAATTTAAATAGCGAACGTGAGCTTGAGGCATGGTTAAGTGAGTTAAATGGCCAATCAGGCACGGCGTTGGACCAAGCAAAAATAATGGAAGGGTTTGTGTCCTTTATTAATCGTGTCGATGAAACATACCAGTACCACGAACGAGATATTACGCTGCGAGATCGCAGCCTTCAGCTGAACTCAGAAGAATTAATTGAAGCAAACGAAAAAATCAGAGAACAAGTTACGCACCAGAAAAAAGTCATCGATACGCTACGACATTCGGTAAATCAGCTGTTGACCGAACAAGGGAAACCAACGATTAACGATAGCCTCACCAACATTTCTCAACTGTCATCAATGGTCCTTGATTTAATAAAGAAAAAACAACAAATTGACAATGAATTGCTCGTTCAGCGCCATGCAATGGACAAGCATGGCATCGTCGCGACAGTCGACATAAACGGTACTATTCTGTCGGCCAATAACAAATGCTGTCAACTTTCCCAATTTGAGCGTGATGAACTGATAGGCCGAAACTTATCTATTTTTCGCGTTAGAAATCTATCTATCCATGTTCAAGTAGGCATTTTAAAAAAGTTAATCAAAGGTTCTATTTGGAATGGCGAACTCCACAGCGTAACCAAACGTGGTACACCGTGGTATGTGTCAGCCACTATTGTTCCCATACTTAACGAAGAGGCACTTGTCGACCGACTGGTTATTTTATGCACTGACATTTCAGAGCAAAAACGATTAGAAGAGCGACTAGCTGCAAGACAGCACTTTTTTAAGAGCATTACAGATAGTATCGGCGAAGGGGTGTACGCCGTAGACGGCAATGGAACGGTACAGTTTTTGAACCCTGAGGCACGTAGGTTGCTGGGCTGGGAACTAGAAGATTTAAAATATCAGATATTTCATGATGCAGTGCATTATCAACGTAGCGACGGTACTTTGTTAAAATCTGACGAATGCTTAATTCGCTCAACAACCAACAATGGCAATGTTTACCGTTCAGAAACCGACTTTTTTACGGATAAAAGAGGGCATTTATTTCCTATTTCAATTATTGCTGTTCCGCTATTAGATCGAAATGGAAAACCTGATGGCCACGTGGGGGTTTTCAGCGATATTAGTGAACGAAAAGCTACAGAAAGAAAACTGCAGTTAGCCTATCAAGAGGCTGAAAAAGCGAGCAAAGCAAAGGGTGATTTTCTTGCCACCATGAGTCATGAGATTCGTACCCCAATGAATGCAATCATTGGTCTTACGCATTTAGCGCTTGAAGCCGATACCGTCGAGCAAAAACAAATCAATCTTAAAAAAGTAAAAAATAGTGCTGCGACCCTGCTTGAACTGATTAATAGTATTCTTGACTTCTCAAAGGTCGACTCACAAGAAATTGACGTCGTTAAACAGAAATTCAATCTTTCCTCATTGCTTGGAAAACTGTCGCAGATGTTTCAGCACAAGGCGAGAGATAAATCACTTCATTTGTTGTTTGACATTAAATGTAATTCAAACAGCGAATGTGTAGGAGATAGTGACCGACTTTACCAAGTTTTGGTTAACTTATTAAGCAACGCAATAAAATTTACCGACAATGGGTTTGTTAAGCTAACCATTGATGCTAATCAAAGCGATATTGCCTTTAGCGTAAGTGACTCGGGTATTGGTATCAGTGAAAATAGCCTTCCTTCTTTGTTCGATGCATTTGTGCAGGCCGATGCCTCTATTTCAAGAAATTACGGGGGCACTGGATTAGGTTTAGCCATCAGCAAAAAATTAGTGTCGATGATGGGGGGTACGCTCTCGGTCGACAGCATTGAAGGTAAAGGAAGTCACTTTCACTTTAGTATCCCTGGCATGTTCATCTCGGCGGCACCGTACCCGACGATTTCATTAGAGCAACCATTGCTATGCGTAAGCGCTGAAAAGGGCATGACCGAAACTGTTCGCATTTTAAACGGAGCGCTCTCACGATTAGCCATACCATTTAGCATGATTGACGCTAGGCATAATGCTTTGCCTACATCGAACCAACATACCATTTTGCTGTTAGGTGACGACCAACTTGCATGGGATAAAATTATTAATCACATGAAGTTTGGAGAGTTTGAAAACCTAAATATCGCAATCATTATTACGCCATTAAGTGACATTGAAGTTGAACAACGCTTAGGTAAATACCTTCCCGCCCATGCCGACATCATCGAAGCCCCCTTTACCGATGTTCAGCTTATTGACTCGCTGACCCCGTTACAAAAAGCCTCCGGCGAAAAAAGAAAGGAAGGCCTAGAGTCTAAAAAGCGTAGAGAGAAAAGGTTGAAGGGTAAGCATATTTTAGTGGTAGAAGACGACGATATTAGCCTAGAGGTTACCCGCCAAATTCTGTTTAACAGTGGACTGAAAGTAACATCGGCAAAGACCGGAGAAATGGCGCTGATGTTATGTACAAAGCAACGTTTTGACGCCATCCTTCTTGATTGCATGTTACCTAAAATGAGCGGCTATCAAGTATCTGAACAGCTATGCCAACAACCTTTTTTTACTACGCCAATAATTGCACTAAGTGCAAATATTTCTGAGCAGACAACACAAAAGGGCATCGATGCAGGCATGTGTGCCCAAATAACAAAGCCCGCCAAGGCGAAAACGATTCTTGCTACGCTCGATAGTTACATCCATAGCGGTTATCTTAGTATTGATGAGCCAGCGCAAACTGATAATTTCGAAAACGATATCTATCAGTTCTACCTTAAATATGGAAAGCCAGATGTGCTGGCATCTTTATTAACGCTACTCACCACGAAATCCAATGATCTTAGTTATATAAACAGGCTATTGGAGGATGCGCATCACATTGGTGCACATACACTTGAGCGCAGCGTCTTTTCTATTCAAAGAGCAGCACACAACGGAAACGACTATGCCAGTAAAATCGCGGAACTTTCTCAATCTTTAGATACGACACTTAGCCTCATCGCCCATACGCTTTCTGCCTCTAATAAAAATAGGAAAGAGGAAGTGAGCAATGAGCTTCCATTAACCGAATTGGTAAATGTAATTACAAGCTTAAAGGCCTATGATGCTGATGCGGGCGCCTTACTGACAAATTTAGTCAGTAATTATTCAACCTCGCACCTAAGTCATAAACTTAACAAGGCATTACAACAGGTCAATGTTTATGACTACGATGGAGCAATCGAAACGCTAGTAGTTGTACAGGAAAATATAACCAATGAGTGAGTCACATTCGAACAAGAACACGAAGGCGTTCAGCGTGTTGATCGTTGACGATGAACCCGCCAATATTGATATATTGAAAGGGGTATTGTCACCTCACTACCAAGTCAAGGTAGCTTCTTCTGGTCATGTCGCGCTGCGCGTTGTGGAGCGGTTTACTCCCGACCTTATTTTGCTGGATATTATGATGCCAGGTATCGATGGCTTTGAAGTTTGTAAAAAAATAAAAGCAACATCGACACTCGCTAAAATACCGATTATTTTCGTCACCGCGTTAGGACAAGGCGAAGATGAAGAAAAAGGGTTTGCGCTTGGTGCGGTAGATTATATTACTAAGCCTATCTCCCCCCCTCTCGTGCTGGCGAGAGTTAAGACCCATATCACGTTAGCCCATCAGATGCGTGTCACTGAGGTACAAGTGAAAGAACGCACCGCTCAGCTACAGCGAAGTCAACAAAGTGCCATTACAATGCTAGCGGCGGCGGGCCACTATAACGATAACGATACTGGTCATCACATTTGGCGAATGGCGGCTTACAGTAAGTGTTTAGCCCTAGCGGCAGGATGGTCAATAACCGATGCCTCTTTGTTGGCGCAGGCCGCCCCAATGCATGATACAGGGAAAATCGGCATTCCTGACAGTATTCTCAAAGCCCCTCGTCGTCTTAATGACGCTGAAATGGCAATTATGCGAACCCACGCTGAAATTGGACATAAGATTTTGGCGCAAAGTGATACACCATTGTTTAACTTAGCTGCTGAAATATCGTTATGTCACCATGAAAAATGGGATGGCTCAGGTTATCCTCAGTCACTCATCGGCGAAGCAATACCGCAAAGCGCACGCATTGTCGCTATTGCTGATGTATTCGATGCCTTAACTATGAAACGGCCCTATAAAAAGGCCTGGGATGATGATGCTGCATTTGAATATATTGCTGAGCAGGCGGGTACACATTTCGACCCTGAACTGGTTTGCCGATTCTTATCAATAAAAGATGACATTATTCGAACTAAACAATACTGGAATTCGCTAGAGCAGCGAAATGAAATCCCCTCGATGGAGAACGTATTGCCTGCAAACACTGCCATGTAGACAGCTAAGATAATTAACCTATAAAAAACGCCGCGATTGCGGCGTTTTTTATTGGAACTTACATTAGCTTGTACCTAGCTCTACAGCAAGCCTGTCAGCCTGTTGTTTTTCACCTTGCACAAACTGTTTCCACTGCTGAGCCATTGCGCGACTCTTTTGATGCTTCTCAGCTTCTGCTAACTGATTCAGCGCCAACGCATATTGCTTTTTGTTGTAAAGGGCCATGCCTTTTATAAGGTAAACTAAGCCTGGGTTTCTCAACTCACCTTTAGCGACCGCTCGGTCAGCCGCAGAAATTGCATCATCAAAGCGCTCTTCATTAAGCAGAATTTGCGCAAGCTGGGCGTCTAATTCACCGTCTTCTGCTAATTCTGCCGCTTGCATCATTACAGGAATGGCTTTGTCTTGTTCTTTTGCTAACGACCAGCTTTGCCCTAGGAATTTCAGGTTGCGCAAGTTTTTCTCAAGCACGCCATTATTCATAGCCTGTTCCATTAACCTAGCGCCCTTAAACGGTGCTCTATGGTAATAGTAGAGCTGTGCTAGATTAAAGACATCTGCACCTGTCTCAACAAACCCTTGCTGATAAGCTGTTTCCATCATAGCCAGTTGCTTTCTTTCTTCGCCTAACTCACCATACATGCCTGCTAATTGCAGCCAATACTTAGGTTCGTTGTAAAGCTTGACCATCTTGATGAGGACGTCTTTTACCTTCTCAGGTTGCTTAAGTTCATAATAAACCGCACGCTGAAGAATTAACCACCCCTCATCAGGGATCATTCCCTCGGCTTCATGATCTGAAATCGCTTGTGCTATCCACTCAGCAGCGTTTTCATATTGCTTACTTTGGTAATACGCCTGCGCTTTTATGACTTTATTTTTCGGTGGAATTTTGCCGTTATTAAGGGCTTCCCAACGTTCAATATAAGTAATAGTATCGTCGTAATTACCTTGCATAAGGTTAAGCTGCGCTAAACTGAAAAGCGTTGTCATTTCAAATTTTTCAGGTATGGGCTGCTGTTCGACAACCTTGGCAAATGACGCTAGCGCTTGTTCATAATCTTCATTGTTGTAATAGATAAAGCCGAAAAAGTTATACATCATCGCTTTTTCATACGCATTCATCGAGTCTGATTTTTCCTCAACCTCACGTAAAATAGCGATGGCCTCTTCGACGTTGCCCGCATCATCAGCGGCTGATTGTGCGCGAGCAAGCTGCTCGTAAACCTTACCGCGCAGCGTAGGCACACGACGGGTTTTCTTTTCACTGGCCTTTACTTCTTGCGCACTCGCATCAGAAGCAACAAGCATAGTCGGTAACGTGATTAACGCTGATGCAGCTGCAAACGTCAGTGCATATAGCAATCTACTCGCTTGTGTTTTCATCATGTCTATTATCCGTCAATCTGGAATGAGATTCGGTTTTGCACACCAGACACTTCTGTTGGCTCACCGTTAACTACACGAGGCTTATATTTGAACTTCATTGCAGCATCAATCGCCGCTTGCTCAAAAATCCCCTGCGGATTCGCTTCAACTACAATAGGGTTACGTACCGCGCCTTGCTTAGTTACCGTAAACTCAACAATAACAAAGCCTTCTATTCCACGCTGAAGGGCGCGTCTGGGATAGACCGGTGCAACTTTAACGATAGGTAAGTACTCACCATCACCAGACTCTAAAGATAAACCGCCCTCTAACGAGATATCATCACCGACATCTGCACCAAAATCCATTGACGAACCTTCTGCGTTTGGTGTTGGCGAGTCCATCTGTGGCTGCTGCATCTGCGGCGGCGGCGTATCAGGCTTAGGTGGCTTCTTAGGCTTACGGTCTTTTTTCTCGACCTGCTCTTCCTGCTTAACCCTTACAAAGTCAAGCACACTACCTTTTGGAGGCTCAGTCAGAGCGCTGCCACCCATCTTGATGAGTGATTGCATCAAGAAGAACAGGCCTAACGTGATCGCAAGAGATAGTGCGAATGCGATTAAATATCGTGGCATGATTTATGGCTCTTGCGCTGCAATCGAAACATCGTAT
>Ga0102948_1000944_pt1 | contig 11550 bp, 4 predicted proteins | sample SalPonA_A_H2O_MG_FD_78211 | JGI IMG/M metagenome (GOLD analysis project Ga0102948, IMG submission 78211) | Water microbial communities from South San Francisco under conditions of wetland restoration - Salt Pond MetaG R2A_A_H2O_MG | ecosystem: Environmental > Aquatic > Non-marine Saline and... | reverse complement strand
GTGGGCTCAGGCAAAAACCACCCTTTAGAATGCAAAAAGCCAAATCAAACTAGTGTTTGATTTGGCTTCTTTTTACGTTGGTAGCGGGAGCCGGATTTGAACCAACGACCTTCGGGTTATGAGAAATCGGCAGTTAATGGTAATTAAAATTTGTCAAAATACGTAAAAATAATAAAAACAGCGCTAATTATTGGTCTACATTGATTAATAAATGATCAAAAAGACCCGGTTATGACTCGCACTTCTACTGAAAACTTTCACAGGCATGACCACGATGCTTTGACCTTAAGGATACATGGCGTCGACTTAACAAGAAAGTTTAGCGCTTCAGGAATCCCGCCTTGGTTAAGGATTGTTCTTCAAACACTCGATGTCCACCTTGATGATCAGCCAAGTATCTTCAACAAGAAGATGAGGACCGGCGCACAAATCTTGGTCGATCTCTGTGCGGCCTGCAATAAAGTCAACGTGGATTACAATAGTGTTAGCTTCGGGCAGAACGTTTGGCAGACTCGGATTAATCAGCTTTCGGATACCCTGATATCTCTGAACATCAGTGCAGAAATGGGCTATCGAAGCTCCAATCCAAAAGCGTCAGCAGTTCCGAAGCGAAATGCGCTCAACGGTCTCTTGGTGCAGGAGCATCCAACGGACGGGAATCCATACGCTCAGTTCAAAGACCGTTTGCGCGCTTGGCTACTGTTCAAGGCTTTTGATATTTCCGAGAAACACCAATGTTTCGCTGATACTGCTGTCATCGAAACGGCACGGTATCTGAGTTACTGGGTCAATCAAGCCAACGTCGGATGGACGCTTACAAATACCATCGCCGAACAAGTCGCCTCTTCGGATACCTTTTCGTACTTCAGCCCTTGGATATTTGAGCGCTCTCTCTGGTCAGTTGTCGCTGGAATGAATACCGAAGTTCTCAGCGCTCAAGACAGCCAATTTATAGGCAATCTAGTTAGCATCATGCAGGGAGAAACAAGCCACTACGATGGTACAGGCGCATACCAACCACCAGTTTATGCAGGCCTACCGGTAGACGTTAGCGCCGGAGAGCTGTCTCCTTCCACCGAACTGTTTGACGTTGATGACCAGATACTGTTTTCAGAATTCGGCGATCGGTATTTTGAGCCCAATTATGACAATGAGGCCTATACCAGTGAAGAACAGCGCATCTCCGCACACTCGCTGCTGCGTCAAAGTGCAGAGGAACACCACTATCTGCCATCGAGTTGGTGTTACTTGCAGAATGAAGAGTTCTCACAACTGCTTAATTGGATTGATCGTCAGCTTCAGTCGGCAAATCCTCACGACGCTTTGGGGGCTGTACTTACGGTAGTGGCCTTGCTGACATCATCTTCTTTGCAGTTCGTCTGTGAGTTTCCGCTTTCAGGGAGAGAGGCCGGATGGTATTTAGATCTCGACACTGGAGGGCTAAAACGTTCGGTGCCACGTTATAACAACGCCTGGACGCCTCAAGAAGCGGATCGAGCCTACATCAAACCGAGTACCAGCGAGCATCATTTAAAGCTGGTTCACTCGGTGCTAGACACCGTCAATGACGTACTTAAAGAGAACCCTAATTGTAAAACGTTGGGACAGCTCTGGACTGCCGTAAGCTCAGTGAAACTCAAGTCGTGGTTTACCCGTCAGATGAACGAAGCGGGTCTTCGCATAAGCTCCTCAATGCTCGCAAAGATCCTGCCATATGATCTGTATCAGTCTACAGGCAGTGTCACAATTGCTCGATTATTCGGTGCTCATCCGCAAACAACTTTAACCGGCGCGGCCGCTTATGTTGCGGCATCTCCGGCGTCAATCGACCTTTGGTGGGAAGGTGCAGAATTAAAACGCTTTGGTACATTCGTTTGGGAGACCATCGATTGTAATGTCTTGGGTAGTCAGATGGTTTTATTGCCTGCTGCTGTTGCTAAGGACGTGCAACATGCGATCACCCGTTTGAGTCGATTGAGGTCGGGCAATCCAATCGACTTTCATAATGCATACACCGAATATTGCGTGTATATGCTCTTGGCAGCTACCGGAGCAAGACCAGTTAACGACCCCTTCGAATCGCTGGCTGACTTCAGTTTTGAGTTTGACCTCATTGCAATCGACGATAAGGCTGATGCTAGCAATAGTTCAGTCAGACTAGCCCCTCTGGGTCACATCGTTAGGAGACAGATTCAAGATCATTATTTGAAGCACCTGAACACTCTTAGTGAAAGTGTATCAGTTCAACTCCCTGGCTTTTCTCGGCAGCTCAAGGACATGCTTTTTCAGCGTCGCTCCGAGAGCCTCCCTCTGTTCTTCTTTTTGAGGAGTGACGGCGTACTCGAGCATATCTCTTTGAACCAAACCAAATCCGATGATGCCGCTAACTCGCTTTCCTGCTCCGAATCGAAATCGCTATTCAAATGGCCTCTTCCGGCTAATTTGTTTCGTCACCATTTTATACAGTCGTTGATGTCGAGCGGTGTGGAGCCCGAGGTTGTTGAAGGCTGGGCAGGTCATATTGAGCACGGTGTTTCATCCTACGGAGACTACTCCGAGCGCTGTTGGTGGGAGGATGCCAGGGAAGTTCAACCAGTACTCGATCGAATGTTAAAACGATTGGGATTTGAAGAAGTTTCAGGATTCACTCACCCTGTTCACTTCAAGAATTTACGAGCTGATAGCACGGCGGAAACAGAGGCTTTCGGTCGGGCACGCAGAGCCCAGAAGCGTGACAAAAAGAAAAAGGCCATATTGGCGGAGGTGGATAAACTCGTAGATTTTCACTTCAACAACTCCGAAGATCCGCTCTCACAACCGTCCGTGAACGAACTGTCGATAGCGATAACCAGTGTTTCATTAACCAATTCAATGTTACGCCCCTATGCTTGGCTCAGTTTCGATCAAATGCTGACTCGACTTGATGAGTATGCGCTTTCAACGGGCGAAACAGTGCCTAGAATAAGAAGAGGTGCCCTTCGCCCTACTCGCGCAAAGACTCATTTCACACTTCAGTCTCCTCTGTCCCTTGAACGCTTCAACAGATTGACTGAAGCTCTGAAAGAGCAAGTAGAGTCAGCACGCTGGTCACCCGAGCGGGTTGGTGGCGGTATGGCGGCTGTATTAGGCGCCGCGTTACTCTGTATAGAAAATCGCCTAAGCCATAATAGACTTTTGAGCGATGTCGTTGCTATCCGCAATTTTCGTCTGATAACGACTGCGGGAGAATTCTATATCGAGCATGATGAAAACCTAGACCCGAGTGATCTCTTCCAACCCGTTCAACGGTATGCAATTCCGGTACTAACCGCGCGATATCTGGACCGAGCGCTGGCCGCCAAAGGAGCACAGCGAGGCGATGGGTATCGGGCACTTAAACCACTAATAAATTCGCTTTCCCTTGAAATTACTCCCCGCGATGCACTCACAGTATTCGCAAAAATCATCAGAGATACGAATGCGATTATGCTACCGGGTTTTATGGCCGCAGCTCTCGACGGGCGAACTTTAGTCACGAGCTTGCCCTTACAGGATTGGTACCGATTTAAAACATCTCAACAGCTGGACATGCCAGGCTGCCGAGCATTGATGTACGACCAGCTTAAGTGTGAATCAATCACTGATAAAAATCAGTCAACTGCTGCACCAAATTCTTTCAACGCAGTTGCGTTTTGGACGCAGACCTCATTTCAACTTAAAGATGCCCTAGACTACAAAACCTCACTGATGACATTGATCGGGGGTTACACTCGCAGCACCGGCGGAGCACGTAATCGGCTTCGAAGTGCCTTAAAAAGTTTGGAGCACAAATACAGTCAACGAGTTAATCAAACCGTTCTCTCAATCGGGCGCTGGATCGATTTTCGCGTAGCTGAGGGAAACAAGAAACGGAGCGGAAAATCTCTTGCTCAGAATACCCTGAAGACCTACGCGTCGGCCGTTTCCACCCTTATTTCTATCGGCCATCAAATTGATATCACGCTACTGGATTCTGATGGCATCACCGATTTGTACCTGGCGTTTTTAGAGGCTAAGCGAAGCTCCGTAGAAGACCTGGTGTATTTCAAGGAGAGATTGCTGGATTATCATAATTTCATGACGCGCTTTGTCGGGATTGAACAACCCGATTGGGGGGTACTACAAATCGACGCGGCCACACGGGGGGTATCACCCGGAGCAATTCGCACCGTAGAGTATGATGAGGCGCTTCGAAAACTACAGAGCCTAGAGGGTCTTGAACAACTCCAAAAAGATTATATCTCGTGGTTGTTGATTGTTGGCTACCGCTTTGGATTAAGACCGAACGAGGCGATACACCTTCGAAAATGCGACTGTATATTCGAGGGTAATGTGCTCTACCTTTCTGTTCTGCCCTACCGCGGGCACGAACTCAAAACCAAGGGAAGTCGCCGTTTAATGGAGAACATCGATCCTTTAACCGGCACTGAGACCGAGGTCATCGAACGGGTTATTGCGCAGTTCTCACCTCTGAAGGCTCATCAATCCGATGCGCTATATACAGTGCTGAGTGAGGCAGATATCGAAGGCTTCTTGTCAGGTGCCCTCGGCACTATTAATGATGTTCTTCGGGCCACGACGGGAAACGAACATCTGATTTATTACCACCTACGCCACACACATCTTAACCAACTCTCTGCTTCGGTGCTGGACGTTAAATCTCAACTATGGATTGAACAGCGCCTCACCAGAGGGCGTAAGGAAGTGCGAGGTCTAACTCTTGGCGCTCGATCGAGCACCAGCCGAAGAACTCTTTTAGGGATTGGACGTCGCCTTGGGCACGTGATTCCCGCAACATCGCTACGCAGCTATAACCATCTCATTAGTGATCATATTGATGTGCGATTGGGAATTAAAGAAACAACGCAGGACGTCCTACCCAATGTAATAAATCTTGATGTACTTCCTACGATAGCCAGAGAACAACGAGAACTGCAATCAGTTCACAAGCCTACCCTCGCGCTTGTCACGCCGGCAAATGTACTGAAATGCCTGGAGCATATGAGTCGAGGTTACTCTGCGGCGAAAGCGATGCAGATCGTAAACTTTCCTGAGTACTATGCGCCGCTTTTTTACAAGGCTGTTCGAACAGTGGAATCTACATTGTGGTTTTCACAATCGCAGGCCTCATCCATCTGCGGTCGCGACGCACCTCTCCTATTATTAGAACGTCTCGCGGTCAATTATTGGCAAGAAATGATTGAGGTCGCAGAACGCCATTCTACAGACATCGAGTCGTGCCAAACGTCCCAAACAACTGAGGACAGTGTCGTGCGCATGGTCGGACAAGATCGTCAAATACTAATGAAGCACGATTTTGACTTCGATCTCGTTATGTATGTCATACGGATATTCGAAATTCCCCTGAGCACTCTTCAGATTCATACTCGGGGGGATGATCAGGATATATATAGCCGTATTGAGCGTTATGGTCTGAGCAGTTGCCTACAAACACCGGGCGACCAAGTAGCTCAAATCAATGCTTCTCGCTCACCTGGAAACCACTATGATCGTCGCTATGCTGCCCTGATTTATAATGGCGATGGCGAACGAGCGATCAAAAACCGTAACAGTTTTGTGATCGCTCTTATCGCCTGTCATTTAGTCGTCATGCTGCCGAGGTGATAACTGAGTTTGCGGATAGCAGTCGATGCTGTCTACGACCCACCCGGAATTTGTGCCATCTGGGTAAATCACAGTATGCAGCGTTACCACGAAAGTTTCCTGGCTACGTAGGGCGTCTATAAGAGTATTCATTTGGTCACCCAATCGATATCGTGCAATCACATTATGCTTTCCCTCCAGATAGGCACCGGCCGTTTTAAGGGCTAGGTCGACTGTCTCAGGATCCCTTTTTATACCCTTGGCAATAACGGTCACCTGCTCAGAAAAATGTTGTTCAGGCCGATAGGGCAGGCGCATAAAACTCTGGTTTAAAATGACCTCACCGTCGAGTTGCCGCACACGGATCGGAGCGCTCAAATTCCGCTCACCGTTTTTCATCAAAAATTTGAAAGCACGCTTATCTAATTCGGCTTCTATGTCTTTGACCATCTGCTCTGGAAGGTTCATTTGCTGAAAAAGCTCCGCTAATTCAACGGTGTATCCATTCGGGTAAATCGCTTTCATGAATCGGTGCTGCAGACTGTTTATAAGTGTCTTTTGCGAATCCGTAATTCCGTGACCCGTAGCGATCAAGCGAGTAAAACCATGCATGTTACGACCCTCCGTTTTATGAATGATGGTTTTCGAAAGTTTAATGTGATCGAAGTGAAGGACCTTCAAGACGAAGGTAAGCATGAAATTAATGTACTCCATGAGTTCGCTATTTATTTCAGTGACTGCCGACTTGTTATTCGCTCCGCACTCATACTCGCCACAATCATCCGGTTCATGAGGTGGGATGAATGCAGAATTTGAATCGTGCTGTTCGCGAAGGGTAATCCTTACCGTATCAGCGAGCGGCATGTCGTCAATTTCGATCTGCTGTTCTGCTGTCATATGGGTTTCAATTACTTTTTTCATTGGTATATCCTCTTCTTACTTTCTATTGGACGACCCAAGATGGGTCGCAGACTCGAACGTTCCTTTAACGTTCACTGGAAAATCTTCAAAACGTGCTCAAGCAGAGTGCCTGCAAGATGGCCTCTGCCCGCGCTGGGCATCTAATTTCAATGCGTTGGATACAGTTAAGGTGTGAGTCGTTTGCGATTCAGGATGTCTGCTGAATTAACGACGAGGTGGTGCCCAGTCGAGCTCTGACTACTTTGAAAAAGAGACTAAAAGTCACCCTAGCGAACAGCTAACAAGCAGCCTTTTCGCTTTGTAATCAAGTGGTCGGTACGATGAGCTAAATGACTGTGAGAGGCGCTATCAAGCGAGAAAACACGCCGGGACGCGATGCATGCAGTTAACCCTAACGGCTAACCGTTGCTGACTTCAGATCAAAAAATTTGAACTTCATTCAGCATCACATCACGGCATAATCTTGCAAAGGATATGCTCAAGCAGTCTCAGTGATTTGCTCAATCAGAATCTGATTGCCAAATTTTGGGTGCAGTGTCCCCGTGTGTGTGCCTTGCATACTGAAACAGCTACTGTCGCCGCTCCCGGTCACACTGCAAGTGGTATAGGTGTTATCCGCTCGGTCTCTAAGAGGCTCGCTCAGACAAAACCCGTGTTGATGAGTTCCTCGCTGAGAAACTCCTCTCGTCCGGCGTGTCAAAAAACAGCTTGGACGTCAGTAATAATGCTTCACCTAACGGGTATTGGTCTGAATTTCAGGCACAATAACCCGTACTCGTACGCCAAAGCTTTTTTAGAGTGTCAGTTAGACCACTCCTGGCGTACTGCTCGGTTGGCAGTAAGGGCCCTAAACTAAAACTACAGTTATCTTTGGGCGAAGTAGTATTAATGCCCCGAGCTTTTGATAAGCTCCCCTTGGGCGCGAACACACAAAATACTCTCGAATTGAGAGTCCCAACGTCCTCGGAGTTGTGCACTACACAGCTTCTGGATTTGAGTACTTTCGCATGTTGCCGATCCATCGGCATAAGTCATTAAGTTAGTTAGTCTGAATTAAGGCTCAGCTACCTTATACTCAGACTAGCCGGTGATTTGAATTTTGCCAGTCAGGACTGCACAAAATATTGATTGAATTGTGCAAGCGTTTGTAATCGACTTAAATTTTCTGCAAACCGGTCATTCAGACTAGTTTCTTGAAGGCCTGCTATCCCGCATAAGCGGTCCTTGAGTGGCTCAGGTGCCGACAGTCTGGTGTTGTATTCAAAGCTGCCGTTAAGATCTGCCAAAGCTAGAGCTTGTTGCTACTGTGTCCATAAAGAACAGCATCAGAATCCATTGCCTTTTCCGTGCTGATCTCTCCATATTGTGGCTAATTTGACTGTAGTTAATTTTCAGGCCTTAGCGATCCAAACATAAAGGTTAGCCGTAGGAAAAATAAGTATCGAAAAGTAGTTTTGTAGCAGTGAGGGTCTTGCAGAGCCCGATAAGTAGTTTGGAAGGTTACGTTGAACAAAGTTTTTAAGTTTTCTCAAAAGGTGGGATTCGGCTTCAGGTCTAATGAGGCGATTCCATCAGACTCCCTATCATGGGCAAATGATGAGCTTGACTTGCCGCATTACGACCAAACTATCTCAGGAGAATTCGCCGGAGAATACTCGAATTTATTAGAGTTATCTAATAATGACCTCAAGGACACTATCGCTAAATAATTAATCCGGTTGCAGGACGATAAATTAGAATAAGAGGTAATGCGATGTTTAGGGTTTCCACTTTGCTGATGGCTATGCTCATGCTTACTGCATGCCAAACCGTTCACCTATCTAAAGGGCGCCCAGTTAACTTTGAAAAAGATGGTGATATTTACGTTTACGAGAGCTGGGAGCTGCCAGAATATCTTTCTCCTGAACCAAATGATGCCACACTCAACTACTATATTTCGAAGCTGAATAACAGCTACTGGAGAGATGCTCGATTTACTGTAGACCCCCAAGATAAAACTGCGATTGGGTTCGTCTCAGAGCCGATGCCCAGTAAATTTATTGAGGAACAACTCAATAATACTGGTCTCCTGAGTTACATTTACTATGACAAGGGGATCGTAAAATATGATGGAGTCTCTCCCACAGGTAGATTCGATGTAGAAATTAACAACAAAACGCCTTTCAGATCGGCTTCAGCCGGAAAAAGCTTAGTATCTTATTTAGCGGCTCACGCTATATGCAAAGGTTATATAGACGATGTTTCATCACCACTGAGCGATTGGCCACTGATGGCCGATACGCTTTATGGCAAGCTACGATTAGTAGACGTACTGGACATGCGTGCCGGCGATCAAAAATTTGTTTCGGAGTCAACTGGAGTCCAACCGACAAAGCGTTGGTATAACTCGTTTAGCTTGACGTCGTTTGCACAAAATGAGTTGAAAGATACAGCCCCGAGTGAGAACAGAACTCATTACTACAACGGTTTAGCCACAAACGTTGCTCTCAACTATGTTGCTTACAAGACTGGCGATGAGTGGTCAGCATTTTTAAACGAGGTTTTGGTAGAGAAGGTCGGAATAGACGATACATTAACCATCAGACGAATAAATACCACCAGAACCAAGCAAGACTCTGGAGCAACCTATGGTTTTTATGCACGACGGTTTGATTATCTTCGTTTGGGAAAAGCGATATTAGATGATTGGAAGACCAATTCCTGCGTCGGTCAGTACCTAAAAGACACGATGAAACGTCGGGTTTCTAAACACTCCGGTCCGTATCCGAGTGACGGAATCCATTCAGGTCATAGAAGCTCAAAAACTTATGCTGGTCAGTTTCATTTCGATTATGTCGGTATGGAGGACCGGAACATTATTGGTCTCTACGGATACGGTGGGCAAACTGTACTGATAGACTTGGATGAGGAGCGGATAGTAGTGATCAACGCAGTCCACTCAAACTTCGACTGGAAAAAACTAGCTCTGGATGTAATCGAAAATGGTCGGCTGCCATAGAGAAGCTATTTCAAAGAACTGTTACCAGTTATCAGCGAAGCTACTTAGAGACGCTGCTCGCATAGTCAGCGTAAAATGGCAAAAATGCTATATACAGCCGGGAGAGCTGTAAGTGTTTTATTCTAGCGATAAATCAGTTGCTGACCGTAGTTTAAGAAACGATTTCCCTAGTCGGAGTCCGCTATCACACTCTATGTGTAAGGAAGAGTATACTGAAAAGTCTGTACTTAACCGCATAGCATTGATGCTCTTAAAAGTAGGGTGATTCGTAAATTAAGTTGTATTTGTCAGTATAGGTTCCTAAAAATGGTACGTATTAGATCGCGCTTTTTCATAGCAGTTGCTTTCTCAATTGCTCTAGTCGGATGTAAAAGAAATCCAATTATAGTTCCGCAGGATAACCCCGGGGGTAAAGCCGTAAATTACGGTGACAGCTATTTTGTGGCTGAGATGCCGGGCCACGCCAGACCGAACGATGCGACCATCTCTATGTATGAAAAAGGTAGGCGAAATTTCTTTAATACCCTCAAAGATAAAGGCGAGTTTTATACTATCAGGCCCAGCGGTAACGCTGAATTATTCAAGTACCAAGAGAACCCAAAAAACCGCCATCTTGAGACTCAACTGACAAGCGGTTTTCTATTAAGTTATCTGTACTACGACAACGGTGTTATCAAGTATGACGGCGTCCCTAAGCCTGGCCGGATTGACCCTCAAATCACAGATCAAACGCTTTTCTTTACTCATTCGACTGGCAAAAGTATCGTTTCTTACATTGTGGGACACGCTATCTGTCAAGGCTATATTAGTTCAATGTACGAGCCGATTAACTGGCCCCTCATGAGCAATACTCTTTATGAAGATCAACCGCTAATTAATCTATTGAATATGCAGGCTGGAGACAGTCATACTGTTGATTCGGATTCCACGTCTTATGTAATGGGTTCAAAAACTCATCATCGTGATATGGATTTAACGTCGATAGCTTCACTCCTAGAAGGCACGACTCCTAGGAAACACAAAGTGTTTTATAACAACTTTCTCTCGGACGTAATTGCAAGTTATGTGGCGTATAAAGCTGGTGAAAATTACCCAAATCTACTACAGGCGGTGTTCCAAGATAAAGTTAAGATAGAGAACGAAGTCCATTTTCAACTGCACACACTCAGTTCTAATGGCAGATATCGGAATGAACTTCAGAATAGAGCATCTTATTCTTTTATGATGACCCGTAAAGACCTCCTGAGAACAGCGGTGGCAATGATGCAAGACTATCAAAAAGACACTTGTGTCGGAAATTATTTAAGAGAATTGCAAGCGCAAGCAAAACGGTGGCCTGGATATTCCCCTTCTTCAGATAACTCATTCTTGTACGCGAATAGATACGCGAGAAAATATGGCGGTCAGTTTTACTTTGATTTTTACGGTATGAACGGGCGCAACATAGTTATGACAGCAGGTAAAAACGGTCAAAATATAGTTATGGATATGGATAACTCTCGGATCATAGTTACCCAAAGTGCGGCTTCAGGTTGGGACAGGCGAGCATTTTTATTAGACGTAATACGAGAAGGTAAGCTGCTTGATTGAATGAAATGGCAACCGCTCGATAATTTGTCTGAAATGTGTGGGGGTCAGTTTCCAGAATGGGGGCTCGAGATGCCCCTTACCAAATACCAGTTTCAATGTAATGTTGAGAAGTACGCTTTTCGATCGTTGCGAAGCGAATAAGGCTCAAGTTCTCCTCAGACGGTGTTTCCAATGAATACTGTATCGATACCAAGGGTTACACACTGACGTTTTAGAGATAACTCGCGAGACAGAAACCGCGAAAGTACTTACTAGCTCAAAATATCATGCTGCTGTGACAAAGGAGTAGTTGTCTGTCTATCAGATAACAGCATGGGATAAGTTGCTGACAAATATACCAAGGCCTGAGAACAAGCACATTTCGGTCGTTCAAATGGGCTCTGTTTATAGCTATTGAATGTCCGCAAAGGGCAAACCTC
>Ga0102948_1000943_pt1 | contig 11551 bp, 12 predicted proteins | sample SalPonA_A_H2O_MG_FD_78211 | JGI IMG/M metagenome (GOLD analysis project Ga0102948, IMG submission 78211) | Water microbial communities from South San Francisco under conditions of wetland restoration - Salt Pond MetaG R2A_A_H2O_MG | ecosystem: Environmental > Aquatic > Non-marine Saline and... | reverse complement strand
GTTGTGCAATTCACTGAGATGGTTGTGCATAAGACCAGTCCTCTCCTATACAAACTACTGGGTATATTCCTACCGCTGATCACCACCAACTGTGCCGTATTGGGTGTGGCACTGTTGAACATTCGTAAACAGAACGATTTTATTGAATCGATTGGCTATGGCTTTGGCGCCGCCGTTGGTTTCTCATTGGCTCTGATTCTCTTCTCGGCACTGCGTGAGCGCATTGCCGTTGCTGAAGTACCTGAGACTTTCAGGGGCCCAGCCATTGGCATGATTACTGCCGGTCTTATGTCCCTTGCCTTTATGGGCTTTGCTGGCTTAGTTCAATTTTAGGGTGCCAGAATGAGTAGCGTTGCAATAGCCATACTTGTTCTCGCCATTCTGGCCATTATCTTTGGTGTCATTCTTGGCTTCGCGGCTGTTCGATTCAAAGTAGATGGCGACCCCATTGTCGATCAAATTGATGCGTTACTGCCGCAAACTCAGTGTGGCCAATGTGGCCACCCTGGATGCCGCCCTTACGCGGAAGGCATTGCATCCGGCGAAGCGATTAACAAATGCCCTCCCGGCGGGCAGACCACCATTGATCAACTTGCGGAGTTGCTCAACGTTGATTCCATTCCTCTTGACGCAGAGCATGGTATTGAGGATGTTCGTAAGGTTGCTTACATTCGTGAGGATGAGTGCATTGGCTGTACTAAGTGTATTCAAGCTTGCCCGGTCGACGCCATTTTAGGTGCTGCTAAGCTGATGCATACTGTAATCGTTGATGAATGTACCGGTTGTGATCTCTGTGTTGAGCCTTGCCCAGTCGACTGTATCGATATGCTCCCGGTTGGTACAACAACGCTAAACTGGAAGTGGCCAGAGCCACCTCAAACCAACAATTTGATAGCGACGGATCGACAAACGCGCGTCGAGGAGTATCCATCGTGAAAGTATTCAGTTTTCACGGCGGCATTCACCCGCCAGAAAACAAGAAGCAGTCTACGCGTGCTGAAGTGCGCCACCTAGCCACCCCTAAAACGTTGGTCATCCCTACGCAGCAACATCTTGGCCTGGCGGCTGATCCAGTTGTTTCTGTAGGGGAAAAGGTACTCAAAGGGCAAATGATCGCTGAACCAGTTGGTCGCATCAGCGCTTCGTTACACGCCCCTACTTCAGGTACAGTAACCGCAATAGAAGAACTACCCGTGCCACACGCTTCTGGCCTTACCGCTGAATGCATTGTTATCGAATCCGATGGTTTAGATCAGTGGATTGATCATCAGGCAATCGATTACAAGAGCATTGAGCGAAATGAACTGCTCCATCGGATTCGCCAGATGGGTATCGCTGGCATGGGCGGTGCTGGCTTCCCTACCGATGTAAAACTGAACCTAAGTTCAGATCATATTGTCACCACATTGATCATCAACGCGGCAGAGTGTGAGCCCTACATCACCGCTGACGATATGCTGATGCGTGAACACGCCTCTGAAATTCTAGAGGGGGTCAAGATCATTCAGCATCTATTGAAACCCATCAAAACATTGATTGGGATCGAGGATAATAAACCCAATGCCATTCGTGCTCTTAATGAGGCATTGGCTAACACCGATATAGATCTCGATTTAGTTGTAGTCCCTACCAAGTACCCCTCTGGTGGTGAGCGCCAGCTGATTCAGCTGTTAACGGGTGTCGAAGTACCGAGTGGAAAAATACCGGCAGATATCGGTATCGTAATGCAAAACGTGGGGACTGCTCAGGCGCTGCACCGTGCGATCAATCATGGCGAGCCATTGATACAACGCATTGTGACCGTGACTGGGGAAGCCGTTGAACATCCGGGTAACTTCTGGGCTTTGATCGGAACCCCATTTTCAGATCTTCTCTCAGCCGCTGACCTAAAGCCGGGAGCCATGCACCGTCTGGTTATGGGCGGCCCAATGATGGGGGTTGCCGCTGAGACAGACGCCATTCCGGTGATTAAGACGACCAACTGTCTGATTGCCGCGACAGAGAGCGAGATGCCAGAAGCGCCAGCGGCACAGCCTTGCATACGATGTGGCATGTGTGAACAGGCCTGTCCAGCACAGCTTCTTCCTCAACAACTCTATTGGTTTGCCAAGGGTAAAGAGTTTGAGAAGGCGAAGAATCACAACCTGTTTGACTGTATAGAGTGTGGCGCTTGCGCCTATGTCTGCCCTAGCAGTATCCCTTTGGTTCAATTCTATCGCTTTGCCAAATCCGAAATCCGTGCAGAGGCGCTAGAACAGCGCAAAGCCGACCATGCTCGGGAGCGCTTTGAGGCGAGACAAGCCCGCCTTGAGCGTGAGGCGATTGAGAAAGCAGAACGACGTAAAGCTCGGGCTGCGGAGGCGGCTAAAGCCCAAGCAGAGCGTAAGAACCAGTCAAGCAGCGAATCCGGTAACAGTGACACAGCTGCGCTCAAAACAGCCGCTGCGGTTGCACGAACGAAATTGAAGAAAGCCGAGGTTGCACTCAAAAACGCCCAAGACAAAGGGTTGGATGGTGTTGATACTCTGCAATCCACTGTCGAAAAACTGAAACAGACTGCAACAGAGGCTGAACAAGCTCTCAAGAGCAGCACAACCGCCTCAACATCGAATGCGGCACCCTCCAAAAGCGATCCGAAAGCGGACAAACCCGACCTTAAAGCGTTGAAGCAACAGGTTTCCATCATGCGAACCAAGCTCAAAAAAGCTGAGGCTGCCGAAGATAAAGATCTGAATGAAATTAAAACACTGAAAGCTCGCCTAGAGGAGGCTACCCAAGCTCATACTGATGCCGATCATGCACTGATAGAGCTGGCTAACAATGCGGGTATTGATTTGAAACAGTTGCGCATCGATGTTGCTATGGCGAAAGTTGCTGTGACTAAGGCAGAACGAATGATCAGCAAGAGTGACGATGAGAAAGAGCAGGAAACGCTCAAAACGGAACTTACGTCAGCAAAGTCCAAGCTCGCGCAGCTTGAAACACAACTTAAACCGTACGAGTAGGATAAAAATATGTCACTGATACGGATGAGTTCACCCCACGTTACCCGCAGCAATACCAGTTCAAGTGTTATGCGGTTGGTTCTACTGGCCATGATACCTGGCATTCTTGCGCTGACTCTCTTTTTTGGCTGGGGGACTCTGATTCAAATAGCCGTCTGCCTGATATCTGGTCTCGCTTTTGAGGCACTTGCACTAAAGCTTCGTGGACTGCCCGTTTCACGCTATCTAGGTGACTATTCTGCTGCTGTAACCGCACTCCTGTTAGCCGTCTCTATTCCCCCTTCAGCACCCTTTTGGATCGGTATTGTGGGAATGTTTGTGGCGATCCTATTTGCCAAACAGGTCTACGGTGGGATTGGTAATAACCCCTTTAACCCGGCCATGGTCGCTTATGCCCTGCTGTTGATCTCATTCCCGGTTCAGATGACCAGCTGGAATCTTCCCTATGTACTCAGTGGCAGTGACGGTTGGTCCATTCCGGCACTCTCTGAATCGTTGTCATTGATCTTTGCCGGATCGTCACAGGTCATGGACGCCTACACCGGCGCTACCCCATTGGATATTCTGCGCAACCGTGATGGGTTTACGACCGAAGAGATGTGGCGCAGTAACCAGACCCTTATTGAGGGTACCGCGGCCTATCATGCGTTGTCGGCTGCTTGGTTCATGGGGGGAATCTACCTGATTTATAAGAAAGTATTTACTTGGCATACCCCTGTTAGCATTCTTGGCACACTAGGGTTGGTGAGTGCTATTGCTTACGGTGTCGACCCCAGTAACTTTGTCGATCCGTTCAACCACCTAACATTGGGCGCGACGATGTTAGCGGCGTTCTTTATAGCAACGGATCCCGTCTCTTCGGCGACTAGTAATCGCGGCCGTATCGTATTTGGCATTGGTATTGGGTTGTTGATCTTTACTATTCGCACCTGGGGTAACTACCCAGATGCTGTCGCATTTGCTGTCCTATTGATGAATCTAGCGGCTCCAATGATCGATCACTACACCCAGCCTCGTAGTTACGGCCATAAACGTGCACGTTTTGGACCTAAAGGAGAGTGAGTATGGAGATCAATAAACACCCTTCCACTACCCAGTCCATATCAAAAAGTGCGGTGGGGATTGGTCTGTTTGCCGTTCTATCGGCTGCTGTTATTGCCATCACCCAAGTAACCACTGTGGATCGAATTGAGGCCAATATTCGTGAGGCTGAATCGAAGGCTCTCTATGAGATCTTTCCCGCGTCCATCGATGAACAGTTGTATGACCATCGGGTTGCCCTCGATGTGGGGCAGCTGAACGTTGACCCTGGTACAACCGGGTACCAAGCGATTCAAGACAACCAGGTGGCAGGGGTTATTTTACCGGTTACCTCCTCTATGGGGTATTCTGGTGACATTGACCTGATTGTTGGAATCCATGCCGACGGAACTCTTGCAGGTGTTCGTGTCATTTCCCACAAAGAGACGCCGGGGCTTGGGGATAAAATAGATAGATCGAAATCCGATTGGATCGACAGCTTCAAAGGGGCTCGTCGTAACGGCCGAGATGATTCAAATTGGGCCGTTAAGAAAGATGGTGGTCAGTTTGATCAATTTACCGGTGCTACTATTACACCAAGGGCTGTCGTGCAAGCGACCGGCGTCGCGATAGACTACTTTGAGTCCCATCGTAATCTGTTATTGTCACCCGCAAACCGTGAGAAGAGCTATGCAGAGTGAAACACAGACACTGATTAAGAACGGGCTATGGACGAATAACCCTGCCCTGGTTCAATTACTGGGGCTATGCCCTCTTCTTGCGGTGACCAATTCAGTCGTTAACGCACTTGGACTTGGACTGGCGACTCTGGTCGTGCTAACGGGAAGCAACTTGACGGTATCACTGTTCCGCAAGCTGACACCGGAAACGGTGCGTCTTCCAATTTTTGTCATGATCATTGCCGCTTTTGTTACCGCCATTGAGTTATTGATGCAGGCGTTTACCTATGAGCTCTACACCATTCTGGGTATTTTCATACCGCTGATCGTTACTAACTGTGTGATTATGGGTCGCGCCGATGCCTTTGCCTCACGAAATGCGATCAAAGAGTCGTTTATTGACGGGTTCTTTATGTCCGTTGGCTTTATGGTGGTACTAGTCATTCTTGGTGCGATGCGCGAGCTACTTGGCACCGGTGCACTGTTTGCCAACATGAATCTTCTATTCGGTGAAATGGCAACGAGCTGGCACATTACGTTTGCAGAAGAGTACCCTAATTTTCTATTTGCCATTCTTCCGCCTGGAGCATTCCTTGGCTTAGGACTACTGATCGCCCTGAAAAACCTGATCGATCAACGAATCAAAGAGCGTCAGCCACTCCCTGAGCCATCCGAAGCACCGGTTAGTGCTGGTTCGAAACGGGTTCGCGTAACAGGCTAAGCTATGAACAAACAAAAACGCATCGAGATTTTCGAGCGACTGAAAGCGGATAACCCAAACCCAACCACCGAACTGGAATACAGTTCGCCATTTGAACTGCTCGCTGCTGTTCTATTATCAGCGCAAGCTACGGATGTTGGCGTTAACAAAGCCACTCGCAAGTTATTCCCGATCGCCAACACCCCTCAGGCGATCATTGACTTGGGGATTGAGGGTCTCAAAGAGAAAATTAAAACGATTGGCCTGTTCAATACCAAAGCTGAAAATTTAATGAAGACCTGCCATATGCTGGTCGATCTTCACGATTCCGTGGTACCGGATAACCGTGAGGCGCTTGAAGCGCTGCCGGGCGTCGGTCGAAAGACTGCTAATGTCATACTCAATACCGCCTTCGGGCAACCCACTATGGCGGTCGATACGCACATATTTCGTGTCTCAAACCGGACCGGCATCGCGCCCGGTAAACATGTATTAGAGGTAGAGAAACGACTGCTACGGCTTGTCCCAAAGGAGTATTTAATCGATGCCCACCATTGGTTGATACTGCATGGCCGCTACGTCTGCGTCGCAAGAAAGCCTAGATGTGGTGCCTGTAATATTGAAGATTTGTGTGAATTTAAAAAGAAAACCGACTACTAGGAAGATTCATGAGCAACGATGACAAAAAGCCCTATCAAGGTGAAACTAACCAGACCAAAAATGGTTTTCTGACCCTAATGTCTCGTTTAGTCATTGATGAAAAGTTACCGGTACGTTTTATGTATAAAACGGTACCAGAGCACTTAAATGACACAGGATGGCGTCTGTTCACAGGTTACGAAGATGAGGCATTTCTAGCCAATGAACAGGTCAATATGATTCCAATGCCAATCGAAAAAGTCGTCAAAATAGACCCCTCACTAGAACCCTTACTAGACTTCAACGCCGGCACAGTATGGGAACGTGCTCCTGATTCTGAAGGATGGGAGCGTGTCTACGATTACAAGATTCCAAGTGCTAATGTCGATGTCGAGATCACCAACGATGTCGATCAATTTGGTAACGAAACGACTCACTGATTAATGAATACACATCGCGACTCCCATGAGTCGCAATTCATTAACATTCTGCTCTTGAATTCTCTTTTCATCATCCCCAAATAATTCATGAAGGCAGTGACCACGAGGTACTGCACATCATGACCACGCCGGATGGGTGGTTTAACATTGAACAGCATATTGCTTTATTTGAGGATATGACCATGCGTAATTTTGACTTAACACCCCTTTACCGTTCTGCCATTGGCTTTGATCGCTTAGCCAACATGATTGATACCGCTAACCGCAGCGAGCAATCTGCTTACCCTCCTTATAATATTGAAGCGACTGGAGAGAACTCTTACCGCATTACGATGGCCGTAGCCGGCTTTACTCGTGAAGAGATTGAGATTACGAGCGAGAGTGGCAACCTAGTGATTCGTGGTAACAAAGCGGAAGATCAAGTAGAGCGTACCTATCTCTACCAGGGTATTGCAGCGCGTAACTTTGAACGCCGTTTCCAACTAGCGGATCACGTCCGTGTCGAAAATGCATCCATGGAAAATGGACTGCTTCACGTAGAACTGATCCGAGAGATTCCAGAAGCGATGAAAGCACGTCGTATAGAGATCAGCTAACCAGCCAATAAGATTTAGGGGTCAGACCAAAGGTCAGACCCCACATAAAGAACAACACATCTAGGTCAGACCCTACACCAGCACACAGGGTCTGACCTCCGGTCTGACCCTACTCTATCAGTGTTTTCCAGAGCCTAATTTTGCTTTAAGAAGATCCCCGATCTTAACAGCATCACGCTCTGTTCTGAGTTCTTGGAATAAAGTTTTCGCTTGTGGATAGTGCCACCCTAGCATGTTGCACCACTGCTTGATGCGTCCATGAACATGGCGTTCCTCGATTAACGAGACGACATCGTCATAAAATTCAAGAATGTTTGGTTTGAGTAGCTGCCAACACTCATCTAAGTCAGTTGGATGGCCTCTATCTTTAATCTGAAGCGGTAGAAGTGGGTTAGCGACCCAACCTCGCCCTATCATGACATCGTCACATCCACTAACTTCACGGCAGCGGTCGTAGTCGTCTACGTTCCACACTTCGCCATTGGCGATTACTGGGATCGAAACAGCCTGTCGTATTTTAGCGATCCACTCCCAATGTGCCGGCGGTTTGTACCCTTCTACTTTCGTACGGGCATGAACAGTCAGATACGTTGCGCCTGCCGCTTCAATCGCCTGCGCATTGTCGATTGCTAGAGATTTGTCTTCATAACCCAGACGCATTTTAGCACTGACGTCGATATGACTGGGAACCGCATCACGCACGGCCTTAACCGCCGAATGAAAAAGGTTGGGCTCCTTTAACAGAATGGATCCACCTCTGCTCTTATTGACTGTCTTTGCCGGGCAGCCAAAGTTCATATCAATTGCTGGGGCCCCTAACTCAAGCGCGATTAATGCATTCTTAGCCAGTGACACAGGATCCGAGCCAAGCAGCTGAACGACCAGAGGGGTATCACCATATCCACAATAATCTTGATTCAGCTCTGGAATCAATTTATGGAACACTTTGGGTGGAAGTAGCGTATCGTTGACTCGCACAAATTCAGAGACCATCTGATCGGCACCGCCTACTCGATCGATTAGGCGACGCATGCTGTAATCAACAACGCCCTCCATCGGGGCAACAATCAGGCGCATAAAAAAAATCTTAAATGGCGTCTAGACCACGCTGAAGATCGCGTTTGAGATCATCAACGTTCTCTAAACCTACGGAGAGACGAATCAAGTTGTCTTGTATGCCAGCTTGAGCACGTGCTTGTGCAGACATGCGTCCATGTGTCGTGGTTGCAGGGTGTGTGATCGTACTCTTCACATCACCTAAATTACCGGTAATCGATACAACCTCCGTTGCATCGATGAACGACCAAGCAGTCTCTTGCAGAGTCTTAGTTTCACTGACGACCTCAAACCCAAGTACCGCGCCAAAACCCGATTGCTGACGAGACGCCAGCTCATGCTGTGGATGAGACGCAAGGCCCGAGTAGTATACCCTGGCTACTTTAGGCTGAGCCTCCAACCAGTGCGCAATCTCTAACGCAGACTCTGAATGGGCTTTCATGCGAAGAGGAAGTGTCTCTAACCCTTTTTGGAACACCCAAGCGTTAAATGGACTTAAGCAAGAGCCCGCTGTACGGATAAAACCGAACACCTCTTCCATGTCTGCATCCGATCCAACAACGACTCCACCCATCACTCGACCCTGTCCATCAAGGTGTTTTGTAGCCGAGTGCATCACAATATCCGCACCGAGTAATAATGGTTTTTGTAGAGCCGGTGTTAAGAAACAGTTATCGACCACCAATTTGGAGCCGACTGCATGTGCAATATCAGCAACGGCTTGGATATCCGTCACCTCAGCTAATGGATTGCTAGGCGTCTCTAGGAAAAACATGCGAGTGGAGGGACGCACGGCGGCTTGCCATGCAGTTAAATCATTAGGATCAACAAAAGTCGTTTCAATACCTGCTCGACTTACGTACTTTTCAAACAGAGATACGGTTGATCCAAAAACAGAACGTGAGCAGACAACATGATCACCATGCTTCATTAACGACAGACAAAGGCTCATGATGCCTGCCATCCCTGAACTGGTCGCTATGGCACGCTCCCCACCCTCAAGCGCGGCGATGCGTCGCTCAAAGGCTTGAACCGTTGGGTTGGTAAAACGTGAGTAGACGTTGCCCTCAATAGTGCCAGCAAAGGTGTCAGCCGCCTCTTTTGCAGAGCTGTAAACAAAACTCGACGTAGGAAAAATTGCGTCAGAGTGTTCACCCTCTTCACTACGCCACTGACCTGCCCTAACGGCAAGCGTCTCTAATGCATAGTGATCGTCATTGAATTGAATCCTTTCGGGTCGTTCGAACTGCTTACGTCCCATGCTTCATCCTTAAAAAGCTTTATGCAGATTGGTAGACTCGTTTCCTTCGGTCTGCGTCTCATCGGCACCCGCCTTGGCACCGTCGTTACGTTTAGCGTCGATGTTATCTAGGTAAGTACTCGTCACAGTGCCTGTTACATACTCACCGTTAAATACACAGGTATCAAACTGGGTAATCGCCGGATTGAGTTCAGTGACGCAAGCCTTCAGATCATCAAGATCTTGGTAAAGCATCCAATCACAACCAATCTCTTGACCCACCTCATCTGCAGAACGACCGTGCGCAATCAACTCACTGGCACTTGGCATATCAATACCGAATACATTTGGATAACGCACCTCAGGGGCTGCAGAGGCAAAGTAGACTTTACGTGCGCCTGCATCACGAGCCATTTCAACAATCTGCGCTGAAGTAGTACCTCGGACAATAGAATCATCAACCAACATAACCACTTTATCTTTAAACTCAGACTGGATAGGGTTGAGCTTTTGTCGAACCGATTTCTTGCGCTGGGTTTGACCAGGCATGATAAAGGTACGACCAATGTAGCGGTTTTTAATGAAGCCTTCTCGGTAAGTGACCTTCAGACTTTTTGCCATCTCAAGGGCTGCGGTTCGGCTGGTATCAGGAATGGGGATAATGACGTCAATATCGTGATCTGGGAATTCCCGGCGCACCTTATCCGCCAATTTCACGCCCATCGCCATACGTGCATTGTGAACCGGTGTCTCATCGATAATAGAGTCTGGACGGGCTAGGTAGACATATTCAAACAAGCAGGGAGCAAGCACAGGTGATTCAACACACTGCTTGGTGAAAATATCACCCTGCTGAGTAATGAAAATCGCTTCACCAGGCGCTACATCACGCACCAACTCGAAGCCAGCAGTATCCAGAGCGACACTCTCTGATGCCACCATGTACTCAATACCGGCCTCCGTTTCACGCTTACCATAAACCAGCGGACGAATACCAAAGGGATCGCGGAACGCAGCTAAGCCAAGACCCGTGATAATCGCCACAACAGCATATCCACCCTGACACCGCTTATGAACCGCATCCACAACATTGAAAATATCGTCAGAGGTTGGGTGTAACTTGCCGAGTAATTGAAGTTCATGAGCAAACACGTTCAATAAGACTTCTGAATCAGAAGTTGTATTGATGTGGCGTAGATCTGAACGGAAGACCTCATCGGCCAACTGCTCGGAGTTGGTCAGGTTACCATTGTGTGCCAACGCAATGCCGTAAGGTGAGTTGACGTAGAATGGCTGCGCTTCAGCAGAGCTTGAACTACCAGCCGTTGGATAGCGAACGTGGCCTATACCCATCTCGCCATTCAGCTTTTTCATGTGTCGTGTACGGAAGACTTCGTTGACTAAGCCGTTATCCTTACGAAGATAAAAACGATTACCCTCACAAGTCACCATACCTGCAGCATCTTGGCCACGGTGTTGTAAGACTGTTAACGCATCAAAAATGGTCTGGTTAACATTGGATTTGGCTACGATGCCAACTATTCCACACATCCGATCTACCTATATCGAACTAATTCACGGCACTGGCGCGAGCTGGATCACTGCTAAGTGTCCAGATTACACCACCTATCTCTTTTGCAGTCTCTTTAGTCCACTCCTCCATCAAGACGAAGTGAGGTATGAGCTGAGAATCTTTCCACCATTGATCTTCTACCGCAGGGGTAAGCCCCAACAGAGCGACAATGACAACAACAACCAGACCGCCACGAACGGCACCAAAGCCCATTCCCAAGATACGATCAGTTGCTGATAAACCGGTGGCACTGATCAGAGCGGTAATCAATTTGCCTATTAAGGCACCCACAATCAGTGTCAATACGAACAACGCAGCGAAGGCTGCCAACATGCGAAGAGATGGGGTCTCAATGTAATCAACTAGATAGGCACTTAGACTAGTAGAAAATAGACGCGCCACAACAAAGGCGCTGACCCATGTAACAAGTGATAGAGCTTCTCGCACGAATCCACGCTTGAGGCTTAATAAACTGGACACGGCAACAATGCCGATAATTAGCCAATCAGTCCAGATCATGTTCTCTATCCAAAATTAAAAACAGCTGCATTTTAGCAGAGTGAATCGGTTAACCCAATGAACTCTTGATCTATTTGTTATGG
>Ga0102948_1000941_pt1 | contig 11564 bp, 7 predicted proteins | sample SalPonA_A_H2O_MG_FD_78211 | JGI IMG/M metagenome (GOLD analysis project Ga0102948, IMG submission 78211) | Water microbial communities from South San Francisco under conditions of wetland restoration - Salt Pond MetaG R2A_A_H2O_MG | ecosystem: Environmental > Aquatic > Non-marine Saline and... | reverse complement strand
AATGTCATACGTTGAGAAGTCTAAACCGAATACCGAAAACGTGAAATCTCCGCTATCATCAAATAATAACTGGAGCATCACCCCGATAAAGATACCGGCGATCATGCCGATAAAGATGCGGGCGGTTAAACTATACTTGTGTGCAGATTGAGACATGAATATTCCCTGTGCGGTATTTTTATATTTTTAGTCACAGGTAGTGTGCCAGATTCTTTTGATTTTTAAACATAAAAAACGACGCAATTGTCATTTATAGAGGTTCAGGAACGAATTATGCGGACATTAGCAAAGACGCTTAGTCTACTTAGCGCAATTTTTATGCTAGTAGCATGTGGAGGAGGCGGCGCCGTCTCTAGAGATGATGACAACGGTACAGGCGGAAATGGTGGCGGCGTTACCCCGACGCTTTCTGTTTCGCTTTCCCTTGAAAATGGGAGTGGGGCAGCAGATAACAGCCTAACCGAGTCTAACCCTCTCACAGTGGTAGCCACCGTTGTAAACAGCAATGGTGAAGCGCAGTCAGATTTATTGCTTACGTTCACGCTGAGCGACCCATCATTAGCCGAATTTGGTAATGATACGGGGACGGCAAGAACCGATGGTAACGGTGTGGCTCGTCTTAACCTTCGAGCAAGTACCGCATCGGGAGACGGTGAAATCACCGCAAGCTTAAGCTCGGGTGAGAGTGGAACAACCACCTTTTCAGCACAGGCGATAACGACCACAATACCGCCGACGGTGTCTGTTGACCTCACATTACAAAATAGCGATGGCGATGTTGATAGCGATTTGACAGCAAATAACCCCCTTACCGCAGTGGCAGTGGTGACCGACTCTAATGGCGACCCACAGGCTGATATTCTTCTCACTTTTTCTTTAAGTAACGAAGATTTGGCTGTATTTGCTAATGATACGGGTACTGCTCGCACTAATGATGACGGTATCGCTGAATTAGGCCTTTCTGTAGGGGAAGCTTCTGGAGATGGCGCACTAACCGTTACGCTACCTAGTGGTGAAACAGACGCAACGACCTTCAGTTCAGCGGGGAGTACCACCGTCAGTGAGGAGCCCGCTTCGCTAGAGTTGTTTGCCAGTTCGGTACAACTTGCCACGAGCGGCTCTGATGACATCGAGCTAATTGCCCTAGTTAAAAATGAACAAAGCGTGTTAATGGAAGGGGTAAGCGTTAGCTTTTCAGCACAAACTAATGCAGGGGTAGAGCTTCAACTAACGCAACCAGATACCGCAGCAGATGGTACCGCTCGTGCACTACTGTCTACACAAAACAATGCCTCAAACCGTGATGTTGTTATTACCGCATCTGCTGGTTCGTTTTCAGAAAACGTAACCATAGCGATTGTTGGCACAGAAGTGACAATAACAGGGTCGAACTCTGCCGTTCTGAACGACAGTATTGATTATACCATTCGTGTACAAGACTCAGATGGCGTATCTATCCTTAACCAAGACGTTATTTTGTCTGCTGAGAACGGCACGCTGGGCGAAACAACGGTAAACACCGGCGCGAATGGTCAAGCGGTGGTGACATATACAGCGACTACATCAGGTGAGGATACCATTACCGCGTCGGCATTAAATGCGTCGAGCGAATTTACGTTGCAAGTGCAGCAAGATGAATTTGGTTACGTTAACTTACCAGAACAGGAAATACCGGTAGGTACGCTGCAAGCGATTACGGTGCAGTGGCGTCAAGATAACAATCCTGTTTCAGGTGAAGATATTACGTTTAGTGTGTCTCGTGGTGAAATTGATGGCTCGTCAACCGCAACGACTGACGCCAACGGGCAGGCGACTATCCAAGTGCGTTCAACCAATGCGGGTATTTCTTCTATTACCGCAACGGGTACCGATACCAATGGCAACACCGTGGTATCAGCCGTAACGCAAGTAGAGTTTATTGCTACCACGCCACATACCCTAATTGCTGATGCATCACCAGATATACTCGGTCCAGATGGCCAAACCAGCACAATAAGTGCAGTGGTTCGTGATATTGATGGAAACTTAGTCAAAAACACCGTTGTAAATTTCAGTGTCTCTGATATTTCGACTGGCTTCGTTTCACCGTCTCAGGCAACAACAGACAGTAAAGGAATTGCAAACACGGTTTTTACATCAGGCTCAGTATCAAGCCAAGAAGCGGTGGCGATCACTGCATTTGTGGCTGATGATGAGGCCATAGCCGATGATGTTGTTCTCACCGTGGGCAACCGTGCGTTCGATATTTCAATCGGTACGGGTAATATCATCGAATCACCTACGACCACGTCATACTTAAAGCGCTTTGGGGTGTTTGTGTCTGATTCGGTAGGGCAGCCTGTGAGCGGCGTTGCGCTGACAGCGTCAGTGACACCGGTAAAATACAATGCTGATGGTGAGTACCGTACCGGTTTCTGGAGTTATGACGATTTAGACTCAATTTGGGTAGCAAACATCGTTCAACGATGCCAAAACGAAGATGTAAATGACAATGGTATTTTGGATACATCGCCTACCGATGAAGATACGAATGAAGATGGATTACTCACCCCTGGGGTTATTGGTACCATCTCGTTTGCAGGCGATGCGGTGACTGATGAAAATGGCTACGCGGAACTTGAATATCGTTATCCAAGAAGCTACGCCGTTTGGTACGATGCTGTGGTTACTGTCTTTGGTCAGTCTACTGGGAGCGAGGCACAAGCCCACGTAAATTATACATTGGGTATTGCAGGGGAAGACCTTACCAATGAGGGGGCGAGCCCGCCAGCTAACCCATTCGGTATAACCGACCAGTGTACGGACGTGACGCCATAGGCATAATACGTTTTCACGACAAATAAAAAAGCCGGCTCTATGCCGGCTTTTTTATTATCTGGCGTCGGTTAGTCTTGTTGGAACGGATAAACTGACCCTAACTTTAGCAGTTGAGTTAGCTCATCAAGCGCCGTACGCGATTCAATAAGAAGTTGCGGGTCGCGCAAATCATCTTCGCTTAGGGTATCGCGGTAATGCTTTTCTACCCATGTGTTCAAGCGAGCAAACTGCGTATCATTTATTAACGTTGCCTGGTTGGTTGCGGCCAATTCTTGATCAGTCATGGCAACGCGCAATCGTAAACATGCTGGACCACCGCCATTTCGCATGCTTTGCTTAACATCGAAGTAATTGACTGACTTGATCGGTGTTCCCAGCGTAACTAGCTTATCTAAGTAATGCTTAACGGACGCATTTTCCTCGCACTCCGTCGGAGCGATAATCGTCATGTCGCCATTCGGAAGCGTTATAATTTGCGTGTTAAATAAGTACGTTTTTACTGCGTCTTGAACCGATACTTCGTTCGTTGGTACTTCAATAAAGTGAAGCGCTGCGTCACCGAATTTATCTTGAATTTCTTTTAACCCGGCGTCTTTTTGATAGAAGGCTTGTTCGTGGAAGAACAAGACATTCTGATTACCCACTGCGATAACATCATTGTGGAAAACCCCTTGGTCAATTACGTCTGGATTTTGTTGCATATAAACCACGCTCTCTTCACTCAATCCGTGCAATCTGGCTACTGCCTGGCACGCCTCAAGAGTTTGTCGAGCAGGAAATTTCGTCGGCGCGGGTTTGCTAGGATCAAACGCTTGTCGTCCATAAACAAAAAGCTCGACGCCCGCATGGCCATATTCTGAGCACAAGCGTGTGTGGTTCGCCGCCCCTTCATCACCAAAGTGCTCATTGTCAGGCAGGTGAGTGTGGTGAGCGAAGTGTTTTTCATTAGCAAACGTTGACTTGAGGATATTGCCGGTTACCTGGGGTTCAAGAGAGCGATGAAACTTGTTAGTCAGGTTTGCTGGGGTAAAATGCACACGTCCATCGGCCGTATCGGCGCTAGGAGAGACTGTGGCGGCATTTGCGGTCCACATGCTTGAGGCAGAGCAGCATGCGAGAAAAATCTCGCGAGACTGCTTTGCAGCGCTTTCTAGCACTCTGGCATCTGACCCCGAAAAGCCCAATCGACGAAGTGCTGCGATATCCGGTCGCTCTTGAGGCGCAAGCACACCTTGCATCATGCCCATATCAGACAACGCTTTCATTTTAGAAAGACCTTGCATGGCGGCTTGTTTAGGGTTGCTTGATGCATTCCTATTGTTCAAAGAGGCGACATTACCGAAGGAGAGCCCTGCGTAATTGTGTGTTGGGCCGACTAAACCGTCAAAATTAACTTCAAATTGCTTCATAATGTCCCTCTACTTGGTGTTTACGCATTTGACCGCTACCCTATAAAAGTGAATGGCGGCTGCCATGCAGCACGATAATAACCCACGAATGTTAGTGAGTAATCTGCGGAATGGCTGGCATTATACGGTTTTTATTAGCAAAGCCAATGAGGGTGGTTAAAAACTGAGCGGTTTTTGCTCGTGATTGCAGCATTAGAAAGAATAACTATGAAGAAGATCTTGTTTTCCATTCACTTTGTAGATATATGTTAAAAAAGAGCGGGTACCCCATATAAATGGTTAGGGCTCCCCAAATTTCCCGAATTGACTTAAATAGTCATTAAAAATCAATAGGTTTAGTTCAATTATATGGCAAAATCACTGGTCATAGTCGAGTCACCAGCCAAAGCGAAAACGATTAATAAATATCTTGGTAAAGATTTTATTGTAAAAAGTTCGGTTGGCCATGTACGGGATCTTCCTACGAAGGCATTAGGCAAGGTTGAGCCTAAAAAACCGGCAAAAGAACTTAAAACATTAAGCGATGATGCGAGAGAAGAATACCTTCGTCGACACGAATATTTAAAGCTTGTCGATCGCATGGGTGTCGAGCCAGAACAAAACTGGAAGGCCCATTATCAAGTGTTACAAGGCAAAGAAAAAGTCGTTAACGAACTTAAGAAACTCGCCAAAGATGCTGACACTATTTATCTCGCAACCGATTTGGACCGCGAGGGAGAAGCAATAGCGTGGCACTTACAAGAACTATTAGGAAGTAAGGGCAAAACATATCAACGCGTTGTATTTAACGAGATAACCAAAAACGCAATACAAGATGCGTTTTCTGCACCGGGCGAACTTAATTTACATCGTGTTAATGCGCAGCAAGCACGCCGCTTTCTAGACCGAGTAGTAGGCTTTATGGTGTCGCCGCTGCTATGGAAAAAAATTGCCAGAGGCCTTTCTGCTGGGCGTGTGCAGTCTGTTGCTGTACGCCTCGTTGTAGAGCGTGAACGCGAGATTAAAGCGTTTGTGCCAGAAGAGTTTTGGGACGTACATGCAGACTTAAATAGCGCCGAAAATGCCGCGCTTCGCATGTTAGTTGCCAAGCACAACGGCAGTGCATTTAAACCGAAGAATAAAGCAGAAACAGACACCGCATTAGCGGCGCTTGAAAATGCTCAATATACGGTAGAAAGCCGCGAGTCAAAACCAACACAAAGCCGTCCTTCTGCACCTTTTATCACCTCGACCTTGCAGCAAGCTGCTAGCACCCGACTGGGGTTCGGTGTTAAGAAAACAATGATGATGGCGCAACGCCTTTATGAGGCTGGTTATATTACCTACATGCGTACCGATTCAACCAATTTGAGTCAAGAGGCCCTCGATAGCGCACGTGCCTACATTGGTGATAATTTTGGTGAGAATTACTTACCTGAATCTCCGATTCGTTACGGGAGTAAAGATGGTGCCCAAGAAGCGCACGAAGCGATACGCCCGTCGAATGTTAAAGTAAGTGCTGCAACATTAGGTGACATGGAGCGAGACGCTCAGCGTCTTTACGAACTTATTTGGCGACAATTCTTGGCTTGCCAAATGATGCCGGCTAAGTACGATGCCACCACTATCCGTGTTGCTGCGGGTGATTATGAACTGACAGCAAAAGGCCGCGTACTGAAATTTGATGGTTGGACGCGTGTACAGCCTCAGCTTCGTAAGAAGGGCGATGAAGAGTTAATGTTGCCTGATGTTAAAAAGGGAGATGCGCTTAAATTAAACGCGCTTGATCCTAAGCAACACTTCACCAAACCTGTTGCGCGCTTTAACGAAGCGTCACTGGTTAAAGAATTAGAAAAACGCGGAATCGGTCGTCCATCTACCTATGCGAGCATTATTTCAACGATTCAGGATCGTGGTTATGTTCGTTTAGAAAATAAACGGTTTTATGCGGAGAAAATGGGCGAAATCGTTAACGATCGTCTAATGGAAAACTTCGACGACTTGATGAGCTTCGACTTTACCGCCAATATGGAGCAACACCTTGATGATATTGCTCACGGTAATAAAGACTGGAAAGACGTTCTTAACGAGTTTTACAGTGGTTTTTATGGCAAGTTGCTGAACGCTGAAAAAGTACCTGAAGAAGGTGGAATGCGCCTGAATCAGGCAGTGCCAGTGCATATTGATTGCGACAAATGCGGCCGTGAGATGAATGTACGTACGGCGTCTACTGGCGTATTTCTTGGATGTTCCGGTTATAACCTACCGCCTAAAGAGCGTTGCACGAATACCATGAACCTGACGTCGGGCGATGAAGTGGTCAAGGTTGACGACGAAGATGAGTTAGAGACAGAAGCACTTCGTTCTAAAAAACGTTGTCCAAAATGCGGCACCGCAATGGACAGCTACTTGGTTGACGAAACGCGTAAATTGCATGTGTGTGGTAATACGCCAACATGTGATGGGACGCTTGTCGAGCAGGGTACGTTTAAGATTAAAGGCTACGACGGCCCGCTTATTGAGTGTGATAAGTGCGGCAGTGATATGGAGTTAAAAAACGGGCGTTTCGGCAAATACTTCGGTTGCACGAGCGATGAGTGTAAAAACACGCGTAAATTGCTTCGCAATGGAGAGGCTGCGCCACCAAAAGAAGATCCGGTTGATTTACCAGAGTTACCTTGTGAGAAATCTGACGCGCACTTCATCTTAAGAGATGGTGCGTCAGGTATATTTCTAGCAGCGCACAACTTTCCTAAGTCGCGTGAGACAAGAGCGCCTAAAGTTGAGGAACTTGCACGCTTTAGGGATAGAATTTCGCCGAAATTCTATTATCTTGCTGATGCGCCACCTAAAGATCCTGATGGCAATTTAAGTATTGTGCGTTACAGCCGTAAGACAAAACAACAGTATGTTATGTCTGAAAATAAAGAAGGTAAGGCGACGGGATGGTCGGCCTGGTACACAGACGGTAAATGGGAAGCGCAAGCTCCTAAAAAGCCGGCGTCGAAAAGTAAAGCTAAGAAAAGCAAGTAATAGAGAGTAATACATGGCCTCGTTACAGGACCAATTATTAAAAGCGGGTTTGGCGAATAAAGCGTCTGCAAAGCAGGCGCGCGCTGATAAGCGTAAAAAGCAGAAAGTTAAGCAAAAACAACCAGTAGTTGACGAAGCGACACTGGCAGCCCAACAGGCCGCTGAAGAAAAAAAGGCGCGCTCACGCGAGCTTAACCAACTTCAGCAGCAAGAGCGTGAAAAGCGCTCTATTGTGGCCCAAGTAAGACAGCTTATCATTACTAATAAGCAAGAACGAAAAGGTGATACGGTACTAAACTTCACGCATGACAATGTCGTTAAGCGGATGTACGTGAGCAATGACATGCATAAACAGGTGACAAAAGGTCGCCTGACGGTTGTGCTGTTAGACGATGCTTACGAACTGGTGCCGACGCCGGTTGCAGAGAAGATTGCGCAGCGTGATGCGCAATCAATTATCTATCGAGCAGACTTAGACACCAGCGATAGCGAAGGTAAAGAACAAGACCAAGATGACTGGTATGCCGATTATGAAATTCCAGATGACTTGACGTGGTAGATTTCAACTGGCGCTTGCGAGTAGCAAGGCGTTAGGCGAGACACTATAACTCAGTGGAAATACAAAGGATGTTATAACGCAAACTAACGAGGGCGGCGAAACCTATAACACGGTAACGCCGTCTTTTTGTTAGGAGGCAAGCTATCGCGCATATTGTTGTCTCTTTCTAGCTGCTAATTTTCGAGTTCGCGCTGAGTAAAACGTACATTTTAGTATTCGCACAAGCAAACTGACAGCCCAGCATTAAAAACAACATGAAATGTTGCCCTTTGTGTTGTGCGTGTTTTACCACTACAAGATGAGATTTATATTATGCTTTCATGGGTATCATTACCATTTGATGAACTGTCTACGCACCAACTTTTCGACGTGCTAAAACTTCGTGTTGATGTGTTTGTGGTTGAACAGGAATGTGCCTATCCAGAACTTGACGAAAAAGACAGACATCCTGAAACCCGTCACTTGATGGGCTTCAGTGGGCAAGATTTAGTTGCCTATGCACGGGTAATTCCACCAGGTTTAAGTTATGAGAATAGCAGTATTGGTCGAGTGGTAACGGCAGCTGAAGCGCGCCGTATTGGAACCGGGAGAGTGTTGCTTAAAGAGGCTATAGGGTTATGCGAAACGTTGTGGCCGAATAATGATATTGAGATCGGTGCGCAAGAATATTTACTGGACTTTTATCAATCATTTGGCTTTGCGCCCAGCTCGTCAGTCTATTTAGAAGATGGTATACCGCACCTTGATATGAAGAAAATCACCACTCGTTAAAACGTTAATGCCGTATTCATCTTCTTTTAATGTTTGGCTAATCATTCTATTAGGTTATATCTATATACTAGTTTCACAGTTTGGAAAGTGTGTTTCAACCTGTGTTCCCAGTGTGTTGAAAGGTAGACACTGCCTTTCTATTCTCACCTTGACCTACTTTCGCGTTTTGTAGGTGATCGCGGCTCGGCTTTTAACAATAAAAGGCGAGCCTTTTTTTATGCGCCGCTAAGACGGTATCCATTCCCACGAAGCGTTTGTATCGATAAGCTTGTTTCTGATGCGAGTTTTTGGCGCAGCCTGCTGATGTAGACGTCAACAACATTAGTTAATGGATCGCTGTGACTCCGCCATACGCGGCTAAGGATTCGCTCGCGCGATAGTACTTTATCGGCATTTTCAGCGAAGTAATACAGCAAATCGTATTCTAGCTTAGTCAGTGTAAGCTCTTGTCCCGCAAGCGTTGCAATACGAGATTCATTATCAATCTTGAGGTTGCCCACTGTTAGCCCTGATTCAATATGACTTATTGGACTACGCCTACTTAGCGCCGTGATGCGCGCTAGCAACTCGTCAAAGTCAAAGGGTTTACACAGGTAGTCGTCGGCACCCTGATTTAGCCCGGTAACACGAGCCTTGACGTCATCAACCGCAGTAAGCAATAAAATCATTGGCGCGTTTGGCATCGCCTTTATGGTAGGCAGTAATTCCACACTGTCATCTTCGCCAAACATTCTATCAAGCACAGCAATGGCGGGCGATTCTTGCTTAATGCGTGTCACAAGGTTATGTAACTGCTCTTCTTCAATGCATTCATACCCCTCAGCGGTTAGGCCGCGAGATATAAAGCGCAGTAAGGGGCGCTCATCGTCAGCAATTAAAATTTTCATATTTTGTACCATTTTCTATTCATCAACGGGGAACGAGAGCGAGAAGGTAGAGCCTTCTCCTAGCGTCGATTCCGCCCACAGCTTTCCGTTGTGCGCATCAACAATAGCACGTGCAATGGATAAGCCTAACCCCATGCCTTCGGTGTTACGTTTTAGTCGCACAAAACGCTCAAAAATGTGTTCAATATCGGAAGGGGATATTCCGTCGCCTTCATCTATGACGCTGATGGTGGCCCACTTATTCTCAACGGTTACTGCAAGGGTAATCGTGCTCGAGGGAGGAGAGTATTTGTTGGCGTTTTCCAGCAGTATGGTCAGAGCCTGCATGAATCTATCTTTATCGACAAGAATGCTAAGGTCTTCATGCGCGTTCCATTCAATAGAAAACGCCCGTTGTGGGCTCATTTTTTCCCATAACTGCAGCTGTCGTGTAATGATAGGTCGCAACGCGCATTGAGAAATTTCAAGAGAGAATTCATGCATTTCAGCGCGAGCAAGTAATAGTAAATCGTAAACTAGCTTACTTAAATTGACAGCTTGACTAAGAATAGTCTGAAGGGTTTCTTTATACACGTGTTCTTCTTGAGACGATTGTCTCAACGTAACTTGTGCCTCTCCACGGATAATCGTAAGCGGAGTTCGTAATTCGTGGCTCACATCAGCCATAAATTGTCGTCTACGGGTGTCTAAGTCAGTTAACCGGTTGTTTGCCGCCGTTAGTGCTCTGGTTCGCGTTTCCACTTCATATTCTAACTGTTTACGGTGCGCCTCTGCGTGAAGTTCGTGTTCAGCGAGTCGACTAACCATCGCATTCATTGCACGAACCAGATCGGTAAATTCGCTGTCTAACGTTTCTGGCAAACGGTAATCGTAATTACCTGAGGCAATGGCGTCTGTGCCGGCTTTAATTACGTTTAAGGGCTGGTACAACGCGTTAAATAACCAATAACAGCCTAGTATAATAAAGGGAAGTGTTATTAGGCCTAAAAGAATAGTAAACCATACAATGGTGGTATTCAGGGTGTCGATACTGGCGTTAATTGACGAGACGACTTGGGTCTGGCGATTGAGTGCTGAATTTATTGACTCCCTAAATTGATTATCAATGGTGTTTTCAAGCAACGTTTGTAGGCGTTGCTGTTCGCGCAACGGTGTGGCGTTGTTACTTTGCGAAATAACGCCAAACTCTTTGATGATTTCATTGATCAGTAGTTCGAGTTCATCAGTATCTTCGACGCTACCTTGTGTTGCTTCTACGCCTAGCGCATACCGCTGTTCTAATTCAAGTTTCTTAATGCGAGACAGAATTTGACCTATACGTTGCTGTTTATTGCGTACTTTCGCCTGATTAGCGCCTACGCCAAAGATCAGCTCATCGGTAAGTTGTTTGAATAAGCGATATGAAATGCTAGACAGTTTCTGATGTTCAGACAGAAGGTTTTGAGCAAGTTGGCTTTGTGTCAGATTCTCACGCGTAAGGTGCGCTGTTATTGAGGCACTGGCTAACGCTACAAGCAGTATGAAGGTAGAAAATAACCCAAAAAAATAGAGCTTTCTTTTATACATAAGGGATTACAACGTATATTTAGTTATCTATGTTACGTATGCGTGCCAAGATGAGCCCACTTTCTAATCGGTAAAAAGTAAAAACGGGTAACAATGCTCAAGGCGCTCACCCGTGTTATTAATACTGTTGAAAACGAAGAGCTACTTATCCAATTGGTTTAATGCGCTTTGAGAATGCATGCGAAGCGCGTCATTGATTTTCCAATGTGCAGGGCTCCAACCGGCCAAAAATCGATAAAAGTCAGCGCATGCAAAGGAATACAGCCTGCGCCATTCTTGTTCAAGTTGACTCAACGCCGTATGGCCTATGCTATCGACAAGTAGCGAACGAAGCACGCGAAAATAATAATCGATACACGTATCAGTACCCTGCAATTGGTCGTCTTCTGACAGGGCACTGCCTATAAAATACGCGACATCTTTAACCCCGACGCCATGGCCGGCGTATTGGAAATCCACAGCGGCACAGCCGTCAAATGCTGGTGTGAAACAGAAGTTTGCTACCTTTGCATCACCATGAAGTAGCGTCTTATAGGTTGCATT
>Ga0102948_1000936_pt1 | contig 11597 bp, 10 predicted proteins | sample SalPonA_A_H2O_MG_FD_78211 | JGI IMG/M metagenome (GOLD analysis project Ga0102948, IMG submission 78211) | Water microbial communities from South San Francisco under conditions of wetland restoration - Salt Pond MetaG R2A_A_H2O_MG | ecosystem: Environmental > Aquatic > Non-marine Saline and... | reverse complement strand
GCGCCGCTAACACGATCACAGGGGACCGCTTGAACGAGAACCAGAGGTCAGAGTTGCGCCATCCAGCCTTCGATTTTTCGGACACCTCAGCTGGCACCGAATTTATTTCAATTCTCTCAGAATGATCAGTCATGCTATCGCTCAATGCCCCTTCGCTTTAGTTCCAGAGAAGCTCAATCGAGGGTCGATTGAGTAGTAGAGCAGATCAACCACCAGATTGATTGACACGAAAATAACGCCCACTAACAGCAGATATGCCGACATCACGGGTATATCAACGAAACCAATCGCATTTATAAAAAGCAGACCGACACCCGGCCACTGAAATACCGTTTCAGTGATGATCGCAAAGGCGATAATTGAACCTAACTGAAGCCCCGTCACAGTAATAACGGGCACCAGCGTATTTTTCAATGCGTGCCGATAATGTATCCGATAAGGGCTCAGCCCTCTGGCACGTGCAAAGCGAATGTAATCAGAGCGTAAAACTTCCAGCATCTCTGCCCGTACGAGTCGCATGATGAGTGTCATTTGATACAGTCCAAGCGTAACAGCAGGCAGTATCATCGACTTAAAGCCAGGCCAGGTCAGGATCGCCAGTTCGACCCCAAAGAACGACGCCGTTTCGCCCCGCCCGAATGAGGGTAACCATCCAAGGGTCACCGAGAAAATCCAGATTAGGAAAATGCCGATAAGAAATGTAGGCAGGGATACACCTATCAGCGAGAGTGTCATGATGCTGTGGGCGAGCCAACCGTCCCTTTTGATTGCCGTATAAATGCCCAAAACAAAGCCAAGCCCGATGGCGAGTACACCAGAAAAAAGGGCCAACTCTAGCGTTGCCGGCAGACGATCAAAAATGACCTCCGCGACAGGCAATCCGACCCTGTACGATACGCCGAAATCACCCTCTATCGCTCGCCCCACAAAGCGCGCGAACTGCACCACTATGGGATCATTCAGGCCAAGCCGCTCTTCCAGAGCCGCCCGGTCCGCAACCGTTGCCTCCTGACCCATCATGTTTTCAACGGGATCACCCATAAACTGGAACATAGAGAATGAGACGAAGCCAACCGCTAGTAACACCAGTAGCGCTTGAGCAACACGCTGCAAAACAAAAGCTAGCATCGGGGTTCCTTTAACTCACGAGTGGTATCAAAACGGGCCTACCTGCCCAATTGCACAGGTAGACCCGAACACCAACCTAGTTGTTACTTGTAGGTTAGGAACTTGAAGTGGGGTTGATCCTCAGGCTGAACTGGGAAATCGATGTTGCCCTTCATCCCCCAGTTGAGTACCTGGTTGTGGATGGGAAGGTAGAGCACCTCCTGCTGCACCCGCGCCCAGATCTCAGCGATGGTCTGATTTCGTTTAACCAGATCCGTCTCAGACGCTAGGCTGACAATCTGTGCGTCAACATCCGGATCGGAGAACCCGGTATTGTTCCACGAGCCCAGTTTGTCTGTTGTCGAGTGCACCAAAAAGTTGAAGATGTACTCCGAATCAAAGGTTGGCACACCCCAACCCAGCATGTAGAAATCAGTGGTTTTATTCTGGATCAGCGGAAAGTGCTGAGCCTTGGGTTTAGCATCCAGATTCACTTTAACGCCGATCTGCCCCAGCATACCCACCGCTGCCTGACAGATCGCTTCGTCATTGATGTAGCGATCGTTAGGGCAGTTAAGTGTCAATCCGAAGCCGTCTGCGTAACCCGCCGCCGCCATCAACTCTTTAGCCTTATTGACGTCTGTAGCAGGGTAAGCGTCCAACGCTTCGGTCCAGCCGTTTACGAACGGAGGCATGATGACACCTGTGGGAGCAGACTGGTCGCGCATAACAACGCGTTTAATCGCATCGCGATTGATTGCCATGTTCATCGCCTGACGCACGCGCACATCGCTTAGAGGGTTCTTACCCTCGACCGTATCAGACGCAAGGTCGTCTGCAGCGACGTTCATGCCGAAGAAAATCGTTCGGTTCTGAGCGCCCGTGACGACCTGAAGATTTGCCGCACCACCCACTCTTGCGAGGTCTTGAACGGGTACATCCTGAATCATATCCACCTCACCGGAGAGCAGCGCCGATACACGTGTGGCAGCTTCCTGAATAGGCGTGTAGATGATTTCGCTCACCTCTAATGGGAAGAGGTCTTTACCCCAGTAGTTATCGTTCTGTTTCAGAACCGTACGTTGGTCCTGAGTACGACTCACCAAGGTATAGGCGCCCGTACCATTCACAGCACGAACACAGGCGTTATCACCGCCGTTCGCGATGTCCTGTGGTGCTTCGCAGTTATTCGCTTTGGTCCACCCTTCATCCATAATGAAAAGGTTGGTTAGGTTATTCGGCATCAACGGATTGGGACCCGTGGTTTCGATGTGAACCGTCAGATCGTCAACTTTGCGCACATCCGCAACGGAAGCCAACAGCTCTTTCATCGCCGAGGTTGGCATCATGGCGCGCTTCAATGAGAACACGACATCATCCGCTGTGAACGATTCACCGCCATGAAACTTGACGCCCGCGCGTAATTTAAATTCCCAGATATTCGGATTCGATGTAGGTGCCCACTCTGTCGCGAGGGCAGGAATAATTTGCCCTGACATGTCGCGTTGCAGCAATGGCTCATACATCTGATGCGCCAAAGTGTGAGTTGGACCCTCGTTTTGAGCGTGAGGGTCAAGGGTCAGTGAATCACCTGAGCGCGCCCAGCGAAGGGTCTCTGCATGCGCGGTATAGGCGACTGAGGAGAGCGCAATCGCGCTTGCAACAGCCGAACACAGAAGGGCTTTTCTCATTTTTTTGCTCCTGGTTTCGCAATGAAAACAAAGGGATTCTGACGAGCGCAACTGGCGAGTTGGCCAATTCCCGCACCATCGAAACCCCAAAAAGATCTACGTTTGAATCGTACAAACAGAGCCCGGCGAAGCCGATAATTTTCAACCGCCGGGGTCTGTTCGACAATTATTATAGCGCTCTTTTCGTTAACACCCTTGAAACTGCATCCAGCCAGCCCGCATAGCGCTCATCGGCATCCGCGGTACTCATCTGCGGTTCGAAATGACGTTCCAGCGCCCAGGTCTTCGAAAACTCTTGCTGAGAAGGATAGAGGCCAGCTTTGTACCCTGCCAGCCAAGCTGCCCCCACAGCGGTTGTCTCAATCACCTGTGGGCGATCGACCGGCGCCTGCAGTATGTCGGCCAGGGACTGCGCCATCCAGTCATTAGCGACCATACCACCGTCAATGCGCAGGACAGCCTCGGCCGACTCACCGCTGCTTGCCTCCCAGTCGGAGCGCATCGCTTCGTAGAGATCACGTGTCTGGTAGCCGACTGAACGCAGTGCCGCACGCGCCAGATCAGCAAAACCGGTATCGCGCGTCAGGCCAAAGATCGCACCGCGACACTCGGAATCCCAGTAAGGTGCGCCCAGACCGGTGAATGCCGGTACCAGGTAGACGCGGTTCTCGGGTTTAGCGCCAGACGCGAGCGCTTCAGTCTCACTGGCATGACGGATAATCTGTAGACCATCACGCAGCCACTGCACCACTGCGCCCGCAATGAATATAGATCCTTCCAATGCATAGGTCGGCTTACCATCCAGCTGATAAGCGATTGTCGACAGCAGTCGATTTTTAGAGTGAACGCACTTATCACCGGTATTGAGCAGCGCAAAACAGCCGGTACCATAGGTTGACTTAAACATCCCGGGCTCAAAACAAGCTTGTCCAATCGTCGCGGCTTGCTGATCACCTGCTACACCATAAATGGGCAAAGCATGGCCACCAAAAAGCTCCTTGCGAGCGACACCGAACTCGGCAGCGCAATCTTTCACCTCAGGCAGCATACTCGCGGGAACCCCAAGAATGTCCAACAACTGCTGGTCCCAATGACCGTCGCGGATGTTATACATCAGAGTGCGCGAGGCATTGGTCGCATCGGTAACAAAGGATTGACCGCCAGTGAGTTTCCAGATGAGGTAGGTGTCTACGGTACCGAACAGGAGTTCTCCTCGTTCAGCACGCTCGCGAGCACCCTCAACGTTGCTGAGTATCCAGCTCACTTTGGTACCGGAAAAGTATGGATCGAGCAGCAACCCTGTGCGCTCAGTGAACAGCGCCTCATGTCCCTGTTGCTTTAACCCCTCACAGAACTCAGCAGTGCGGCGATCCTGCCAGACAATCGCGTTGTAGACCGGTTCACCGCTGACCCTGTCCCACACTAGCGTCGTTTCACGCTGGTTAGTAATACCTATTGCAGCGATCTCTGACGGGTTAATTCCAGCTTTTTCAATAGCCGCACTACAGACACCAACGGTTGAGGACCAAATCTCATCTGGATTGTGCTCTACCCAACCCGAGTTCGGAAAGATTTGTTCAAACTCTTGTTGACCGGTCGAGACCGGTCGCAGGTTAGCATCAAACACAATAGCGCGAGATGAGGTGGTACCCTGATCTATAGCGAGGACGTACTTTGCCATCAGACTTTCCTAAAAACGAATATCGCCCAAAAGATACAAAGTGCTAACCCTCCCCACAAGGGGGTACTCATGAAACCGAGCCAAGCCAGCATAATAAATACCGACCCAAGTATCGAAATAAACAGACGATCCCCGCGTGTCGTTGTTATCCCAAACACACCAGTACGCTCAGCACCGCCGGGATACTTTGCCTCCAAAAACGCGAGAACACCGATACATGAGAAAATAAAGATAAAGACCACAGCAGTTGGCCAGGTCCACGCCATCCAACTCAGCATTAGACCCTCCCCATCGCGAAGCCCTTCGCGATATTGTTACGTACGAAGTAGATCACGATTGCTCCAGGAATAATTGTCAATACACCTGCTGCCGCTAGCAGGCCCAGCTCATAGCCAGCGCTTGAGGCTGTCTTCGTCATTGTTGCAGCAATGGGTTTTGCATCAACGGCGGTCAGCGTTTTTGCCAACAGAAGCTCGACCCACGAGAACATGAAGCAGAAGAAAGCAGCCACACCGATACCCGCTTTGATATTCGGCATAAATATCTGCACGAAAAATCGCTTGAACGAGTAACCATCGACGTAGGCGGTCTCATCCAACTCTTTCGGTACGCTCGACATAAACCCTTCAAGAATCCAAACGGCAAGCGGAATATTGAATAGGCAGTGGGCCAAAGCAACCGCAATGTGAGTGTCAAATAGACCAACTGCAGAGTAGAGTTGGAAAAATGGCAGCGCAAACACTGCCGGTGGCGCCATACGGTTGGTTAGCAACCAGAAAAACAGATGCTTATCCCCCATAAACCGGTAACGGCTAAAAGCATAAGCGGCTGGCAACGCCACCATCAGCGAGATGACCGTATTTATCGCCACATAAAGCGTCGAGTTGATATATCCCCAGTACCAGGTGGGGTCGGTGAAGATGACAGCATAATTCTCTAACGTCCAGACCTGTGGAAAGAAAGAGAAGCCGCTGAGAATCTCATTAGTCGTTTTAAAACTCATTGATATCAACCAATAGATCGGCAGCATCAAAAACAGGATATACAGTAGTGGCGCTATACTTCGAAGTCTCATTGTTCGCCCTCCTATTCCTTAGATTCTTTTGTCATTATTGTGTAGAAGATCCAGCTAACCAGTAGCGTGATCGCAAAATAGATCAGAGACATCGCCGCAGCAGGCCCGAGGTCAAACTGCCCCAGCGCTACTTTTACCAGGTCGATCGACAATAAGGTCGTTGAGTTACCTGGACCGCCACCGGTCAAAACAAAGGGTTCGGTGTAGATCATAAAGCTGTCCATAAATCTCAACAGAACGGCAATAGTCAGCACCTGTTTCATCTTCGGCAGTTGTATGAAACGGAAGACGGACCATTTGGACGCTCCATCTATCTCGGCAGCCTGATAGTACGCATCGGGAATCGAGACCAGCCCAGCATATGCGAGCAATACCACCAAGGAGGTCCAGTGCCAAACATCCATCACCACGATCGTCACCCAGGCGGCCAGGGGGCTCTGAGTCATATCGTATTCGATGCCCAGCCAGTTGTTCAGGCCATACCCCATCAAACCGATATCTGGCAGCGTAAAGATATTCCACATAGCACCAACAACGTTCCAAGGTATAAGAAGGGGTAACGCCATCAGTATTAGACATACAGGAACCCAAATACCTTTGCGGGGCATCGCCAATGCAATAGCGACTCCTAGAGGGATCTCAATGGCCAAAATGATGCCGGTGAATAGGAACTGACGACCTAAAGCGGCATGAAAACGCTCTGAGTGAAGAATTTGTTCGAACCAGTCAACACCCTGCCAAAAGAAGACGTTATTACCGAAGGTCTCCTGCACCGAGTAGTTAACAACTGTCATCAACGGAATGAGTGCGTTAAACGCCACCAGCAATATGACTGGTAGGACGAGAAACCAAGCTCTTGGATTTTCTGTTTTCATTTTTAGACTTCCTCAAACTCATGCTGCAGATCAACTAGCCAGCCATCGGCGTAGAGTCTGGTGTTAGCAGGCTCGAATTGTAGATGCACTCTATCCGAGCTTACCTGCTGATTTTCGCCCAGCACCACATGAACTTTTATGTCGCCCACTAGCGTCTCCAATACTTTGTGTCGACCAACATCCATAAGGTTACGAACGGTCGCTTCGACACCTGTATCACTAATGCGGACGTACTCAGGACGAACCCCGATTTCCAACTTACCCTCAGGCAAGCTCTCGAGCGAACTGGAGACCTCGACCGCCTGGCCCGCAACCCAAACCTGTCCATCTTTTACCTGAGCGGGCAGTACGTTCATGCCGGGTGAACCAATAAAATGTCCAACAAACGTGTGCTCGGGACAGTCGAACAGCGCCTGAGGGGTGCCCACCTGCAGCACCTGACCGAAATTCATCACGACTACCTGATCGGCAAAAGTTAGCGCTTCAGTCTGGTCATGGGTGACATAAATCATCGTTGTCTTCACCTGCTGGTGAAGTTCTTTAAGTTTGGAGCGCAGTTTCCATTTGAGGTGAGGATCAATAACGGTCAAGGGTTCATCGAACATAATGACGTTTACATCCTCGCGAACGAGACCACGGCCGAGTGAAATCTTCTGCTTGTTATCAGGCGACAGACCGGCAGCCTTTTTGCTGAGCATATCCTCTATCTCAAGCATCGCAGCGATCTCTCGCACCTTTGCATCAATCTTCGCTTCGTTGACACCGCGGTTACGCAATGGAAACGCGAGGTTGTCATACACAGTCATCGTGTCGTAGATGACCGGGAACTGGAAGACCTGAGCAATGTTGCGATCTTTTGGCGAGAGCCTAGTCACATCCTGCCCATCGAACTGTAGTTTTCCATGAGAAGGTATCAGCAACCCTGATATGATGTTCAGAAGCGTTGTTTTACCGCAACCGGATGGCCCCAGCAGGGCGTAGGCCCCACCATCCTCCCAATCAAAATGAACACGTTTTAGCGCAAAGTCGTCATCACTTTTTGGATTGGGGAAATAAGAGTGACGAATGTTATCCAGTTTTATCTTAGCCATACTGCCTCCTATACCACCCTGCGGCCATCAGCACCGAAGAAGAAGCAGCGCGTGTCATCAAGGTAAAAATCATGCTGTTCACCCACTTTGTAGGGGTGCAACCCATCCGACTGCGAAACCCAGATATCCTTACCCAGATTAAAATGAGCAACACTCTCTGATCCAGAGAGTTCGGTAACACGAACCTCTCCGTGCAGCGGAATCTGCGCAGACTCATCAGCTGCGGGGCGAACAAAATGCGGTCGTACAGCTAGGGTGTAGGCTCCGTCTGGCAAATCTGCAGCCACGCCTCTTGCACTCCAGTTGAACTGTTTAGACAGGTTAACTTTGCCGTCGCGCTTTTCAATTTGAGCAACATTTAGGGGCGGATCAGAAAACACCTGCGCGGCATTTACATTTGCAGGTTGACGATAAACTTCAGAGGTTACGCCGAACTGGGATACATGCCCCTCATACATTGCTGCAGTGTAGCCACCAAGCATTAGCGCTTCAGCTGGCTCGGACGTTGCGTACACAACAACAGCACCGCGGTTCGAGAAAATCACAGGCAATTCGGATCGAAGCTCTTCGCGCAGTTTGTAGTCAAGATTCGCAAGAGGTTCGTCAAGAAAGACCGCAGATGAGTCCTTGATAATGGCGCGAGCAAGCGCACAGCGTTGCTGCTGCCCCCCGGACAATTCATGAGGGCGTCGGTCAAGCATTGGACCAAGACGCAAAAGATCTGCGGTCTCGTCCAGACGACGTTTTATCTCTTCTGGACGCACTTTAGCGAGTCGAAGAGGTGACGTTATATTGTCACGCACACTCAAGTGTGGATAGTTAATGAAGAATTGATGCACGAAGCTAATATTTCGTTCTTGGGGAGGTGCTTTGGTCATATCGACACCTCCATATAAAACCTGACCTGAGGTCGGCATATCCAGACCTGCCATCAGTTTCATCAGAGTGGTTTTACCTGCGTTGGTCGCGCCAAGGAGTACGTTAAACGCGCCGGGCTCAAACACCAGGCTAGTCTCGTGTATGTGTATGTCCGCGCCAACGCGCTTCGATACATCTCGAAGTTCGAGTTTCATGACAACAGTCTCAAACAGATTAGAAATCTGGAGTCGCCCGGACGGGCGACTCCGAGGGACCGATTAGTTAGTCCAGCTCTTCACGAGCTCATCATAATTAACGGTCATACCCTGAGGCTTCTCATTTGCGAGCTTAGCCTTAGGACCATCAGGACGGCCAAGCCAGTAGGAAGCGTCTCTCTCTTCATTCAGACGAGGGCCACAACCGCCGTAAACGTTCGCACCTTTGTCTGCACGCTCCATACGCGCCATAGTGATGTCCATCTCTTCAGCAAGACGATCCATCGCTTCCTGTGGAGTGAACGCACCTGAGTTTACGTCACCGATCTGCTGCCACCAGATCTGCGCGAGTTTTGGATAGTCCGGAACGTTAACGCCGGTTGGGGACCACATATTGCGATCGGGAGACCGGTAAAACTCAACCAAACCACCCAGCTTTGAAGCACGCTCAGTGAACGATTCGTGATTAACGGAAGAGTCACGAATAAAAGTCAGCCCCACGTGAGACTTCTTAACATCTACTGTTTTTGAGGTGACAAATTGTGCGTACAACCAAGCGGCTTTGGCGCGTTCTTCAGGTGTTGATTTCAGTATTGTCCATGAGCCGACGTCCTGATAACCAACTTTCTGTCCCTCTTCCCAGTAAGGGCCGTGCGGGCTCGGTGCCATGCGCCATAGCGGTGTACCCTCGGCATCAACCGTGTTATTGCCCTCAGCCTGAGATTTAACCATGTCAGCGGTAAATGCTGTGTACCAGAAGATCTGCTGAGCTACATTACCCTGGCTCAGAGCCGGTAATGACTGGTAGAAGTCGTAAGATGCTGCACCGGGAGGCGCATAGTTTCGGAGCCACTCATCCCACTTGCGAATTGCATAAACAGCTGCCGGCCCGTTAGTCGCACCACCACGAGTCACACTCGCACCCGCTGGGTTACAACTACCCTCTTCCATACGGATACCCCACTCATCAATAGGAGTACCGTTTGGAAGGCCCTTGGAACCTGCACCGGCCATTGATAGCCACGCATCTGTCATACGCCAACCGAGGTCAGGCGCACGCTTACCGTAGTCCATATGACCATAGATGGGAGTGCCGTCAATCTCTTTGACGTCATTCGAGAAGAACTCTGCGATATCCTCATAGGCCGACCAGTTAACTGGAACGCCGAGGTCATAACCGTATTTAGCTTTGAACTGAGCCTGCAGGTCTTCGCGGTCGAACCAGTCTTTACGGAACCAGTAGAGGTTAGCGAACTGCTGTGAAGGCAACTGATAAACTTTGCCGTCAGGACCCGTAGTAAACTGAAGCCCCATGAAATCATTCAGATCGAGAGTAGGACTAGTGACATCCTTACCCGCGCCATCCATAAAGTCAGTCAGGCTATACGCCAGTTGCAAACGTGAGTGAGTACCGATCAAGTCAGAATCATTAACATACGCATCGTATAGGTTACGCTTTGTCTGCATTTGAGTCTGAACAGCCTGAACGACCTCACCCTCACCCAGAAGCTGATGATTGACTTTGATACCCGTAATCTCTTCGAAAGCCTTGGCTAGCACAGTTGATTCGTAGGTATGTGTTGGAATGGTCTCTGAGAGGACATTGATCTCCATACCTGCGAAAGGTTTGGCTGCATCAATAAACCACTGCATCTCTTCGACTTGTTGCTCTTGCGAGAGCGATGACGGTTGAAACTCGGACTCAATCCACTTTTTCGCCGCAGCGATATCAGCCTGGACCTGCCCTGTTAGCGTCATAGACGCCAGCGCTACTGCTACAGCAAGTTGCTTACGCATAGCCTCATCTCCTTGTTAATTATTCTTTTGACTGTCGAGACGGAGGTGACGACAGCTCCGAAGAATTTGCCAAAGGAAAAATCGAAAGTAAAGGAAAAATTAAATTTTCTTATATGTTCGTTTTGGTTATTTTTATACTCCCCTATAGACTTAGTGAATCAATAATAGATGATTTAATCGAATTTAACGGTTGATTCGAGTTGCAAAACAAATCGCAATAGAGTGACCAGACTCAGACATGTTATGGTCGAGCAAGATCCACTATGAGAATGATAAGAAGTGAGCATTCGATGAAACAGCAACGCCGCAAAGAGAAGATTCTTGAGATACTGGAAGAGACTGGTTTCGTCAGCATCGACGAGCTCGTGGAGTTGTTTGATGTTACTCCCCAAACCGTCCGACGAGATCTGAACCAACTCGCTGATTCGGGACACCTGATTCGTCACCACGGAGGCGCAGGAGTAGAGTCCAGCACTCAGAACACTGCCTACAATACTCGCCAGACACTTGGTGCTGAGGCTAAAACGGCTATTGCAAAAATGGTTGTTCGCGATATACCAGACGGCTCATCCCTTTTTATCAACATTGGCACCACGACCGAGGCAATTGCGAAGGAATTGCTCACTAAAAAGAGCTTGCGAATTGTTACTAACAACCTCCATGTCGCCTCAATTCTCTCTCAAAAAGATGACTTTCAGATCATCATCGCCGGCGGAGAGGTGCGGCACAGCGATGGAGGTATTATCGGTGAAGCGACAGTCGATCTGGTCAAACAGTTCCAGATGGACTTCGCTATTATAGGAATAAGCGGCATCCAAGAGGATGGCACTCTTCTGGATTTTGATTATCGCGAGGTCAAAGTTGCTCAAGCTATCATCAGTAATTCAAGAAGAGTCATGCTATGCACAGACTCAAGTAAATTTGGACGCAGCGCCATGGTAAGACTTGGCACACTGGAACAAATTGACGACCTATACACCGACGTTTGCCCGGGTGATACATATAACGAGCTTATGAAATCATTTGGAGTACAGCTGCACTGCCCGAACTAACATAAAGTGAACTGGATTCGAAAAAACTCGTACACTAAAGTCTGATTGAATCAACAAATTTTCGTTTATTTTTCTTTTGTATTCGTTTATGTTCTTAAACCAAACATAAGAAAACAGCGCTGAGCCTTTCGGCGGATCAAGTACGAGTGAGTTTT
>Ga0102948_1000933_pt1 | contig 11608 bp, 10 predicted proteins | sample SalPonA_A_H2O_MG_FD_78211 | JGI IMG/M metagenome (GOLD analysis project Ga0102948, IMG submission 78211) | Water microbial communities from South San Francisco under conditions of wetland restoration - Salt Pond MetaG R2A_A_H2O_MG | ecosystem: Environmental > Aquatic > Non-marine Saline and... | reverse complement strand
TACATTTAAGAACTGCGGGAGCTCATCCAAACTTGTCTTACGAATGAATGCACCGAACTTGTTGGTTGTCTTAGCGGCGGCATTACCCCACTGCACACCATTTTTCTCGGTATCCACTGGCATAGACCTGAACTTGAGCATTTCGAAAGTACGGTTGTTGAGACCAACTCGTCGCTGGCGGTAAAAGACGGGGCCCGGGGAGCTTAACTTCACACCCAAACTAATGAATACCATCAAAGGAGATATCAGTAACAAGATTATTGAGGAAAGAACCAAATCCTCTACTCTCTTAACAAAAGCCGCAGACTTACTCGTCAAAGGTGTGTCGTAGACACTAACTACCGGGATACCCTCGATATCCGAAATCTTGGCATTCATGAGCGAGAAGCTAAAAATATCCGGTACATATTTAACGACAACCGGATGGCCCGATAGCTCGTCAAACAGAGTGGCTGTAAGATCATGTGCGCGCTGCGGCAAACAAACAATCACTTGATCAATGTCCATGTCCTGAACAAACTCCAGTGTTTTAGAAACTTGGCCTAGCAGCTCTGTACCCTGAAACTCACCAACATCAATGTCTAGGTTATCGTCCACAAACCCGACAACCTGCATACCCAACCAAGGACTCTGATTCAGCTTGCGTGCCAGTTGCTTGCCAACGATACCGGCTCCGACAATCAGCACTCTACGCTTTAAAGTAACCGATCCACTAGAGAGAAAGGTCTTGAAGAGACCCCGGTAACTGAAAAGGAAAATGGGGGTAGAAACGAGCCAAATAGATAAAACAGCTCGCGAATAGTCATCGCCTGCTTTTGCAAGATAAGCCATTGCAACCAGCACAAGCCACGATACCGACCAAGAGATAACGAGACGACGAGCTGAACCGAACAGACCTGCAGATAACTCATAATTGTATCCCCCTGAAAACTGATGGATTGTCACAAAAGTTAAAGAGCAGAGCATCCCAATAGCCGACCATCGACTATCAATATCTCCGATGTAAAAATACGCTAATAGGATAACCACCGGCGCGATAACTAACACATCGACAGTACGGTATACCCAGCTTGAACCGAAGGTTACATATGATATTTTTGATGGCATTTATGTCTACCAAATTTTGTAAATAGATTCTCAGGCTTCATTTATTTTTCAGTTTTGTAGACTTCTTTAGAATTATGCAAATCGGCCCGCCTAAGAATTAAGTCTAAAACCTCTCCATCGTCTTTCTGATGGTCACGGGGCGCAAAGTAAGCGCGCTGATGCTCCTGACATTGGGCCTCCGGCTTGCACAAATAATACACCGCAAGAGACTTTCTATAAACGTTCTCAGGGCAAGTAAGTACTCTAGACATGCCGTGCCACGAGTTCTGTGACGTATCGAAAATAACAGCACGGTTAAATACAGGTAACACTTCAACAACAAGATCCTTTGGAGAATTTAACTGTTGATTGTGCGACCATAACCCGAGCTCCCCTCCCATCCCTGGCTTCAGATCCCGCGATAAATACATGATTATATTTATGCGACGTTGAAGACCCATCTTGGGATGAATTGAGTAATCAAGGTGCGGGTTAAGATTTCCACCAGTCCCGTGAATATGCCAGCCACCACCATGCAAACCAACGTCTGGATAAAGCTCAATACCGACTGCTTTTGACAAGTAATCAACAAATTCTTTTGAATTCAGAAATGAAAACACTTTATAAGTAAGATGTGGAAATCTATTCCAATCGTTTAATGCCTTTTTATCTTCTATCGAATTTTTATAAACATACCAAGCTGAATCATCGAAATCTGGAAAGTCAGCCTCCAAAGCTCTCGCTATCTCATCCTTGAAAAATCCGTCAACAACCGCATGATCAAATGGCTTATTATTCTTAAATCCCGATAGCCCAGAAGATACTGTTTCTAAGTTGATAAAATCATTTTCCATAGAACCAAAAACTCCTTAATAAATAAAAAAAATAAAAAACAGAGCAAGAGCAACAGTATCTCTAGTACGTCGTCTTAAACTCTCTATTGCATACAAGGCATGAAATCGCGAAGTCACCACTTTAGGCTTTTCTAGACCTAGAGCTTCAAAATTCAAATAGATTTGCTCACGATACCACCCGCCAAATACCTTTTTTATCCTATGAAAATACCCCTTAAAACCTGAGTTAACACCGAAGTCATTGACGGCGTGTTGTCGGTATAGCATGTTTGGCCTTGAATCAATAACCCAGGGTATTTCGTTCACCCTGTAGTAGAAGTATGCAAGCCAGTCATGTTGCGCTATTCTTCTCAAAATAGACCGATTTTTACCGACCTCTAAAACAAACTTTGAAAAGGACTTTGCCTCGAAGACATATGTACATCCATGACCAGCTGATTCGAAGTAATGGTCAAATTTCTTTTGTTCGTACGATTTCTTCACATAGACAGCCTTTCCCTCACCCCAAAATGCTATATCATCTGAGGAATAACCCTTTGCATTATATTTTTCCATAAGAGCCAAAGCGTTATATAACTTAGATGGCAACCAAATATCGTCCTGATCTGATAACGCCACGAAATCATAGTCAGAAAATCTTACGCTAAAAAATAAATGAAAGAAGTTGGCGGAAGCAGATCCAAAAACTCCTCCTGGCTGAAGAACATGTATATTCTCATTTTTACTTGAATACTCTTCACAAAGCGCTAGAGTATTATCAGATGAACGGTCAATGCTGATATATATATCCAAATCCACGCCAAACTGTGACAGTATAGAATCAATTTGCTCACCTAAAAAAGCCTCACCATTATACGCAGCTAGAAGCACTGCAATCTTTCGACTTTTCAATTTTAAACCTGCCCAATATGAATATTTTATTGATTGATTAACATATAAAGTAAAATAAAAATGTAACCTGCTTTCTTTGATGAAACAATTATATCCTTCTAATGTAAGCATTTATCATCAAAACTCCGGCTATGGCACGCTTTCTCATCATATTTGGAAATTCCTAAATTATTTCGTACAAGAGAATAATAATTTTGAATTAAACTTCAATAAAATATGCCTAAAAACTAATATTTAAAATTATTCAAATAGTATAGGTGCCGCCTCGTACACGTCCCGTCAAGCGCACAGTTCGTTACTAAAAATTCCTGCTGTAACCAACTCTTTAAATTCCGCGGGTGTGAGGTTAACAAGCTATCCGTAAAATCGCTCTTCGTTGTAAGTGATTCGCCAAGCCCATGACAGCTCTCTAGCCCGGATTTTGCGTGCAGGTATAAACAAGAACGACTGAAAACGGTATGGTTATTGGTGTCTAGACAATAATTCAAACCGATCAGCCCTCCGCAAAAGGTTACCGCAGTAATTCCAGTTTTACCCTTTCTTTTTGGCATGACTAGTCGTCTTGCACGCCTTCTTAACGATCAACGTCAGAGCGGTAAGGTTCAGCATGACGTTCAGGCGATGCAAAAACAGCCGCTGTTTAGTCTTGCGGCTGGATTCGAGTACCTAAACGATCACGCACATCTTCGCGACGACTTTGGTATGCAGACTGCGGTCAACCGAACGACGCGCCTAGCCACTACATAAACCTTGTATAAGTTCGATGCATAGGAGGACCGCCAGGCGATTATTCACGCACACAAGTTGCTCTGGGATACCTTCATTCGTCGCCACGCAAAGCCACCTGCACAGATTATTTTGGGCTTCGATGCGACGGACATACCGCTGCATGGTGACCAACCTGAGAAGTTCTCTCATGCCTATTACGACCACTATCTTCCGCTTTACTTCTTTTGCGGGTGTTTCCCGCTCGTTGCTTACCTGCGACAGAGCAAAATCGATGGCGCGAAGCACACGGCTGCTATTCTTGAATTGCTAGTTAACTGCATCAGATCTCATTGGCCATCCGTTTAGATTATCTTCCTCGGTGATAGCGGTTTTGGTCGGCAGCTTCTGCTCAAATGTTGCGATCGCAACGGCGTCGATTACATCGTGGGTACCGCACGTAATCCTCGCCTTGAAGCCTTGGTTGAGCCTCTCGGGCGTGTGGTTAAACAACACCACGCCAAGCGCAAAGCATCTGGATAGACCGGTTCTACAAAAGCGTTCTGGCGCTATCGCTATCAAGCTAGGAGCTGGCGGTATACCCGCGATGTTATCGTAAAGGCCGACTTGACGGATAAAGGTACGCACCCGCGCTTCGTCGTCACTTCGCTGCGCGAAAACGACCGGTCTCTGTACTACGACGTCTATTGCGCTCGCAGCGATATGGAGAATAGAATCAAAGCCCAGAAGTTGGGCCACTTCGGCAAACGAACATCCTCAAAGCACTGATGGAGCAATCAGTGGCGCTTGCTGCTTTCAATGCAGGCATTGGTCCTATTCGAGCACCTGCGAAACTTCTGTTCAAAACGCTATAAAAACCTGAGTGTTCATAGTCTGAGGTTGAGACTGATCAATATCGCCGCTGTCGTGACTCGCAATACCGCCGCATTCGCTTCTTCATGATGGAGAACTGCTCTGATAAACGGAGTTCATGCAAGTTAGCCATAAGCTGTTGTCACCTGAGTAAAACACCTGAGCGCCCCGTCTCAAATCAACGAGGTTTTGGTGGAGTTGCGCCCAAAATTCTAAAAACGCCCTGATTTACCACGATATTTGGCCGCAAAACTAAGACACAGGTTACGCCACCAGAGAAATTATCCAAATTTGGCTTCCTGAAAAATGACGGCTAGACCCTAGCGCCAAAAAACCAATGTATTAAAGCCGAGAATACGTCTAACTTGAAAAACTCCCAATAAATTCTGGGCAGAGATTGAGACTGCAGAAGCAATGGCACCGCCGGTTACTCCATAGTACGGTACCAGTACCCCACTAAGAATCAAACTAATTACTGCAGCGACCAATACATTGAATCGCAACACTCTCTCATGCCCTGTCATGCTAAGAAGATAGCCTACTGATCCAGTTGCGGCATTGATAAGTTGGCCTATTGCCATAATCATCAACGGAAATGCTGCAGCTGCAAATTTTTCCCCGAAGAGCCCCAGGAGATACTCAGGAATAAACATCATCGCAACTAAGAGAGGCAATGCTGCGATTAAACTTAGTCGTACAGCCCATACTGAAAGGAGTCGCAGTCCTGAGATATCATCTGAAACATACAATGCTGCTATGCGTGGGGCAGTAACTGCGTTTACCGCAAGAAGTACGAGGGCTATTAACATCGAAGTACGCTGGGCAGCTGAGAAAAGAGCAACATCCGCCGATGTCATTATAAAGGCGACTAGTAAGTGTGGAGACCAAACCGCTAACTGTCCTAAAACAGTAACTCCCCACATAGGTAGGCAACTATCTGCGAGAACTCTACTTGGGAAGCAATGTCGCGAAATCTGAGACGGTTCGTAACGAACCCAATAAAATCTCGCAAGTACCAGCGTCAACGCACACGCAATTACGTAAATATAACTTAGTTCAATTGCTGTCGAGATTGGAAGAAAGGTTATGGCAAGCAACATTAGCGTCGGAACCATTACGTTCGCTACCATTAGCGCATTACCGGTCTGCATCAGACCTTGCAGTGCCTGAGCATGAAGTATGTATAACGCAACGAGCGGGATGGCCAAGCTACAGATCTCTAGTACTACACCCAACCCAACTTGGTTTGAGAGAAATTCTTCAACATAGGTGTTGGTGCACACAAACAACGCGGAGACGAAACAACTCGCCAATCCAGCCCATAGCAGGGCTTTTGTGTATGCGGCTTTAACCATTCCCCAATTGCCTTCCGAGTGATAGCTCGATACAAAGCGCATCAAACTATCATTAAGTCCCAACTGCCCAATAGCGGCGAATAAAGCCACGATAGTAAAACACAAGAAAAAAAGCCCTGACTCCGCAGGCCCCAAGGTACGAGCAACGAAAACGCTCAAAAGGAAGCTCATACCAGCTGCAAATATCTTGATAATAAGCCCTAAAATGCTTCCTCTTAAAACAGCTAACATTTTTATATCAAACACATAACTCTTCAATCAAATGCCCCCGAAAACATCATTATACCACTTCAACATAAACAATTTTGAAGATCACACCACCCTTGGAACACGCGTTAACTTATAGAGAACAAATTACTCAAATAAAAATGCGTTATACCTAAATAATCAAGCATCTCTGTAAACTGCCTACCAAGCAGCAAAAGCTACAAACCAACCCCAGCGCAGGATGAAAATAACGGGTCTAGCCTGAGCTGCTGCTACATATCCCGCCTAGTCGAATCAAGCCTGACTGAATTCTAATCTCCGGGAATCCGCAAGAGCTTAGCCTCAGCGATCAGCATCGAATCAGCGTCAATCAGATGCTCCGAAGCAAATGCCGTTTACTATTCGCTTACATATTTCATAATGCCAACGAAACCACCCTTCGCAACTCAGTAATAGAGTAATCCCCCGGATAAACACTTATCTCGAGCGCTCGATTAGAGATAATTATATTAAGCTAACACCTTTATTAAACCGGACCGTGTCATCGCTAATTTTCCGATGCTTAGCATTTCTATAGTTTGCTTCATCAGCCTAATCATTTGTTGAAACTATCTGCGTAGAGGGTGTGTTCGTCTTGATAGAGTTAACGCACATTGGCGCAGGGCGTCGTATCGCTTTGCACAAGTGCGAATTAAATTCGAGACAGCTATGGGCTGTCATGTAAGAAGCGCATTATCGCCCTCGTTAAGCTCGGCTCAGTATTAGATTAAGTGCGGGGCTATTGGAGGTACATAAGTAAATTGTAATGTAGTTATGACGTACTGAAAGCGCTTGAGAATACAAAAATTAAATTGTACAGGGCATTTACAAAAGCGGGTTACCTCGCATTTTTAACGGTCTGGCTTTACAGCAAATTAGGAATTTATCTAGCTATTTAAGTTGATGTCGCCAATTTAGACTCTCAGAAACGAAACGTAAAAACAAGTTACCAATTAAATAAAAGATATCGTCAGGCTCCGCCAAATAATATAAGAAGGTTGCGTAGTGCATAGTATTATGCGCATCCCTACCTCATTTGTTTGTTTCATAAAAAACAGATCAGAAAAATACCTACCCGCCTAACAGCACATCCAAAGTGCGACGACCTGCCTGAATCCATGAAAACTGCTTTGCTCTTAAGTATCCAAGTTCCCTCAATTTATCAGAAAATATTTTATCCTCTGTAACCCGGATTATAGATGCACTAATCTCTTCAACAACACTTGGATCGAAATATACAGCCGCCTCGCCCGCGACCTCGGGCATGGCCGAGGTGTTGGAGCAACACACAACACATTTAGATGACATTGCCTCTAGTATCGGGAGCCCGAATCCTTCGAAATAGGACGGAAAAACAAATACTTCTGCGGTAGCGTAATGATAACGTAATTCATCGTCAGTCACATAACCCGTAAGTGCAATCCGCCCGGACACCGACAACCTCGAAATAATTGCCTCCAGCTCGTCATCACTTGAAATCACAGTTCTAGGACTGCCCACTAGCGTGAGACTGTGAGGTATATCAGACATAATCCTTTCAAACGCTAACAATAGATTTTTCAGATTCTTGTGTTTGTTAAACGATGCGACAGCTAATATCTTCTTCTCTTTGAGCGGCTCTAAATTACTAAACTTATCAGAAACCCCATGATAAATGACTTTTGTTTTTCCTATGGCTTCCGGAAAGCGATCAAGAATATACGATTCTTCAGACTTAGAAATGCAAATCAGCCTATCGGCTCGCTTTATAATAATTGGCAGGACTAGCCTGTAGTAAGTACGAAACGACCATGAATACATCTCAGGAAATCGTATAAATGCTAGGTCGTGTATTGTGACGACCAACCGCACTTTTCTGGGCAACACAAAGGGGGCGTCGTTTACGGGACAAAACAATACCGATGCGCCTCTCAAATAAGTGCGCACAGGTAAAATGGTGTGAGTCCAAATATGCTCATAAATTCGCCCAAGGTTCATTGGCGTTAGACACTCTACATCGTTATGTTTTTCTCGGATGTAGTTGAATATTTCCTTCGCATACCTCTCTACGCCAGTAATTTTGGAACGTTTCAGGACTCTAGCATCAAAAATTATCATCTCAAAGCCTCAACCTTCAAACTGAGCTTGCAGAAATAAACCACGACAATCAAACTGAATAATAAGGTGAGTACCGAATAAGCAAGCCATCCGTCAATGTAGCCCCAATTGGCTAGGGAAATCAAAGACCAACCGAATGCAATCTTGAAGCATTTCATTATTGAGTTAATCTCCCTTTGGATAGAAGAATTTATGTGATTTACAAATATACCAAAAGATCCAGCATACAATAGAGAACCGGAAAATCCAAAATCTAAATATCCCTGTCCGAAGATGGTATAGGTGTAAGGTGCTAAATTGTATGGACCTCGAAAAAATGCCGCTATGTAGGTCCCACTATCAACGCTCAGGATACTTTTAGACGTAATTTTCAGAGTTGCTCCTAGAGTATAAAGAGGCTTCGCGAAAGTATACCAACCTCCGCCAAAACCGAAAACGCTCGTGTATTCAGCAACAATTTTGTAATACCCTTCCCCAGATCCTTGTGATAATCTTACAAAGAGTATTTCTGAAGCTTTATTCAAGTCTTCTGCTCCCGAGTAATACTGAGTGGCAAGAAGAACAAAATAGAAAGTTAATACCCCGAAGAAACACAATAGTATTATTCTTCCTAATTTTAAAAAGTTGTATCCGGTGTATCCAAGGTACATTAAGTGTACGAGCAGAAACTGGATAACAGCTCCCTTTGAACCGCAGAGAAAGCAAAATACAAAAACACATACACTGAACAGAATTGAGAAACGAGAAGATCGATTGCTGACTGATATTCTTTCAAAGTGAAAATTAAGGACGCTAAGAAAGGGCAGCACCCAATAAATTATTCTGAATACAAAGCCCATAAGCGGTATGTTTTGCTGTTCAAATCTAACCCTATCTGGGTCTTCTGAAAACATTGGAACACCTGAGATAAAATAAATAGAGCCGATAAAAAGAAAGAAAATAGATACATATTTCAGCCTCCTTTTATTCGCCGAATCGATATCATCAAAACACTTTGAAAAAGTATTATTCGCACAACCAATAATTAATGCTCTACTATTTAAAGAGGCGATTACGCACACATATACAAACCAAGAAGCAACATATATATCATTGACATTCGACCGCAGCGACAGATCAGAGTAATAAGAAACTCCAATTGAATTAATTATAAAAACAAGATTACACAGTAGCGGCACGTTAAACGGGTTACCGTATATACGCAAAAGAATAAATGTACTAAAAAACGCGAGTAATGATATTGATAGCATAGGGTTATTTTTTTAGGAAATCTATAATACCTAAATAGGAGCCGACAATCGGTATATAACTAAAACGACGTTCATTTTTAATAAAACTTAATCCATTGATAATTGGCTTGAATAAAATTATAGACAGAATATAAACGGGATAGTATTTTCTGGAGAAAATTAAAGTATTTCTCATGTCGATCCGGTACTGAAACGCAGTCCTTAAGCCGACGCTTGAGCTCTCCGCGTGATAAACTATTGAATTAGGACATACCTTAAGCGAGACGTTCTTTCTTGCTGCACGAAAGCACCAATCAGTCTCCTCCCAATATAGAAAATACTCTTCAGGCATCAGACCAATTCTTCGCAGAGTCTTTACTGATAAAAAGATAGAAGCTCCACTAATAAATTCTAGCTCTTTTTCGGGGATCCGCTCCAGCGCTTTTATGTTGCAGCCCTTTCCATATCGCTCGGGTACTCCAATAACTCTTTTTATTCGACCGCCTCCAAAGAACTGTATTGTTCCATCATCTGAACATATTATAGAGCCTACCATAGACATTTCATTCTTATTACAGAATCTTATCAAGTTTCCGATTGATTTTTCTGACGGTATAGCATCCGGATTCAGCAGCCAGACATAATCTCCGCTTATTTCTGAATCTAATATAAACCTAAGTATCTTATTATTGCCTGCAGCAAAACCTCTATTATCATTGCTTTTTAATAGTATTACGTTTCCAAAGTTAACGATATCAGTATGCATTAGATCTTCGTCGACTGCATAAAAAAAGCCCCTCTTTCGAAATCTACTTATTTCTCCCAATCGGCTTTGTAAATACGGGACTGAATCGTCTGGTGAATTGTTGTCAACAACATATATATTTATGTATTCAGCATAGGGGCTTTCCAGCAGTGACTCAACGAGACCACTAACCATCTTAGCTAGTTTGTAATTAACAATTACGACAGATACGTTACATGAAATCAAAAATAGAGCCCTAATATCCAAGCAAATCAAAATCAATCGCGTAGAGTTTCCTCACTGTATTTTCCATATCACTGGAGAAGTTTTTCATAAAATCTTTTTTTCTACCGCTGTCGTTTTTCAACGGAAGCTTGGAATAAACGCCTATTCTTTCGCAGATTTTTTCGAAATCTGTATCAATTGTTTCGTATCGACCCAGATAATCGACCTTGAGCGTCTTGCAATTGGCATAAATGAATTCATGCTGTGGCAAAAAATGTTCAGCTTTGCGTTTTATTGCAATCTCTAGTCCAATATTAACAAATTCTTCAAAATCTCTATAAGGCTCTATGTATTTTTTTCGCCAGTACAAATCAATCTCGTTCATACCGCCGTTGCTTAAATACCTATATGCAGAACATAGACGATCAAAGGGATTTCTTACAAATGAAAACTTGAAGTATTGCTCGAATTTGTCCTTATCTGAATTATAAAAATCTCGCCATGTAAGATGAGATGATGAATCGGCATTATACAGCGCAGATACTACCGACATTCCAGCAGCTTTTGGTATATGTATAAATAACGTCTTCGATTCGACAAAATGACTACGGTATCGTTCTACTCTGCCAATTTTTTTTGATATTAATAAGCGAAGCTCCGGATTTATAAAGTCTCTATACTTAACCATATTTTTGAATTCTCCCATCACTATGTCTTATAGTAATCCTATCACGATCTTCTTAATCATTTTTACCGATAAGCATACTAACTTGGTATCATTTTTTTGATGGCGCTGAGGATGATAACACGTTAAAAAAAGTTTTCTGCGTCATGAGTTCCAAAATAATTCAGTAAATAGTCAAGTTCTGTTATCCACTTGGTTTTCTCTATGGAAAATGCAGTAGTTAGCTTCTCTGTCTTAAGTCTTGAGTTTTTCGGTCGCACTACAGGCGTCGGAAACTCTGAGCTGGGTATAGGGGCTACCTCAACCGGATGATCGACAAGGCCAATCTCAATCGCCCGTGCCACAACAGCCTGCGCAAACTCATGCCAACTCACATAAGGCTTCTGGCAATAGTGATATGTACCCCAAGCAACTGTTGACCCGCTTTGATACTGCGCCGCGATGGTCAGCAGCGCTTGCGCAATTCCGCGCGCACTCGAGGGACCACCGAACTGATCAGCAACAACCGTTAAACGATCCCGATCTTTAGCCAGACGCACCATTGTCTTGACGAAGTTGTTGCCCTGCAGGCCAAACACCCAACTGGTGCGCAGAATAATGTGACGATCTAGTCTCTC
>Ga0102948_1000932_pt1 | contig 11616 bp, 14 predicted proteins | sample SalPonA_A_H2O_MG_FD_78211 | JGI IMG/M metagenome (GOLD analysis project Ga0102948, IMG submission 78211) | Water microbial communities from South San Francisco under conditions of wetland restoration - Salt Pond MetaG R2A_A_H2O_MG | ecosystem: Environmental > Aquatic > Non-marine Saline and... | reverse complement strand
TCTGGAGGTTCACATGGCAATGACAGTACATTTGGACGTAGTAAGCGCAGAAAAACAAATTTTTTCTGGTCTTGTTGAGGCGATCCAAGTTACGGGTAGCGAAGGTGAATTGGGTATACACCCGGGACACGCGCCACTTATCTCTGCTATCAAACCTGGTATGGTGCGTTTGGTTAAACAGTTCGGTGAAGAGGAACTTATCTACGTTGCTGGTGGTGTACTAGAAGTACAACCTGGCAGCGTCACCGTACTTGCTGACACCGCGGTTCGAGCTGAAGATCTTGACGAGCAGGCAGCAGAAGAGGCCAAACGACGTGCTGAAGAGCACATCTCCAACCCAGGCGCTGACTTTGATTACGCACAGGCAGCTCATGAGCTGGCTGAAGCAATCGCGCAACTTCGCCTTATTCAGAAGTTACGCAAATAAGCGAGCAGCTATAAAAAAAGCCCGCCTTTACCGGCGGGTTTTTTATTGCCTGATTGCTGTATATGTATTGTAGATAAACACATAATATATTGTTTCGTTTACCTTTAAACCGCTGAGGCAATCAACAAGGTTGCATTATCGTCATGCTTTAGCATATGGTAGCGGAGTATTTTTAATGCATGGTTTGCTTTTGTTATACTATTGATAATAGCGACCGATATTGGCCTAACAATGTGTATCACCAATGAAACTCTCCCCGTATAAGAAAGCGCGTAACAGTACTGACATAGCATTCTATCCGCTTGTTACAACGCTTACTCTTCTAGTGATACATTACTTTTCAGGTGCATTGGATTGGCCTGCTTATTCAGATGCAGACGCTCAAAGAGACTTTAATTCTGCAATAGCAATGTCGTTAATGACAGGGTACTTTTGGTTGTCATTACGTATGCTACACCAGAATGTAGCAAGCTCCCTTATTTCGCTATTAGTTAAATCTCATCAGTTGGGACAATTTGCTCATCATCGCGAGAGACTGTCTGGTGAATTTACACACCATATATTTAACGCGTCTATTGTCTCAATACTTATTACCGTGGTGTATTGTATTTTAGAAGGCCTCCTCTCCTCTACACAGGAGTTTCACGTACTCATGCTTACTGCGTTGGCGGTGCCTTTTTGGTTCTTCTCTATCCTTTATATCATGCAGGTCTCTGCCAATCTTAATTACTTAACGAAGGAACTATTACCTAAGGCTGAGAGCACGAAAGACTATGTAACATCGCTTACTTCTTTAATTCGATTAGGGCTATCCAACGCCATACTTTCCATAGGGGGATTAGCGTTAGCGCCAATCTTCTGGTTCAAAAAAGACGTGCCATCACTAGATGTTTTTGTAGTTTGTGTGTTTGGTAGTAGCCTTCTGGTCTACTTATTTTTACCGGTAATTAAGTTGCGTTTTAGGTTACACAGAGAACGAAAAGCATTGATTAAAGCTCTTGAAGTAGATATTGCGTCTCGAATATCAAAGGCAGGCATCAATAACGACCCAGCTTCACTTTCATCAATTGAAACATTAGAAAGCGAGCGAGAAGCGTTAGAAGGATTATCGGTAAACATATTAACGTTTAAAGATAAGCTTCAGATTGTTGCTAGTTTTAGCCTTATCCCATTATCCTGGCTTTTACTGGCCATCTTCGAATGGATGATTGCCACGCCATTTTAAAACAGCAGGTTGCTGTATAAACGCATTTACCATAAAAGCACGCTGAGATAGTATGATGTTCTCTTATTCTTTGGCCATTAATTATGCGTATTTACGGCGATAGGCGTTCGGGAAACTGCTATAAGCTACAATTACTTTTAGCACTTCTCGATAAGCAGTATGACTGGGTCGATATAGATATTCTTGCTGGAGACACAAGGGCGCCCTCTTTTCTTGATAAATCTCCTAATGGCAAAATCCCACTTCTTGAATTAGATGACGGAAGAGTCATGTCTGAATCAAACGCTATCATGCACTTTTTAGCAAATGGAAGTACGCTTATTCCTACGTCACCCTATGAATTTGCGACGTTACTACAATGGCAGTTTTTTGAGCAGTATAGTCACGAACCATATATCGCCGTCGCTCGCTACATCAATATTTACTTGGGCATGCCGGAAGATAGGAAAGCTGAGTTTCTGGCCAAACAAGCGCAGGGTTATCGGGCCTTAGCAGTAATGGAAGCGCAACTGAGTAAAACGCCTTTTTTAATCGGTCGCCACATGTCTCTCGCTGATATTTCTCTTTTTGCCTATACCCATGTTGCACATGAGGGCGGTTTTGACTTATCTGCTTACCTAGCAATTCGACAATGGTTAGCGTTAATTAAAGCACAAACGGGCTTTGTAGCGATGAACGTATAGCTATATTTTTCGCATATGAGGTGGTGGGCTTTGCCAAAAAGATTGCATGGCTTCCTGTGCTTCATAAAGCGGCGAAACGTCGACATCGAAAAGCGTATTCATTGCATACGCAACTGCCTCCAGTGTGGAAACGCCGTTATCCATCTTTGTATGACGTATCCGATAGCGTGTTAGTGGGGCCTCTTCGAAGTGGTAAAAAGCACAGGCCTTAAGCCAATTATACTGTTCAATAATGGAGTATGCTTGCTTCCAGCTTCCGTCGATAACGACAATATGATTAATGGTGTGTCGTTCATTTACTGGTAATGTCTCAATTGCACGGCTTGAATCGTTCGGATAGATAACGGCGCATTGGTTTACACAAAGTTTGTCTTGTAAGTGTGTCATCGCACCATTATCGCTCGTGACAATTATATTGGTTTTATCCGGCGCACAGAGCGATATAAGACGCGCTGTGTTCTTAGCATGTGTGACTTCTCTTTTGTGCTGTAGAATCGTCAAGGTAATCGGGAAATTAACCGATGAAATACGGTCGCATACACAGGTTTTCACTGGATACTGACAAATGTTACAGTATGCTCTCACTTATCACCTTTTTTAAATACGCACTACCTGTGTTGATCATAACCGCTAATGTCTCGTTGAATAAATAGTTTGTTTGAGAAAAATAAATGTCAGATAGCGCAATAAACCAAAAGGTTTCGACGATTCTTGGAATGGTCCCTGAAGGGCATGTCGTCAGTTATGGGTTACTAGCTGACTTGTGTGGATTACCCGGTCGCGCAAGATTAATGGGTAAATGCCTAACTACAATTTCAGCGCACATTGCGTGGCACCGCGTGGTCAGGTCTGATGGTAAAATAGCGTTTCCCCCTGGGTCTGACAAAGCAAACGAGCAACGTGAAAAATTAGTGTTAGAAGGTGTTGTGGTAAAAAATTTTAAAGTCAGTATGAAGCATTACCTATGGCAGCCTGATCTGTATACAGTATTAGCAAAACTCCCCTATTAAGCGCATACTGAAAGTTGGTCGATTTTTTAACCCGCAAAATTACAAGTAGTGGTCACTCGATGTTAAAGAAAGTCAGCATAGAACATCTTAAGGTAGACATGTATGTCCACGAGATTGCAGAGCACAAAGGAACTGTTTCAATAAAGACGAAAGGTCGCGTGACCTCGCAAGCTATTATCGACGCGTTAAAAAAGAAAGGCGTAAAATCAGTGATAGTAGACACTGAGAAAGCATTTTCTGAAAAAGACAATACGCAATCTGCTTTGGACGTGGCAATCGATGGTGTAAAGAAAGTAAAAGTTACCTCTTTAGTTGATGAACTTACCCGCGCCACTGAACTTCATAAAGAGGGAAAGCAAATTCAGGCTGATTTGCTAGACAGCGTAGCGAAGCAAACCTCACTTGATATAGACATCCCTAAGGTATTCACGCAAAAGCTAGTGGCATCGATACACAGAAACCCCAATGCGTTACTTTGCCGTACAAAAATGCAGGAGAAAGATGATTATCTTCTTGAACACTCCCTAAATGTTGCCATTATCTTGGCAAATTTTGCTAAATATTTAGGGCTAAGCGAGCAGAAAATCGACGAACTAGCGCATGCTGCCTTTCTTCACGATATCGGGAAAATAAAGGTAGAAGATGCCATTCTTCACAAACCCGGACGACTAACGCCAGAAGAAATGGAAGAAATGAAACGGCATGTTGAATACGGTGTTGATTACCTTCGCGGAGAAAATATTCCTGAAAATTTAATCACTATTGTTGGAGAACATCACGAAAGGCTTGATGGGCTCGGTTACCCTCAGGGTAAAAAAGGTGATGAAATCAGTACAGAAGGGCGCATGTTGGCTATTGCAGACATGTACGATGCGCTTACAGCCGAACGGGTTTACAAGCCTGGGCTATCCAGTCAGAAAACATTTTCTATTCTACTGGCCGACGCGCCAAGCCGTCTTGATGTGACCTTGGTCCAACACTTTATTCAATGTATGGGCGTGTACCCGGTAGGAAGTTTAGTACTGCTATCTAATGAACGAATTGCTATGGTAATGGATCAAACGGTGTCGCCGCTCAAACCAAAAGTAAAAGTATTCTACTCGGTTCGAAACAGCCACTTCTTGCCCCCTAAAGATATTGATCTAAATTCAGATAATTCATTGACCGTAACGAAAGCCGTTTTGGCTTCCGATTACAATATAGATGTTAAGGGCTTTTTCGAGCGATCGATAGCGGTGTAACGTAAAGGCGCTGTAGCTTATTAGATACATAAATAACGTTCGGCATGATGTAGTCTTTACAAAGTGTGCTGCAGATCTGCAAAAAGATAGCGTGCTTACCCTGTGAAAAAGTATTAGAAAATTGTCGTAATCTGTTTAGGGTACGTTCATATTCACCCATCTATACTACATGGTATCAACGAATTGGGCGCGTATAGTGCCTAATGCATTACTGCTGACCCCATTGTGGAATGCTATTTGCTGTATACCCAATATGCGATTGCGCTTTTACTTACTTTTGTAAGCGCTGTACACACACGTTAGACATTGAGGACGTTATGAAAAAATTATTTACCGTAGGACTTATCGCCGCATCACTTTCTGTTGCTGGTTGTGCTAACGATCCAAACAATACACAAAAAGGTGCGGCTATAGGCGCTGTTGTTGGTGCATTACTCGGTAAAGCGACCGGCGACAATGATAAAAGCCGTTACGCTTGGGGCGCAGCAGTAGGTGCTATTGCAGGTGGTGCAATAGGCAATTATATGGATAAGCAAGAAGAAGAGCTAAGAAGTGAGTTGTCAGACACTGGCGTACAGGTTGTGCGTGAAGGTGACAATTTAAGGCTTATCATGCCAGGTGATATTACATTCGCAACTGACAGCTCGAGTATCAGCCCTAACTTCAACCCTGTTCTACAAGATGTCGCGAAAGTTGTGAACAACTATGAGAAAACGGTGCTAATGATCAAAGGACATACCGATGATGTGGGTGCAGAGCAATACAATCAATCGTTGTCTGAGCGCAGAGCAAGTGCGGTAAAAAATATATTGGTTAACTTTTCTGTGAATCCCACGCGGATCACAACCGTGGGTATGGGGGAGTATTCACCGAAAGTACCTAATGATAGCGCAGCTAATCGCTCGATGAACCGCCGCGTTGAGATGGAAATTCAACCGTTAACGGCATCAAACACCTAGCCAATATTGAGTGTTTTTATGTGCTAAGCCATTTTAGGTGGCTTAGCACGTTTACTACTAATGGCTATGTTTTAACGCTTTAATTTGATTGGCCACATCGCTTGCTATTGCATTTGGGATGGGGATAGTCAGATGATACTGACTGATTTTCCATCGCTCCCCTACTTTTATCAGTACGCCAGTACCTCTTGTTTCCCCTAGCTTTTCGTTATCCAACAGCTCATCAAACCACACTACGTTTTCGTCTGGCGAAAAATAGATGTTTCTATCGCGAGGGACATACGTCCAGCCCTTACCTTTATCAAAGTGCGGTTTTGCATACGCTTTAAAGGCCTCAACCGTCCAAATTTCGCCAGCGTCAGTGCCTATAAACGTTGCGCCGGGGGCATAAAGCGAGAAGTACCCTTCATAATCTGCGGTAGACGCTCTCTCATGTAGTGCATCTAATACCTTATCGATTTGATGTTTGTTACCTGTCGCAGTCGCTACAGAGGTTGTCATCAGTAGAACAATAAAAATTAAAAATCGCATTGTTTGTACTCATTTAAGCGCTTGTGCTGTTAAGAGAGTAACGTGTTTTTTGTAATAACGCGTCACTATGTATTCATTATGATGTGGCAATGTAATTCAAATGGCCAACGATACAGGTAAAAATAAGTGTTCTACTCTCGTTATGAAAAAGGTGCAACGGTTCCATAATCATGAATATTAGGAGCAAGCGTTGGCAGTTCGTTGGCTTTTAAGGGCAGTTCGTACATAGTGGAGAGACATTCGTTCGCCAAGACTTTCGCGATTTCTAACGTGGAATATTCTACTGAGGATATCGCACTTTTCTCGTGGTTATGAGTATGCGCCGATTGTGCACCTGGCGCATACGCCACCAATATTGATAAATCATTTGGTAATTCCATGCCCAACTCTTTCGCACTATTTGTCACTGAATCAGCGAGCAAAGCACTGGTACATATTACCGCTGAAAAGGTAGAGCCGGTGGCAAGCAAATCCATAAGAGGGTCAGCGGTTTCATTATTATTTGCATGAAGCACTGTTGCGCTGCTAAAAAGCGCAAATATGTCGTCATTCTCAGCGGTGCTGTCGTCGTATATCAGGGCGATATCTGTATGTCCTTGGCTAATAAAAAATGCGTGTGCACGTATTATGACATTCACAAGCGATGCTGCAATGCCATGCTCGCTTGCATTGGTAGCGGATGTATTAAGGATAACTAACGGCTTACTTTTATTGCTAAGGTGTTGTGCGGTAGGTGCAATGGTGTTTACGACAACGCCGTCACACCCTTGAGCTAATAAAAACGATATGGCGTCACGTTCCGACGTTTCTGTATCGTGAGAGAATGCGACTACGCAGTGTTTCTGATGTTTGCGTAGCATGTGTTCGAATGAAAATAATAAATGCGAAGCAAATACCATATTGGTATTTGGCAGTACTATGCCAATGGCATTGGTATATTTTGAGGCTAATGCACGCGCAATATGGCTAGGCGTATACTGTAGTTCATCGGCAGCCTTTCTGACTTTCTTTGCCATAGCAGGGTTAACTGACTCCTTGCCATTGAGTACGCGAGAGACGGTAGACAACGATACACCTGCATGTTTTGCTACTTCGTAAATAGTTGCCATTGCACAGCCTTATATGTTTGTGAGTACTTACTTTTAGATGTGATTTCGTACAAGTATATCGTTAGTATTACGACATGAGAAAGCGCTTTCTTGAGGTTGCTATGTTAACGCTTTTCTTAACGGTCTACACCATCAAATAGCTGCTCTCAGTGTACTGTGCTGTACACTGCCCACATTTAACGCAAACTAAGCAGGCATGTTGCCAATTTGCTTAAGAATACTGCCAAAGGCTCGTCCGCCGTTCTTTTGAATTTGTTTATCGAAATAAAGCGTACCTAACAGGAATATTGTGATGTGACCTTGCGAGCGCCACGTCACATGTGTTTTACCGTCTTGTTCTTTAAGCGTGATTTCGCCTAAGCGGTGGTCGTAAGGAAGAGGGGAAGACTTTACTACTTTATACCCCAACTTGTACGGCGGTTCGAAGGCAACAATTTCTTCATGCAGATTTGCGCCACCAGCAATAATCTCGCGTACGGCACCTAAACCATTCTTTTCGTTCTTGCCTTCTACCAACAAATTAGCCTCATCTATCCCTTTAAATTGGGCATAATTGGCATGATCGCTAAGCGCAGCGAAAACGGTTTCTATTGGCTTATCTATCGTTCTTTCTACATGAATTGAAAACATTCTTACCCCATTTACATAAACGCGACGACGTGGTTTTCGAGTTACTATAGAGCAAACATTTCTTAGCTCAAATAAACTCTTCTTATCTGCAACTATAGGCAATAAACGCGGTTATCTTGTGCTTTTTTACCTTGCGGCCTATTAAGAAAATATTACGCAATATGGAATATTATTCCCGAATGTGTATTTAGATAGCGTCATGTAGCGCAGCAATAAACATGTACATGCATCAGCTTGCTAACGTTTTAAAGTAGCGTTATTGCATGACTAGGTTTTTCCGCTTCTTTCATCTATGTCGGTACCGGTAGCGATAAAAAAACGCTCGACTTTATTGGGTTGTGTAAAGTAAAAATTAAATAAAAACAATGGCTAAGGGTGTTTTGTGACCAGTGTGCACTGGAGCAGTTCGTTTGTTTCATTACTAGAAAAATCGCCTATATTGATAGATGAACCTACCTTCTAGGGGTTAACGCTGTTGCCGCGACATAATAGCTTTTTCAATTTTATATATATCGAAAAACAGATTGGCGTTAACTTTGCAAAAGCTATAAGTGTGACTTAAGATAAAAGCAAAGATGGTGGCGGGAATATGCGTATTGAACCCATATCCGATTGAACGAGGTTCACGCTGCACATCTTTGCAAAACAACATAATGCAAACAAGACGACACGTGTCGCTTATGGTTTACGTTATGGTAACAACAAGGGAAATACAATGAAGCTTATCAAATCAACATTAATTGGTTGTCTTTCAGCTGGCGTTTTAGTGGCCGGCAGTGTTCATGCCGAGGCAATTAGCTCAGATACTGTAATGCAAACCCAAGTGGCGCAGTACAATAAAACGCAGCTTATCGATATGGTAAACCGAGCAGACGTGCAAAATAAGCTGATGAGCTTAGGAGTGAACAGTAACGATGCTGTTGCTCGTATAAACGCAATGACGGATAGCGAAATAGCTCAGCTAAATAATGAAATCAATCAGGCACCAGCAGGCGGTATTGTAGGTGCTGTACTAACGGTGCTTGCGGTTATTGCCATTCTTGATTTGGCAGGCGTAACCGATGTATATCCATTTATACGCCCAGTAAGTAATTAAATGATAGTGATTTTTAAGAAAGCCTGCTTACTTGCAGGCTTTTTGTTGCTGGTAGGTTGTCAAAGCACACCTCAAGCAGATCGACTACGTCAGCAAGGGTTAGCATCGCTTCCCCCATCACATGCTATTGCCCATGTTCCTTTTTATCCGCAAGAGCAATTTTACTGCGGCCCTACAACGTTGTCTGAAGTATTTGGTTATTACCACAGCGACATCTCACCGAACGATATTGCGCCTAAGATGTTTATTCCTGACAAGGATGGAAGCCTGCAATTAGAAATGATAACGGCAACTCGCCAGTATGGTTTCTTACCCTATACGGCACGCGGAACATTGTCGTCTATTATGGCATTGGTAAGTGATGATATTCCCGTTATTGTTTTCCAAAACCTCTCTATTCAATTGTTACCGCAATGGCATTACGCAGTAGTAACTGGCTTTGATAGCGAAAAGGGCACAGTAACCCTGCATACCGGTGTTACCCCTGACCATGAAATGTCTTTCGAACTGTTTGAACGCACGTGGGCAAGAGGAAACTATTGGTACCTGGCCCCCGTACCGCCAGACGTTACATCGTCAGAAATGGTGCCATTCACCTATACGAGTGCTGCGTACGACATGTTGAAGGTGGGCGATAAAGCGCGTGCTTTGGCATTTTTAGAAACTGCAACAAAACAGTGGCCTAAGCAATGGTTGGCCTACTTTTTACTTGCTAATCATTTCATGAACACCGATGCGCCAAGGGCGTTCCAATGGTTTGAAAAAGGGTTCGATGCCGGACAAAACGAACCTGCATACCTTCATAACTTTATTGTTTTGTTGTACGAAATGGATGATAAACCTAAAGCAAACGCACTGTTAACCGATGCAATAATGCGTTTTCCGAATCATGAAACGTTAAAAACATTAGCGGAAAAGCACGGTGTAACAACTGCGTCGCACGAAGCCGCGTAACACTATTTAGAAAGTAAGACCCTTAACTAGGAGTGTTTTGTAACACGAACATATGATAACCAAACTCGCCTAAATAGCGTTCGTAAATCGTTATTTTATGCTCTATTTCTTCATCTAGCTGATGCAAGCGTTTTTCAAGCACGGCGCGGTTTACTTTGCTGTCTAAAAGGGCTTTACATTCCTTTAGTGTTAGGCCCCTTGACTGTAATTGTTGTAACAAAAGTAATTGCTGAACATCTTTATTATAGTACCGCCTATAGCCGTTGGCTTGTCGCGCGCCATGCAATAAGCCTTGTTTCTCGTAGTAAAGTAAGGATGCTCGCGACAGCCCCACTTTTTCCGCTAATTCAGAAATGCGATACACCGACAAAACTTCCTTTATAACAGAGCGTTGTGTTAACCATATTTCAGTGTTAAAACTACCTCGGTGAGCGTTTAACAATACTCACAAATAATAAATCAACGATAACAACAAGAAGTTTGTCGCAGGATGCGGCATTAAGATTAACGCTTGCTACCTGCAAACTTCATCAAGGAATGATTATGAAAGATATTTTTTTCTTCGACTCAATGCTAACGCCTAAAATTATCACTTTTGTCTACTGGCTGTTGCTTCTAGGTTCGGTAATAAGTGGCGTGACGACAATGTTTGTAGGGTACGACTCAAACTTTATTTACGGTCTATTTATTATTGTGTCAGGCTGTATTGGCGCCAGAATCTGGTGCGAACTGCTTATCGTACTGTTCAAAATTCACAGTAACCTTCAGAAAATTGCTAACAAAGAATAATTTAAGCATTTAAAAGGTGCTGCTGTACGCAGCACCCTCCATAAAAACAACTGCCTTAATCGTTAAAAAATCTCAGAGATTAAAAACACAAAAGCCCAGAAGTACTGGGCTTTGTCGGTATTACCGCGTGCAGAAGTATATATTATTCAATATTCTGAATTTGCTCGCGCATTTGCTCAATCAATACCTTAAGCTCAACCGCTGACTGGGTAATATCGGTGCTGATTGATTTAGACCCTAACGTATTCGACTCACGGTTGAATTCTTGCATCATGAAATCTAAACGGCGGCCTACAGCCCCGCCCTTTTTCAAAATGTTACGTGTTTCTTTTACATGTGTATTTAGGCGGTCTAGCTCTTCGGCAACATCAACTTTTTGCGCTAGCATAATCATTTCTTGTTCAAAGCGGCCGGCATCTAATTCTACTTTTGCTTCTTCAAAACGAGTTTGCACTTTTTCGCGCTGCCATACCATTATTTCAGGCATGCGGGCTGCTACTTTTGCAACTTCGGTTTCAATAGCATCTAAACGTTGAGTAATCATGCCCTTGAGTGCATCACCCTCGGTTGCGCGCGCACCTATAAAGTCGTTTAGGGCTTGGTCGAACCCTGCCATAACGTCGGCATGGATGGTGTCCATATCGGCTTCTTCTGCCGCAATAACACCAGGCCAGCGCAATACGTCAAGTGGGTTAACACCACTAGATTGTCCTTGCGACTGCACCCAATCAGCAGCTTGCATTACTTGTTTTGCAAGTGCTTCGTTTAAGCTTAACTTGGTGACGGCTGCATCGTTTGCGGTAAATCGCAATGCACATTCAACCTTGCCTCTAGCTAGCTTTTTTCTAAAACGTTCGCGAAGTACAGGCTCTAGCGAACGGAACTGTTCGGGCAAGCGGAAGTAGGTTTCTAAAAAACGTTGGTTAACTGAACGAATTTCCCATACGGCAGAGCCCCACTCT
>Ga0102948_1000930_pt1 | contig 11624 bp, 10 predicted proteins | sample SalPonA_A_H2O_MG_FD_78211 | JGI IMG/M metagenome (GOLD analysis project Ga0102948, IMG submission 78211) | Water microbial communities from South San Francisco under conditions of wetland restoration - Salt Pond MetaG R2A_A_H2O_MG | ecosystem: Environmental > Aquatic > Non-marine Saline and... | reverse complement strand
GGGCAATTTTTGCACCATCGCCAGAGTGTTTAATGGCGTTTGCTAAAAGATTACTCACAACACGACACAAGGGCTCAGCCGCGAACTCAAGCCCCGGGCGCAAGCGCTCAAGTTCGACTCGAATGTCGCGGTCTTTATCAACTAGACGCGCGTCCTCAACCAACTCATTGAGTAGCTCTGTCAAAGCCGCTTTAGGCTGGTTAACTTGCGCCACCTGCTGACGAGACAAAAGAAGCAACTCGCTAATCAAGCGTTCAAGTCTTTCGCACTCAGTGTTGATTCGCAAAACCAGCTTATCGTCTTGCCCCAGACGCTGCTCCGCTAGTCCGGCCGAGGCCTGCAAGCGTGCGAGCGGAGCCCGTAGCTCATGTGATACATCCCGTAACAGATTCTCCTGCGCGTTGAGTGTCTGCTCGACAAATTTTCCTGCCTCTGCCATCTCACGTGCCAACTGCCCCAACTCATCGGTGCGACGGATGATCAGATCTTCACCTTGAGGTTGCAACTCCTCGTCATCATACACCGCCCTAACCTGCCTCCTGAGGATGTTGATTGGACGGACGATTAACCAAGTCAACAGTAAGCTGCTTAGTAGCGACACAACAAGTAACCAGACCACTTGAAACGACAACAGAAAACCAAACATCCTATCCAGCAACTGTACATCGGGCGCGCGCGGGAAGAGCACTTCGTATTCACGACCGCTTCTGTCCTCAACCTCTACACTTAAAGCATTTTTGGGCGGACGCCTTCGCTCCCCATAGACCTGACGTCCTGTATCCTCATCAAAAATCCAGATCGGCAGGTGCCGTCCAATCCGCGGATTCTCTTTCTCACCAGTCTCCAGCCGGTCAATAATCTGCTCGGCGTACAGCAGCGCGCGCTCCTCCTGAAATCCTACGCGCTCGTGCTCCCCAGACAACGACTGGTATAACCAAAGGCTCGCCAGAATACCCACTAAACTGACCAGCCATACCGCACCGAAAATTCGCCAAAAAAGCTTCTGATACCAGCGCATCAGTGCTCGTCTCTGATGGCCAGTTGGTAGCCCTGCCCGCGAATCGTTTTTATGCTCTCTGCCAGTCCAGCCTGAGCCTGATCCAACTTGGTTCGCACTCGACTCACGTGCACATCAATAGCGCGGTCATACGCTGTGAGTTTCCGGTGCAGCACCTGCTCTGTCAGATACTCTTTAGAGACAATTTGTCCTGCCGAGCGCATTAAAACGTTGAGAACATTAAACTCAGCACTGGTCAGTTGTACCATCTCATCCTCTACTTTGGCTTCGCGCAACTGCGGATCAAGACGTATAGACCCAAGATGTATCGGGTGCTGAGCAGCTATAGCGCCCACGCTTGGCTGGGGTTGAGAGCGTCGCAGCACTGCCCTAATCCGCGCTAGTAGCTCTCTGGGATTGGCCGGTTTGGGTAGGTAATCATCTGCGCCAACCTCGAGCCCAAGAATGCGATCAATATCATCGCCGCGCCCGGTCAGCATAATCACCGGCGTACTCATCCGCGGGCGTACCTGCTGTAACAGCTCGAGCCCTGACAGACCCGGCATCATGATATCCAGAACCCAAAGGTCAAAAACTTCCTGAGCATTCAAACGGGCCAGAGCAGCCTCGGCACTGTCGGCCTGCTCGACTTCGTACCCCTCATTAATGAGATACTCTGCCAGCAGTCCCGACAGCTCGGTATCATCATCCACCAAAAGTATTTTTGTGCTCATCGCCTAACCCTGTCTGTGCAGATAATCTGATTCTAGGGTGTTAGAACCGCGTATACACAATCTTTACGCAACTTTACGCAGGTCGAATCCAAACTCTTCGCTGGTAGGTCCCCATTGGCGACATCAAATCAGCTCCTCGAAGAAGTACCGATGGACCGGGTTGAAACAGCCGGATGTATCGGCGTTAACTGGCCTGGCAACATCTGTCAGAAATCGCAGTAGGGCCTACCGACGCAGCGCAGCCACCGATAGGATTAGAATCCTATTTGTGTAGATCAATAAACAGCTGTGAAGTCCAGATACAAAGCCGCGCCTGCCGAGCGAGGAGGGGAGCCTCTGCGCCTATTCATGAGTCACGCATAGCTAAACCTTAAGAGGAGACCAAAACGGTGTTAGAACATGAGCCGTTTGAGAGGCCCACCAAGATCAGACTTCGGACAAGTAACCCTGACGCTGCCGGCAAGATGTTAAAGCGACGTCAAAGTTAAGAGCCTCGACTCCCCAATCAAATTCGAAATTAGCACTCGCCTTAGGGTGGGCCAGCCTTCATAAGGCTCAGCCTAGCCACGCCTTTGGTGCAGTGTATCGCGCGGCATAAATTGTATGACCCGTATCGACACCCCTTTAGAACCCGTCGAATCTATATCAGTCCAGCTTTTTTCTTGAGATGGTCAACCAGCATGCCAAACAACTGCTCCGCTATCAGGTCATCCGTACCCAAATCTTTAGCCGACTCAGCGCGAATAGGTTCATCACGATCATCAACATAGACAAGACTCGCTTCTCCCGGCACAACCTGTATCGCTAAAATATTCACTGTCACCTCCCATAACACATGATTGGCATGCGCCCTGCCTGCACTATTCAACACAAATCAAACGATGTCAAAAATGGTGAGTGGCAAGTCCCCTCTTTGTTTACTAATCGATTCACCGCCCCAACTTTACTCATCTTTACGAAGCCGTAACCCAACTTAGCATTGCCCTTCGCCATACTTGACTCATCAAAACCCAGATTGAAAAGCCCCAAACGGAGAGACGACCATGAAAAAGACGATTATTGCTGCTGTCACTGCCCTGACACTAACAACCGGTGCTATATCCGGGCTGGTGTATGCCCACTCTTACCAAGGCAACGCGGGCAAGGGTTTAGAGCGAATGACAGAACGTTTGAACCTCACGGCTGAGCAACAAGCTGACGTTCAACAGATCTTCGATCAGCACATGCTGGATCGCAAAGAGATGATGGAAAATGCCCACACTGAAGATCGAGAGCATCAGGGCAAATTAGATCGACAGGGTATGAGGGCTGAACTGAAATCTGATATCAGGTCTCTACTAACCCCTGAACAAATCGCGTTGTTTGATCAGATGCATCTTGGCAGAGAACGCAAAGGTGGCTACGAAGGTGAGCACGAGTACTATGAGGAGATGGATGAAAGGCACAGCAAACACAGTTACAGAGGACACAAAGAACATAAAGAGTGCGATCACTAAGTCCATTATTTCAAATAAGGGGGCTGCGGCCCCCTCTCTAGTAATGTGCGGGTGTTAATTCACCTCAGGCCGGCACGTTTTTACAGCTAGAATGCAAATGATACAACGGTCTCGTTGGTCTCAGCACTGACCGCTAGCACCGGAAAGCGCTGTGGCATTTGGCTAGCCTCTTCCAACTCTGAAGCACTGGTAGGCAGTAAGTTAGCCTGCAAAAAATAGGTAATTAGCGCTTTACGAATCTGAAAAGGCTCAAGCGCAGCTAGATCGAAATCTTCCACAATCAGTGACTGCTGTTCATCGGAAAGGCTGGGATTGGCGATCAACCTAACTTGAAGGCTCTCCTCCCAGGCTGTATCCGCAGGCAACAGGTCAGCTTCACCGAACTTTAAAGTCGGTATGGTACGGAAACGGTTCAACACGAAGTCGCGGAACCCTTGGCGCTCCCAGCAGTAGGCGCGCACATGCAGCCGATTACTGGCACTGATAATTGCACAAGGGGTCAAACTGCGAGTCGTTCCACTGGGATTCTGCATCGAGACATAGACCGCCTCAAATCGAATACGGTGTTCAATAGCGGTCAGGATAGCGGCTAGCGTACCCGGTGCTGTACTGCGGTTGAGTACCGGTACCGAGTGGAAGTCTGGGTTGGATGGTGCTGCCAGCCGCGCGATGGTAAACAACGAGTCGGCAGAGTCAGAAATCAACTTCGGCTTGAAGGCGGCGGTCGGTTTATAACTGCGATCCGAGGGCTCGAACGGACGAATATTCTCTGGCGCGAGTTCGATGTAGGTGTTAACCGATTCAAGCGCTTCAGGGCGCATAATCCCAAATGCACTGGTCAGCATACTGACAGTGACTTCACGCTCCCAAAGTAACTGACGCTCAATGAAGCGAAGGCGCTGCAACTGAGGCCAGGAGGTTTCGTTGATTGTTACAGCCATAAGGGCGCCCTCAGCGTCGGTTATAGCTGCATTACTAAGCGTGCTGCAGCCAACAATTCTGGCGGTTGTATGGGTTTGCTCATCAACTTAACACGCCCAAGCACCTGCAAGCGCGGTTGTGTATCCTTGTATATAAACGAACTCAAAACCAGAGTGGGTACATTAGCAGTATTGGGCTGAATACAAAAATAACGTGCTGGCTGATATCCATCGATTCCCGGCATGCGCAGGTCCGGTATGATTAAAGTGTCCTCGGCACTTTAACGAGCGAGGAGGATTGAGATCGTTAAGTTAACTTTCTAATCTGTGCCACGCTTACTAAAACAGCATAGGAGCCGAGTAGTGAGTGGAAAAATTGTTGTAATCGGAGCCTCAGCCGGAGGTATCGAACCCATTAGAGAAGTGTTGGCAGAACTACCCACCAATTTTGCAGCACCCGTCATTGTTGCAGTACATAGCGGTCCTGAATCGGCATTACGCAGCGCACTCGACCTCGTTTCATCGATTGATATAGAGATCTGTGACGCCCGCTCAGGGGTCGAACCTAAACCGGGTGTTGTCTACGTCGTACCCGGCGCTAAACATGCGTTACTTTCACACGGCAAACTCCAACTTTCAGAACTGGTTCATAACTCCGGTTTTCGTCCCTCAATAGATGCGCTGTTTATTACTACTGCCACCGAATACAGAGAGAACGCGATTGCCGTGGTATTGTCCGGAACACTCAATGATGGAATGCGCGGTGCGCAGGTTCTCTATGATCTTGGCGGTATCACCTTAGTGCAAGATCCTGAGGATGCGAAGTTTGCCTCCATGCCGCAAAACGTCGTCCGCTCAGACCATCCAGTCGAAATCATCACTGCCCGCCAAATTGGTAAGTGGTTGGTTGAGTATGTTGGCACCAGTGCCGATTAGCTGTTTGACACAAGGGGTTTCAACCTGTCCCGTAGAAATTCTCGTCTATTTTTCTGGTCGTTTTCCTTCACTTAGACGTAGCCTAAACCATACTAAAGTCGAATCAACAAACAGACGCCAGCGCGTAAGGGGGGCGATATGGGATATGTGCTCATACTGGTTACAGTCCTCTCTTCTGGAGAGGTTGATGCATCGGCAGAGGGTTTTTTCATCAAAATCACCGACTGTTTTGATCGACGCGAGAGGCTTCTAGTCGAAGCAAAAGCCTATGAGGGTTACTTCGACCGAGGAGTACAGGCTGTCTGTGTTACCGCACCTAAAGACTCCGCATTCGTACTGACAGACTAGTTGGTCGCTGAATTCCACAGTAACCAGCAGACCCTCTGGCGTAGCAACTGCTCTTGCGATACACGCTTCGCTTTTTGAGGAGGCTTAGCCTCTTACAATCGAACTGCTTTTCGACCAGTCAACATATTGGAGCTGAACTTTGTTCACGCTTTGATCGCAGAGTTGGCTATGATGAAGCCAACCTCATACTTGAGATTCGTACTCAATCTGGAGCACACACTTTTGAGACCCTCTACATCTAATTCTCGAACTTCTGACATACACAATGCAGGGATGTCTCAGGCTTTCGATGTCCTCAAAACAATCTGGCCTTACTTGTGGGAATTTCGCGCACGATTGGGTGTCGCTCTCATTCTGCTGATACTGGCGAAGGTGGCCGTGGTCACTATGCCCTGGGTACTCAAACAGATCGTTGATGGGCTGGATCAGACACAGAACCCGGTACTCCTAGTGCCAATTATGCTCATCGTCGCATATGGACTACTCCGTTTCGGATCAGTTTTTTTCGCTGAAGCACGCGATGCGGTGTTCAGTCGTATCACCGAGCGGGCTATGCGACGCATGGTTCTGAGGGTCTTCAAACATCTGCACGCACTCGAGCTCGAATTTCACCTATCACGCCAGACGGGAGGTATATCGCGAGATATTGACCGTGGTGGTAATGGCTTTAGCTTCCTAATGAGAATGCTCGTATTCAATATTGTCCCGACCTTGATTGAACTGGGTATGGTGGCGGCCATTTTGCTGATCAACTTTGATGTCTGGTATGCATTAATCATTTTGGTGTGCGTGAGTTGCTACATCTACTTCACTATCCTCACCACTGAGTGGCGTAATCGATTTGTTCGCGAAGCAAACCAGCTCGACTCTCAAACTAACACCCGTGCAATAGACAGTTTGCTCAACTATGAGACCGTCAAATACTTCAACAACGAGGAGTTTGAAGCTCAGCAATATGATTCAAACCTACAGCAATGGGAGAGTGCGCGATTAAAGACGCGCATGACACTCATGCTGTTGAACTCCGGCCAGGCTCTGATCATCGCGGTGGGCATGATCCTTCTGCTGTGGATGGCGGCGCGTGATGTTGCTAGCGGGGCCATTACACTCGGCTCTCTGGTCATGGTTAATGCTTATATTCTGCAACTTTTTATGCCGCTCAACTTCCTAGGCATGGTCTATCGCGAGGTGCGACGGGCATTGACCGACTTGGAAAATATGTTTGCACTGCTTAAACGTACGCCCAGCGTGCAGGACCCGCCAGCCGCCGCAGAGCTGAGTGTCACCGAGGGTGGCATCGAATTTGATCAGGTTAATTTTGCCTACCAGAGCAACCGTCCAATCATCAAAGACCTAAGTTTTAGCGTCAAACCCGGTCAGAAAGTGGCTATTGTAGGGCCGAGCGGCTCAGGTAAATCAACACTGGCGCGTCTACTGTTTCGCTTTTACGACCTGCAAAGCGGTGAAATTCGCATTGATGGCACACCTATCAACACTGTCAGTCAGTTAAGTTTGCGGCAAGCGATCGGGGTTGTCCCTCAGGACACGGTACTCTTTAACGATAGCATCTTTAATAATATTGCCTATGGACGTCCACAGGCCAGTGCAGAGGAGATTCGTGAGGCTATTCATCTGGCGAATCTTGATGAATTTATTGATTCACTTCCTGATGGGGCTGAGACCAAAGTGGGAGAGCGTGGTCTTAAAGTCTCGGGCGGTGAAAAACAACGCATTGCCATTGCTAGGGTGATACTGAAGCGCCCACCAATACTCTTATTTGATGAGGCGACTTCGGCGCTTGATAGTGCAACAGAGCGATCCATCCTTAACGCTTTCGAGACACTTACACGCGACCATACAAGCCTCGTGATTGCGCATCGCCTCTCCACAATTATTGATGCTGACCAGATATTGGTAATGGAGAACGGCAGACTAGTGGAACAGGGCACCCACCAGAGCTTGCTTAGTGCCAACGGTCGCTATGCCAGGATGTGGCAACTGCAACAAGAATCTGAGGAGTCAGACGCGGGAAACTGAATCAGGCTTAAAGCTTGAAAAGAGTGACGACAATTTTCTCTTCAGTTTTGCGTTCCCCAAAGAGCTCAACTAATTTTAGATTTGTCACATCGCCTTTTAGTTGTTGTTCATGCGCAATATGAGTCTCAAAATGCGACTGGTTATTCTGATTTTAGGAATGACTCTGGTCAGCACCATCTCGCTCACCGAGAGCAGTCTCATACTGACGCGCGATCAGGTATTGCGTGACCAAACCACCATTTTGCGCAACACCGCCACGCGGATGGCAGCCAATTTGCGCGAGGATCTGGAAGCGCGCGCGGCGGAAGTGGAATTCATTGTGGAACTCCCCTCCTTGGAGCAAGGAGAGCTGAGTAGCGAAGAGATCAGCGAGCTACTCAGGTATGTCAAAGACGCCTATCCACACTACGCCTGGGTTGGACTAGTCGACACTCAGGGTACAATTATTCAGGACGCAGATAACCTGCTAATTAACGCCAGCGTAGCGCAACGTGATTGGTTTATCGAGGGTCAAAAAGGGACCTACTTTGGCGATGCTCACGAAGCGGTTTTACTTGCTAAGCTCCTACCACAGGAGAGCGAGAGTCTCGCCCCTCTGAGACTGGTCGATATCTCCGCACCCATTAAGGATGACAGTGGCACAACGCTATACGTGCTAGGTACCCATTTAAGCCTGGCCTGGGCGCATGAGATCCAGGTCGATATGCTCTCGCAACTAAACGATCCGGATGTCGAAATCCTCGTCCTTAATCTGCAGGGCCGTCTCATACTGGATAGCGACTTCCATCTTGAAGTAGCCCCGGAGGAGATGGAGCTCTTCTTCCAAAGCCACCTAAGCGATCAGGCCGAGCTATCAACGCGGGTCACACTCTGGCCGGATGGTAAAGAGTACCTCACTGTCGCTATGCATTCAGATGCGCCGGTCAACAGCGCGTCACTGGGGTGGACGGTTGTAGCCCGCAAACCCATTGATGCCGTTTTTGAACCCGCACAGGTACTAGCCCGGCAGTTAATTCTGATCTCACTGGTCGTTTTTGGTGTGTTTACTCTGCTGATGTGGCTTGCGGTCAAGCGCTCGCTCAAACCACTGGAGGAGGTGGCCCAGTTGGCAGACCGAATTCGAGAGAGCGAGACCAAAGCGGAAATTCCTGAAATGCAGGGTAACTCGGAAGTTGCACGATTTGTCCGCTCTCTGGCGAAGCTCATCAATGATCTGAGTACAAAAAACCAGCAACTGATCCTTGCCGATCGGATGTTCTTTGACAACCGTCTTGCCATCATGGTGACCGATGATCAGAGAAGAATTACCAGGGTGAATCGAGCTTTTACAGAGTTTACCGGGTTTAGCGAAGCTGAAGCTCTGGGACAAAAGCCATCGTTGCTCAGCTCTGGTCGCCACTCTAAGGAGTTTTACGATGCGATGAATGTCAGTTTACTTGAGCATGGAAGTTGGCGCGGTGAAATTTGGAATCGACATAAATCTGGCCGTATCTACCCTGAGTTTTTGACAATCATCGCGCTGACCGACGACGAGGGAGCGACACAACATTACATCGCAATGTTTGAGGATATTACCGAACAAAAAAGTCAGGATGTACGCCTAGAGCGTTTGCGTAACTATGACACTCTGACCAAGCTACCCAACCGCGAGTCAGCCATCCGCGCTGTAGAGATAACTCTTAAAGAGGCTGACGCGGAAAGCGGTGACGCAGCACTGATCTTTGTTGATATCGCTGGTTTTAAGAACATCAATGAGGTTTACGGCCACGAAGAGGCCGATCAGCTATTGAAACAGGTTGCTCGGCGGCTTAACTCCGTCGTGTTGGAGAGTGGTTACATGGCGCGCTGGGGCGGGGATGAATTTCTGATCTGCTTACGACAGTGCGATCTGCCCAAAGCCAAGATGATCACAGAGCGGCTTATCGATGTGATGTCATCACCCTTTTACCTTCATGAGGTGGAGCAGCATCTGAGAATCCACTGTGGCATTTCACTCTATCCCAAAGATGCCCGCAATGCGGCCAACCTCTTGAGGTTTGCCAATATTGCACTGCTCGAATCGAAAAAACACCGCAATACTCCCGCCCTTTTCTACAGCAGCGAGATGAATGACTCCATCGTGCTTCATATGGAGATCGAGAACGCACTACGCAACTCAGTTGATAATTATTTCAGTGGATTCGAGCTCTATTACCAACCACAATTTGATGGTCGGACAGGAAAAATCAAAGGGCTTGAAGCTCTGTTACGCTGGCACATGAAAGACCGAGGCCCAATCGGGCCCGACCTGTTTATCCCACTTGCAGAGGCCAACGGATTAATAGAACCAATCGGGAGTTGGGTAATTAAACAGGCCTGTCTGACGCTAAGCAAACTCATACATGATTTTCAGATCGAGCTGACGATGTCGGTCAATATCTCTGGCATTCAACTACAGGAGAGTCGTTTTATTGAACGACTCAAACAGGCTTGTAATGACAGTCTCATACCTCGACAACTGCTCATTGTAGAAGTGACTGAAACCGCCTTTATGGCGAACCAAACTGAAGCGAACCAAATGCTATCCGATATACGTGCAGCGGGTTTCGGTGTATCGATTGACGATTTTGGTACAGGGTACGCCAGTTTGGATTACATCCAGCGTTTCAAACCCACGGAGATCAAGATAGATCGCGTCTTCATCCAAAAAATGCTGACCGATGATCACTGTCTGAATATCGTGCGTTTTACTTTAAATTTGGCGGAGAGTATGAACCTCGAGGTCGTTGCAGAAGGAGTGGAAACACAAGAACAACTTGATGCGCTCAACAACATGGGCAAGGTCATAGCCCAGGGTTATCTGCTTGAACGCCCACTGCCCGAATCGCAACTGCTGGAAACGCTGCAATCCTCTAGATAACGCCTTTAGAAAAGATACCACCCGTATCGCTTGGGGCTGCAATACTCAAAGTGCCCTTATAGATAAGAGGCTTGAAGACACTTTGGCAATTCAGCCGCGCTAAGCGACGCGAGCCGGACGTCGACGTACTCGCCTAGCACCAATCAAGGCACCTCGTCGATCGGGTGCGCGTGGATGCGGGGGTTCATCCTCGTGCATTCTACGCCGAAGATAATCGAGTATGATCGGACTGGTGTCACCGATCATCGTGTTGATGCCCTGTGTACCGAAAAGGCGATTAAACTCAAGTATGTAGGGATGATTATCCACCATAGCGATATCGAAACCGGCATGATCAATACCCAAGGCCCTAGCTATACGCGTCACCAACTCTGTCGCCGCAGTCGGAATAGGTCCGGCCATTGCCTGCCCTCCCCGCGCGACATTGTTGTGGAATCCGTCAGGCGACTGCAGACGCCAGTATCCCCCTGCAATCTGATCACCAATCCAGACAATTCTTAAGTCGCGATCGATTGGCAGATACTCCTGTGCATAAATGACATCGGCAACTTTCAAGTAACGCTGCCAATCAGCGAAATTTTCAATCAAAAACACCCCTTCGCCCATGCTGGACTTCACCAGTTTTGCAACAAACGGAAGGCCCATAGAGTCCCAAACCTCCTGAGCCTGATGCTCGGTATTTGCGCGAATCAATGTCCAGGGTGTATGAGTGGGTGCCACCAACTCAAACGCGCGGGACATCTCTATTTTGTTATGGCCAATCAGATAGGTTGGCAGCGACGGGAATATTCGCTTTCTAAGCGCAAAGCTGAGCACATTCACTTGCCAGTATTGAGGGTACAAGACCCAGTCAGCCTCGATTAACTCTTGGCGCTTATCGAACAGTTGCTCGCTTTTCAAACTGGTGTGGGGCGGAAAGTTTAGGGTACGCAGAGGATCGCAAGAGATCAGACGCATTTAGTGTGACTTGGTTGCCATAGACGGCGCGATTCTACTCTTAATCAGCCGCGTCGCAAGTAGTTGATTATTAGTAGCGCCAGGCAGAAGATGAACCCTTTTCATGACGAAAAGCGCCTAACTCCAAGACTGTCTTTACCAAATCTCTCTTTTGTTTACTACGCTTTAAATTCAGCGCTCATTGAGCCGAACACAATCTTTGACCGCCAGGGAATCGGCCTGAGAGGAATTTTTTATGCTGGATACGAACGCCGAGGAACTGTCAGTTGAACTGAATCGGGATATATTTCTGCGCAATCT
>Ga0102948_1000929_pt1 | contig 11625 bp, 7 predicted proteins | sample SalPonA_A_H2O_MG_FD_78211 | JGI IMG/M metagenome (GOLD analysis project Ga0102948, IMG submission 78211) | Water microbial communities from South San Francisco under conditions of wetland restoration - Salt Pond MetaG R2A_A_H2O_MG | ecosystem: Environmental > Aquatic > Non-marine Saline and... | reverse complement strand
TGATGAACCGTGCACACGCTTACAAAGCGTCAGTTGACGCGAATCGTGATGCAGGGAACGAGGATCTTGACGATGGGGTCACCATGGGATTGTTCAGCTATCCAATTCTGATGGCTGCTGACATTCTCATGTTCAATGCCCACAAAGTACCGGTGGGTAAGGATCAGATTCAGCACATTGAGATGGCACGCGATATTGCGGGTAAGTTCAACCACACCTATGAGGAGTTGTTTGTTCTGCCAGAGGCTCAGGTTGACGAAGAGACTCAACTGATTCCAGGCCTTGATGGTCGCAAAATGTCGAAGAGCTATGACAACACCATTCCACTCTTCTGCTCATCGGATGAGCTGCGTACCCTGATTAACCGCATTAAAACCGACCTGCGTGAGCCGGGTGAGCCCAAAGATGCTGATAGCAGTACGATTTTCCAGCTCTATAACCTCTTTGCTACCCGCGATGAGAGCGCAGCAATGCGGCTGAAATTTGAGCAGGGCATCGCCTGGGGTGAGGCCAAGCGTGAACTTCATGAATTCCTGGATGCTCAACTCGCTGCGCCACGCCAGCGCTACAATGAGTTAATGAATGATTTAGGTGCCGTTGAGGCGATACTACTCAAGGGGGCTGAGAAGGCGCGCGCGGAGGCGGCGCCGCTGCTTGAACGGGCTCGTATTGCCGCCGGTATTCGTCCACTGACCTATGTGGCGCCAAAGAGTGTGAAGAGCTCTGAGAAGAAGAAAGAGCTGAGCGCTGAAGAGCTGGCACGTATCGAAGAGGGGCGTCGACGCGCGATTCTGCGCCCAGTGCGGCATCTGATTGATGCCGTAACGGCTGCCGATGACCCGAGTGTAGCGGCATCCGAGCTGTTGCAGCAGAAAGAGGCTGATCTGTTGGGATTGAAGAAAAAGGCCAAACAAAAAGCTGAAAATGAACTTGAGGCTCTGCGAATCGAACTCGCGCCATTCCTCTAATGTGAGATTCGTCTAAACTTGGGTGAGTCAGTTTTAGAGGAAGCCCAATGACACGTCCACAACCCGGTGTGCTGGCTGATGCCAGCCGCCACGCAGTTTACCTGACACTTCACCAGTCTGATGCCGAGGGTGCGCGCGAGCGTATTCTGAGCTTCGCGCGAAGCAGACCCTCCCAAGTTGCAGCCAGCGGTCAAGCTATGTTGATGCTGGGCATCGGCTCGACCTACTGGGACAGTCTCTACCCTGAGGCGCGCCCGGCTGAACTGCTACCCTTTCCAGCAATGGAAAATGGCGAACGGGTTGCCCCTTCAACGCCTGTTGATCTACTGATTGCCGTTCGCGGTGATGATGAGAGTGCTGTGTACGATCTTCTGCGAGAGGTGCGCGCTGAGTTGGGTGATGCGGTCAGCCTGATCGAGGAGGTACGAGGTTTCCGCTACAAAGACTCGCGTGACCTCACAGGCTTCGTAGACGGCACGGAGAATCCTGCACCCGACGATCGAGCCGAGATCGCTTTGGTTGGTGAATTTGATGCGCAGTTTGCCGGCGGTAGCTACATGCACCTGCAGCGCTACGAGCACCGTATGCGCAGTTGGAATCAGACTCCAGTAGCTGCCCAGGAGCAGATAATCGGGCGCACCAAAGAGGATAATCTAGAGTTTGCCAGTGCAGATAAATCGCCACATGCTCACACTAAACGTACCTCTATCAAAGACGCTGAGGGGCGATCGATCGAAATTTATCGCCAGTCTATGCCTTATGGGGACTCGGAAAGGCAGGGCCTGATGTTTATCAGTATGTCCACCAGTGCTGAGCCTTTTCGACAGATGCTGCACTCGATGGTGTTTGGTGATGAGCAGGGAAGAGCAGATGATCTGCTCCTGTTTACTCGCGCCCTGACGGGGGTATCGCTGTTTCTACCCTCACTGGACTGGTTGGAGCAGCATTGAGAGGTGTCAGGTCAGCCGGCCGCGTGGCCGCCTGGATCGCCTACCGCCTCTTTCGTGGCCCGCTGGCAAGGCGTTCATTGCAGGTACACAAACTGGCGATGAAGCTGTTCCGCTATGGAGCCGAGCGCGGGGATCGTGCTGCACTGACCACTTATGGCTCACTGTTGCACTTTAGGGGAGCCGATCCAGCGAGTCGTACACAGGGAGCACTCTATCTACAGGCCGCAGCTGAACAGGGCGATCCCAAGGCGCTCTGGTTAGTTGGGAGTTTTTACAAGGAGGGACTCCTACCTCTCTTTGACCGCGATCATGACAAAGCACAGGACTACATCCACAGAGCTGCCCGAATGGGTCACCCCCTAGCGCTCTCCTACCTTGAGAGGGAGTCGAATGAGATATAGCTTTTCGCACAACCCCTGTTACCTTGCGCTGGTGACGCTACAGCACTAAAGCTTAGTGTGTGCCTGACTGCGGCTTGCTACGCGTCGCAGAGGAGAGCCAGCGTTTACACCCGGTTCGCATAGGATGTTGGGTGGCTTCGCTGGTCTCTGGTAGCGCAGCGAAGCCTTGTGCTTACTGCTCTTGCGGCGAGTTCACTTCGGCAAAGATCTGATGTTGACCGTCCTGCATCATCACGACCACAGCATAGGGCTGAAAACGATTGCCCATCTCCATACCCGGCGAGCCCATAGGCATTCCCGGTACGCTCAAACCGATCGCGCCTTCGGGAGGAGCTGAGAGAAACTGCTCCACGTAGCGTGCGGGTACATGGCCCTCAATTACGTAACCTGTATCGGTCACCGCGGTATGGCAGCTCGATACAGTGGAGTCCACGCCATAGCTGGCCTTGACCTCATTGAGGTTGTCGACGTTGTTGGCCTCTAGGTTGTAGCCCTTCACCTCCATGTGCGTAATCCAATCGGAGCAGCAACCACAGTTGGGGTCTTTGTTTACCGTAATCAACCCTTCGGCCATTACAGCTTGAGTGAACAGCGCAAGGCTGATGGTGATAGGCCAGCGTTTCATATGTTGTCTCCCAAATATCTGTCTAAAAGAGGTGAAGAGCCTGTTGATCACTCTGGATCACATTAGGCCCTGGGGTGTATAGGAACTACGTTCTATTTGCAAACTAGGATCGCTATTTTAGCAGAAATCAGGCTCCAAACCCTGAGCCGTCCTCTGCGGAGTGAGTTGATCTGACCCAGACGCTAGCCCGTTAACGCTTCGCCGCTCTCGGCAAAACGCTCAGCCTGAGGAGCCAGAAAATCCGGCCCTTTGTCCTTAACCCAAGGCTCGGTCACATCTCTGAGCCATCTATAACCTAATGGAAGAGCGAGATGTCACGGGTTTTCCTGGACCGCCGAGCCTCTCAATGAGACCCGACAGCGCAGATTTCAGGTTGAGCAGCTTAAGTGAGGCAAGCTCTATTTTAGCGTCACGACGGCTGGAGCACGTAACGCAGAGTCTCGACCACCTGTTCGTTTGTTTGAGCCCAGGCCAGCGCACTGGCATCAACCTCTTTGAGAGGGTGAATGATGTCGGCTGCGTGCAGAGTAATGTAAGGTTTACCCAGGGCTGCGCAATAGCCGGCATCGAAGGCTGCATTCCACTGTTTGTACTTATCACCGAAACGAATCACCACAAGGTCAGCCTGTTCAATCAGGTTTTTGGTGCGAATGAGGTTAACCTTTGAGGACTGGTGATCACGCCAGAAGTTATCGCTCTGGGCGCCCAAATGGTCTCCAGCGGCATCACTTGCAGGATGGTCGGTCACAGGTGCTAGGTAAGCGATGTCGAGGCCAAGGGCTTCGGTACCTGCCCGAATCGCTTCGCGCCAATCCGTGTGAATCTCACCCGACATGTAAACCTTATAACTCATCAGTTACTCCTTTATCTTTTGTCATCGAAATCAAGCAGCTCAGGAGTATAGCCTAAACTTGCTCTCGATTTTCACAGATCCGCATCTCCTCTCAGCGCGTGTTGAGCTTTCGGGCAGGAGACTTAGGTTTACGGCGTGTTTTGCTTCGGCCTTTGCGTTTGGGCTGTTCCGCTGCTGGAAGGCTGCGTAACGAGGCGGGTACGCCACTGTTTTTAATACTCTCCATCAGTTGTTTGACTTTGATCTCCAGCGCTTGCATGAAGGGCGCATAAGCTTGGCCGCGCTCGGCCATTGCCTGTAGTTGAAACTCCCAGTGAGCTGTCATATCCGGGTAGGTTGCCTGCTCTGGAAGGGCCGCGACAAGCCCTCGACCAGCCGGTGTACTGAAGATGCTCTTGCCAGAGCGTGTTAATAACTGGCGTGTCATGAGCGTCTCGATGATCCCCGCACGTGTCGCTTCGGTACCTAAACCATCAGTCTCTCGCAGAATTTTCTTCAGTTCTTGATCTTTTACAAATCGTGCGATCCCCGTCATAGCCTGCAGCAGCGTCGCTTCGGTAAAGTGTTTGGGGGGCTCGGTCTGTTTGTCACTGATGATGCCCTCACGGCATGTTAGTTCGGTCCCTTTTGGTAGCGCTGGGACGCTCGCAGGCGAATCAGCTCCGTCATCTTCGACCTCTGCTCCCATGAGAGCTTTCCAGCCGGCCTCCACCAATTGGCGTCCTTTGGCAATAAAACTGCCACCGGCAATATCGAATTGGAGTTTAGATTCGGCATACTCGGCCGCTGGGTAGAACTGCATCAGGTACTGGCGCGCGATTTGTCGATAGATCTTCTGTTCATCGCTGTTGAGCCCTTCGATCGACTGACGTTTGGGTGTCGGGATGATCGCGTGGTGCGCGTCGACTTTTGCATCGTTCCAGGCTTTGGATTTGATGCCAGTATCCGAGGCGGCAACGGCGTCGCTTAATTGAGGGGCGTTGTGGCCAATTGCAGCGATAACCTTGGGTGCTTGAGCGAAGTGCTCTGTTGGCAGGTGACGGCTATCCGAGCGCGGGTAGGTGATCAACTGGTGGCGCTCGTAAAGTGTCTGAGCGATATCGAGTACCTGTTGGGCGCTCATTCCGAAGCGTTTAGAGGCATCGATCTGCAATGCCGAAAGTGAGTACGGCAGAGGTGGAGACTGTTTGGTGCGCTTCTGCTCTGACTCTACCACTTGCGCTGGCTGTCCGGCTATTCTTGCTGCCACGTTCTCCACCAGTTTGCGATTGAGAATCCGTCCCTCCTCATCCTGCCAGGGTTCACAGGCTTCACTCGGTTGCCAGCGCGCTCGAATCTCAATATTGGGCGTATCGCAGGGGATGAGTGCCTCCAGAGTGAAGTAAGATTTGGGTTCAAACTGCTCAATCTCTCTGTCTCTGCGTACGACCAGGCCCAGAACGGGTGATTGCACACGACCAACAGAGAGAACGCCTTTATAGCCGGCCTGCTGGCCGAGCAGGGTGTAGCCGCGAGTCATGTTAATGCCGTAGAGCCAGTCGGCCCTGGAGCGAGCCAACGCTGACACGGAGAGCGGGATAAAGTCACGGTTGTTCTGCATCTTTGCCAATGCTCTTTTGACGGCGGGCAGGTTTAGATCGCTGATTAATAGCCGCTGCATGGCGTCGCGTTTGCGTTTACTCACGCGACAGTAGTCGATGACCTCGTCCACCAACAGTTGTCCCTCCCGGTCGGGATCTCCAGCGTGAACGAGCTCGTCGAACTCTTTAAGAAGGGCACGAATGACGCTCAGTTGTTTTGAGGACGCTTTGCGCGGGCGGAGTTTCCACTCAGTTGGAATGATCGGTAGATCGACCAGACTCCAGCGTTTGTATCGCTCGTCGTAGCTGTCGGGCTCGACCTGCTCAAGCAGATGCCCCAGACACCAGGTGACGACATCACCATTGCTGCAGCGAATGTGCCCTTCGGCGTTGCGCGTATTTCCCGGAAGAGCAGCTGCGATAGCTCGAGCGAGACTGGGTTTTTCAGCAATGAACAGGCGTGGCATAAGGTTGGTATAGGTTTGACTTAGTCGTTAATCAGTCTGTTTGGCATAGTCTATGCAGATATATGATAAGAAAGAGTATGCAAGAAAGAGTATTCAAAGAGTAATCTTTGCGACTAGTAGTCTATGCTAATTGTTGAGTTTCAGGTGAATTTTTTGGCCGTTTTCCTATCGCCGAGCCTCAATATACTAAGGCTGTTTCAGTGACAAAAAATTTAGAATCATCGCAATTGGGATCCGACACAGCGCATTTACAGGCCAGGTCGGCTTTGGCACTCCTATTAACTGTGCTACTGGGTACAACCAGCGTCGATACGCTGTTTGAGCTAGACCTGTTTAACTTACTGACTATCTCGACTGCGATAACCCTTGTCAGTACCTTAGTGGCTTTGTTGGCTGCACTGCTCTATCGATCAGCCGATACGCGAGCCCATCTCGCGGCTGACACACTGCTTATGCTATTGACGTTCGGTGGCGTTGCGCTGATTCATCGTGAACCATTGAATGCGACAATCTGGCTACCGCTATTGCTTGTTACGCCTGTGGTGGTGTTCAGGCACCGCTCTGCATTGTTTCTGCTGACTCTGCTTGGTGTGAGTGGTGTACTGACTTATGCGCTGGCCGTGCCGGCCAATGCTGAAGATCCAATAGGAATTGGTCTATTGATCCTCTCCCCGCTGTGCGGTGTGATGCTGTACCGACTGTTGCAGTCGGAAGATAGACTGGCATGGATCAAACGCAGTTTCGTTCCCAGTACTTTACTTCTGGCGAGTCTCTCTCTATTGGCCGCCCTCGTACCCAACAGCCTAGTTTTAAACAAGGTTCCAGCCGTTCTCGCATTTTTCATATTTCTGATCACTGGGCTTCTGGCTCAGCGGCGGGGTGAGAACGAGTGGGTCAGAGCTGGATTGAGTCTGCTTCTGCTGATTTTTTACTCGATCGTCATCCAGTTAGCAGGTGGGCAACAGGCGCCAGGCGTCTTTCTAGTGATACTCTGGTTGTTTACCTTATTGCCTGCAGGTCAGGCGATTCTGCTATCTGCGGCTGCGATTATTGCTACCCTGGCGGGTGTCAGTGACCAGATTCAGGGGCTCGGGCATCCCACAACTAATCAATTAATTGTTGTTAGCGGGCTATTCTCGATCCTTCTGTACTCACTTTTCACTATCTATTCGAACCAGCGTCTGATTAACCGCCATATGATCACAACCTTTTTATCGGCCGCGCTGCTGGTCGTGCCAGTGTTGATGTTACTGGACTTCCAGTCTACTCAGCGGATGCTGAACGGAGAGCTCAATGTAGATTGGTATTTTTCAAAACTATTTGTTGGCCTAGTGGTGACCTGGCTGGTCGCGCGTCTGATAAGTGCATGGCGCGCTCAGTTGCGCCTAGAGGAGGAGCTCGCCATTACCAACACGGCTCGCAACTGGGCGCTGGAAGCGACAGAAACAGTGGTCCTCGAGCTCAATCTAGAGACGGGGTTTGCTGATTTTCTCGGTGGCAAGGGTAATTGGGGTGAGACCTACCTGCACAAGCCTCTAATGACGATGTTCGCTGAATTTCTGAGACCGGCGGACTATGAGGCCTTTCGACAGTTACAGCAAAAACCATATGAAGTAGGTGAGTTCAGCGTACAGGACCCCAATACCTCTCAATCTGCGATGATTGCTCGCTTTTCGTTTTCACAGAGTTATTTTCGCGATGGACAGTGGTACCAGATGCTCTACCGACAGGATATCAGCGAGTTGAGGAGATTGCAGCTTGAGGCTCAGAGCGCTTTGGCTAAGCTCGAATCGCTGACTGAAGCTCTGGAGATCGGGTTGTTTGAACATGAGCTAGCAACTGGGAAATATGCGGTTAACAGCAGCTGGCGAAAACTCAGGGACCTTCCGCAGGAGCTCTATCCAGAGATGGACTTTGAGATAGCGCTACAGGGGTTACCCAGTACGGAACACGAGCGGCATTTGCAGTTTGTTAAGAAGGTGCACGCAGAGGGAGGTCTGCACTCCACTGTTCAGCGATTTACTCATCGTGACGGAAGTGACGTCTGGCTTAAACTCGTAGTGAAGCCCATCTACCTAAATGGTGTGATGATCAAAGTGGTGGGTTGTAACATCGATGTGACCGAGGACATTGCCCAGAAAAAAGCGCTCGAACAGTTGAATGATCAGCAGCAGATACTTGTTAAGGAGCTGAAAGACGAACTGATTACCAACCACCTGATGGGCAGGGTCGCGGGTTTAGGGCGCTTTGTCTACGACCCTCGCGAGAAATCACTAGAGCTGAGTGCGGAAGCGATGGATCTACTCGGTGTTCCATACAAGCGGGCGCAGATGTCTGATCTGATTGATCGCTGCAGCGACAAAGATGCGCATTCAATGGTCTCATTTGCGAACCGTATCGGCCTATTGAGCATTAACTACATATCCCGCGAGGATGTTGAGGCAGGACGGTTCAAAACGACAATGCGAGGATCGCAGATCGAATCGGAACCTGTAGAGTTGGTTGATAATCGGGGGCGCTCAACCTGGGTAAAGTTAACTGCAGCGAGTTATCAGCTTGATAATGAACCCGTGGATGTAGTGGGCTGTGTCGTCGATGTCACGGATGAGGCGCGAGAGCAGCGCAAATCGGAGGACCGTTTTTATGAGCTGAAAAAAGCGGCTGAGGCAGCGAATATTCATGTTTATGAGGAGAATTTGACAACTAACGAGGGAATGCTGATTACCGATCCGACGCGCTACCCAACAGGCACAAGCACGCCATTGGTTGGCAAACAGCTCACCGAATTGGTGCCACCAGATTATCACATCGAACTCGAGCGTTTTTATGAAGCGGTCGGCTATATTGCCGAGTTTCCAGTTGACCTACCCAGCGCAAGTGGACGCGTCTGGTTTAAACAGCAGGTCGTGAGGCGATTTAAGCGTGGAGGGGCCGATCGCGCTGTGGTTATTGCGATTGATGTGACGTCTGAGCATCAGATCAAGGCACTGCTGGAGTCGAGCCTGAACGAATCTGAGGCGCTGATTCGCGAAATGAGAGAACAGCGCGAGCGTCAACGACGGATGTTCGCGGTGATAGGACATGAACTGAGAACCCCCGCGGCTACGCTGAGGATGTTATTGGATGATCAGAGCGTGGCAGCTTTGTCACCCCACGGCCCTGAGATCGACGATGTAACCAATCACCTTCTCGCCGTACTGGACGATTTGCGCTCGGTAGTTCGACCTGAGGGATCTGAGATCGGTGAGATTAGCGAAGACAGCCCTGAAAAACTGTTTCAGCGAGCGCTCGGCCCGCTTAAGGCGCTCTTCGCTGAACATCGTCTCAACACTCATATCAACACGTCAAAGGTGCACTACACCGAGTTGACCGGCAACTACCAGGCGTTGCGACAGATCATTACCAATCTTGCGAAAAATTCGGCGCTCTACAGTGGCGCAAGTGATCTATGGATCACGGCCTCGACGCGGGCACTGGAGGATGAACGAATCATGTTGGAGGTACGAGTAGAGGATAACGGCAAGGGTATTGATGCTGAGGTGGTGGATAAGCTGTTTGGCGCCTTCTCACGAGGGGAGAGCGATAAAGACGGTACCGGACTGGGTCTGTTCATCAGCCGAGACCTGGCGCGCAAGATGGGCGGCGACGTAAGTTACTCAGAGCGCGAGGGCGGTGGCGCCTGTTTTGAACTGACAGCACTATTGCGCCTGCCCGGCGCGAGAGCATTTGAACAGGCTCCGGAACGAGTGATTTCCGAGGATCTATTGCAGGGTAAACGAGTGCTTGTCGCGGAGGATAATAAAATGTTGCAGATGCTGACGCGTAAGCTAATTGAGAAACTGGGCGCCGAAGTGGAGGTGGCTGAGAACGGTATGGTTGCGCTCGAACGCACCGAGGTTGCCGATTTTGATCTGGTGATGAGTGATATCTTCATGCCCGAGATGGACGGTTATACCTTGGCGCGCAGCTTGCGTAAACGCGACGCTAGGCTGCCTATTATTGGTGTTTCGGCGGCGACGATCGGCGAAGAGACTGACCAGATGCTGGCCAGTGGCGCCGACCGTGTGATCGCTAAGCCATTAAGCGTGGAGGCGCTGCTGCAAGCCTACGCTGATATTCTGCAGGAACGGATGGTTCTGCGCGACCCGGATTGAGTGTTTTATCAGGTACTCACCCAAGACTACCTCTTCTTTAATTGTTTAATCAGTGAAGAGGGCAGCTCACAGATTGTCAGTGTTTCAGAGTGCTCGTCCCAGGATATGCTCTTACCCAGCGACTCGTTACTGAAGCTGATTGAGATCTCCTTCGTGCGGCCAGTGTAGCGAATGTACTTTTTTAGACTCGATCGATCAGGGATGAACTCCTCGTGTAGGTCTGGAGCCTGCTCAGCCACAAATGTATCAAAGCTGACCTCAGCGGCGGTCTCAACCTCGGCTGAAAGTTCACGGTAGTTGACCGATTCCCCCTGCGCTGACTGTTCCATACAGAACTCGGCGACATCCCGCTGGAAACGTTTGGCACTCTCCTCAGGCATAGCTGCACTGTATTGCTCTACTGTCTGCATAAAACGCTCGGTGTCCGCCTGTGTGTCCACAGTGTCGAAGAAACCAAAGTACTCGAAGAGTGCTCCCTGCATCTTGCGGTCTCCAAAACCAAAGCTTAGTGTCAGGTAGCGTTGACGCTCTGGACGATGCAGATCATTTAGGTCAATTCGTGCGCACAGACCCGTTCTGGAGAAGTCGACGTAGTCGGTCTCGGTCACGGCATTGTCGGCGTTTATACTCAGCCCTGCGCGCTGCTTAAGATTGACGATCCAGAGCTGGCGAGTATGTTCCAGCTCCTCCACTGCGAATAGCCAGTGACCATCTGTCTCCAGATCCTGCTCCTCCATTAACATCGCCAGCTGCTCCAGCGCTCGGGCGGTGAACTGTGCAAAGCCCTGTGCATTGTCGAGCCAGTTCAACACCAGCCCTTTGAAGCTACTGGCCTCGTCGGCGAAGCGCCCGTAGCGTTTAGTGGCGCGGCGCGCAAACAGAGGCTTAATTTCGTTTATCAGCCGTGCCGCCAGTGTAGCTGAATCGATTGGAGTCTCGCTCAGGCTGTAGCTTTGCTCACCCGTGCGGCGAGTCAGGCGGTGCGCGATCGCTTTGATATCGGTCATACATACTCTTTGGTACAAGTTGGGCTCAGAAATTATAGAGGCTCGTGCTCTCGGGTGACAGGGTCAGTGACTCTGTGCACCCGCATAACTCAGATTGCTAGCAAGAGCAAAACACCAACTTCTCTGGCCCGTATCTTGCATATTTAGTGTTGGCTTTAGGAACAGAGAGCCGTGGTAGTCATTCTTAACCACACAACTCCCTAGCCGCACTCTATGAGGTGCGGTCAGGTCAGGAGGACCGATGAAACAACAGAGCGTATCCGATGTGAACCGAGCTCCGGAGGGTCTCTTTGCGGCTAGAGCTGGGTCATGGCTTCTCTTTGGCGCGCTTAGTTTACTGTGTCTGGCGTCGCTGTTGGAGTTTTCACCGGTACCCTATGGGGCAGATCCACTGACCTTCGTTTTATTGGCGATCAGTGCCGTTATCACCCAAATGCTGCGCTCAAAAGAGAACAAATTGAGGCAAATGGGGCGGTGGCTGTTGGTGCTATCTGCTGTACTCTCGGTGATCCCCACCTATCACTATGGTGTTATCGTCTACCTCAGCATGCCGCTAATGTTGTTAATCACAATCTCGGCCCTCCCCAAAAAGTTGGCCGTCGTTGGCGCACTGAGCGTGT